>Ga0181563_10002829_pt1 | contig 16773 bp, 18 predicted proteins | sample 011ome_25_FD_133759 | JGI IMG/M metagenome (GOLD analysis project Ga0181563, IMG submission 133759) | Coastal salt marsh microbial communities from the Groves Creek Marsh, Skidaway Island, Georgia - 011512CT metaG (megahit assembly) | ecosystem: Environmental > Aquatic > Marine > Intertidal...
ATAACTTGTACCTGATGACATCAAGCCAAGCGCCCGCGCCTGATGATTTGGCGAAATATGTTTCTGACATACTTCGACCATTGGCACCCAGACGGATGCTGCACAGCCGCCCATCAAGATTAACAACAAGCTAATTACTAAAAAATTATTAGCCCAAATCATTCCAAGCAGTGATAAAGTACACAATAGCACCGAGGTTTTGATAATTCGAAAAGCTCCTACCTTGTTCGTAAGAAGCCCGCTAACTAAAGCAAAAAATAAAAATCCAGCCTGTACAAATCCTGTAGTTATCCCCATTTCTGCGTAGGTAAATCTAATATCCTTAATCATCTCTGGGGCAATTGCTGGAAAAAGGTATATCCCAAACCCATAGGTTGAGGCGATAAAGGAAGTAAATAAAGCAATGAAACCTCAGAGGCGAATACCCGACAATGTCTTCATGTTGATGTTCCGATCATGAAAATCATACGACTAAAATTCTTGCACCAAAGGGTTAGATCGTAATTACACATATGAACTCTTGCGCCGACATCGGTTTGCCGTCGGCGCTCCAATAGGTCATCGTGCAAGTATTTCAGGAACAGCACCCAAGAGGTTTGTTCCACATAGTCGAGTTCGTTGGCCACGCCCTCTTCGTTGCGTAATGCGCGTTCCATCTTGTTAAATGCGGTGTCATACATAGTGAATGAATCAAAAAATTTCTTCTATTCAACATGTTGGTGAGTAGGGTTGCAAGGCGTATTTTCTTACCTGCCGATGCCGACGGGATATGGGCAGTAATGGTGCGGCTTTCGACAGCTATACCGCTCTTTGCTACCCCATGCCCCGGATCAATTCCCCCTGCCGCGAGGGTGAAACCGGGCAATAGGCGCTGAGCGTGGTGGCAATGTTTTCATGGCCCAGGTTCATCGACCATGCTTTAAATTGTTCGGGCGTCTTGCAGTGGTCATTGGCCAAAAGTCCAAGGGTTTTGCGGAAGCTGTGCGGGGCAAAGGCGGGAAGGCCCGCGTCTGTGAAGGCGTCCTTGATCACGGTGCGTAATTTGCCCGCGTTGGCGTAGGTGTCGCGTGATAGGCCCAGCGCAGCGAATGCGCTATCTTTCAGGCCCATCTTAGGCTTGGGAAACAGCGCATCGTTCGGGCCGAAGAGTTCTTCTTGGCGCAGGTATGTCACCCAATCGCGGAAGGCTTGCAGATAAGCATCATCGACCGGGAAAAACCAAGTCGTGAAGGTCTTGGCGAACTTTGTTTTCACGTCTCGGGCGTCCTGATAGAGACAATTTTCGACCAGATCGACGTGTTTCAGGCGAAGGGAAGCCACCGCCCCATCCCGTGCCCCGGTCAGCATCAGGAAGGCAAAGAGCGCCTTGTCGCGACGCTGTAGCGGTGAAGCGCTGGGCATCTGCGCAAAGGCGTGGCGGCATTGTTCTGGGGTGGGATAGATCGCTTCGCGGGTCGTATGGGCAATTCGGGCATCTTTCGCGTTGAGGTTGAAATAGTCTGCGTCCGCGTAGGAAATCCGCGACTTGTAGCCGGGTTGCCCTGCAAGCCAATGAATGAAGGCTTTGACTATGCGCAGGGTGCCATCGACTGTGGCCTTTGAAAGGGGCGCGCCGGTTCGGGCGTTCTTTTGGTTCGATAGGCGGCTCTTGAAAGCAATGGCTTGCTCGATATGAAACCGCTTAAAGGGCTTGAAATTGGTGCTTTGCTCAAACCGAAGGATCGCCTCGGCGGCCTTGTCCACCGTCGAAATATCCATGCGTTTGGCTTCGCGCAAATATTGCAGGTATCGGCGTTTGATGCGTTCGTTTTCTTCGTGGTATTTTCGGGCCATTATGTGTCCTGTCTGAAGTTATGGTTTAAGAGGGGTTCGGCGGGTTCCTTTAGGCTTGCTACCCCTCTTTGATCGCGACACAGAAAACTTGGCTAAAATCGTCGATTTTTGATTTGCTGATCATGCGATTGCAGGTGCCACCACACACATTGCAAAGCCCTAGTAGGCGCGCCGTTTTGGGTGTTTGCGGGATGCAATCGACCAGTAAACCCATAGGGTTGCGGCCTGCCTTGCAGGTTAGGCAATAAAGCTGATCTTCGCGCAAGGGGGCCCTTGATGCTTGCGCCCTGTCTTTGAGAAAGTTGCGTAGGGCATCCCCAAGGATCAAAAACGGCCTTTGTGACCTCATTAGGGGCAGACCAGATTTCACCCAACTGCGGATCGTGCCTACTGACACGCCAAGAACAATGGCGGCTTCCTCGACCGTGTAGGTGCGCGCCGCCTTAATGGCGCGGGGGTTTGGGCGCTTAGGCATGTGAATTCTGACCCTGATCGCTTTGCGCTTGCATCAAGGCTTGGTGGAGGTCGTGGATTTCGCGGCCTCCCACGCCTCGATCTCGGACAAGCGCCACCGGGTGCAACCGGGGCTTAGTTTGACGGGTTGTGGGAAGGTTGGGTCTTCATTGGCCCAGCGCCGTGGGGTCAAGTGGTGGACGTTGTATCGTTCGCCAAGCTGTCGGTCGGATAGGTATGTTTCGGGCATATGCGCCTCCATAGAATTGCTATGGAATACATCATCCTATTAGGGGTCGAAAAAGAAAGATCCAAAATCAGTTGCTTAAGTTGATTGGTGTATCGTGGTTATTCGCCTAGGTGAGGTGCTGCTGGCCCCTTAACCGCTTAGGCGGTTTTCTAACGAAAAGCGCTGCATATCGCCTCTGAAGGTCAGGTCCGGCTTCACCGCGTCGGATTTCGCCAAGATATTCTCGAACTTGGCCCCTGCCTTGACTCCAAAGTGAAGCGTCTTTCTGGATGGCTTCGTTTAGGGCAAGTTTGGAAATAGGGTCTTCTCCTAAATTTACGATGTCGGGATTGCGTTGGCATATTGTTTCCATCGCATCCATAATTTTGGCTCGCCGTAAGGTACGAGCTTGTTTGGATTTTTTGCTGCCGGAATGACCTGCCTTTTTGCTTCGGTCGATGGCTTTTTGGGCTGTTTCCTCCACCCGATGAACCAGCACCTCAAGGTCTCGCAAAAGGTATCCGGCAGAGAAGTCATCTTCGGTAATGTAGTAGTGAAACTGATGGAAAGCGGCGACGAAGGCCGGGGAGGACTGGGGCAATTGAAGAAAACAGTATTCGAAGGCGGCCGCAACTTTCCAATTATTGCCAAAAGACGCTTGAATTTCTTGTAAGCGTTCCTGTCCGAGGCTTTCTTTGACCTCTTCGGAAAGCGGACCATGTCTGCCTGCATAGATTCCAGCATCGCCTAGCACATCGAATGCGAGGGAGGCCTCGCTTTCTCCAGCGGCTATGCCGAGCTGTGAGCCGGAAGAGATGAGCTTTTGCACAAACTCTTTGCTTAAATGGTCTATTCCCTTTTTGTCTGCTAGGTCCTTACCTAATTGGTTGTCTTGCAGGAAATTATTCAACTGCACCTGATCACCGAAAGTAAACGCTGAAACCCTAGGCGGCTGAAGGCCGGTTCGAGTCGTTAACAAAACTGTCCAAGCCTCGGAAGCATCTTCGCCGCCGCGAATTGCGTGGGCAGGTGGAAAAAGCGGGTCACCTTGCGGGCAGTGCACTACGTTGACGGCTTCAATGACTGTTTTTCTTGTCGCCCGGCGCGCATCACTCCTGTCCAAAGCGAACCTCCAACACTTTGCTTTCCTGTTCGCCTGCCGTCAAAAAATTTGACCAATCTCCCATCATACGCCGCCGTTTCTCGACCATGTCGCCCCTTCGATAAGACGCTTCCAAAGCGTTACTGATCTTATGAGCTAGTGCAACTTCTGCCATATCGCCAGGATAGGAGGTCATTTCAGCAGCCCAATCCCTAAACGTCGAGCGCAGGCCATGCGGCACGGCGGGCCGTTTTGAAACGCGGTCCAGAAAGCCTGCGCCGCCTTCGGTGATATCCGTTTTGTGCATCCGCTTCATTGTGGCCGATAGGGTCATATCCGACAACTGCCCGCCTCGCGGTGCAGGGAAGACAAATGCGCTGCCCTCCAAACGCGGAAGCGTCTCTAGCATTTTAACCGCGCAATCAGGAAGCGGAATGCGATGTTCCTTGCTCATCTTCATCCGCGTACCGGGAATAATCCACAGCGCCTTTTCTAAGTCGATTTCATCCCATGTTGCGCCCCGCACCTCCTGCGACCGGGTGGCAGTCAGGGCGGCAAATTCCAGCGCCCGCGCGCCAAAACCATCGCGGGCCTGTAGAGTGACGTACCAACGGGCGGCATCTTCCAAGGCCAAGGCGGGGTGATTGTTTTCTTTCGCCACCTTGGACGGTGCAGGCAAAAGTTCTTTAAGATTACCCGCCCAGCGCGCTGGGTTGTCGCCGGATCGGTGTCCTGCGACCGTGGCCCAGCTTAACACGGCCTCGATCCGACCACGCAGGCGTGACGCAGTTTCAGTCTTTTCCATCCATAGCGGTTGCAATACCCGCAAAACGTCTTGCGTGGTGATATCCTGCACAAGCATTTTCCCCATATCAGAGATCGCGTAGGTCTTGAGCGTGTTTTCCCATTGTTGGCGGTGCTTGGCGTTCTTGAAGGCGTCGAGTTTGGCGGCAAGGGCTTTGTCTACCGCCTCGGCAAAGGTCAAGCCACGGCGCTGGGCGACCACAAGCGCGGCCTTGGCGGCCTTGCGTTCCTCTACGGGGTCGATGCCGCGTTCAATCTTATGGCGGGCCTCACGGGCCTTGTCGCGCGCCTGTGAAAGCGTCACGCCGGGAAAGCCGCCCAAACCAATATCGCGGCGCTTTGCGCCTACCTTAATGCGCAAAATCCAAGACCGCCCACCCCTTGGGGTCATTTGTAGATAAAGCCCCGGCACACCACCCACAGAAAACAGGGCATTCCGCTTGCCGTCCGGGTGGATCAATCTTTTGACTTCCAGCGCAGAAAGTTCCTTGGCAGCCTTTGGCATTCAATTACCCCACATAAAACCCATCATAAGAAGTGTATCTAGATGTATGGGATTGCGCAAGGTTGCAAATAGGAAACGCTCTATTTCCTTGTAATACTCTAGTTTTTATTGGTTTTTAGGCATGGACTTGCAAAGTAACGAAAGGGGACATTGGCGGCCTGTCTGTCCGCCACGGATTTAATATTTATAACATAAATTCAATACACTAATAAATTTATCAGAAAAATGGCCCCCACATTCGCCCCCACAATATTGACCATATCTGCTATTTCCGCCACGCGCCCGCCCGCCTGCGCATCGCTGCAAACATGTTTGCTTTGGCATGCGGTTACGCAGCTGTTTGCCTACTGGCGCGGCTGTGGCTCGGTTAAGGCGCTACGGGGGCTGGGTGTGGGGTAATGTTGGCTGTGAGGCTGTTGCAACGCACCTCTACACACGCACCAATTTCAAGCTAAACCGCGCCGCTGCTCTTGCTGAGTGGCGCCAACTATTGAGCGCATAGGTTCAGGCTGCGCTAGCAATCTGATGCGAGTTCTCATTCGTCTGACAGCACCTTGCCAAGGCCAAATGAAGATTCTAGCCTCACATGACGAAAACCCGTCATCTGGGAGCTGCACATGGCGAATAGAACAACAATCAAAGATGTTGCTCGCGAGGCGGGTGTCAGTGTGACGACGGTCGATCGAGCAATCAACGGGCGCGGCACTGTCAGGCCGGACACGTTGAAGAAGATCGCAGAGGCGGCGCAACGCGTGGGCTATCACGGAATGGGGACTTTTCGGGATCGGCTCGACCAGTCGCTTCCGGAAGTAAAACTCGGCTTTGTGCTTCTGAAGCAAACGCAAGAGTTCTATCGTAACTTCGCGCGGGAAATCGATCAGGCCGTTGCGGCGCGCACTGACATACGCGGGGAAGCAATTGTTCGGTTCTCATCATCGCAGTCGCCCGCCGAGTTCGCCGAAATCTTGACGGAGCTGGGCGAAACTTGCGACGCGATTGCCGGTGCTGCGGTGAACGATCAGAAACTCGACCGAATTGTTCAGGACCTGAAAGACAAAAACGTACCGGTTTTTTCGCTCCTGAACGATTTCGCACAAGGCATTCGCAAGAACTATGTTGGCCTGAACAACATGAAGGTTGGGCGATTGGCGGCCTGGTTGATTACAAAGACTGTCCATGAGCCCGGCAAGCTTGCGATTTTCGTGGGAGGGAACCGCTGGCACGGGCATGACTTGCGCGAGGTCGGGTTCCGCTCGTTTGTGCGCGAGGCGGGGCCAGAGTTTTCGGTACTTGATACGCTCGTCAACCTTGAGACACGGCAATTGACCTACGAAGCAACACTCGATCTGCTCGACCGACATCCGGATTTAAAGGGCATCTATGTGGCGGGGGGCGGTATGGAAGGTGCGATCGCGGCACTGCGCGAGCGCCATGCCGAACCGCAGGTCGCACTCATCGTTAACGAGTTGACTGGTGAGAGTCGCGCGGCACTGGTCGATGGCTATGCGATCATGGCCATTGCGACGCCTCTCCCTGAACTCTGCCGGGAACTTGTGGATATGATGATTGTTGCCGGTGGCCAAGATGATGATGGCGTTCCCGGGCAGTATTTTCTGGAACCACGTTTGCATCTCCCCGAAATTGTATAATGAAGTAAAAACGTCATTTCTTCTGGTCAAAAAACGTCATTAATGACGCAAAATACTTCTCCATTGATTGACCGAGGCCGGGAATCGGCGCAATAGTGACTCCTATCGCCGGAAGGAGGTTTCGGCTGGGGAGTGCGGCATGCAGACAGCGTTGAACCATATGACCGTACCGAAACTCGGTTACGTGCCCTTGCTCGATCTGGCCGCAAAACTCGGCTGTGTCGGGGTCGAAGTGCGCAACGACATACGCCGCACCCTGTTTGATGACATTGACCCAACAGAGGCCGGACGCATCGCGCGCGACAAGGGTCTTCGCCTTGTCGGACTGAGCCAGGTCTATCCCTTTAACGACTGGACGCCGGAGCGCGAGGACGCGGTCAAGGCGCTGATCGCAACGGCCAAAGCTTCTGGCGCGGAAACCATCAGCCTCATTCCCCGCAACGACGGCACTGCATTTGGCAATGGCGAACGGCGTGCGAATCTCAGGGTCGCGCTCAAGGGTGCGCTGCCGCTACTGCAAGACGCAGAGATAGTGGCGCTCGTCGAACCTTTGGGATTCCAGCGCTCATCGTTGCGTTCGAAAACGGAGTTGGTCGAGTCGATCACCTCGATCAGCGGGCAGGACCATTTCAAGATTGTCCACGATACGTTCCATCACACTTTGGCCGATGGCGGCCCGATCTATCCGCAGATGACCGGCATTGTGCATATCTCGGCCGTGGATGATCCCAAGCTGAGCTTGGCGCAGATGGAAGACGAGCATCGTGTTCTCGTCGATGAAAACGATCGGCTCGGAAACGTCGCGCAGATCGCGGAATTGTTGGCGGCTGGTTACGACGGCCCGATCAGCTACGAATGCTTTTCGCGCAAGACCCATGTGCTCGACGATCCCTATGCGGAGATCAAGCGCTCGTTCGATTTCATTTCCTCGCAACTTCAGGCGCTGGCCGCCTGAGCGAAGGAGCAACCGCCCCGTGACGGGGCTTCCGGCATGGAAAATGGTGTGCCGGACACCAACAGAGGGAGGAAACCCATGAACAAGACCCTAATCGCAGCCAGCTTTGCCTCGCTGCTTGGAACCACTGCCATTGCGCAGGAAATCGGTGCCACAATCGCGGCCTTTGATGACAACTTCTTGACTGTCATGCGGAACGGTATGACTGATCACGCAGCGAGCCTTGATGGCGTGAGCTTGCAAGTCGAGGACGCGAGCAATGACCTTGCCAAGCAAATCGACCAGGTCAAAAATTTCGTTGCCTCTGGTGTCGATGCGATCATCGTAAACATCGTAGATACATCTGCCGGAGCAGCAATGACCGAAGCTGCCGGAAACGTTCCGCTGGTCTTTGTCAACCGCCAGCCTGACAATGTGGACAGCCTGCCAGATACACAGGCCTTTGTGGCATCCAACGAGATCGAATCCGGCACACTTGAGGCCTTTGAGATCTGCAAGAACCTGCGTGCCGCGGGCAAAGGTAGCGGAGCGACCGGTTACTTGATGAACGGTGAGCTTTCCAACCAGGCTGCCGTGCAGCGTTCTAAGGACGTACATGATGTCATCGGCACTGACATGTGCAGCTTCATGACACTTATCGACGAACAGACCGCAAACTGGTCTCGCGACCAGGCGCAAGATCTCATGACGAACTGGTTGTCTTCGGGCGAGCCTTTCGACTTCGTGATTGCCAACAATGACGAAATGGCAATTGGCGCCATCCAAGCGATGGAGACTGCAGGCATCGACATGGCTGACGTTGAAGTTGGCGGCGTCGACGCGACACAGGACGCACTTGTGGCTATGCAGGCCGGGCAGCTTGACGTCACGGTGTTCCAGGACGCCTTCGGCCAGGGCGCAGGCTCGGTTAACACAGCACTTGCACTTGCCGCGGGCGAGGACGTGGACAGCAAAGTATACATCCCGTTCCAGCTGGTGGTTCCGGGTAACATCGAAAATTTCCTTAGAAAAAACTAAGGATCTTTTACCAATAAACTCGGACGGCGCGGAAGCGCGCCGTCCGTTTCATTACCGCCAATACTGGGGAGGCGCAGATGGCTGACACAAGCCAAGGCACCGGCGGCCTAACATTCGATAAATCCAAACGATCCTGGCCGAACGAGCTGAATATCCTTCTGGCCCTGGTAATCATCATCGTCATCTTCGAGATCATAGGTCAGACCGCACCTTACATGCGTGGTCAAAGTTTCTTGTTCGACACAAGGGATCGCTTTGACAGTATCTTCAACGAAGCCCGCTTGCAGATCATCATCCTGCAGGTGGCGATTATTGGCATCATCGCCTTGGGCGTGACGCAGGTGATCATCACGGCAGGAATCGACCTGTCCTCCGGCCCGCTCGTGGCGGCGACGGCGATGATTGCGATGAGCTTTGCCCAGACCGAACTGGTCAACGGTAACCCGAACCCGAAGGCCATCTTCGGTCTTTGGGCGATGGATCTTCCGGTCATCGTGCCGGTGGTCGTGGGGGTTGCCTTTGGCGCGGTGATCGGCGCGGTCAACGGCACCTTCGTCGCTTTTCTACGGATCCCCCCCTTCATTGCGACCCTGGGCATGTTCCTGATCTGCCGCGGCATCGCCTTGTGGTGGTCGAATGGTCAACCGGTGTCTTTTCCCACCGAAAGTTACAAATTCATCGGCTCTGGCATGATGCCTGTCGTCTGGTTCGTGATCCTTGCGATCATCTTTCAGCTGATCATGAGCTTTACTGTCTATGGCAAGCACACCTATGCAATCGGGTCCAACGAAGAGGCCGCCCGCATGTCGGGTATCAACGTCAAGCGCCACAAGGTTCTGGTCTATATGATCGCTTCGATGCTGGCCGCCTTTGCTGGTGTGGTTCTAAGCTCCAAGGGTGCGACCGCGCAGGCCGGGATGGGCGAGTTTTACGAGCTATTCGCCATCGCAATGGCGGTGATCGGCGGAATAAGTCTGACTGGTGGACGCGGTTCGATCATCGGCACCGTTTTGGGGGCCATGGTGATCGGCGTGATCCGGTCGGGATTCACTTATGTCAAACTGGACGGATCCTATCAGCTGATGGCGATGGGTGGAATCATCATCGCGGCGGTGGTTCTGGATCAGTACCGGCAACGGAACAAAGCTTAAGGAGGACCGGTCATGAGTGACGATTTCGTTCTGAAAACCGAAGACCTGACCAAGCACTACGGCGGGGTTCACGCACTTGAAGGCGCGAACTTTGAACTGCGCAAAGGCGAACATGTGGCCATCATGGGCGATAACGGCGCGGGCAAATCGACCTTCGTGCGCCAGATCACAGGTGTTGAACAGCGCACTCGGGGTAAAGTTTGGCTCTATAACGAGGATGTTCATTTCGCCGGACCGCTCGAGGCACGCGAACACGGCGTCGAAACCGTGTTCCAGACCTTGGCACTTGCTGATGATCTGGACGTGCCAGACAATCTCTTCCTTGGACGTGAAAGAACTTTTGCGGACTGGCTCGGTCCCTTCCGGCTCCTCGACTATAAGTCAATGCGCCAGTCCACGATCGACGCCCTGAACCGGACCGGCGTGAAGATTCCCAATATTCGGAACACGATCCGCAACATGTCTGGCGGCCAAAGGCAGTGCGTCGCCATCGCACGCACGGCAACCTTTCATTCCAAACTCACAATCATGGATGAGCCAACAGCCGCCTTGGGTGTCCAGGAAACTGCGCAAGTGGAAAACATCATCCGCACGTTGAAAGAGGAAGGTGAACCGCTCATTTTGATCAGCCACAACATGCGCCAGGTCATGGATCTTGTGGACCGCATCGTCGTGTTCCGACGCGGACGAATCTGCGCTAACCTCAAAAAAGAAGAGACCAATGGAGAAGACGTCGTGGCCTACATCACCGGTGCCAAGACCCAGCCGGAGTATGAGGAGGTCGCGTGACGCCGCAAGCTTTTTTCAAGGTTACGAATTAGGCATTGCGAGCGTTCACGCTCGTCCCACAGCGGCCGATGGTTTCTCCCTACGTCGGCCGCTGAAAGAACAATTTTGGCAAAGAATTGCCGTAGACCAACGAGGAAAACATGACAGTGAGATTTGCCATCCTGGGGGCCGGCCGGATTGGTCAGGTTCATGCAAGGGCCGTGACCTCCACCCCCGATGCCACGCTTGTCGCAATCGCCGATCCCGTCGCCGATGCGGCGCAAAGGGTGGCCGACGCCTACGGCTGCGACATCCGGAGCATCGACGAGATAGCGGCCAGCGATGACGTCGGCGCCGTGGCGATCTGTACGCCGACCAACACCCATGCCGACCTGATTGAGCAGTTTGCAAAGGCTGGGAAGGCAGTTTTCTGCGAGAAGCCAATCGATCTGAGCCTCGAGCGCGTGAAGACCTGCCTGAAGACAGTCGAGGCAGAAGACGCAACCCTGATGGTTGGTTTCAATCGCCGCTTCGATCCCGATTTCATGGCGCTGAAGAAGTCGATCGAAGATGGCCGGATTGGCGATGTCGAGATGATCACGCTGACCAGTCGCGATCCTGGTCCGCCGCCCTATGAGTACATCAAAGTCTCTGGGGGGATCTTCCGCGATATGACGATCCATGACTTCGATGTCGCACGTTGGCTGCTTGGCGAAGAGGTCGAGACGGTGCAAGCTGCGGCCTCGGTGCTAACCGACACCAAGATCGGTGAACTTGGTGATTTCGATAGCATCAATGTCATCCTGACCACCGCGAGCGGGAAGCAGTGTACGATCACCAACAGTCGCCGTGCGACCTACGGGTATGACCAGCGTATCGAGGTGCTCGGGTCAAAGGGTTCCGTCTCCGCCGAGAACCATCGGGAAGCCAACATCGAGATCGCCGACAGCACTGGCTACCTGCGCCCGCCGCTTCTGAACTTCTTCATGTCGCGCTATGTCAACGCCTATGCCAACGAGATCGCAGCCTTTGTTGGAGCGGTTGCCAACGGAAGCCCGACCCCGACCACCGGCCACGACGGCATGATGGCGCTGGCGCTGGCCGATGCAGCGCTGAAATCAGTCGCCGAAGGAAGTGTCGTCAAAGTCTCAGACGTGGTGGGGTCACCATGACGAGTTTCGCTCTTCGTGTGCAGTGCGAAAGCCGGCGCGGAATAGTTGCGGCTATCTCGACGTTTTTATCGGAACAGGGCTGCAATATCACCGACAGCGCCCAGTTCGACGATGCCGAGACTGGCAATTTCTTCATGCGAACCAGCTTTCGGTCCGAGCGCGGCTTGGGCTTGGAGGAGTTGCGCAAAGCCTTAGCGCCGATTGCTAAAGAACTCGACATGGACGCGGAGTTCTTCGACGAGGCCATGAAGCGAAAGGTCGTCATCATGGTTTCTCGATTTGGACATTGCCTTAACGATATTCTTTATCGCTGGCGCATCGGCGCTCTGCCGGTCGAATGGATCATGGAACGGGACGCCTGAGCCTCAAAGCGACTCCGGCGCGAATAGCTGCGGGATGAGGTAGTGCTGGCCTGAGGTTTCGCTCGGGCCGCCGCGGGCCGATTCGATCATCGACGCGACGAGGTCTCGGCAGAGTTGATCGAGCGGCGTTGCGATCACTAGGCTCACGTAGCGATCGGTCAGCGCGTCCCGGCTCTCGTTCGTCAACTCGTTCACGACCAGCGCCACTTTGCCGGGCGGCCTCATTTCTCTCAAGGCTGCGATCGCGCCTTCCATCCCCCCGCCGGCCACGTAGATGCCGCGAAGATCGGAATGCCGATCGAGAAGATCGAGAGTTGCCTCGTAGGTGACCTGACGCGTCTCCAAATTCACGATGGCATCCAGTAGTTCAAGCTGCGGCGCGTGATCCCTCAGGTAACTTCTGAGCCCCGTTTCTCGAAGGATATGCCCGTGCCATCGGTTCCCGCCGATGAAGACCGCGACTTTGCCGGCCTCCCGCATCTGCGTGGCAATCATCCACCCCGCGATCCGACCGACCTTCACGTTGTCGAGGCCAACATAGCTCTGCTGAACGCCTGATGCGGCATCGTTCAGTAGCGAAAAAACCGGTTTCCCTTCATCTTGCAGGGCGCGGATCGTCTCCGACAGCGTCGGGTGGTTGATCGCCGAGGTCGCGAGAATGTCGGAAGTTGCTGCAACGCTGGTCAGTTCGGAGGAAAAGTCAGACGGGGCCTGAGACACAGCAAACCGCACATCGCATCTTCCGCGGATATCCGTACGTGAGGCGACTGCGCATTCGAGGGCATGCGCAAAATTGCGGTAGAATTCTTGTGCCTGCTTGTGAAGGACAAACCCAAATCGCACCATCGGTCGCGCGGCGTCTAGTCTGATGGCTTCCAACTTTCCCGTCGGATAGCCAATGCGTTCGGCCGCCGCGAGTACGCACTCAATCGTGGCTTCGCGCACGTTGGGCCGTTCGTTCAGGACCCGGTCCACCGTGGCGACGCCCACACCGGCGGCCTTTGCCAGATCCTTCAAGGTGGGGCGATGGGGCTTCATTTATGTTGATGTTTTGTTATCATTATGGATGCAATGTTGATGTATTTTGATGTGATTTGCAAGCTCAGGTATAGGCGAAACCAGAGGTGTCCTGTATCTCCGGAAAAAGTTGTTTCGGGAGGACATCATGACGAAGCGCGACTATTCCCTGCTTGGCCCGGACTCCGAGCGTGCTGTCGAGACGGGTCTGGCCACCGCCGAGTGGTATCACACCGACATCCCTCGCAAGGAGATGAAAGCGCTAATGCAGCGCTCTGACCAACCCGCGATCCGGGATGCCATCATCTTGTTCGGGTCCATGATCGTTCTCGCCGGGATCGGTATCGCACTTTGGCCGTCCTGGTCGTCAGCGCCGTTCTGGCTGGCCTACGGCGTGCTTTATGGCTCGGCGATGGACAGTCGTTGGCACGAATGCGGGCATGGGACTGCATTCAAGACGCCTTGGATGAACAACGTCGTCTATCAGATCGCGTCCTTCTGCATGATCCGGAACCCCGTGTCTTGGCGTTGGAGCCACGCGCGGCATCATACGGACACAATCATCGTTGGCCGTGACCCCGAGATCGTCGCGATGCGTCCTCCCGCGCTGTTCCGCATCTTCCTGAACTTCTTTGGAATTTTCGATGCGCTGAACGGGTGGAAGCGGATGCTCCTGAATGCCGTCGGGAATCTCGATCCAGAGGAAGCGACATTCATTCCCGAACAGGAGCAGCACAAGGTTATCGGCGTCGCCCGCGTCTGGGTTCTGATCTACCTCGCGACCATCGTGCTTGCCGTGGCGATGCAATCGATCTTGCCGCTGATGGTCATCGGCTCGCCGCGGCTATATGGCGCCTGGCATCACGTGATGACCGGGATCATGCAGCATGCCGGTCTGGCCGAGGACGTTCTCGACCACCGGCTGAACAGCCGCACGGTCTATATCAACCCGATCAGCCGCTTCGTCTACTGGAACATGAACTATCACGTCGAGCACCACATGTTCCCGATGGTGCCCTATCACCGGCTGCCGGAGCTGCACGAGAAGATCAAGCATGACCTGCCCGCGCCCAATACCTCGATCCTCGACGCTTATCGCGAGATCTGGCCGGCGCTGAAGCGGCAGCTCCGCTACGAGGATTTCTTTGTCAAACGCGAGTTGCCTGGATCGGCCCGACCATATCGGGAAGATTTGCACGAGCAGGCGCTGAGCGTTCCGGCAGAATAAAGATCAAAAGGGGAGGGAGACGACATGGCCGAGTGGATCGACGCTTGCGCGACGGATGACATAGACGAAGAGGATTTGATCCGCTTCGATCACGGAGACCGGACATTCGCGATTTATCGCAGCCCGAATGACGAGTTCTTCTGCACCGATGGGCTTTGTACCCACGAACAGGTGCACCTCGAAGATGGGTTGGTGATGGACTATGTAATCGAATGTCCGAAGCATAACGGGCAGTTTGATTACCGCACAGGCGAGGCGAAGCGCGCGCCGGTCTGCGCCAATCTGGGCACCTACCCGGTCAAGGTCGAGGGCGACCGTGTCTTCGTCGAAATCTAGGATGGCCGGGATCGTCATCATCGGCGCCGGAGAATGCGGGATCCGGGCGGCGTTCGCGGCCCGCGATGCCGGGTACGAAGGCGCGATCACGGTTGTTGGCGATGAGCAGACGCTACCCTATGAACGACCGCCGCTGTCGAAACCGGATGCCTCGGGCGCAGTCGAAAAACCGATCACGTCACCGGAGATCCTCTCGGAAAAGGCGATCGACCTCAAGTGCGGCGTCTCTGCTACTGCCATCGTTCGCAATGCGCACGAGGTGTCGCTGTCGGATGGCGGCTTACTCGCCTACGATAGACTTCTTCTCGCTACCGGAGCGCGGTCGCGCACGCTGACTTGTCCCGGCGGTGACCGGGCGCAGGTTCTTCGGACAATCAAGGACGCGAACGCAATCTATGCCGCTGCCGAAAATGCAACGAAGGTGGTAATCGTCGGAGCAGGGCTAATCGGGCTCGAGCTTGCCGCAGAGCTCAGGACCCGTGGTCTTCATATCACGGTTGTCGAGGCCGGGCCGCGGCCTCTGGGACGCAATGTGCCGGAGCGGCTGGCGACGCGGCTGGCGGCGAAGCATCAAGAGGAAGGTGTGAGCATTCTCTGTGGCGTTCACATCGCCTCTTGCACCGACCGCGGCGTGGAGTTGGAAGACGGGCGCTTCCTCCAAGCCGATCTGGTCATCGCCGCGGTTGGCGTTGTGCCAAATGACGAATTGGCCCGGTCCACCGGACTGACGGTTGAGAATGGCATTCGGGTCGACGGCCAACTCATGACGGATGACCCGCTGATCTACGCAGCAGGCGATTGCGCGGCGGTCAGGACGTCCGAAGGAAACTACAGGCGATACGAGACATGGCAGAACGCGCAGGCGCAGGGCGAGGTTGCCGGCCGCAATCTTGGCGGCGGAGATGCGAGTTTTGATGTACCGGTCTGGTTTTGGTCAGATCAATACGATCTGGGCCTCCAGGGTGTTGGCGATACCTCGGGAAATCCGACGGTGATCCGAGTGCTCGGAGACGGGGCCGAAATTCTGTTCTTCCTCGACGATATCGGTGCGCTTGCCGGTGCCGCAGGGTTGGGCCGCGGCAATGCGGTCGCCAAGGACATCAAGATCGCACAAAGGCTTATCGGAGCCCGAGTGGACGCGGGGTTGCTGTCGGACCCCGCGCATAACCTGAAAAAACTGCTTAGGGCGGCCTGAGCGAAGGAGAATTTATGGGACTATATCACAAACGGCCAACCGTCGCGGACATCCGGGCACTGAAGGGCAAACGTACGCTAACGATGCTTTATGTCGATGCACCGGACGAGGCCGCCGCCGCGTCCGAGGCTGGGATCGATATGCTGTCGATCATCGACCCTGCTTGGACCCCAGAGATGCGCGAAGCCGCTGGGAACTGCTTCGTACAGGTCGGGCTACTATATGGCGCGTTGGTAACGCTCGAGGACTACCAGCGTGCGGCGCACCGCGCGATGCAGGTGGGTGGCGACTGCGTCTATTGCGCTTCGTCGTTTGGGACAATCAAGGCCTTGGCAGACGATGGCATTCCGGTCGTGAGCCATGTCGGATTAATCCCATCCAAAGCAACATGGACCGGTGGCTTCAAGGCAGTTGGTAAGACAGCCAACAGCGCCATGGAGGTCTTCAGACATGTGAAGGCGCTCGAAGAGATCGGGTGCTTCGGCGTGGAACTTGAAGTGGTTCCGGACCGTGTTGCTGCCGAGATCGCCAAACGGACGAACCTCGTTTTGCTTGGAATGGGGGCGGGTCCATACGCCGACGCACAGTATCTTTTTGCTGAAGATGTGCTTGGCTACACACCCGGTCACAAACCGCGCCACGCCAAGACATACCGGAATTTCCGCAGCGAGTTGGACCGGCTTCAGCAGGAACGGATCGCGGCATTCAGGGAATTCGGTGCAGATGTCGCGAACGGTGCCTACCCGGCGCCCGAGCACTCCGTCTCGATTTCAGATGCGGAACTCAAGAATTTCGCCTCTAAATTGGATTCTGACACGAATGCATGATTTTGGGGCTATGCGCCACCAGGCGCCGCGCCCTTGAGGAACAGACCACGTTCTTCGCGCACTATTACATCCAGTATGTCAGCGACCGCTTGAATTCGTCGAGCAACCCGGAGGTTTTCATGCCAGACGATCCAATGGCACTGTCAGACAAAACGAGCTTGAGACGGGCA
>Ga0181563_10002832_pt1 | contig 16767 bp, 16 predicted proteins | sample 011ome_25_FD_133759 | JGI IMG/M metagenome (GOLD analysis project Ga0181563, IMG submission 133759) | Coastal salt marsh microbial communities from the Groves Creek Marsh, Skidaway Island, Georgia - 011512CT metaG (megahit assembly) | ecosystem: Environmental > Aquatic > Marine > Intertidal...
GACAACATCAAGCAAGTCCAATGCGCGTCTTTCTTGGTTGCCCGCCCGCCGACTGGCGCCGCGTGCGCCGTTGACGCCCGCCAAGTTTAAATTTCCTCTCGAGGAAATTTTACTTGTCGGTGCTAGCACAATAGCGTGTTGAAACACAAGTTTCAGTTGTTATTCAGATTGCAAGGTTAAACAATTCATTCATTTACATTTCTCTTGCGCAACATCTAAGATTGTCATCATCGCGATTACAAACAAAAGTCTAACCATCAACCATTAGTAGTCTCGCGAGCGACGTTCCCGACGGCGTTTGCGGCGATAACGTGTGACTACGAGTTGGACCCGTCGCCGACGGCGCGTCCTGATCTAGCGTCGTTATCGGGCAAGCGAGGAACCAAAACCGACGCACGAGTGTCAATTTGAGTGTAATCGAACACTCCAGGCGCGGCTCGCATCGGTGGTAAAAGTACAGGATGCGGCGTGGCGTTGAACAACTCCATGAAATCGATGGGCGTCAAGGCGTCAAAGATTTGTGCATCCGTAACGCGTTCAAAAATGAAACCTGCACGCTCTTGAGGGAACTTCATGTGTAGTGACGCGATAAACTTCTTCTCGAGCGCTGAGAAAGTCTCCATGCGACGACGTCGATGGCCAACGGGATATTCAACTTCAAACTTGTTGGTGCTCGTACGGTCCTTGAAGTGTACTTGTACTGAATTTGAGCACGAGCGGCGATCGGGATCGACGTAGTCTGCGCTATACTGCGGATTCTCGGCTATCAAAATTTTACGTCGGAGCTCGTCAACCCGAGGATCGTTCGCCACCGAATCTTCGTAGTGTTCGGTGGTGATGTTTCCGTACAAGAGCGCGACGGCAACGGCGTACTGTAAGCAATGATCGCGGTCCGCTGGTCCGTTTAGTGGACCCGTCTTATCTATGCAGCGCACAGCACTTCTAGTTGTGTGCACAGCCACAGAATGCACTTCATCAACGCGATGGACAACCTGAGGATGCAAGCGAAATGATGCCTCAATCGCCGTTTGCGCGTGCACTTCACTCGGGAACGATGGTTTGAATACTATATTCTCCATGACGTATTCTCCAAAGTCCCGCTTCAGCGCTATGTCTTGACGTCGGTAAAACACGTCATTGAAGCCCCACACCGGTGCGGTGAGTGCCCCCAAGTAGCCCATCTCACCTCGCATCGTCATCAACGCCAACGAGACGCCTCGCGAAGCCGCGTCTCCCGCGGCCCAACCTTTTCGCGTTCCGGCGCATGGATAGTGTCGGAAACATCGTAAACCAGAGCCATCAATGAAAGCTTGTGACGTAGCATACATCACTTCTAACCTGCCACCGCCCAACATTGAAGTCGTGACCGCGGCAACGGCGACACGTGTCAACAAACCGTGGTCCACGCCGATTTGATTGAACGAGTTATCGAGAGCTAAAATCCCAACAATTTCGTACGTCTTGATCACTCCAACGATAACGTCACGCATTGAAAGCACGGACAGCCCACGTTCATTACGTAATCGGCTCACATACTCCGCCACCGCCAGCACCGCACCGACACAATCACTCGGATGCGTCCACTCGGCGCCGTAAAACGCGTCGTTATAATCCAACCACCTCGCGCATGTCGACATATTCCCCGTTGCCGTCACCGGATCCAAGTAGTACTCCGTCCCCGGGACGTGTGCACCAAACGTACACGTCACACCAGGCACGACAGGCCCGAGTAATTTCGCACACGCAGGCTCGCACGCCCCGCGTAATGCGCACGACGCGAAATCCAAAATTGCAAATCTCGCCGTCTTCACCGCGTCTCGAGACTTAATCTCGTACCCGACAACGTAATTCGCGATATCAATCAGCAACTGATCCGCACCAAGATCTTTCACGTCCGCATACTTGCTCGTCGTCGTCGCATCGCCCGCCCGCGCGCCTCCAGTCGCTGGCGCGTGCGTCGTCGCATTCTCGAAAGCCGCGGGCACCTCGTGCGCGCCCGTGGTCGTCGCCCGCGCGGCCCCGGCGCTTGCATTCGAGCCGCCGTCGTACATGTCGCTCGACAAACGCGGCACAAATGCCTTGTTCTGTCGTTCTCGCGCTCAAGACCCGTCGGTGCCGCGTGTCGTCGCGCGGTCGCTGCTGGATGACGATGCGTCAGCGAATGCGGTGACGTGCGCCGCGTCACTCGACGACATCCGCCACCGTCGATGTCGCGGCAGGTATCGATCCGCGCGCGCGCGCTCTCGCGTGGCGTCTTCGCGCACGACGTTGCGGCGCACACGCTGACGTTTGCCGACGCGCGAGAGGTGACGGAGCGCGCGATTCGAGCCGCGGTGCTCGAACGCACGAATTGCGATTCGCGCTCGAGATTGACGCTGGATGACATCGTTGTCACCCATCGCGGCGTGGTGTTGCGAGATGTTGATGCGGCTGTCGATGCGCGCGATGATAGCGGGGGTGAAGGCGTCGGAGCGGCGGTGTTGGTGGCGGTGAAGCCACGCGCGCGAGGACGAGCCATGAGCGGGGCGTCCGCGAGCGGTACGCTGCATCGTCGTCGTCGTCGTCGAATAGTGAATGGTGTGATCGTTGATGATGATGAGAACGAGGACGACGTGTATGCGGACGAGGACGATGAGGATGCGGAATTGTGCGAGCCTTTGAGCGGCGCGCGTGCGCGCGTGGAGCGAGCGTTAGTCGTGCGTTTGGGCCTTTCGCGATGGATTGCGAATTTAATCGCTCGTGCGCCCGTGTTTCGCGTGACGTCATGGTTAATTGGGTTACGTTGGGCGAGAACGCACGACGTGGGGCCGATATACGTCTTGTGCACGGGATTTGCGCTCATATTTACCAACCTCGGCGGCGCCCGACGAAAAGGCGAGCTTTCGGCGTATTCAGTGTTCAATCCAGGCGCTCGAGCGCTCCCGGGGCAGTTGATGGCGGAAGATTTCGACGATGCGATTTTGCATCGCCAACGTCGCGATGAATGACGCCGTGTTCGCGTTCTGTGTGTATTCATAATAGTTTAGTTGAAATCGAGCGAAAAAAGTTGTTGCTTGTTATCCATCCGCTCGTCATTCGTCCACGCCTACGCGAACGATGTCTCGCGTATTACGCGCATCGACGGTCGCGCCATCGACTCGAAACCACCACACACGGACGCGTCGCCTCCCCATGCGCGCGCTCCCGTCGACGTCGTCAGCATCGTCGCCAACAGGCGTGGACCTTGACGGGTTTGAAGACTTTTTGTTGCGCACGCAAAGCGAGCTTTGCGCCGCGCTCGAACGCGTTGATGGCTCTGGTGCGACGTTTTGCAACGACCAATGGACACGGGGGAGCGCCGCGGATGGTTACGGCATCACGCGCGTGCTCGAGGGCGGGGACGTGTTCGAGAAAGCGGCGGCGAATGTGAGCATCATTCGTGGGACGTTGACGGCGGAACGCGCGCGAGCAATGTCAAGTCGCGGTCGAGCTGAGATCGACCCGAACGGTGGGCAGCCGTACGAGGCATGCGCGTTATCATTGGTGTTTCATCCGCGTTCGCCCATGGTTCCGACGTTTCGTGCGGATGTGCGACGATTTCGAGCTGGAGGCAAGGCGTGGTACGGCGGCGGCGCAGATTTGACCCCGTACTATCTATTCGACGACGACGCAGAGGAATTCCATGGCAAATACAAAGCAACGTGTGATACGTACGATAATGCGAAAGACAAGGGTGAAGTGTACGCGGCTTGTAAGAAGTGGTGTGATGAGTATTTTTATATTCCAGCACGCAAGGAACATCGGGGCGTGGGTGGCGTCTTTTTTGACGATTTAGAAAACGACGCAGCGTGCGATGCGCTCGGTGGCGCACGCGTGAACGACGCTGAAGCTTTTACACGTGCAATTGCGGATGAATGGCTCGACTCGTACTTGCCAATAGTTGAGAGACGTCGAGATTTGGCATACGGCGAAGCGCAAGAACGATGGCATCATCAACGCCGCGGACGGTACATCGAGTTCAACTTGTTGTACGATCGTGGCGTTCGCTTCGGTCTCGATGGTGGGCGCATCGAAGCTATCATGGTCAGTGCACCACCACGCGTGCGCTGGGATTATAATGTTGAACCTAAAGAAGGTAGTGAAGAGCGGCGTTTGGTTGAAGTCTTGCGCACGCCAAAGACGTGGGCCGCGTGAGATTTTACTAGAATTGTTATAGCACTGCGAATATGTAGTACATCTTCACTCACACGCACGCGAGCATTTTTTGTTATACCACTATGCGTTCTTCTTCAACGCATGGCTTTCAATACCGAGGCACATGCCGTACACCCCTAGTGGAAGCGCCACGAGCATCAACTCAAACAACACCTCCGCGTTGACACACATTGCGTACACCGCTCCAGCCTCTACTTTCCACTTGAACACCTTACCATAAAACGCACTCACGGCTTCAGCCCACACCCACGCTGCGCTTCTATCTTCCCGATGATTTATTATTCGCGCATACGTTGAGCTCAAGGCTTGCGCCGCGCTAATCGTCGCCTGCGCCAACGCGCAACGCTTCACCGCGCCCCAGCTCGCACGCGCGCCGTGCGTGTTAGAATACGCCGCCATGCTCAACGCGACACCAATCACACCAAGTCCTACGATTGGAGCAATCTTTTGATCGAGAACGCCAGCTAATGACCGAGAAGACGTCGAGAACTTAGCGACAAACGTGAGCGTCCCAAAGGCTGCGTACGCCAAAGCGTTGACGACGAGAAGCACGCGCGTGCGTCGACGCGCGGTGGCGATGATGCTGTATCGATCGACGATGCGCTGTCGATGGACGTAATCCGATCCATCGGTGCCTTGGACGTACGTGCCTTTACTAGACATGAATGCTTCGGTTGGGCGCGAGGCGAATTCTGACGCCTCGACCGCGAGCGCTGCTGATTATGATATGATTGAACGTTTTATATTGGACATTTTATTTTTACAGCGTCGTTTGACACATCGATGTATACTTTAACGGTGACACGTATGTTTGAGTGCACCAGCGAGCGCATTGCGCGCGCATCGATCGTGGGTGGTGAAAAATCATTCGATGGGCGAATGCGCTCGAGTCTTGGATGACTGGCTCATCAAAGCGCTCAGAGCACGCTCGGTATGAACGAGTCATCGGGCGTGCATTCGCGCAACAACCCGAACGCACACGCGAGGTGCATACCACATAACATGGCCCCATATGGCGCCGCGAGTTGCGTGCAGAGAGATGTACCAGCGATGAGCAACAAGGACGCGATGAAGCACGCCGACTTCTTCGTCTCGACACCCATCAAGTAGTTAAAGGAGGCGAAAATGTTCAAGTAGTGCGTGATCGGATTGAACATCAGCGCTGCGACGGGGCCCAAAATTCCAGGTCCATTCATACCAGCCGCGGCAAAGGACGCCATGGAACAACCTTGTAAAATTAACGCAGACATCATCAATGTCGGACCGCAAAGCGCGAGTTTACGCAACGCTTCGGCTTGCGGTCCCGTGAGAAGTTCGCGAAACTTGGCCACTTTAAGCGCCAGCAACGTGGCAATAGCGCCATGAAACGCCATACCATTGCGAATGAGCACATCGGTGAAGCCAAGAGAGGAACCAGCGAACAACGTCAGGCTAGCCAAGGTGGCGACGGTGGCGCAATACGCCGCCGGGATGTCGTCGCCGAAATCCAAAAGCCCCGCAGTCGCCATCGCCACTTGTAAGTACGTGCCCACGGTAGAGAACAACATGACCCCGGTCACCGGCGCGAGAAACGTCACCGGCGCACTGATGCCCGTGGCGGCCATAAACGCCCCGAGCCCGGCGCCTCCGAGGTGCTTGGCGTGCAACGTCGCCGCCGCCGGAAGGAGCACCGGCACGAACAACGCCGCCCGTTCTCCAACTTTTTTCAGCCCAGACACGGTTTTCAAATCACCCACCGTACGTTTCACCGCATCCACGGCATCATTCGCGCTCAACCCCGCGCGCGTCACGCGTGATTGTCGCCCTCCTCCGCGGCATCGAATATCCGCCTTCTTCGCCGCACCAAAAGCCTTCGTCGCCGTCGTCATCGTCGTCGCGCGCATCGCCATCGTCGCAAAATCACACAGAAATATACTTTAAAGTCGTTATACGCGCACGCAACAGCGATCGCGCCAGGTTCGTCGTCACGAGGGCGTCGAATTATAACGACGACAATTCATGCATTCGCGCAAACCAATCGTCGTGTCGCGCGCGGACACGTCAGCACCCGCGCATAAATTCTCAACACATCTAGGTCTTACCCACTCCTCTACGCATATCGCACTCGCACGGCACTCCATGCGCTCAACGTATGCACACATGATAGACCATATTATATCTTATATACGCAGAGCTGCGCGCGCGTGGACGGCCCCAACCGTCGCGTGCACGACGATTCCGCGTCACATGGGCGTTTAGGTTGTTTAATACACGCGCGCGCCTCGCCCGCGCGTGGCGGCGCGGTCTCGCCCTCTCGCCTGTCGTCGTCGCGCGTCGTCGTCGTCGTCGTCGTCGTCGTCAACGCGTTGACGATGCGCGGTGGTAAACGGTCGGCGAACGATCGTCACGGCAGTTTCGATCGCGGTGGCGATGGCGTCGCGCGCACGAAGCGTGGGAAGTGGTTTAAGAATGCGGTGCGTGCGCGCGCGTGGATGACGACGGACGGCATCGGCGACGTCCGGGGGCGTCGTGCGCGTGGAGATCGATGACTGACGAATGGTACGGGTTGTGTGCGTCCCAACCATATAGGGAAGCTCGGCGATGATGCCGTACGGCGTGAGCGGGGTGATCGTAACGTGCGATGGAGGGAAAGAGAAGGGGGCGCTGCGGGACGTCGCGCGCAACTTGAGCGAACGTTGGGAAGCGCGAGGCGGCGGAGGCGCGACGACGTCTTCAAAGGCTGGGCGAGGTGGTGGAGATGATGATGATGGGCAAGGTGGGGGTGATGCGGGCGATGCGCTCGCGGCCGAACTCGCGGGTTTGCGCGAAGAGGCAAAGGATCCAATGTTTAAGGAGATTGGTTTGGATTTGCGCGCGTGTTCGTTTTTAAAGGCGCATAAAAGCGTACTGGAGACGTGTTCGGTGGCGGATTTAGTGAAGGATGAGCTTGAACGCGCGCAAGAAAGCGGACAAACGCGTGGGAGACACGTCATGCGCATGCTTCCCGTGGAGACGGTGTGTTACGCCGGGGTGGAGGAGATTGCCGAGGCGGCGAAAAAGTTGGTTGACAAGTACTTTTCGTCGGGCGAGGAGCAAACGTTTGCGATTTCATTTGCGCGTCGCGCGAATAATACGATCAAGCGTGACGAAGTGATTCAAGCGATTGCGAGTATGATTAAGCAGCCGCCGAATAAGGTGAATTTGAGCGACCCGGACTTGACGATTCTCGTTGAGGTTATGAAGGGCGTGGCGTGCTTAGCCGTCGTGCGCGACTATGAGAGGTTGTGCAAGTATAACTTGCGCATGGTTGCCATGACAGAGGAAGAACGCATACACGCGAAAACTGTGATGAACGGCAATCAAGTTCCGCCTGTGCCTCGCTCGAAAGACTCGGCACCAAAGGATGACGAGCCAAAGGAGGACGCAGACGCGGATGCGGATGGGGAGGATGTAAAAGCCCCCGAATAAACACCACTTTGGTGTTCTTTTTAATACTACGCACTAAGTTTACGACTACTCATCACTATCTATTGCTATAGAGTCATTTTCACGCTTCCGGCCGATCCCAGGACGTTTCCTTTGTCGCCAAGTTTCCGTAATACACGTCGCCTGTCGCTTCGTCAAAAAATACGCGCCAACCCGGTGGTAGAGGCTTTTCGGCAACATCAACAGAGGATTGACTCACCACAACGGTAGTGGCAATTTTACCATCATCCACTGCATCACTCTCGCGTGCACGGAACGCCTCTAGCTTATCGCGTTTTTTCGCCGCCTCGACGCGCGAGCGCCAGTCGCCGACGGGTACAAAATTCGGATTTGCTGACGCGTCCACACCGGCGCGGATTGCTTTTGCTCGCCACGCCTCAAGCTCGCGCGCTCGTTTCGCTTCAATCGCTGCCGCGGCTTTTGTCCCATCTAACGTTTCATCTTCGGCCTCGCGCACCTTGGCCCATTTTGACATGTCGCCCTTGTGCGCTTTTGTGTTGCTCATCGCCGCGAGTTTTTGCTTCTTCAGCGCTGGAGCTGCGGCCTTTCGCACCGGTACAGACCATGTGTCTTTTGGTAACGGCGGTGCGGGCGGCGCTGAAATCATCGATCCTTTTGGCATGGGCGGTGGTGCGGGAATTTCATCCGTTCGGACATCTCTGTCCTTCTCGTCGTCCTCAGCCGCTGCCTCCGCCTCAGCCGTCCACTCCTCGTATGCCGCCACTGCATCGTTGACCTGAGCTTGGATGCCATTCAATTGCGCATCGAACGCTCGCAACGCTCGCACGGTAACACACATCTCCACTCGACAACTGCGCTCTAAGTCGCTCAACGCGCGATAGAGATACACAATATCCGGCGTCGCCAACGCTCGAGCGGCGACGTCTGGACAACGCTCCTCTATCACCGCCATAGTCTCTCGCAGGCGTTCGTGACAGGCATCGACATCAAAAGCATCACTGGCATCATCATCATTTTGAGATACATACTCTATAGCCTCGACGTTTGGTTTCGCGACGACTGCTTCGTCGGTAACCGTCGGTGTCGGCGCCGTCCATGCGCCAGGCTCCTCACCCGCCTCCCACATCGGCGCCGTCCATGTTGTCTCATTCGTACGCTTGTTGTAGTAATACACTTTACCATGCGTCGCGTCTACGGCGGCGTGCCAACCAGGCGGTAAATTCGCGGCGTCTCCTTTTTCCACAGCATCACCATCACCATTGTCGTCGTCGTCGTCGTCGTCGCCACCGTACGTCATGAGCGCCGACAACGGATTCTCACCACCGCGCCCTTGACGCCCCCCATCGTCGTCGTCGTCGTCGTCGTCGTCGTCGCCGAGCACGACGCGCGCGCGCCGCCGAGCGCTCATTCGATGCGTCGCATTCTGACACCGATATCCTCACACCGACGCGCGCCGTGTGATGTCCGCTCGACGCTTTCGTCGCCGCGCGCGCGCGATGCGTCCGCACATCGTTTCTGTTGTCCTTGTCGTCGTCCTCACCGCGACCGCGGCGGTCGTTCGCGGCGCACACGCAACGAATTACGCGCATGATGCCGACGCAACCCATCGACATCATCGCGATGTAGACTCCTTTCGCCGGTCTTTACTCGCGTCGCCGTCGCCGTCGCGCACGTGGAAAGACGTTGTGGACGATCTCGTGACGCAGTGCGCGGCGTCGAACGCGCGTGTGACGTGCGTGCTGGACGCATTGCGTGCAAACGCGCGCGCGGGCGCAAAGGATGTGAATCGCGCGACGTGCGCGGCGTTTGAAACGACCCGTCGAATCCTCGATTCGCCGAGCGAAAACGGCGCCGATCAGTCGATGACATTGATATCATCGTGTCGCGCCATCGCGCGCGTGATTGGTTCGGAGGCGTACGCGGGTGCGAGCGCAGAAAGTCACATCGGCGCGTGCGGGTCGAGCGCCGAAGTCGCGTGCGACGGCGGGTGCGCGGATGGTGCCATGGAGGCATTTTTAGCGCATTATATGGAGAGTACGCCCGCGCCGACGGTGCGTGAAGGCGTTGAACGTGGGTATGCGTCGTGTGATGACGTGGAGAGAGTGATGGAGAGCGCGTGTGCGCATGGCGTGGGATGGGCGTTGGGCGCGTCGGCGGTTCGAGACGCGTGGACGGCGTGCGACGCGGATGGTGCGAGCGCCGATCGCGTGGCGTCCTGTCGCGCGGGTGTGGCGGATGGGTTCGTTGATAACGCGTTGGGTCAAGATGGCGCCATCGATGTCGATTCTGTGTGCTCGAGAGCGGATTTTGGGGCTTCTGGGGACGTCGTCGCCAAGGACGTGGCGGACGCGTGCGCTCGAGCGTTGGGCGCGGCGTTATTAATCAAATACGATTACGACGACGTCGGGAGCACCGAACAGTGTGATCTGATCGCGAGCACTAGATTAAAAGCCAAATGTGTGGAGGCGGTGAACGAGGAAAAGACTAGGAAAGCTATTCTGGTGGCGGCGTCGGTGCCAGAGTGCGAGACGGCGATGCGCACGCCAGTCGGTCAGGATGCTCCCCCGGGTACGCCTGCGCCACCAGCCGCGCCTCCACCGCCGCTTGATCGCGAAGCATTAGATGAAAAGAAGGAAGCATTACGCCGTCACGGCACCGCGGTGGGTGGTACGCTTTGGCTGACGTGCTTTTTGCTATTGTTGACGAGCGTGGTGGTGGTGACGGCATACTTGCATTGGCGCAACGCGCACGGACGATCTACGGTTCAATACACGATGTTATCCGCCGAGCTCGGTGCGCTTTAAAGACGCCAACGATGACGCTGATGAGTAGGAATTTCTAGAAGTATGATTTATTAATACTAGTACCGGTAGCAACAAGGAAAGAATTTGGTTTGGTAAATTTGTGTTCGTCGACGAGCGCGCTGGAAATCGGCGACTGGTTCGCGCCTTTTAAGGGCATTTCAAACCGTCGCGTCACGTGTATCCTCTATTGAGGTAAGCGCACTACGTATGAATCGAGAAACACATAATAATCTCGTGTTTTACGCGCGGATCCGTTCGGTATAGCGAACAGCGAATCCGCTTACGAGGATCAAGACATGAACGCCACGCCACCCGACGTGAGTGATTGTTCTGGAGCCTTGACGAAATACTTCGCCTCGAGTTCGGCGGTGTCGGTGCCTCCTCCGTAAGGGTTTTGCGTCAACACGTACAGCTCGTTCACCATGGAGTAATCTCCTGAGGATGCTTTCGTGTACGCATCGACGAGGAGGTGTTCACGGAGCACGTATTTGGGATTCGCGGCTTGCATTCGCGTCGTCGCATCACGAAGCGACGTACCAGACGCTTCGAGCGCCGCACGCCATCTTCTAATAAAGTCGGCCCATTTTTGGCGTCGTTCGTCGCTCGCCAAGCCCTTACCGTAGAATGATGTATTGAGTAAAGGTCTAAGAAGAGCGTCGTCGTCGCTTGCGTCGGCAACCTCCAGGCACTCCGCGAGCCGTCTCCAAGTCACCGTCCAATCAGCGTTATCTTCGTACATTAGTCGTTCTAATCCATCCTCACCGTCACGAAACAAATCACTCGCAACGTCGGCAGATTCTTTCGATGCGAATCCAAGCTTGGCGCGTAAGGCGTCGTTGAGCTCGTCTTCGAACACGGATTGCATCGCCGCGATAATCTCCTTTGCTTCTTTCTCCCCACCCTTGAGTACTGGCGCGCATGAGATCGCTAGCACGGCGAAATTGGTAATACCCGCCGTCGGCTGCGCCATGAACGCGAAATGATCGCCACTACCAGTCCATTTTGCGAACGCGGGATCGTACTTGTCCATAAACCCAAACGGGCCGTAGTCCATCGTCCGTCCTCCCACGAGGCAGTTATCGGCGTTAAAATTTCCTTGGCAAAACCCGACGCGAATCCAACCGGCGACCATCTTCGCAATTTTCGTGCCGGATTTTTCAAGCATGGCGCGCGCCACCTTGGGCAAGTCATCTCCGTGTTCCTCTATTGTTTCTGGAAATTCTCGAAACGCGGCGTGTCGAACGATTTGCTCGAGCTGCTTCTTTTGCTCAGCTGTCGCCCTCGGTGCGGTGGCGCGACGGGCAAACAAATCAATGTGACCAATTCGAGTAAAACTCGGCGCCACGCGCGTGGTTATCGCGCACGGCTCTTCAATCATAATATCTGGGTCTCGTTTTTGCGCCTTTAAGGATTCAACAATTTCCGCGCGCTCCTCGGGCGAGTACGACGCCAATCGAGGGTCATCCATAGAAGGTAATCGCTTGGCGTAATCTGCATCACTCGATGAACTATACCATGGTCGACGCGCTGTCGTGCCTTTTACGCTCTCAATTAAGCTCAACGCGCGCGTAGTGTCTACGCCGAGCGCGTGCATGGCTTCAGACGCCAAGAATTCCCGAATCGAGCTCCGTAAAACCGCGCGCCCATCAGCGCCACGGCAAAACGGCGTACGACCACCACCTTTGAGCTGTAACTCAAAACGTTCCTTTGTCACGGGATTCACAAACTCCCCGACGCTAATCGCCCGCCCATCGCCGTAACCATTTCCATTTCCAAAAGGACAGTTTGACGTCATTCTCGACCCCATGATGCTCAACGCGTACGGCGTACACCATTGCTCCAACCCCTCCACCGCGCTCGCATCTCCACTAAAATACCTCAAAAATGTCTCATCACGCATATCCAGCGTGAATCCAATCATCTGCGCGCACGAAGCGCTACCAATGATGCCCCGAGGCGCGCGCAACGCCTCTGGCGTCACCCGCACGTAGTGCCCCGAGCGAACTTCTCGGCTCGTGCGGTTCGGTGCATGCTTCGCCGCGTCGGGATCTTCGGTCAAATCCGTCAACCACGTCGGCGAGGACGTTTGCGTGGCGGCAAACTCGCCAAACGTCGCGTGCGTCATCGTCGCCACGCGTCGAATGGATGTCGATGCGGGTGATGACGTCTTTGGCGTCCCGAACACGCGACGTATAACCTCGCGCCGAGCGCACGCACGCACGCACGCACTGCCGCTTGGCATGCACGACCTCGTCGTCGTCGTCGTCGTCGTCGTCGTCGATGACGAGTAGGAGCACACAATGACGACGCGCGCGTGCGCCATTGTGCGGCACATGGCATCCGATGGCGTGCTCATCCTCGGTGCGCGCGCGCGCGACGTCCTGAGCGCCGTGTGCGACGTCGTGCGTCGCGAACGACGCGCGCGCATCGCCACCGGCGCGTCTGACGCCGTCGACGACGCCGCGGACGACGACGACGCGCGTCCCGATCGACGACGGTTGCATTTGGACACGAAATATTACAGCGTCAGCGATGTCGCGACGTGCGTGGGCGACGCGCGTGGCGTCGACGTCGATGGTATCGTCGTCGATGATTTCACCGCGCGCGCGTACGGGGTCAAAGCCGTTGTGCTCACGAGCGGCGGGGGCGATGATGATGATGAGTTTTCGCGACTGGTGGAGTCGAACCGCGTCGCCGCCGAGGCGTTTGGGGATGACATTGGCGATGTAGACGTGAAAATTCTCGTGTACGACGCGTGCGAGCGTGACGAGAGCGTTGAAGATGCCGTGCCCGAACGCGTGCGTGCGTTTGCGTGTGACAAGGGGTTTGAAGTCGTCGCCGTGACGACGAGCGATGCGGCGTCGGATGCGCGACGTTTCGAGTGTCGAGGCGAAGGTATCACACGCGTCGTTCGAGCGCTCGAGGCGGTGATGTGGAGTACGATGGTGTTAAAACCACTCGGAGAGTCGAGCGATTTAGGGCGCGAGATGCGATCGAAGGAAAAAGCGGTGGTGGTGAACGCGTTGGCGTCCACGCTCGGGTTGCTCGGCGAAGTTGACAGTCCTCGCGTCGGCGTCGATGATGATGACGGTTGCGGTGATGCGAGCGCCGGTGCGAATTTGAGCGTCCACGAGCGCATTGCGGCGTTGTATGACGCTGATTTTGATATCAATAGCCAAAGTGCGCGAGAAGCGCGCTTAGATAAGATTGCCGACATGTTGATGAATAGCGATTTGTAATAAAAGTCGTCTGTACGCCATATTGTTTTCGAATCACATTGCAATACATCATCACGCATCATCATCATCGTCGTCGTCCTAAAAACCCTAAAACGCCATTCGTGGCGCTCGTCGCCGTCGCCGCGGCGCTGCTATACGCGCCAGACGAACTATACGCTGACAAGCGCTTGAGCTGCATGCCGTACTTGAACACCTCGTCATTCACATCCGTGCCACTCAACGCCACGGTCACGGTTAATTGACACCTCAGCGCATCCGTGGTGCCGAGCTCGACATCACACGCGTCGCCTACGCACGTCCCGTCACAACCGGCTTCGCTCGCCGTGCACGCGTAGTCCCCGTCGCCGATGCTCAAGCATCTCTCGTTTCCAACCCCACCGCACTCGCCACATCCCGAGTTGTGCCATCGCAAATACTTTACATTCCCTTTATCTAACGTCGCGAGTAACGTCAACACACTCACGCGCCCCGTGCGCCCGTCGTCCCCGGCGCTTCCGCTCTCCACTCGAACCGCTCGCGCCGCCGAAACCGTCGTCGCCGTGTACGCCACGACGCTCATCATCGTCGCCGTCGCGTCCGTCGCGTACAACCCATCCTCATCTGCACGCGTGCCGCGAATGGCCGTCATTCCATCCGCGTCCACGACGTACACCGTCGTCCCCACGCCCGCCGCGGCGAGAGCCGTTGCGTTTGCGCACGGGTGGTTGTCCGTCCAATCTTCGAGCGTGCCCCCGGGCCAATACGCGATGCCAATCGTGAGCGAACCGTCCAGGGTGACGGCAGACGACCCAGTCGTCGAGCACGGGTCGTACACGGTCGACGCCGTCGCCGCGCGCGCGCACGCGAGGGCGATGAGCGCGGCGATTGATGTGGGGATTCGCCAGCGCATCTTCATCATTGGTCCTTCACGCACGCGAGCGCGCGCGGGTCAACGTCGCCGACGCCGACGCGCGAGGCGTAGAGACGTTCGCGCGCGCGTTCGTGCGTGCGCGTTCGTGCGAGGCGGCGTTCGTGCGAGGTGACGCGCGCGCGTGAGAGTGACGCCAGTTGGCGCGTTTCACGGCTCTTCGCGACGCACAGATCGTCACTGTGTCGCGCGCTCGCGTCGTCGCACGCGTCGAGTGCGAGCGGAATTCGACGACGACGCGTTTCAGTCGTCGTGTGTCGTCGTCGTCGTCGCCGTCGCGCGCACGGCTCGCGCGCGCGGGGGAGATTTCGGAAGAGCCGCGGAACTTGTGTCGCATCGTCGACGTGAGTTGTTGACGCCGCGCGGGCGAGAGCGCGCGCACGGGCGACGATGCGACGGGGGACAACGGCGGCGCCATCGTCGTCGTCGAGCGTAGATGGCGACCGGGCGACGATGACGTCGTCGATGTCGTCGCCAGCGACGTCGGAAGCGCTCAGACGCCGGCGCCGCGACGCGAGCGAAAGTCTCGCCCGGCGCATGGATGCCGCGCGCGAGGCGCAAAGTGGCATCACTGATGTCCAAGAGGTGATTCTAAAAGGGGTGTATGAATTAGAAAGACGTCCAGATGCGGCGACGCGAGCGAGATTGGCCAAGCAAGTTGGGTGCACGGAGCAAGCGGTGAATGCGTGGTTTCGTTCGCGTCGCGCCAAAGCCAAGCGTTTAAAAGTGCGGCGCGCGCTGTGCGTCACACTTCTCATCGTCGGTGTCATCGTTGGAGCGTACTACGCCTATAACGCATCGCGACAAACCATGGCGGCGCGACGTCGACGAGAAGCTTTAGGAGATTCATACAAGTGGATGACGCGTAGCGGCTTGCCGCGCCCGTACGCCGACGGTAAAAACAAAAAACGTCTCGGCGCGCGCCCGGTGAGACCGGTGGAAAAAGTCACCGTCGTCGACGCCACCGGTCGCGAGCACGTCAAACAAAAAATCTACACCAAGGACAACCCCAAATCCTCCCCGCTCACGCGCAAGGAGGAAACGCCCAGGCAAAAGCTCGAGCGCGTGCGCGCCGAAGCCGCGGCTAAAAAATTGGGCAAATCCAAAATCTCCGCCGCAGGCCAGCCCAATCGCGTGCGCACCGGCACCACCACCGCTGACGCGCGCCGCCGCACATAGCCAGCCACCTGCGCTTCACCATGACATCACCCTCCCGCCCGCGCGCGTACGCGCCGCGCCACCGTAGCCGCGCGGCGGATATACGCCCCTACCAGTAGAACCATAGATAGACAAACACCACACATACACATACACATTCACACACACACACACACACACACACACACCGCGCATCACCACGTGCCATGCCCATCGTCGTCGCGGTCGTCGTCATCCCGAACGCATCCATCCATCCATCCGCGCTAAAGACAGCACTGTGCATCTGCACACGCCCAATGCTGACGTGGACCCCGTGCCCGTATTGTGGGTGGACACAAAAATATCTGTCGGGCGCGGGCACGCAAGATTCGGATATTCGGCGTGTTTAACACGTATGTATGTGTCCCACGTGGCATACATCTGGTCCATATTGTTTCCGGTGTATAGCCGCATAAAAAAAGTGGTACTGTATGTATATATCGCCTATATATATGTGCTATGTATGTGCGTCTCCAGCGGTGATCGGAAGGGGATCTCGCACACGGGCGTTGGTTGGTTGATTTGATGTGCGTTTTCCCGCGAAAAAGCGCGTTCGGTTCGGTGTTTGGTTTGGTTTGGTTCGGGGGCAGGGGGGTGTTTTTTTTCCTTTTTTGGGGCGAACGGCGATGATGATTGACGTCGATTCGCGACGATATCGGTGTGGCATTCGGTGACGCGTCACGCCCTGTCGTCGTCGTCGTCATATATATATATATATATATATATATACACATAGTCGCACAGACCGCGTACGTAGAACGTCGCGGTGCGCGGTGTTCGCGCGTCAGTCATCGAGATGACGCCGTGACGCGACCGCGAGCGATTTGATTGATTCGACGGATTCGATTCATTCATTCATTCGTTCGTCGTCGTCGTCGTTCGCGCGCGATGGCGACGCGCGATCGCGAATGGTCCACCGGCGCGCCTGGTGTCGACGCCGACGCCGACGCCTCTCCGGCGTCGTGGTCGCGTCGGGCGTCGTCACGCGTGACGACGACGA
>Ga0181563_10002833_pt1 | contig 16765 bp, 7 predicted proteins | sample 011ome_25_FD_133759 | JGI IMG/M metagenome (GOLD analysis project Ga0181563, IMG submission 133759) | Coastal salt marsh microbial communities from the Groves Creek Marsh, Skidaway Island, Georgia - 011512CT metaG (megahit assembly) | ecosystem: Environmental > Aquatic > Marine > Intertidal zone...
GGAAATCTTTCTTTAAATTCCATAATCTGATAATTTCAAACTCATAACTTTATTAATAACTGAAGAAGGTACTTTGAATTCTTCAAACTCTGTATTGTCTTTTAATAATACGATAACACATCCTAAAAGTGAAATGTTTTCGTACTTTGTACCCTCCAACATTTTTAAAATTAATCTACCATAAAAAGGTAATTGTAATTTATAATGGCCTAAGGCATTATCTGGTAAATCTTGAAAGGGTTCTTTCATTGGTTTAGTCCATTGATTAGTCTTAAAATTTTTTTCTTTGTTTGTTTTCCAATCAGTTATAACCAAACCAAATCCTGTTTTTTCTCTATTCATAATTAACCAAACTTTATCAGGCTGACCAGTATAACCTAAGTCGGGATGACCTAAGACCATCTCAGTATCTAATAGATACGCTCCTCTTTCTTTCATCAATTTAAGAAACTTTTCACCCCCTTTAATCATAGAATTACTTCTCATTTCTTGCTCTAAATCACACTCGAAAAGAGGTTCTCTCACATCTTTATAACCACCATAATCATCAATAGTCTTCTTCTCTAATATAAAGTGTGTACGTGAACCCATATTAGTTGCGTATGAACCTGCCGCAGCCCACTCATCTAACAATCTTTCCATCTCTACTCTATCCCCTTTAGCTTTTTTATATGCAATATCCTCAGCAGGAAATGGTTCATAAAAATGTTTTAAAACTTTAGATACTGAAGGGAAATTATTTCTTACTTTACCATTTCTATCTTTCATAAAGTATATATGGTCTTCTTCAATAAAAGAAAGTTCTAATTCTTTTTTCTTATCCTCAATTATATTTCTAATCTCTTGAGATACTTTTTCTATATTTTCTATCATTTTTCTAATTTTATATAACACCCATCAGGTATAACCCCTCTTAAGTCACCTAAGTCTTTACCATCGGGTAGTTTAATTATATCTATTTTACCATATAATTTACCCCCACTTAATTTATAATATAAACCTTTAGCATCCTCCCAAGCATCAGGGTCTAAACATATTTTTATTCTCCCTTTAGATTTATCATAAAGAGTCTCCCATAACTTTTCAGAAATAAATTTACCTAATAGAGGAATAGAATTAGGTACAAAAAAACTATCAAACACACCTTCAACAATCCATATATCTTCCTCCCAATTAATTCGACTCTCGTTAAAGATTAACAGTTCTTTGGGAGCTTCAGGATTTTTGTATTTTAGTTTAGAATATTTATTCCAACTACGTGCAACAAAATAGTTAAGTATCCCATCTTGGTCAAAAGATGGAACAATAATCCTCCCTGAATAATCTCCGCCATTTGCGAAACCAATATCATACTTTTTAATGATACTATCCGTAATTCCTCTTCTTTTTAAATAATTATATGCTTGTGCTCTTGGAGGATATATAGGATTTACTTCATCAAATCTTTGGTATTCTTTTGGTAACTTTAGTACCTTATACTTTCTACTATCCCTAACAAACTCATCGGGTCTTACTAAAGTATAGAATTGTTTGTCTTTTTTGGTACCATATTTATCTATAAGTCTACCTAAATGTCCATGGGTACCATGAGTTTCCGCACAAGCCCAACATTTATAAACATGTTGTGAGTAGTTTATTTCTAAATTACCTTTACCATCACCTTTATCTAACCCTTTAATATCGTGTGAACATACAGGGCAATCAAAAGATATTTGTCCCCTCATTTCATTATGTAAATGGGAGTTACCAAATATGTTGACTAACAAATCAACTACCAATAAATCATCTTGATTGTCCATACAGGACTAAGTATAGTTTAAAAGAAAATAAAAATCAAATTACCAAAGACCTTGTTGTTTCATATAACCTTGGACACATGTGTAAGCGTCCGCCTGGTCAAAACATTCTTTCTTTAAAGTATTATTTCGAGTATACAACCAAACAATTTGTGGTTCCGCATCTGCAACTTTTTTCCAAACTATTTCTTTTTTATCGATAGTTTTAGGAAGTCCTCCAAATAATACTTTTTTACCCTTACCATTATCATTAACTAAGTCAGGCCATGCAAATTTACGTGAATTATATGTAGATATGTAATTAGGTATAATACCTAATACTTCATATATTACTCTTGAAATCATTGAATTATATCTCAATAACGTACCTACAGTCCATATATTATTTGAGTTTAAAAGTGGTTCTTCAATTACAACTCTTTCAATATTTAAATCTTTGTAACCTTCAATCTTCTCCTTAAAACCATCCACTTTAAGAAGTAATTCTTCTATTTTTTCTTCAGGTTTAGGTTTAATAATAGGTGAAAAATGTGTTAACTCTAATAATTTTTGAGTGTTATTATCAAACAATGCCCATCCGATTGTTTTTGTAGATATATCCAACCCTAATACCTTAGGGGTGTTATTTAATTCTTGTTTTGACATATGATTATTTTAAAAATCTAACTTTATACTATACTGTTGTATACCCTGTCTTTTTTCAGGGGATTGTATCTTAGATATAATCATAAGTTCTTTATTAGAATCGTAAAGTCCAACTTCAGTAATATATGGTGAATCAGCAGTAGACCATGTTGGATTTTGAGAAGTTAAGAATTGAGTAGGTCCTAAATTACATTTATAATTCATCACATAAATTGTGGCTTGTATATCTGATGAAATATTACCATAAAAATAATATTCATCTCCAAAGTTTAAAGTTGGTTCAGGTTCATTATTTGTAGGAAGGTCAATATAATTTGATAAATCATATTGGTCTCCATTAGAAACTGCATCATCATACATAGTTTTATTAAGTACTAATGTACTACCTGTTAGACCAGAAACTGTAATGTTTCCACTAACAGATGTTCCACTTAATTGACTTGTCATATCGATTTCATACCATTCTGTAGGGTCAGGTTTTTCACCATTAACAACTTTTTGAGCTAAAATTATAATATCATTAGCAGAGAATCCTGATTGACTACCATCGCTAACTAAAAACGGAAACTCATTACCAAACCTAATAGTTACGTCTGCAGTGTCAGGTGGACAATCAGGGTCAGTTCCACATATCTGAGTATAATAGTTACAGTGTAAAGATTCTGTAAATGCTGAGTGATTAAATCTATATGTTAACCAAAGACACTCTGTGGTACCTGATAGTAATCCTGTATCACTACCCGTAGTACCATTAAATGTGTTAGGTACAATTAATCCTAATTTAGGTGCGGGTAATGTCCAGTTTCTATTAGACTTGTAACTTAGTGACGCTATAATCTCATCATCATCGAATGTTATCATTTTAAAATCAGGCCATACCTTACCAACCCTATTAGGAAAACCATTTGTATTAGGGTTAGTGTCCCATAAATGATAATATCTAATACCAGGATTATTCATATCCGTATTAACGTTGGATTCTATATAGTGTGGTTGAAATAAATTTTCTTTTTCAAATCCATCAGGGTCAACATAGAAGGTTTGTCCCATTGTACCTCCACTAGATTTATGCCACATCAATGTTGGTACATTAACTCTGAATCGTCTTGCGGGTCCTGTTTGTCCTGATATATCAAAATTAGTATCAGTATAAGTTAAGGCAAATTTTTCACCATAAAAATTATCTATTGATTGATTAGTATAATGTACAATCGCTATAGATTTTTGGTCCGAAGGTGATAAAATAACTTTTTCAGAAAATGAATTATAATAATAAGTTGAATCAGTATCAGTTTGACCCGTATTTGAATTATAACCTAAATATTCTTTTGTACCCGTATATCCTGTAGAACCAAATTGTTCATATCCTTGATAAGTGTTAGAGAATAAACCTGCAGGATTTTCTGTCCACGGAATATTCATATTCCACACTTTTACATAAAAATTAGATATATCACAATTACTTTCAAAGTTAATTGCGTCTTGATTCCAATAAAATTCAGGAGTATAGGTATCGTATATTTCTGTCATCCCTGTTGGATAAAATATAACTCTAGCATCTCCTACATATCCCATACTTTGTAAGTCGGGTAATTGTCTATCTACTTTTACTGTTATTGGTCCTGTATTCCCTGATGTTGTACCTGTTATATCTATAACTTTATATGTTAATACAGGATAGTTATTACTTATTGGTTGTGTACTATTATCTGAGAAGTAAACTGTCATTATATGATTAGAAATAACAGTTCCTGTTACTCCACTATTAATTATAGACGCATTTAAACTAACTGTATTACCTGAATTTAAAGTACCCATCGGTATTACATAATTAGGGTTTATCGTATAAGCACTTGATGTAAATGCGGTGAAACTATGGTCTTTAATGTTACTAAAAGAAAATGATGTTTCCCCTGTAAAAAACCCTAACGTGGCTGCAGTATTATAAATGTTATCAATCTGAGGTTCAGGAATAGGAATACCATATGTATTAGTAGATTGTGTAGTAACTAGTAACGGATATTTAACATTTGCTTTATTCTTCTCAGGTAATGGTGATAGATTTTGTGCGTTATATTCCGCATCCAAAACCATACCTGTTGATAAATTAGAACTAGGTATACAGTCATAACATACCTCACTGTCTCCGACTTGGAAGTAAGAAACATTAAATGCTCCTTCAGATATTTTTTTCCTTCCAGCATCAGTCAACTTACTGTTAATTAACGCTGCTGTATCTTTAATTATATATCCCATGTTTTATAAATAGTTTTATTATTAAATTTTATTAATTTTATTCATTTTATTATAGTGGTATACATTCACCGGTAGTTGAACTACATTGACCACCATACAGAGCTATCACTTGACCAAATAATCCCACATTTGGACCTGATGTCGCAGTTTGTAATTTTGCAATTCTAAATTGTCCGTTAGGTGTCTCTGTTGATGAACTCCAATAAGCGTAATATCCTCCCTCTATACCATTCGAAATACCATATATAAATGTAGGTTGTAATGGGTCTCCATCACAAGTTTTCTGACTATTAACTAAGAAATTTTGACTACAGAAAATATTACATATCGTAGTACCCTGTGAAACAAATATCGGTGACTCACCTGATGGTTGACCTCCACATCCACTTCTTGTGACTGATTCTGTTATGGTGTTACTTTTAATATTACCTAAAGTACCACAGTTACTTCCCGCCAGAACTAAGTTCTCAGCATTAAAGCTAACTTGATTAATACCAACGGTCGGACAATAACAATTAGGGGATACTGTATTTAAATCAACTGCCTGTGTAACAGTACCCGTTACTGTAGAACCCTGAGTGATTGATATTGTATTTGACGTACTAGTATATGTTGTAATATCCCCAATATAAATGTCTTGACAATTTTCTCCAGGATTTACATCTTGAGCACTTTGCGTAAATGTCATAGGGAACCCATCCGCATTACCCACTATAAATGTCGTAAAGATAGCTGAAGTACTATCTATCGGTGCCTTTCTTTCTTCTGTATGATTAAATCTTAAATTTAGACTAATTTCAACTCCTGCAGGTAATGTAGTAGGACTAACAGTTACTGCGTAGTCATAACTTATAGTAACAGAATTTTGAGGTTCATTAACCGTTGTAATTGTAGGAGTTTTAGTTAATATTACATCATATATTGTTGCTGACTCTCCAGTATCAATCACAAAATTCACACTTGTAGTACTTGGAGGTGTATCACTATCTTGAACTGTTGCAGTGTAGGAACCTGGCGCCACATTATTAAACACTCCTGAACCTTGATACGGCGTAATTCCATCTATCTTATATTGATATGGTGGTACACCTTCTGAAGCAGTCATTATAACACTACCGTTTTCCCCTTCACAATTAGGTTGAGATACACTTAAGTTTAATGAAAGAGGTAAGGAACCACAAAGTCCCGTTTGAACTTGCCAAGTAAACTTAGGGTTACCTCCCATGTTTTCCCAATCACTACCAATAGGTAGAGTATTTGGTGGACTCTGTATTAAATTCATAGTACCTGTACCCACATTACTCCATGGGGTAACTTCCCACCAACCATTAGTGACATTATAACTCATAACTAAACCATTAGCTGTATTAATCCATTGGAAGTTTCCGTTATTATCAGTACCGTTTGCTTCAAAATCATATTGTACACCAAGTTGAGGACTAAATAAACATAGGTCTCCTTGTGGTAATGGTGTTGGAGTTGGCGGATTACATGCATCACAAGTTGTATAAGAATTAGATATTGTTAAATCTGAGTAAGGTAGTCCCGCACTCGAAATAGGCCCTATAAATTCAAAACAACCTGAAATTTCATTAAATTTAATAATTGGTTTAAAATTAGGAAATGGAGGGTCATATGTGCTTCCTGAAACATAAACGGTCGGACCTCCATCACATTCATCAAATTGATAAAAAATACTTGTAGATGAACCTACGACACAAGAAGTTGTTACAACGTAATCACCATAATAATCTGTAACTGTTGCAGAATAAGTTCCAGGTGATAAATTTGTTATAGTAGTACCTTGTCCACCATTACTCCATTGAATAGTATATGGAGCAGTACCTCCTAATATTTGAACTTCTGCAATACCATCTGTCGCTGTCGGTGAGGACGCATCTGTTATTTTACATTCAACCTCCATCGGTATGATGGTTATTATTGTACAATTATTTCCTGATAGTGTTGCCATTTTATTTATTTTTTAATTAACAGTCGTTATAAGTTCCGGGTCCAATAGTGATAAACGATGTACTACCACTACTTAATACTGCCACCCAAAAAGCATTCATGTTTATACAATCATTAACAGTTAATTCACCTGAAGCTGGAATAGTTAATTGAATTGTGTCACCCGCACAAACTTTAGCGTTTAGTGTTATTGGTGAACTACTAGAATTTAGAACTGTAAATCCTGTTTTACAACCGCAATAATTGTCTGAACAATTAGTCACGACTGCTGTTCTATTTGATGTATCAGTCCAATCAACACCCGTAGAATTATTATTTTGACTAGTAGTTATAACACTAGTCTTACCACCTAAAGTATAACAAGTATTAGTACCTTGAGTCTGTATAATCGGAGTCGCGACTGATGCAATTCCCGCTAATCTAGCCGCACTTAAAGTATCACCACTCACTAATGTGGCTGCGTAAGCCGTTCCCATTTGTACTATTATATTTTTTCCACCAGTACAACCTTCAGCCAATACATGTACTACTTCACATTTAGTACCATTACTACAGTCACTATTAATAGCACTTATAGTTGGATTGAGTATTGATTGTGATTCATCATAATCAATTTTTTTGTAACATTCGGTAATAGTAAATGTTTGGTTTTGAACATTTGTAATTGTAAATTCAAACTCGACAAAATCAGCATCAGTTACTGTAGTATTGAAAGATGTTGGTGCAACCATTAAATCACCTGTACTAGGTGTAGCGTCTGCTGCACATGCAATATATGTCGATATAGTGGCATTAGTAGGTGTAGGAGTTTGAGTACTTGTAGGGGTTACTACAGGTGTATTAGTAGGTGTTGAAGTGACTTCAGGCGTTTGTGTTTGAGTATTAGTCGGTGTCACCTCTGGTGTATTAGTTGGCGTATCTGTAGGATTTGGTGTAGACTCAGGAGTCGGAGTAGGTGTAAGAGTTTCTTTAGGGGTTCTTGTTGGTGTATTTGTAGGTGTTTCTGTTGGTGTTCGTGTTATTTCAGCAGTTACTGTAGGAGTATTAGTAGGTGTAACATCAGGAGTTTGAGTCGGTGTCAACGTTACCTCAGCAGTTACCGTTGGTGTATTAGTAGGTGTAACACCTGGAGTAGATTCAGGAGTTTGAGTAGGAGTATTAGTAGGTGTTTCTGTTGGTGTAGACGTAACTTCAGCCGTTACTGTAGGAGTGTTAGTAGGTGTGGTACCAGGGGTAGATTCAGGAGTCTGAGTCGGTGTTGCAGTAATAGTTGAAGTTATGGTAGGAGTAACCTCAGCTGTTACTGTTGGTGTTAAAGTATTAGTTGGAGTTGGAGTTGCACTTACACCTGCAGTGTTAGTTGGTGTTGCAGTTTGAGTAATAGTAGGGGTATTAGTTGGAGTAATAGAAGGAGTATCAGTTATAGTAGGTGTAACTGTCGGCGTCTCTGTGGCAGTAGATGTTGGTGTTGGTGTTGGGTAACCACATCCACTTGAGGTAAATGATACTGCACATGTGAATCCTCGGAAACATCCTTGATAGTTCCAATTAACCGTATCGGGTGAATTAGGAGTGGGGTTAAGATTATAAAATATTAATGTAGCCAAATTCCATCCTGTTACTTCCCATCTATTTCCCGTCCATTGTATAGACCCATTATTAGGTGACACCCATTGAGCTCTTCCGTTATGTAATATAGTAGATAAGGTATATGTCGCACTATCTGTAAATCCGTTTCCTGTAAATGAACCGTAATAATAGGTCGGAGTTGGACATGGACCTGATGGAGTAACAGTTGGTGTAGGTGTAGGAGTGTTAGTGTTTGTAGGAGTAACAGTAGCAGTAACTGATGGTGTTGGAGTTGGACCAAAACCAAAACATTCACAAACCTCACAATTATCACTATCAATTAACTTAACACAAAATGGTACATTTTGATACGGTGTAGGTACAGTAAAAGTATATGGAAATACAGTAACTGTATCAACAAATAATGTAGTTGCATTAGGGGTACAATCATTTGCCATCCATATATTAAATGGTGGTGTTCCTGATGCCGTATTTATTGTTACATTTGTCATATTTTATATATTATAATCACTCCGATTGTTAAGTGAACATGTTATTTTATTATAAGTATCTTTCTTTTTTTATTCATTTTAGTTTAAATTTTAACAACTTGTCGGACCACAATCACCATTCGTACATGGCGAGAATGATGTAACGACACCTCCACTAACATTATATGCACATCCCGCACTTGAAACAAAGGCTCCATTACCAATTAACTGATAATTTCCTGAAAAACTATTATAAGTATATACAGAATTACCTGTCGGACATCCTGAAAATGCGACTGGGGTTACATCTGTAAAATATTCTGTAGATGGTACATTTCCACCATTAAATGCTCCACATGGTTGTGATGAACCACCCCCATGAAGACCAAAGAAAGTACCCAATGAAGAATACTGTACTGTTGGTGTTGGTGAAGGTTGTGGTGTTGGTGAAGGTAAAGGTTGATTATCTGTTGGACATTGAGTACATGTTGGATAACCCGTATCTAATGTTAATGAATATGTACTACCAGTGTATCCCGTGATATCTTGTATATATTCCCAACATCCCGGTACCTCATTAAATGTAGATACGTTATTAGCTCCAGGATTATTAACATTTATTCCGTATAATGTATCTGTATTTGTTAATTGTGAACCTGAGAATATAATATCATAAAATTGGGTTTTTGGTTGAGAATATGTATGATATCCAATCTTACCTTTATTCGCAAATTTAATTAATTCATTACCTGTGGCGTAAGCAGGTGCCGCGGTCCAAGTATTTACATCATTTAGGTCTATAGAAACTAACTGAGTATATGGGTTAGGGTCTCCAGGCTCCACACAATCAGTACACTGAGGTAATATAGTACTAGTATCACCCATCATTTTAGTGGTAAATATAGTTATTGTTGTTCCCGTTTTAATAATCTTAACTCTTACATCACCTTGTTTTGAATAAAAATTGTACGTTGGGGTTCCTAAATTATTTGAGTCACCTGAGAAAGGTGATGTTCCTTGCCATACTGATGAAGAAAAGTCAGTACCATCAGTAAACGCCAATGTTTTATCATTACTATTATAGGTTATAGTCGCTCTATCATATTGTGAATTAAAGTTTAATAATAATGATTGTGTAGAACCTGAAGGGCCATATAAACCTTCATCATCTTTTATAGTTGATAAAACAATTCCAATATTATCATTATCGTTTGCGGTACTTCCGACTGTAACCTCATGAGTATAATTACTAAATCCACATGTTGAATAAAATCCATTGTTTAACCCACTGTTTTGTGAACACTCAATCATCTTAGGGACACCTCCAGCGTTAGTTATTTTGGCAATAGCCCCGACTACTGTATTTGAAGAACCTGAAACAGTATATTTAGTTTGTCCTACTCCACTAGTTAAAAGTGGTACATTCCAATTAGTTGACGTGGTTAATAATTGTGAGGCTGTTGGGTTACCCAAAGCCTGACCTAAATTAACTGTTGGATTAAATGTTGTCCAAGCCCACCCTGGTTGACCAACATTCCACCAAACCACAAACTTATTTATCGTTGTGTTAAAATAAAATTTACCATTATCACCCCCTGCATTACATCCTGTACATCCGAATGGGGCTGCTAATCCGGCAGGTCCAGTATTTTGTCCTTCTACCATGTTTGTATTATAAACACCTAAATATTTTGTATTAGTTACTCCCGTATAGAAATAATACTGTGGGTCATTAGTGATTATAGTTCCGTTAGGTTGTAACCCACTTTCTTGATTTGTACCAGGGAATATATGACTTGCAAAATATGAGAATCGTGTCCAATTATTCACAATATCTTCTGGGTTAGTTAGTTCACCAAATGTTATATCATTTTCAACACAACCAATCTCTCCACATTTTTCAAAAACACTTATTATATTAGGTGTTGGCGTTGGGTCAGGTGTCTGACAATCATTACAATCCGCATCAACACTATTAACTGAGGTTAATATATGGGTAGATGAACCTTCAATTTCCTCCACAAATGTTAAACACCTTTCAATAGTATCAATAGTACCATTAAATGTAGTACCTGAAGTTATTGTACCCCCACTATAACTTATTGGAAGTGTTACATAAAATTCTTGGTCTTTTTCATTGGGGTTACAGTTAATTAATTTTGCAACTTCACCACAATCAAAATAACCCTCATCAATTATAAATGTAACTTCACCACCAACAGGTGTACCTGGCTGTGGTGTTGGTGTTAATGTTGGAGTAGGTGTCGGTGTTGATGTAGTAGTTGTACCTGTTGTTATAACTGCAGTACATCCTGAAGAAGGTTCTGGTGGCGTTGGTGATGGTGTTAATGTTTGTGTTGGTGTGTTGGTCGGTGTTTCTGTTGGAGTATCAGTTATTGTTGGTGTTGGTGTAACACTTGCCCCTGGAGTATCAGTAGGAGTAATAGTCGGAGTTAATGTTGGAGTATTTGTTGGAGTCACTGTAGGGGTACTAGAAACCTGAGCCGTACCACTAGGAGTGTTAGTTACCGTAACAGTTGGTGTACTCGTTACCTCAGCAGTTACTGTAGGTGTATTTGTTGGTGTAGTTCCTGGCGTACTCGTAGGAGTATTAGTCAAAGTATTAGTAGGAGTATTAGTCGGTGTGACAGTAGGTGTACTCGTTACTTCCGCAGTTTGCGTTGGAGTATTAGTTGGTGTTTCAGTTGGGGTTAGAGTAACTTCAGCGGTAACAGTTGGAGTATTAGTTGGAGTAACCGTTGGTGTTGACGTAATTTCTGCAGTTGTTGTAGGTGTATTTGTTGGTGTAGTTCCTGGTGTACCTGTAGGAGTGTTGGTCAAAGTATTTGTAGGGGTATTTGTTGGAGTTACAGTAGGAGTTGATGTAACCTCAGCAGTTCCTGTCGGAGTATTAGTAGGCGTTTCAGTTGGTGTTAGAGTAACTTCAGCGGTAACAGTTGGAGTATTAGTTGGAGTAACCGTTGGAGTAGATGTTATTTCTGCAGTCTGAGTTGGCGTGTTAGTAGGTGTGGTTCCCGGTGTACCCGTTGGGGTAGAAGTCAATGTATTAGTTGGAGTATTAGTAGGTGTAACTGTTGGTGTTGATGTTACTTCAGCAGTTTGAGTAGGAGTATTAGTAGGAGTTTCTGTCGGAGTAGTTGTAACTTCCGCAGTCTGAGTAGGAGTATTAGTAGGAGTAACCGTTGGAGTGGATGTCACCTCAGCAGTTGTTGTAGGCGTATTAGTTGGTGTAGTTCCTGGTGTACCTGTAGGGGTAGTAGTAACTTCAGGAGTACTAGTAGGAGTATTGGTTGGAGTCTCTGTAGGAGTATTGGTTGGAGTAACCGTTGGTGTTGATGTTACTTCAGCAGTTTGAGTTGGAGTATTGGTTGGAGTTTCCGTAGGGGTAATAGTAACTTCCGCAGTCTGAGTTGGCGTATTAGTTGGGGTTTCTGTTGGAGTAACAGTTACCTCTGCAGTTACAGTTGGCGTGTTAGTAGGTGTGGTTCCCGGTGTACCTGTTGGAGTTAAAGTTGGACTAATAGTAGGAGTATTAGTAGGAGTTTCTGTCGGAGTAGTTGTAATTTCTGCAGTTTGAGTTGGAGTATTAGTAGGGGTTTCAGTTGGAGTTGATGTGACTTCAGCGGTTTGAGTTGGAGTATTAGTAGGTGTAACTGTTGGTGTTGATGTTACCTCTGCAGTTTGAGTAGGAGTATTAGTTGGAGTTACAGTCGGAGTAGTTGTGACTTCAGCAGTTTGAGTAGGGGTGTTAGTAGGAGTAACCGTTGGAGTTGTGGTAACTTCTGCTGTTTGAGTAGGAGTATTAGTTGGAGTTACAGTCGGAGTAGTTGTGACTTCAGCAGTTATTGTAGGAGTATTAGTTGGAGTCTCAGTTGGTGTTGTTGTAATCTCTGCAGTTTGTGTCGGAGTATTAGTAGGCGTTTCAGTTGGGGTTGATGTTACTTCAGCTGTTTGAGTAGGAGTGTTAGTAGGAGTTGTTCCCGGTGTACCTGTTGGTGTATTAGTCGGAGTTTCTGTAGGTGTGTTAGTAGGAGTTTCTGTAGGGGTACTAGTTACTTCTGCAGTCTGAGTAGGAGTATTAGTTGGAGTTACAGTAGGCGTTGTGGTAACCTCAGCAGTCCCTGTAGGTGTGTTAGTAGGAGTTTCTGTAGGAGTACTAGTGACTTCTGCAGTCTGAGTAGGAGTATTAGTTGGAGTTACAGGTGGTGTTTCTGTTGGAGTATTAGTTGGAGTATTAGTTGGAGTTTCCGTAGGGGTACTAGTGACTTCTGCAGTCTGAGTAGGAGTATTAGTCGGTGTTTCAGTTGGAGTAAGAGTAACTTCAGCAGTAACAGTTGGAGTGTTAGTTGGAGTTACAGTAGGCGTTATAGTGACTTCCGCAGTTTGAGTAGGTGTATTAGTTGGAGTCTCAGTTGGTGTATTAGTAGGAGTAACAGGTGGTGTTCCTGTTGGGGTATTAGTAGGAGTTTGAGTAGGTGTTGATGTTACTTCAGCAGTTTGAGTAGGTGTATTAGTTGGAGTCTCAGTTGGCGTTGTTGTAACCTCAGCAGTTTGAGTTGGAGTATTGGTTGGAGTTTCTGTAGGTGTTTCAGTCGGAGTTACCGTGACTTCTGCAGTTATAGTTGGAGTATTAGTAGGTGTGTTCGTTGGTGTGTTAGTTGGAGTGACAGGTGGAGTTTGTGTCGGAGTATTAGTAGGGGTCTCTGTAGGTGTTGATGTTACTTCCGCAGTCTGAGTTGGCGTATTAGTTGGGGTTTCTGTAGGCGTACTAGTGACTTCCGCAGTTTGCGTTGGAGTATTAGTTGGAGTTTCTGTTGGTGTTTCAGTCGGTTTAGGAGTATTAGTAGGAGTATTAGTTGGGGTTTCTGTAGGTGTAGTTGTAACTTCCGCCGTCTGAGTTGGCGTATTAGTTGGGGTTTCTGTAGGGGTAGTTGTAACCTCAGCAGTTTGAGTAGGAGTATTAGTTGGTGTTTCTGTTGGTGTTTCAGTCGGTTTAGGAGTATTAGTCGGGGTCTCCGTTGGTGTAGACGTTACCTCAGCAGTTACTGTAGGAGTATTAGTTGGAGTTTCAGTAGGAGTAACAGTTACCTCTGCGGTTACTGTTGGAGTGTTAGTAGGAGTAAATGTTGGGGTATTAGTAGGCGTTTCAGTTGGGGTTGATGTTACTTCAGCAGTTTGTGTTGGAGTATTAGTTGGTGTCACAGGTGGGGTGTTTGGTGGAGTATTAGTAGGTTTAGGTGTTGGTGTAGCTTCAGCCGTAGAGGTAGGTGTATTTGTAGGGGTAACTGTAACGGTTGGTGTTACTGTAACTGTCGGTGTTGGACACGTACCACAAGACTCACAACTGGAAAAGAAATCGTCAGGACCAACTTCACCGTCATTACCTGTTGCTGTGACAGTTTCATTAGTAATTCTATAACAATCTCCATTCCATGTTATAAAACCACCGTATTGAGTACTCGGTTTAATACCATCAGGTAAACACGCCACTGTAACTCTAATAGTTAATGTAGAAAAATCACAACAATCTTCTAATTCTAACTCCCAACTATTACAACCATTTTCTTTTTCATAACATTCCTCACAATCTTCATAGTCATAAGTACTAAACTGACCAACAGGACTTGAACCACCTCTCTTAGCTGCGTAATAACAACAACCACCTATAACGAAAACATGACCATTAGTAATAGCATCATCTGCAAGCGCATCAGGATATAATATTACTTTAGTCAGTGTATTAGTACAACAATCTTTTATTTGTAGTTCTCTATAGTCAACACTTGTGGTTGGAGTTACAGTTTGAGTTATAGTTGGTGTATGGGTAGGGGTTTCAGTAGGGGCAGGACTTGATTCGGGAGTAATTGTCGGTGTGACCGTTGGTGTCGGTGTTGGGTCTTCAGAACATGGGAATGCTTTTTCACATGTTTTACAATCCACTTCATTATCAGGATTTACGATAATACCTCCATTACCTCCTGATTGTATTATTTCATAACATTCATCATTAATTACAAAGGTCGCACCCGCAACTACATTTATAGGTGCATTAACTTCAATTAGAAAAGATTCGTCACAACATTTGCCTGCAATATACCTACCATAACTAACCGTTGGTGTAGGAGTAGGGGTAACAGTTGGTGTTGGTGTTACTTCTCCGTCTGCACAACATTCAGTACAATCCTCAAAAACTTGAGTAACTTGAACAGTTCCTACAGGTACGGCCTTATCGTCAACATCGATAACAACATAACAACAGTCGTCATTTGGTGCCGGACTATTTACTTTTACCACTGAACCAATATGGGGACATGGTACTAAAGACGGTGAATTCAACTCTACCCATTGATTATGTAAAGGGTAACTACATAAACCAGGTTCTTCACCTGATGGACACCCTGCACCTATATCCAATGAACATTTTTGTAATCTAAACCTACAAGGTGCACTAAGAATTTGTATATCACCACTATCAACAGGAGTTGTTCCAGAATCACCAGGACAACTAAAGCAACTATTCCCTAACCATATGGAAGCGATTGAACCTATAAAACTTTGTGTAGGCGTACAACTCAAACAATCACTTATTGCTCTCCAACAAGAACCATTACCATCAACAAAACCTGTAGTACCCGCGATTAAATTATTAGTATTATTAATACAAGCAATGAGTGAAGTATTTTGACAGTTTTGAATACATATAGTACCAACATTATGTACTACATATCCATCTAATAGATAATGAAAGGGTCCGTGTAAACTTATAGAGATTAAATCTTGTTCATCTGTGGATTGTTCGTAGTTATAAATGTTTTCTAATAGTATACTATCATCTGTGATTCTAACTAACTTATAGTCATTACCGATATATAAATCATTAACATTTTTAAATTGAAACTCTTCGGTTATTGTATTATAAACCAAAATCTCCTTATCCTTTAAAGATAATTCATTAATAGTTATATAATCTTGATTTTCAGTCGATACTTTGTTGACTTCCGAAGATGTAAATTCTAACCCTTCTATTTCCTTACTTGACCAATTTTTAGAATCTTTATGGTCTTTATCATTTGGTAAAACAATGGTTTGCAGGAACATACCTTCTTGAACATCTTCAATATTCAAAAGGGTACCATCAAGTAATAAAACTTTTTGTCCTACTTTATATCCTACCATATAACAAAATACTTTCTATATAAATAATCGCATATGCGATTTTGTGTCTTTTTTATTAAGACTCTTTTCTTAATTTCCCGTCATAGTGGTCAAATCTATCGTGTTCTGTTGGTGTAAGTAGTAAAATACCTGGATTAATATTACCTTTTACGGTTTCTTGAAACATATAAGACATCCATGTTTGTTCAAAAGGTCTTACCCATTTTTCAGTTAAAAACATTTTTTTATTACCGTGTTTAGAAACCACTTGAGGCCAATTACAATAGTAAATTTCACCATGAGCATAAGGTATACCTCCAAATGAATCTATTTTAGTGATTTTTGTCTTAGGTGCGTTAGGGTCTAGTCCTTGGACGGGAAGATTAGGTTTCTCAGGCCAATGGGATTCTCTAAAATCTTGTGGTACGTTATACCACGCCCACTGATTTCTATTATCACCATAGAATTCAGTAAAAGATAACTTTAAAAAATCAAAGTTATTTTTCTTTGCTATTTGTAAAGATTTTAAATACAGACCTTCAACATATCTATTAAATCCGTTTTTACCAACTTCACCTTTTTTAGGATAAAAGAACATATCGTCCTCAAAAAAGAAATAATAATCATAACCATTCTCATCTGCATGTTCCGCAACCCATTGTCTACCACCACAAATACCTAAATTGTCTTTTTTAACATGAATAATATCATATTCATCACATATTTTTTTATATTCAGGGGTCGTACTTAAATCTGTAGAATTATCTAATAAAATCCATTGTGGTTTTTTTATAAAATCCTCGTCATATTCTTTCATAGACTTAATTAAGGTTTTAACTTGATTAGGACTATTAAATGTTA
>Ga0181563_10002839_pt1 | contig 16749 bp, 20 predicted proteins | sample 011ome_25_FD_133759 | JGI IMG/M metagenome (GOLD analysis project Ga0181563, IMG submission 133759) | Coastal salt marsh microbial communities from the Groves Creek Marsh, Skidaway Island, Georgia - 011512CT metaG (megahit assembly) | ecosystem: Environmental > Aquatic > Marine > Intertidal...
CGAAAATGACCATGGAATGGATAAATCTCTGTTCAACCGTTATGACACAGTTTTTACTGGTCACTACCATCATAAAAGTGATGATGGGCGTATTCATTATCTTGGCAATCCATACGAACTTACATGGTCTGACTACAATGACTATCGTGGGTTTCACATTTTTGATACTGATACTCGTGAACTCAACTTCATCCGAAATCCATACCGTATGTTTCACAAAGTCTTCTACAACGACAGCGCAGTTGACGAATACTCCGAATTAGAACTTGACAAAGCAAAACTTTTAGAGTATACTGGTAAACATGTCAAAGTAGTAGTTCAATCTAAGAACAATCCCTACTGGTTTGACATGTTCGTTGACCAGTTGTACAAAGCAGACCCTGCCCAAATGAATATTGTTGAAGACACTATTAATATGGACGAACTTGATGAAGACGATTTGGTAAACGAAGCAGAAGATACACTGACTATCTTAGGTAAATATATTGACGGTCTTGACATGGATGTTGATAAGAATAAACTGACTTCTTTGATGCGTAACCTATATCAAGAAGCAATGACTGTGGAAACTGCATGATTATTTTTAAGACTATTCGTTGGAAGAACTTTTTAAGCACAGGTAATGTGTTTACTGAAGTACAACTTGACCGTTCGCCTAACACATTGATTGTGGGTAACAACGGTGCAGGTAAGTCGACCATCCTAGATGCGTTGACGTTTGCTCTATTCGGAAAACCATTTCGCAAGATTAGTAAACCTCAATTGGTGAACAGCATCAATGGTGGTGGCGCACTAGTTGAAATCGAATTCAGCATTGGGCGTAAAGACTATCTTGTTCGTAGGGGTATCAAAAGAAACATTTTTGAAATCGAAGTTAATGGTGCTATCATTGACCAGAATGCAAATTTGCGTGACCAGCAAGAAATTCTTGAAAAGACTATTCTGAAACTCAACTACAAAGCATTCACTCAAGTTGTTATTTTGGGTAGTGCTTCATTCACGCCATTCATGCAGTTGACTGCATCTAATCGCCGTGAAGTGATTGAGAACTTGCTTGATATTGAAATTTTCAGTGTGATGAATTCACTTCTAAAATCAAGAACTGCAAAACTGAAAACTGATATTACTGAGTGTCAGTACCAACTTGACTTGACTAAAGAAAAGTTGTCAATACAGCAGGATTATCTTGGTACATTGAGGGCAGACAATCATGAGAAGCGTAAACAGAACCAAGAAGAAATTGTTCGTGCGGAAGCGCAAATTGCAACTCACGAGGCGAAGATTGATGCACTCACAACTCAAATCCAGGAGTTGAATAACCAAATCAGCGACCAGTCTAAAGTTGATAATCTAAAAAGACAATTGACTGATATGCGTGGGAAGTTGAATCGTACAATCACAAAGCATAAAGACGAGATTCGTTTTTATGAAGACCATTCGAACTGTCCTACTTGTCACCAAGATATTGATGACAAATTTAAAGTGGATAAGATTTGTGAATACGAATCAAAGGTATCTGATGTTGAGAAAGCACTTCCAGAACTGAAAATCAAACTGCAGGAATCTGAAGAACGCTTATCAATTATTTCTGATATTCAACAAAATATTTTTGCGTTGAATACAGATATGTCTGTTGAGCAAAGTAGCATTGGTGGTTTGCAAAAGTACATCTCCAAAGTGCAAAAAGAACTACAGACACTTATTGATGAAGAGGTAAATTCTAATGAAGATAAGATTGTAGAACTTACTGAAAATGTGCGTATTCTTTCTTCTGCAAAAGAGAACCTTGTTCAGCAACAGTATGTAAATACATTTGCCGCTACGTTGCTGAAAGATAGTGGCATTAAGACTAAAATCATTCGTCAGTATCTACCTATCATCAATAAGTTGGTGAACAAGTATTTGTCTAGTATGGACTTCTTTGTTCAGTTTGAACTTGACGAAGGCTTCAATGAGACTATCAAGTCACGCCATCGGGATGACTTTTCATATGATAGTTTTAGTGAAGGTGAGAAGATGCGTATTGACTTATCATTGCTATTCACATGGCGTTCAATTGCTAAGATGAAAAACTCTATCAATACAAATCTACTTGTACTTGATGAAGTTTTCGACAGTTCGCTTGACGGCACTGGCACTGATGAGTTTATGAAGATTTTGAGTACCCTAAGTAATGATACGAATGTATTTGTTATCTCGCACAAAGGTGACCAGTTGTTCGATAAGTTCCATAGTGTACTACAGTTTGAAAAAGTGAAAAATTATTCAAGGATTGCAAAATGAGTGAAGTAGAAACGCCTCTAGTGGGCAAAAAATCAATTGAACAGTTCTATGCCGAAAAAGGTGTTGAAGGACTTGAGTTGAATATTGACAGAGACAACAAGGAAACGATTGCTAAGATTGCATCAAATTTTACGTTTAAAACTGACTTGGCTGGATTTGCCCCATTTAAAGTTTGTGGTCACTACCCGTTTCATATGCCTCCAATTTTGTCGTTTCCTGATGGTGAAAAAGAGTTTCGTTTTGTGTTAGATTATCAACTTCTTACAGATATTCTAATTCACTTTTGTGAAGCACGAAGGGGATACTCTATGCATGCCTCTCAAATCGGAGTAAACTACGATTTCTTTGTGATTAAGAACCAAGGAGAAAAAGGTCCAAAATACGAAACATTTATCAACTCTAGTATTGTCGGACTATCCGAGACTGGCATTGTAGAAGAAGAACGTAACGAGAGTTATCCTGCGTTGTATCTATCAATTGACCGCCCATCATATGTTGACGTTGTATATAAAGATGACAATAATGAAGAGAGTAGAGAACGACTTGATGGATTTTGGGCAAGATACTTTGTTCAGAACTACGCACTTTCTAGGGGTAAACCTTTCTGGAATTTTGTGAGTCCACTGAAACGTGAAATGGCAATGAAAAAACGCAATAAACGTCTCGGCAAGCAATATGCAGTACATAGACTAATTTAAGGAAAAAGATTATGAAATTTGAACAACTAATTGAAGCGACAGGTATCACCATTGTTGAAGGTGGTCCATTTATGTTTGATGACTTTGGTCCGTCTTGGGTTCTTTTGCTAGAAGACGAACTCACTGCAACATTTGTTCTTGAAGATAAAGAAGTTGTCTTTGTTGAATGTGCAGACATGGTAACACAAAAAGATATATACATGTGGATGAATCCCAAATTCTCAGAATACGAGAAAAAAGTATATGATGAATTGAGTGATGTAACTACTCACCGTTGTGAAGATATCGAAGAAGTTTTTGCAATCTGGCACAACAATAAAACTCTGGTTGCACAAGCACCAGATGACTTTGAAGAATCTGAAGAAATTGGACTAGACGGTGAAACCAAAATTCATTAAAGCACATATGGGTGCCGCAGAGGTCTACGCACAGTTGTCCTCTGCGAAGCGCCTGCAAGTTGGGTGTGTTATTGTAAAAGATAATAGAATTATTTCAATCGGATACAATGGCATGCCTTCAGGTTGGACAAACGAATGTGAGGATTCAGATGGTCAAACAAAGCCCGAGGTCTTACACGCAGAAACTAATGCTATTGCGAAACTCGCTAGTAGTAGCGACAGTGGTATGGGTGCTGATTTGTTTGTTACTCATGCACCTTGCATAAATTGTGCAAAGTTGATTTACCAGTCAGGCATTAAGACTGTATATTATAAGAATACATATCGTGATGATAGTGGTATTAAATTTCTAAAGCGAAGCGGGGTTCAGGTTACGAAAAATGATTGATACATTGATTACAAAAATTGTAGAACAAGAAGCACCATCAAATGACGTTGCAGTTCTTATGTCTGGTGGAGTTGATAGTCTAACATGTGCATTCTCCGCAATGCGTTTAGGTAAGAACGTCCATACATACACAATGTTTGTGAATGGTCAAGAAACACCTGACAGTAAAGCATCAAAGCAAGCGGCAGAAATCTTTGGTTGGGACCATCATGAAATCAATGTTCCTGTTGATAACATCAAAGATGACTTCTTGCGTTTGATGCGATACTATGACTGCAAAAAGAAAACACACGTTGAATGTACATTTCCATTCTTGTATGTCTATCCCCATATTAAAGAGAAGCATGTTCTTTCTGGTGTTGCGGCAGATGGTTGGTATGGTGTGTCTAAACGTGCAAATATTCATTTCAAGCATACGAAAGAGTTGTTCGACAAGTTTCGGGTAGACTACTTCGGTGCAGAGAATCCTGCAGGCATTCGTCAGCAAGAACAGTTGTGTGAAGAGATTGAGGCGAACTTAGTCGCACCTTATGTACGGGAAAGTGTGAAAGAGTGGATGATGCAGTATGACCACAATTTCTTCAACAAACCATATCAGAAAGCACCAATCATTGAAGCGTACCCTGAGTTTAAGCAATTGACAAAGAATCGAAAACATGCTAATCTACAGTTGGTTGCAGGCATCCCTGAGTACTTTGAAACACTACTTGAAGACAAACAGTTGAACTTCAGAAACAGAAGCAGAACTATGGACTTGGTTCGTGACTATATAGGTTACCGACAAAATAATTCACTTTTCGCTTGACAGGCGCACAAAAGTGTGTTATTATAGTTTAAATAATCACAGAAAAGTGTAAAGTATATGTATGAAAAATATTATGTTGATGATGTTAAGAGAGCATCAGCGCAGAAGAAATTTACTGCGATTAGTTGCTTTGCTGGCGGTGGTGGTAGTTCTACAGGCTACCGCCTTGCTGGTGGTGATATTCTCCTAATCAACGAATTCGTTGAATCCGCAGTTGAAACATATACTGCTAACTTTCCTGACACTAAGGTTCTTGTAGATGATATCAAAGAATACACCGCGGATGACTTCCTTAATATGGCAGGCGTTGCTAAGGGCGAACTCGACATACTTGACGGTTCACCTCCTTGCTCTGCATTCTCAGTGGCAGGAAAAAGAGAAAAGGGATGGGGTAAAGAGAAAAACTACTCGGACGGCAAAAAGCAAGTTGCGATTGAAGACCTCTTTTATGAATTCATTCGAATCGCTGAAGGTGTTCAACCGAAAGTAATCGTTGCTGAAAATGTCAAGGGTATCACTTTCGGTGAAGCAAAACCTAAACTAAATTCGTTTGTTAATGAGTTTGAGAGAATTGGTTACAATGTAACTTACAAAGTATTAAATGGCGCAGACTATGGTGTTCCTCAAGCACGAGAACGCACCATCTTTATTTGTGTGAGAAATGATGTTGCAGATGCAATAGGAATGTCTTTTCTGAATATCTACAATATCTTTCCTGCGCCTACAGTTGAGAAGCATATCAGTATGAGAGAGGCAATTTCTGATATTGAGAATGATGAAGAAGAAGTGCAAATGTTGTTAGACTTTGTGGAAGGTTCGTACCAGAAGAAGTTCATTGAACCTATTCCGTTCAATCCAAAAAAGCATACAAAGCCTTCTGACCCTCAGTTCAGAGAGTGGAACCCAAAGGCGAGTTGCTTCAATATGATTCGCCCTTGTCCTGATATGCCTTCTCCCACCCTCACTCAGCAAGGTCAAAAACGAGGTATGTCTGGTGTGTTTCATCCAGAAGCAAATCGTAAGTTGACTATTAAAGAGTGTAAACGTCTGATGGGTTTCCCTGAGGACTTTCAACTACTTGGTGAATTTGACCAGCAAGTAGAACGCCTTGGCAGGGCAGTAGCGCCACTGATGTATAAGGCTGTTGCCAACAGCATATATGAAAATGTTCTAAAGGATTTTAATAATGGCTGATTTCACATTTGCACACCGTGACGAAGGTTTCGATAATCATATCGACCAATCAATTAGAGGTTACTCTACACTACATGATGACATTGTGAAAATGTCTCGTTACTTTGTTGAAGACCACACAAATGTATATGACTTGGGTTGTTCGACAGGTAAGACGCTAGGTGCAATGATTGACCAAAACAGAAGTTTTGCACCTTTTTGTCACTACGTTGGTTATGAACATGCTGAAGGCTTCCGTGAAAAGATGCAAGAACGTATGATGGCGTATGAAACTGACGACCTAGAATTGCGTTTTGAAGATATTCGTGGTGCAGATATGTACAGTGCATCTTTGATTACTTCAATCTTTACTTTGCAGTTTATGCCTCGTGCAGACCGACAAGAAACACTCAATCAGGTCTATGAAGCACTCAACCCCGGTGGCGCATTCATCTTTGCTGAGAAAACATACTCATGTAATCCAAAAGTACAAGATATGTTGACATTCATGTACTATGACCACAAACGTGAGTCTTTCAGCGCAGAAGATATCATGGAAAAAGAAGTGACTTTACGCAACATGCTCAAACCAAACACATGGTCTGAACTGAACGGAATGCTCGAAACCGCTGGCTTCAGTAGTGTACAGACATTCTGGCAGAATCATCTTTTTGTTGGTGCCATCGCTATCAAGTAACGTAACCCGTTGATTCTGTTCACCAAAATAAATTAAATTATTTTGGTCTAAACCCTTGACAAACGCCTCACTATGCACTATATTAGTAGTGTGAGTGGGGCGGTTTTGTTGTTGTGATGACCAAAATAATCCTTGACAATACCCTCGATACCGCTTATACTGTATATTGTTGATGAGAAAAGTGAGATATAAATTATGTTGAATCTAGCAAGTACAAAATCTCAAGTCGCCAAGTTGATGGCTACTGAGAATATCACTGTCGAACACCGCAATGTACCAACTGCAATGTTTGATGTTAAGAACCGTGTTCTTACTCTCCCAAATCTTAAAGACGGGTTGACTGTTGACCTGTACGACCTGATGACCAGCCATGAAGTTGGTCACGCATTGTTCACACCTGAGCAAGGCTGGCATGATGCTGTTAGCGATAAGGGTGCAACATTCAAAGGTTATCTGAATGTTGTAGAAGATGCCCGTATTGAGAAGAAAATCAAAGCAAAATACCCAGGTCTGCTTAAGGCATATCGTGGTGGCTATAAAGAATTGCTTGACCGTAACTTCTTCGGCATTGCTGGTAAAGATATCACCACTATGGCGTTTATCGACCGCATCAACTTGCACTTTAAACTTGGTAGTCTCGTGAACCTGAAGTTCGAAGGAGAAGAGGCTGTTTGGGTCGAGAAGATTGCCGCCGCAAATACTTGGGAAGAGGTTTTCGCTGTCACTTCTGACCTTTATGATTCTGAGATATCGAAGGCTGAAGATGAATTAGAAGAACAATTGGAAGAGATGCTTGCCAATGCTTCTAATGATGACGATAACGAAAATGAAGAAACCGAGACAGACGGTTCTGGTGATACCGAAGAAGAAGATGATGATGACCAGAGCGATAGCGATATGTTTGGTTCTGGTTCTGGTGACACCTACGAGGATGAGTATTTTGATGATGACCTTGGGTTAGATGATATTCAAGATAGTCCCATGTCGGCTGAAGAAATGATTCAGTCTGAAACCGATGAGGCGTTCCGTCAGAATGAGGATAGTTTAACTGCCAATGCTCGCCGTGATAACATGTACTTCAAACTCGGTGATTTGAAAATTGCTGACAAAATTGTTGTTCCGTTCTCTGAGACCAATGCTCGTTATACTAACATGTTTGAAAACGCCCCAACGGTCTTTAAAGAAGTTCAAGAAAAGTGGAAAATCTGGCGTTCAAACAATACTAAAATTGTGAACTACATGGTCAAAGAATTCGAAATGCGTAAAAAGGCAGATGAGTTCAAGCGTACTAGTGTTGCCAAGTCTGGCGAACTTGATATGAACCGTGTCTTCCAGTACAAGTTCAATGACGACCTGTTCAAGAAAGTTGCTACTGTTCGTGGTGGAAAAAATCACGGCTTCGTTATGCTTCTCGACTGGTCTGGTTCTATGTGTGACAATATGTCTGCAACTATTGACCAGTTGTTGAACATGGTGATGTTCTGTAAGAAAGTAAACTTGCCTTTTGAAGTCTATGCATTTACTGACCACTTTGGTCAACTCCGTAAAGATGACGATTGGTCTAATACTCCACTCCAGACTTTGGTTCCTCAACGGGCGCTTAAACTAGTTACCCTGTTCAACAGCAAAATGAAAACCAACGAATTCAATGATGCTTGTTTGGGTCTAATGGCAGTTCGTGAAAACCTTCTGAACGGTCGGTACTATCGTTTTTCTCCTCCAGTTGGTCTTGAACTAGGTGGCACGCCATTAGATGATGCACTGGTTGTAATGCCTGAAGTGATTGCAAAGTTCCGTAAGAACAATAATGTTCAGATTATGAATTTTGTAGTAATGACGGATGGCGAGAGTAATAATGCAACCTGTGTACAAAGCAGTGGTCTGTCTGGGGACGAAAATAATTTTGCTAGTGGGTTTTCTGTCTCAGGTGTTTGTACAAACTATTTGACTGATACTGTCACCAAGAAAACCTATACAGTCATGCCAAGTTACCGTGATTCTGGACTGACCTCTGCACTGCTTCAGGCGATTGGTGACCGTTGTGATGTGAATACCGTAGGCTTCTTTATCATGCCGAACAAGGCTAAAGAAATTAAGTCACAGGCGGCACGATTTGGAATTTATGATTCTGAGATTGTGCGTGATATTCGCTCCAACAAGTTCTTAGAAGTAAAGTCTGCTGGCTATGATAGTTACTTCCTAATCCCAGGTGGTAGTGCTTTAGAAACCGCACCTGAAGGTCTTGATGTTGATGCTGGTGCCAGCAAGTCTAAGTTGAAAACGGCATTCATGAAGGCTTCAAATGCCAAGACTGCAAACCGTGTTTTGTTGAACCGAGTGATGGAGATTGTATCCTAAGTGACTAAAAATATTGACCTAAAATTGCAAAACGCATATGTTCAATACCTTGCCTGTCTTAGGAAAAAGTCTGTCATGGGTATGGAACATTGGTTGAGTGTACTAGACCTGCTTTCTGATGAGAAAAACCAAAATAATTTGATGAAAAATGGAAATACTAATAAAATCAACAACTTACAAACCAAGGAAAACCAAAATAAACCTTGACAATCCCTTGGTGCTTTGATATACTATATAAGTGATGTGGGGATATTGACTCCCTTTTGATAACTGTGAAAGAGACTATATTATGAAAAATCTTACCTCAACCCAAGCCCGCTTTGTTGAAGTCGCTATTGAAAAGTTCGGTGCTGTTGTCACCAAAGAACAAATTGTCGACCTTGCTGAACAGATGGGGTTAAAGCGTCCTCGTTTCATCTATGCCGATAGCAGTCTGCGAGTTGGTCGTGGGCAGTATCGTCTATCCCTCGACACTAACAATGCTGTCGCTCAAGTTGCCGCACCAGTTGTTGCACCTACTTTGTCTGCCGCACCAGTTGCTGAAATGCGTCCATTGACAATGACCCAGACTGTTACTGAGAACTTTGTTCCTGCAAAAGATAGTCTGTACGTTCCTTTCGGGTTCTTCAATGACCTGAAAAACATCCTCGTTTCTCGCATGTTCTATCCTGTCATGGTTACTGGTCTGTCTGGTAACGGTAAGACCTTCATGGTCGAACAGGCATGTGCGGCATCTGGTCGTGAAATGATTAAGGTGTCAATCTCAATTGAGACTGATGAGGATGATTTGATTGGTGGCAATACACTAGTCAACGGTAACGTGGTTTATCGTGAAGGTCCTGTTCTGAATGCTATGCGCCGCGGTGCTGTTCTGGTTCTGGACGAGATTGACCGTGGTTCGAACAAGTTGCTTGCTATTCAGGCAATCATGGAAGGCAAGAACTACATCAACAAAAAGACTGGTGAAGTTGTGCGTCCTGCTGAAGGCTTCAATGTTGTTGCCACTGCCAACACTAAAGGTAAGGGTTCAGATGACGGTCGCTTTATCGCCGCCCAGATTCTGGACGAGGCGTTCCTTGAGCGTTTCCCAATTACTGTTGAGCAAGAGTATGCATCCAATGCTGTTGAGAAGAAAATCCTCGACAAGGTGTTCAAGTCTTTGAACCTTAAGGATGACGGCTTCATCGGCAAGTTGGTTGACTGGGCTGATATCATTCGTAAGACTTTCTACGAAGGTGGTGTGGATGAAATCATTGCGACTCGCCGCTTGGTTCACATTGCAAAAGCGTACTCAATCTTCGGTGATAAAATGAAGGCGATTGAATTGTGTGTGAACCGCTTTGATGCTGAAACCAAAGAGTCATTCTTAGACCTCTACACCAAACTTGATGCTGGTGTGATTGGTGCTGGCGATGATGCAGAAGTTGCTTCTGCTCCCAAAGATGACTACACCCCATTCTAAAAATAAAATAACGGGAGTCAGGTTTTGCTTGACATCCCGTTCTTTTTGATGTATAATACTATTAAATTATGAAGGAGAACCGATGAGTAAACCGTGGAATAAGTCTGAGAGTGGTGCAATGCGTGAAGCGATTGGCGTACCATACTTCAGGCAGTTACCTCTTGAGGCACTTGCCGCTGGTGCCGCCGCCCTTGAATATGGTGCAAAGAAATACGAAAATCGTAACTGGGAAAAGGGTCTACCCTACCAGCAAATGATTGATAGTCTCAAGCGCCATATTGAAGACTTTGAGCGTGGACGTGATTATGATAGTGATGAGGGTGGCAGTGGTCTTCCTCATGTTGCCTTGATTATGTCTTCTGCCATGATGTTGTGTGCTTCAGTGATTCGAGGAATCGGCACTGATGACAGACTACCTGCTGTTGGGGATGATGCACTGACAGCAAAAGAATGTGCCAAATGGGTACAACAAACTTTGATTAACGCCGACAAAATTATGAACGGAGAACAATAATGAAGATTAGTAGCGAAACCTTGACGGTTCTAAAAAACTTTTCTACAATCAATACTGGTATTGCAGTTGACCCAGGATTGCCTTTGCGTACTGTATCCAGCCAGAAGAATATTCTTGCTGAAGCGAAACTTGTAGAAGAGTTTGACACTGCATTTGCAATTTATGACTTGAACCAATTCTTGGCTACAGTCTCTCTATTTGAGAACCCAGATTTTGATTTCGGTGATAAGTCTGTTACCATTTCTAGTGGTAAGAACAAATCAAAATACTTCTACACTGATAAGTCTATGATTATCACTCCACCTGATAAAGACCTATCACCACTGCTTGCTGATGCTGAAATCAAATTCACTGTCACTCAAGGTCAGGTTGCTGAGGTTCTCCGTGCGGCATCTATTCTTGCGGCACCAGAAGTTGCTGTGGTTGGTTCGATTGGTGAATCAATTACTTTGACTGCATTCGATAGTAAGAACCAAACTTCAAACACATTTGACGTTGACGTTGATACTGAGTCCACTGCAAACTACAAGATGATTTTCCGTACAGAAAACTTGAAGATGGTTGCAGGTGACTACGATGTAGAGATTACATCTAAGGGTATTAGTCGTTGGTCTGGTAAGAAAGCAACTTACTACATTACCACCGAACAGGCTTCGAACTATAAATCTTAATTCTAAATTTTAGGTGATGAATATGCGTGAAGAATTTTTATGGGTTGAGAAGTATCGCCCGAAGACAATCAAAGACACTATTCTGCCCGCAGGCATGAAAAAGACTTTTCAGGAGTTTGTAGACAATGGTGAAATTCCTAATCTGCTCCTGAGTGGCACACAAGGTACAGGCAAGACTACTGTTGCCCGTGCTTTGTGTGAAGAAATCGGTGCGGATTATATCGTTATCAACGGTTCTATGAACGGTGGTATTGATACACTCCGTAACGATATCAAAAACTTTGCGTCTACCGTATCTCTCGGTGGGGGGCGTAAAGTCGTAATTCTGGATGAGGCTGATTATCTAAATCCACAATCAACTCAACCAGCATTGCGTGGGTTTATTGAAGAATTCAGTAAGAACTGTTCTTTCATTCTTACATGCAACTTCAAGAACCGTATCATTGCACCTCTACATTCACGGTGTTCTGTTATCGACTTTAAGATTGACAACTCTGAAAAGCCTAAACTTGCAGGTCAATTCTTTAAGCGTGTAATGGAAATCTTGAAGACAGAAGAGGTTACTACCAATGAGAAAGTTGTTGTAGAACTTGTCACCCGACACTTTCCCGACAACCGCCGTATTCTGAATGAACTTCAGCGATATGGTGCGAGTGGTACAATTGACGAAGGTATTCTGACGGTAACAACAGATGCAAACGTCAAGACCCTTATGACTGAACTGAAGGCAAAGAACTTCAAAGAGGTTCGTAAATGGGTTGCACTGAACATTGATAATGACCCAGTGCAATTGTATCGTTCACTGTACGATAGCGCATCAACATACATTGCGCCTCGTTCAATCCCCCAATTGGTCGTAACGATTGCAGATTACCAATACAAATCTGCTTTCGTTGCTGACCAAGAAATTAATCTAGTTGCGTGTCTGACAGAACTGATGGTGGAATGTGAGTATTTGTAAGGAGCATATATAATGAGTAGTCCATTCGATTATGTAAACTCAATCAATTTCTCAAAAGAGAATATGATGAGGGATACAGAGAATGACGAAATGGCAGAAAAAGGTTATGATGCCTTTCTTGCCAATCGTTCATTATCTTACTTTGAAGACACTATAGGTATGGCGAATGAAATGAACTCTCGCTCATTTCTGGATAAGAAACTACAATATGAGTTTCTACTAAATACAATACGAAAGCGCAAACGCTTTTCGAAATGGATTAAACCAGAGAAGAACGACCAAGTACAAATCATTCAACAGTTCTACGGTTACAGTCGCAGAAAAGCAGAAGAAACGCTTGCGATATTGACCAATGACCAGATTAATGAAATAACAAATAAACTTGAAAAAGGTGGATTGAAAAAATGAACATCACAGTAGAAGACCTTGTGGAGGTTACCCTAGAAAAAGAAGATGACTTCTTGAAGGTGCGTGAAACCCTAACTCGTATTGGAGTTGCTTCCCGTAAAGACAAAAAACTATATCAGTCTTGTCACATTCTTCATAAGAAGGGCAAGTACTATATCGTGCATTTTAAAGAGTTGTTTGGTTTAGATGGCAAGCCATCAAACTTTGCAGAAGGAGATATTGCACGGCGTAATACTATTATCAATTTGCTAGTTGAGTGGAATCTCATCAAAGTAGTTAGCAAAGAGAAGATTGAAGACCCTGTTGCCCCTTTGTCCCAGATTAAAATTCTGAACTACAAAGACCGCGGTGATTGGGAGTTGATTGCAAAATATAACATCGGTAAGAAAAAGGTATAACACTTCTATGCAAATGACAATTGAACGCCCGCTTGGGTACTACAAGATTTCAGATGATGTTCAAGACCCAGTAGTAGCAACTGCCAGTTCTGCATGTTTTGATTTACATGCATATCTAAAAGACGGTGTATCCGTTAAATGCTTCTCTTCAATGAATCAGAAGATGGATACACCTGTTATTGCGGGTAAGATTACAATAGAGCCTGGGGCTAGATATCTAATCCCAACAGGTTTGATTTTCGATATCCCAAATCAGTGTAGTGTACGCTTACATGCACGGTCTGGGCTATCGTTAAAGCAAGGACTAGTTCTTGCTAATGCTGAAGGTGTAATTGATGAGGATTATGTTGAACCAGTTTTCGCCATGATTACAAATATTTCAGATGCAAAAGTCACTATTAATAATGGTGACCGCATTTGTCAAGCAGAACTTGTGTATCAACCAAACTTTGCAATTATGCCTCTAGTAGATTCGCCAGCGAAAAAAACTGACCGAGATGGTGGTTTTGGTTCAACTGGCGTATAAATAAAATTGTGATATGCCACTCTGTGGGTATCACACTTTCATAATAATCTTGCTTTTAATAAAGGAGAAAACAAATGACAAGAGTATTTGACCCATTCTCGGTCGGCTTCGACCGCATCTTCGATGACGTAGAAAAACTCGCAAAGCGAACTACCGCCATCAAATACCCCCCATACAATATCACAAAGACTGGCAATCGTTATTCGATTGACATGGCTGTTGCTGGCTTTAAGAAGTCTGATATTACTATTGAACATGCTAAGAACACCTTAGTTGTTAAGGGGGTCACTGGTAATCCGTTGGAAGCAGAAGTAGACACTAACACTACTTGGCTGTATCGTGGGATTGCTAATAGAGACTTTCAACATCAATTCAAGGTTGCTGATAACGTAGAAGTTATTGAAGCAGAAATGTCTGATGGTATGCTCTCAATTGTACTTGAAGAGTACACACCAGAAGAACATAAACCTAAGCGAATTGTGCTGAAGTAAATCACACATTGGGGTGGGTGTAATGCTCACCCCATACCGTATAAATCAAAAAGGATTATCACATGTCTTTCCCCCTAACTGGCGATGTATTCGCTAAAATGTTTCCTAATTGTAAAGACCCACAGGGCTGGGTTGATGCTATGGCGGAAGTCTGTCCAAAATATGAAATTGATACTCCAAAACGTATTGCTTCTTTTATTGCCCAGTGTGGTCATGAAAGTGGTGGATGGCGAGTCTTTTCAGAAAATCTAAACTACTCTGCAAAATCACTTGATGCAGTTTTTGGTAAATACTTTGTTCGTGGAGGTCGTGATGCTACACAATATGCTCGTCAGCCTGAAAAAATTGCCAATGTGGTATACGCTAATCGCATGTCTAACGGTGATACAGATAGTGGCGATGGTTGGAGTTATCGTGGTCGCGGTCCTATCCAACTAACAGGTAAAGCAAACTACGCATCCTTTTCTGCCGACATGGGTGTAGATGCAATCAACAACCCAGACCTAGTTTCAGATGATAAGACAGTAGCACTAATGTCTGCTATCTGGTTCTGGAACAAAAACAAGTTGAACCAGTATGCTGATTCTGGTGATATCAAGACAATGACCAAGCGCATCAATGGTGGTTACATTGGACTTGAAGACCGAGTTCATCATTGGAAAGTTGCACTTGCCGCAATGGGTGAGATGCATTCCCAAGAACATGACACGCATGTTGGTGAAGAAGACCCAGAAGTTAATTCTGATGACTTCGGTATTCTACGCAAAGGAATGCGTGGTGCTGGCGTTAAGGCAATGCAAGAAGGACTTGGTATCGCCGCAGATGGTGTCTTCGGTCCAGGTACAGAACGTAAACTAAAAGAATGGCAGAGTGCAAATGGACTCGTTGCTGATGGTGTTGCAGGTCCTGCGACATTTGACAAACTGTTTGATTAAGGATATAATATGAGTGATGTTGTTATTGTTCGTCTGAGTACGGGCGAAGAGATTGTTGCACAAAAGAAAGAAGGTCGTTATCTTCACTGTGCAATTTTGATTCCCAATGGGCAAGGTGGCATCGGCATTCATCCTTGGATGCCGTATGTTGAAGGTACGCAAGACGATAAGGGTGTCTTGATTAAGAGTGAGAATATTGTATTTGAGAACACACCCGTCGGTGACTTGTTGCAAGAGTATAATACTCATTTTGGTAGCGGCATCATTACACCACCAAAGAAGCAACTGATTCTTTAAAATTGATAAAATTCTATAGTATACAGAACGGTGAGAAGAAGGAACATGAGGCAAGCATAGGAGATAATCTTATGCTTGCCCTTGGCATCATGGGTGATTGTGGTGGTGAGTGCCTATGTGGCACATGCCATGTTCAGATTGATGACATTGAACTTAGCATGTTACTTCAGGGCGAATTCGAGAAAATAACACTTGACATTGAAGCAAATGTAGACTATAATAGTCGTCTAAGTTGCCAAATAACGGTTGACGAGAGAATTGAAAATAAAACTGTGAGGGTTCTAAATAATGCGATTTTATACTAATGTTCAAGTATCTGGCGATAATTTGCTTGTGCGAGAATATGACAGAGGTGAGCGTAAACAGTACCGTCTACCGTACAAACCCACGCTGTTCATTCCTACAAATAAACCAACTAAGTTTAAAACACTAGAAGGCAAGCCTGTTGGTGCAATCCAGCCAGGTGGCATTCGTGACACTCGTGATTGGGTGAAGCAATATGCAGACGTAGAAGGTTTTGAAATCTACGGGTATCAGAACTACACATATTGCTATATCTCTGATGAATATCCAGATGTTGTTGAGTATGACAAATACAACATGGTTATCGCTAACCTTGATATTGAGGTTGGTTCAGAAAACGGGTTCCCAGACCCAGACAAAGCAGATGAAGAACTTACTGCAATCACATTCAAAGCAAAAGGCAAGTACTTTGTGTTTGGTTGTCAACCATTCGATAGTAGTGCATATGACCGACTAGAATACGTCCACTGTGATGATGAGTACGAAATGTGTCGCTTGTTCCTTGATGTATGGGAAGCAGTTGCGCCAGATATCCTCACGGGCTGGAACATTCAATTCTTTGATATCCCCTATCTGTACAATCGTATTTCAAAGGTCATGGGTGAGAAAGATGCAAAACGTCTTTCGCCTTGGAAAATTGTTGGCGAACGCAAAGTCAACATGATGGGTCGAACTCTAATCTCTTATGACTTGACTGGTATCTCTGTACTTGATTACATTGAACTGTACAAGAAATTTACATACACCAACCAAGAGAGTTATCGCCTAGATTACATTTGCCACGTTGAACTTGGTGAACGTAAACTTGATTACTCTGAAGTAGAAACCCTTCATCAGTTGTATAAGACTGACTTTCAAAAGTACATTGAATACAACATTCGTGACGTTGAACTTGTTGATAAACTTGAACAAAAGATGAAGTTGATTGACATGGTTATTGGTCTTGCGTATGACGCTAAGGTTAATATCAATGACGTATTCTC
>Ga0181563_10002863_pt1 | contig 16674 bp, 13 predicted proteins | sample 011ome_25_FD_133759 | JGI IMG/M metagenome (GOLD analysis project Ga0181563, IMG submission 133759) | Coastal salt marsh microbial communities from the Groves Creek Marsh, Skidaway Island, Georgia - 011512CT metaG (megahit assembly) | ecosystem: Environmental > Aquatic > Marine > Intertidal...
CCTCTCCCGTTGAGTGGAGTTGTGCAGGCGCATGCCCGGCGTGTCGCCTGCACAACTCACCACTCAATGAGAGCAGGGGGGTCAGGCGGGGTCGTCCAGGTGCAGCACCCGGGGGTGGCGGGCATGCTCGGCGAGCATCACGATGCCCTCCCGCAGGCCACCGGCCAGATCCCCGGCAGCAAAGCTCGACGACATCGACATGGCGGCCAGCTCGCAGGCCCGATCGTCGAGGTTCACCGCGACGTTGACCCCGGTCACGATCTCCAGCCGGCGCTGCGTCGGACTCACGGCCACGAGCACTGCCCCAGCCGGCGACCGCAGGTCCGCATGCTGGGCCACCGCATCCGCACGACCACCGTCAAGGGGGCCGACGTACAGCGCGAAGCCGTAGCCGCTGATCGTCCGCGCCCGGGCGAGGACGGACTGAAGGTCGACCCGCTCCTCCTGGGAGATCGGGCTCAGACCCGATTCAATGCCGAGCATGTCACCACTGTGCACTGACGCCACCTCCACTCACGGCGCTGGCCGGGGACATCTCACTCGGCAGGCGGGACGGGTCCGGCAGGGCAGGGCCCGAGGTCAGCAGCAGCGGCCCGCCCTCGTCAGCATCGTCGTCCGAGCGAATCCAGCCCGGAGCACTGACGAGCGCGTAGACGATCACACCGAACAGCAGCGGGAGTCCAAAGAAGAGACCAATGGCCTGAAGCGCATTCACGGGCCAACCCTAACGGACGGGGCCGGTGAGCTGATCGAGCAGTTCGGAGCCCAGGAGCACGTCCTCCAGGAGCACCGGCTGGCCAGCGGCGTCTGACACAGGCACGCGCCAGTTCGGGTACTCCTGGTCAGTGCCGGGCTGGTTCTGGGCACGACGATCGCCGACGACGTCCGGAAGCCCGATGCCCACGAGGCGAGCCGGCGATGCGGCAAGCGCGCGATGCAGCGCCACGGCGAACGCATCCAGGCCCTCGTCCGTGCGGATGTCGACATCCCAGGCAAGCCAGCCGTGGTGTCGGAGAACATTCGCCCACGCATCCCGCTCAGCCTCGGCTTCCGCACGCACCTCCTCGACCGGGGTGGTGAGGAGCCCGAGTTCGGAACGGATGCGGACGTGCTCATCGCGCAGGTATCCGGCCGTCGGCGGGAGATCGTGGACGGTCACGCTGGCCAGGACCTCCCGACGCCAGTCGTGCGGATCCTTCACGCTTCCGCCGGCGCCCTTCTCGAACCACAGGATGCTGGTGCCCAGGATCCCGCGCTCCGCAAGTGCCTCCTGCACCCACGGCTCAACCGTCCCCAGATCCTCGCCCACGATGAGGGCGCCGGCCCGGTGCGCCTCCAGCATCAGGACGGCGAGCATCGCGTCGAAGTCGAACCGCACGAACGTCCCTGCATAGGCCGGGAACCCCGATGGCACCCACCAGAGCCTGAAGAGCCCCAGCACGTGATCGATGCGCAGGCCGCCGGCGTGACGCAGGACCGTGCGGAGCATGTCTCGGAACGGGACGAATGCGGCCTCGGCGAGGGCATCGGGACGCCACGGCGGCTGATGCCAGTTCTGGCCCATCTGGTTGTACATGTCCGGTGGGGCGCCCACTCCCACGCCGGGTGCCAAGACGTCCTGCAGCGCCCACGCATCAGCTCCGTCGGGGTGCACGCCGACGGCGAGATCCTGCATCACGCCCAGCGCCATCCCAGCCTCGATCGCACGCCCCTGCGTGTCGGCCAGCTGCTCGTCGACCAGCCACTGCATCCACATGTGGAGGTCGACCAGTTCCGCATGCTCGCCCCGGAATGCGATGACGTCGGCGGACGAGGGGTGCCCGAGGCCGTCGGGCCACGCCGACGGATGGCCGTGCACGTCGCTGATCGCGCACCAGGTGGCGAAGTCGACGAGTCCGGCGCCCTGCGATCGGACGAATGCGTCGTACTGCTCGGCGCGCATCGCGTCCATGCCGGTCGCATGAATGGCCTCCAGTGCCGTGCGCTTGGCTCCCCACACAGCGTCCCGGTCCAGCAGGTCAGCCGTGTGATCAAGACGGCGGAGCACGCCAGCGAGCTGCTCGACCCGGTCGCTGACGGCAGGGGTCAGCCGATCGAACTCCGGGATGTCCTCGATGCGCAGGTACAGCGGGTTCGAGAAACGGCGGGTGACCGGCAGATAGGGCGACGGCGCCATCGGCGGCACGGGGGAGGCCGCATGCAGGGGGTTGATGAGCGTGAATCCGGCGCCGAGTTCACGACCGCTCCACGCGGCCAGGTCGGCGAGGTCATGGAGGTCACCCATCCCCCACGACTGCGATGAGCGCATCGCATAGACCTGGGTCATGAACCCCCACTGGCGGTCACCGGTGAGTGCCTCCGGATCCAGTCGCTGCGGCGCGACGACCACGGGTGCCGAGGACGACGAGTCGTCGGACTCTGCGTGGATGGTGTGCCAGCCCAGCGGGAGGTCGGCCGGCATCCGGAAGCTGGCCTCCCCGATGAGCACGCCGTCGACGTCGACGGGATCGACCCAGAACTCCATCTGCTCCAGGTCGATGCGTCCGCCGTCCTCGAGGTCGATCCAGACGCGCACCGACCTTCCATCGACCACGTGGACCCACAGGCGACCCTCAGCGCCCTGGCGCATCACGAACACCGGCGGCAGCATCCGGCGCCATTGGCGCAGCCGCTTCTCCTCCAGGGCGGCCTGGACAGCATCGGGACTGTCGATGTCGAGCCCGAGAGCCTCAAGCACAGCTGCCACCGTCGACCCGCTGACCTGGACCAGGGCGCCGGCCTGATCCCAGTACTCCGTGGCAACGCCATAGGCCTCAGCGAGGCGTGCAAGGTCGTCAGGGACGGGAGTCCACTCGGTGGTCTCGGGCATGCTCACCAGATCTCCGGACGTCGATGGATCCACGGCATTGCCTGCTCCACCTGGCTGGCCAGGGCGAGCAGGCGCGCCTCCTGCATTGGCTGGGCGACAAGCTGCACTCCGACGGGCAGTCCATCGTCCGTCCAGTGCACCGGAAGCGTAATGGCAGGCTGCCCCGTCATGTTGTAGGGCGACGTGTACGGAGTGAACTCCTTCTGCGCCTGGAAGTCCTCGGCCGGATCGGCATCGTCACGCAGCCCACCGACCACGGCGGGCAGCCGGGCGAGAGTGGGGGTCAGCACGATGTCCATTCCCTGCGTCGCGGCAAGGGCGCGATCTGCTGCCTCCCCCATGAGCCTTACGGCCTCTGCGATCTCGTCTGGCGAGAGATCCTGTCCTCGTCGACGCAGCCAGGCCGTGAGGGGGCGAAGTCGCCCCTCCTGGTCGACGGTCAGGGGCAGGCCGCCGGCAGCCGCTGACCACACCTTCTCGAAGAACGGCACCGCAGACAGCGGCATCGGCACGTCGATGTCGATGACCGTGTGCCCCCATGATTCAAGGAGGTCGGACACGCGCTGCCATGCCACGAGCACCTCGGGATCGGGCGTCGTGTCGACGATGACCGGCTGTGAGTACCGGCCCACCACGAGCGAGCCCGGCTCGGCCGAGAGCGCGCGGACGTAGGCGTCGTCCACCCCGGCCATAACCCCCAGCAGCGCGGCCGTATCGGCGACAGTGCGCGCCAGTGTGCCCTGCACGACGAGCGCACCCGGCCCGTCGGGCAGGGGGCCATTCGAGATGAGCCCACGAGACGGCTTCAGCCCCACGAGCCCGCAGCAGGTGGCGGGGATGCGCACCGAGCCACCGCCGTCCGACCCCTGCGCCACCGGCGCAAGCCCGGAGGACACGGCTGCCGCCGCACCACCGGAGGAGCCACCGGCGCCGCGCGTGAGGTCCCAGGGTGTCCGGGCGTAGGGCCCGATATCGCTCTCGGTGTAGCAGGGGAAGCCGAACTCGGGCGTCGTCGTCTTGCCCGTCATGACCGTTCCGGCACCTCGCAGGCGAGCGACGACGTCGTCATCCACGTCGGGCATGAGGTCCATCGTGAGCGAGCCGAAACGCGTCCGGACGCCCTTGGTCTGGTTGAGGTCCTTGACCGGGACGACGACGCCATGGAGGACGGACAGGTCGTCACGACCCTGCGCCACCGCGCGGTCCGCCGCCTCGGCCTGGTCGAGGGCCTGATCGTCGGCGATGAGGGCAAAGGCGCCCACGGTCTCGTTCAGGTCATGGGCGCGCTCGAGGTAGTGGCGGGTCAGTTCGACGGCAGAGACGTCGCGGCGGCGGATGGCCGACGCCTGCTCCAGTGCAGTCAGGTCATGCAGGCTCACCCACGAACCTTAGGGTGGAACGCGTGACGACTTCCAGCGACCGCCCCCAGTACCCCGACGCCCCCCGAGTCGATGTTGTCGACGAGTACCACGGCACGCCGGTCCCCGACCCCTACCGCTGGCTCGAGGACGCCGACGATCCCCAGACCGTGACGTGGCTGGAGCAGCAGCACGCGCTGATGGACGACGAGCGCGCGGGATGGCGCAGCAGGGACCACTTCGCCGACCGGGTTGACGTGCTCCTCGGCTCCGGCAGCATCTCTCCCCCGTACTGGCGAGGTGACCGGCACTTCCTCGTCCGCCGCGAGCCCGGCCAGCAGTTCTCCGTGCTCTACGTCGTCGACGCCGATGGCACTGAGCGCACCCTCATCGACCCGATGGCCATCGATCCGTCGGGCCTGACGACCCTCGACAGCTGGCAGCCCTCCAAGGAGGGCGACCGCCTCGCCTACCAGCTCTCCGTCGGCGGCAATGAGGAATCGCTCCTGCACGTCATGGACGTCGCCACCGGCGAGACGATCGAGGGACCGATCGACCGCTGCCGCTACTCCCCGATCGCCTGGCTGCCCGGTGGCGAGTCGTACTACTACGTCCGCCGCATCGCGCCTGAGCTGCTCCCGGAGTCCGAGCGGAACTTCCACCGACGTGTCTACCTGCACCGGGTCGGCACTCCGACCGACGACGACGTACTCGTCTTCGGCGCCGGTATGACGATGACGAACTACTACGGGGTGGAGGTCACCCGCGACGGACACTGGCTGCAGGTCTCGGCCGCCGAGGGCACCGAGCCGCGCAACGACCTGTGGGTCGCCGACCTCACCGCCAGCCCAGCGGATGCACCGGCCTTCACGCTGGTGCAGGGCGACGTCGACGCCCAGACCGGCCTGACCTTCCTGCGCGACGGGCGGGTGCTCGTCAGCACCGACCTGAACGCATCGCGGGGTCGAGCCGCCGTCACCGCTCCCGGCAGGTGGGCGAGCGAGCACTGGACCGACCTGATCGCCGAGGATCCCGAGGCTGTCCTGGAGTCGGTCACGGTTCTTGACGGACCGGAACTGGACGAGGATCTCCTGCTGGTCGTGCGGACGGCGCACAGCGTCGCGCACCTGACCCTGCATCGCGCGTCAGACGGGAGCCCGATCCGCGAGAGCGACCTGCCCGGGGCCGGCACGATCGGCGGCCCCGTCGAGCACATCGACGGCGGCCCGGTCACCTGGCTGGTGTTCACCGACCACACGACCGTTCCGACGGTCTACTCCTTCGACGGACGCACCGGAGAGCTGTCCCTGCACGCTCGACCACCCGGCTCGGTCGAGGTCCCGACAGTTCACTCCCAGCAGGTCACCTACACGTCGAAGGATGGCACCGAGGTGCGGATGTTCGTGCTGTCGCCCACGGCCGAGCCGGACCGGCCGCGCCCGACAATCCTCTACGGCTACGGCGGCTTCGGGATCCCGATGACCCCTGGCTACTCAGCTGCAATCCTGGCGTGGGTCGAGGCCGGCGGCGTGTGGGCGGTCGCCGGCATCCGCGGCGGGGGCGAGGAGGGCGAGGACTGGCACCGAGCCGGCATGCTCGCCAACAAGCAGAATGTGTACGACGATTTCCATGCTGCGGCCGAGTGGCTGATCGCGCAGGGCTGGACCTCCGCAGACCGACTGGGCGTCTACGGCGGCTCCAACGGCGGTCTGCTCGTCGGCGCCGCCATGACTCAGCGGCCCGATCTGCTCAACGCCGTCGTCTGCGTCGCACCGCTGCTGGACATGCTTCGGTACACGACCTCCGAGCTCGGCCCGACATGGACCGTTGAGTACGGCGACCCAGAGGACGCCGAGCAGTTCGGCTGGCTGCACGCCTACTCGCCGTACCACCGAGTCGTCGACGGCACGGACTACCCGGCCACGATGATCGCCGTCTTCGAGAACGACTCTCGCACGGATCCCATGCACGGACGCAAGATGGCCGCGGCCGCCCAGCATGCGACGTCAGGCACGCGCCCAGTGCTCCTGCGTTCCGAGGGTGACGTCGGCCACGGGGCCAGATCGCTGTCGAAGTCCGTTGAGGAGACTGCCGACACTCTTGCCTTCATGGCACGATGGACGGGCCTCGACGCAGACCGAGAGGATGCACCGACCCATGGATAAGGTCCTCGCCGACCTCAGCGACGTGTTCAACGGACTCCCGGTGGAGAACCTGCTGCGGGTGATCGTCGTCCTGGTCATCGCTCTGGTCGTCCAGATCGTGGGCTCGAGGGCGATCCAACGGTTCGTCAAGACGTTCGCCAAGCGCGCACCCAAGCTGCGTCCGGGTCAACTTCGCGGCGCTGACGACCACGATCTTGCAGCCTCGCTGATGGCGGACCGTCAGCAGCAGCGCGCCCACGCCCTGGGATCGCTCGCCAAGAGCGCCCTCGCGATCTTCATCTGGACGGTTGCGATCGTCACCATCCTGGCCATCATGGGAATCAATGTCGGGCCACTGCTCGCCAGCGCGGGCGTCGCCACGGCTGTCATCGGGTTCGGTGCCCAGCAGTACATCGCCGACTACCTCGCGGGCATCTCGATGATCTTCGAGGATCAACTCGGCATCGGCGACACGGTCAACCTCGGCGGGACCGTCCTCGGCGAGGTCGAGGAGACGGCCCTGCGGTACACCCGCGTACGGGATTACTGGGGCAGCGTCTGGTACGTCCGCAACGGAACCATCTCCTTCGTGCAGAACCAGTCGCAGGGCTGGTACTACTCCCTCATCGAGATCCCCGTGCCCTACGACTCCGATCTCGCTCACGTCGAGCAGGTCATCAACACCGCAGGCGCGGCCATGGGCGCCGATCCCACCTACAACGGGATCCTCCTCGGCGCACCCACATACTCGGCCGTGGAGAGCATGAACGCGACGTCCGTCGTCGTCCGGGTCAACACGAAGATCGTCCCGAACGGCAACCAGTGGTACGCCGGCCGAGTGATTCGCCAGGAGATGAAGCAGGCCCTGGATGCGGCCGGGATCCACATCCCCCTGGACGGCATCCAGATTCGGAACGTCCCCGTGACGGCCGAGGTCACGAACGCGCCATCGACCACCGCGCCGGCACAGGCTCCCGGTCACACGCCCCCGCCCGAGCCGGCTCCCTGACTCATCGCCCATCCCACGCCCGGTCGCGCAGCACACCACTTGACGACACAATCGAGGCATGCGCTGCCTCGTGACCGGATCCACCGGCTATGTCGGCGGTCGTCTGGTGCCCGAACTCCTGGCCCGGGGCCACGAGGTTCGCGTACTGGTCCGCAGCCCCGACAAGGTGCGGGATCTGCCCTGGGCTCATGACGTGGAGATCAGCCCCGGCGATGCCGGGGATGCCGCGGCCGTCTCGTCCGCCATGGCGGGCATGGATGTGGCGTACTACCTCCTTCACTCACTTCAGCAGGGACCCGGTCTGGAGGCCGAGGAGGCCAGACTGTCCAACGTCTTCGCCCAGGCGGCTGCCGCCAGCGACCTGCAGCGACTGATCTACCTCGGCGGGCTGGCCCCCGACGTCCCTCCCGAATCGATGTCCGCCCACATGCGATCGCGTGTCGCGGTGGGCGAGATCCTCGCCACCTCCGGTGTGCCCACTGCCGAGTTCAGGGCGGGGGTCATCATCGGATCCGGCTCAGCCTCGTTCGAGATGCTCCGGTATCTGACCGAGCGGCTGCCGGCCATGATCACCCCGCGCTGGGTCCGGTCGCAGACACAGCCCATCGCCATTCGAGACATCCTTCGCTACCTGGTCGCGGCTGTTGACCTGCCGTCGAGCGTGAGCCGCACCTTCGACATCGGCGGCCCGGAGGTCATCACGTACGAGCAGATGATGCAGGGGTATGCGCGGGTGGCCGGGCTCAAGCCTCGGCTGATCCTGCCGCTGAATGTCCTGACTCCGGGACTCTCCAGCCACTGGGTGAACCTCGTCACGCCGGTCCCACGGTCGACCGCTCGACCGCTCGTCCAGTCCCTGCGACACCCGGCGGTGTGCCGCGAGCACGACATCGCCCAGTGGATACCCGACCCACCCGAGGGACTGCTGACCTTCGACGCAGCGGTGGCGCTGGCCCTGCGACGCATACGAGAGGCCGACGTCGCCACCCGCTGGACGGGCGCCTCCACACCTGGCGCCCCCAGCGATCCGCTTCCCGGAGATCCGCAATGGTCGGGAGGCTCCCTCTACACGGACGTCCGCCGCATCGACACTGATGCGCCCATCGAGGATCTCTGGAAGGCGGTGGAGCGCATCGGAGGTGAGACAGGGTGGTACTCGTCCCGCCTGCTGTGGGAGTGCCGTGGCCTCATAGACCGCATGGTCGGAGGTGTCGGCCTAAGGCGCGGCAGGCGCGATCCGTACCGACTCGTGGTCGGCGAGGCAGTGGACTTCTGGCGAGTCGAGGAGAGGCTGCCACCCGAGCTGCTGCGTCTTCGCGCGGAGATGAAGATGCCCGGGCGGGCATGGCTCGAGTTCACGCTGAAAGCTCGCCCGGAGGGCGGGGCCCAGCTGACACAGCGTGCGGTGTACTGGCCTCGGACCCTTCTGGGACACGCCTACTGGTGGGTCGTGGCCCCGTTCCACGCCTTCGTCTTCCCTCCCATGGCCCGCCACATCGTGCAGATGGCCGAGTCCCTGTCAGCCACGCAGAGTCCCCCTTCATATCCGGCTGGTCCTCGTCGACCAGAATGACGTCATGACAGACGACCAGTCGACAGAGCAGGGCGCCGCACCGGCAACCCCGTACGACGACTTCGGCGGCGAGGCCTTCTTCACCAGCCTGGTGGCCGCGTTCTACCGCCGCGTCGCCGACGACGACATCCTGCGGCCCATGTATCCCGGCGACGATCTGCCGGGCGCGGAGCGTCGACTGCGCCTGTTCCTGATGCAGTACTGGGGCGGACCCACCACCTACGACGACGAGCGCGGCCATCCCCGACTTCGCATGCGGCACGCCGACTTCGCCATCGACTCCCCTGCCCGGGACCGCTGGCTGAGCCTGATGCACGAGGCCGTCGCCGAACAGGACCTGACGCCCGATCACGAGAACCAGCTGTGGACGTATCTGGTGAGCGCGGCCTTCGCCATGCAGAACATCCCCGACGATCCGGCCGGCACACCTCTGCCGATGGAGTCGACATCATGACCGCTTCCTCCGGGACCCCTGCGCGCAGTGGTCTGCAGCGCCCGCTCGACTGGTGGCGCGACGCCGTCGTCTACCAGGTGTACCCCCGCTCGTTCGCCGACAGCGACGGTGACGGCCTCGGCGACATCCCCGGCCTCATCACCCGGCTGGACTACCTCGAGGATCTGGGCGTCGACGCGGTCTGGATCTCCCCCTTCTACTCGTCCCCGCTGCACGACGGCGGCTACGACGTTGCGGACTATCGCTCCATCGACTCCCGGCTGGGCACCATGAGGGACGTCGACGACCTGATCACGGCCGCGCACGAACGCGGCATGCGGGTGATCATGGACATCGTCCCCAACCACACGAGCAGCGAGCACCCGTGGTTCGTCGAGGCTCTCGCCTCGGAGCCCGGCTCGGCCGCCTGGGACAGGTACATCGTCCGGGAGGGCACGGGTCCCGATCGTGAGGAGCCTCCGAACAACTGGCGGAGCGTCTTCCACGGCCGCGGCTGGTCGCATGTGCGTGATGCCGACGGCAATCCGAGCGGCTACTGGTACCTGCACCTGTTCGACACCACGCAGCCGGACCTGAACTGGGAGAACCCCGAGGTCCATGCCGAGTTCCGCGACATCCTGCGGTTCTGGTTCGACCGAGGCATCGACGGCTTCCGCATCGATGTCGCCCACGGGCTCGTCAAGGAGCAGGGTCTTCCGGACTTCGATCAGGCAGAGGCCAACAGTGGGCTCCCCGGGTTCGAGGACGCGACCACCGAACCTGCGGATGAACCCGCGAACGACGGCATGTTCGACGCCGATCAGGCGCACGCCCCGTACTGGGATCAGGACGGGGTGCACGACATCTACCGCGAATGGCGTGCCGTCGCAGACGAGTACGACCCGCCTCGCATCTTCTGCGGTGAGACCTGGGTTCCCAATCCCGAGCGCCTGGCTCGCTACCAGCGACCTGATGAACTGCACACGTCGTTCAACTTCGCCTACCTCGATGCAGGCTGGGACGGCCCCGCGATGCGAGCATCGATCGACGAGACGATCGCCAATCACGCCAAGGTCGGTGCGCCGCCCACCTGGGTGCTGTCCAACCACGACGTCGTCCGGCACCCCACGCGCATGGCCCCCGGCTTCGACAATGCCACCCGCCTCACCTGCGAGATCGACGACGAGCGCGGGCTGGCCCGGGCTCGTGCTGCGACCCTGTTCACGATGGCCCTGCCCGGGTCCATGTACGTCTACCAGGGCGAGGAGCTCGGCCTTCCCGAGGTGCGCGACCTCGCTCCCGAGGCGCGTCAGGATCCGGCGTGGCACCGGAGCAACGGCACCGACGGCACGCGCGACGGCTGCCGGGTGCCGATCCCCTGGTCACGCAAGACGACGTCACACGGATTCGGTCCCGGTGACGCATCGTGGCTTCCACTGCCCGCGTACTGGACCGGCATGTCCGTCGAGGATCAGACGGGCGTCGAGGGTTCCACTCTCGAGATGTACCGACGAGCACTTCACGTGCGCCGGGAGTCGGATGCCCTTGGCGAAGGGCCCATGGAGTGGCTCGACGCCCCGGAGGGTGTTCTTGCCGTCCGACGCCTTGGCACTGAAGGCGACGTCACCGCCATCCTCAACCTCACGCCGGACATCGTTCGGCTGCCGGGATCGTGGGGAAGCGAGGTCCTCGTCGCGTCAGGTGACAACATCGCCGTGCTCGACGACGACGGAGCAGAGCAGCTCGTCATCGGCGGCGAGACCGCCCTGTGGCTGGCCGAGTAGCGAACTGACTATCGGACGACGTGCAGCGACAGCCGGGCCGCGGGGCCGTGCTGGTACACGAAGATCTGTCCGCGCGGAGTGCTGAAGCGCTTCCAGGGTCCGCAGGCTGCAGCGGAGACCTTGGCGCGATCGTTCGAGATCATGCCCAGGCGATGGGCGGCGTGCAGCACTCGCAGGGGGAGGCCGGCGAAGGCGGGGCGATCCCAGATCTCGTTGGCGATGACCTCCTGCGAGCGCGGCGGGAGACCTGCGGACCGCTGAGCGAACTCCTCGGAGGCCTGGTCGATCACCGGGATCAGGTCACCGGAGAGGCCGTGGATCGGCATCTGCCAACCCTCAGTGGGTGGCAGGTGCAGAACGCTCGGTGACGCGCCAGGGGTGACCGTGGCCCGAGGCAGGGCATTGAGGTCCATGCCCGACGTGCCGAGATCGCGCACGGCGTCAGCCAAGGATGCCAACGGCACCACGACATCCACTGGGTCGCCGATCGGCTCTGCAGTTGGAATCGCCAGGAAGACCAGAACGCCCAGCGGCGGGGCGGTGAACACGCCCAGCGCCTGCGATGCCGAGACGACGTGAGCGGGCTGCCCCACGTCCCAGGTCAGCTGGCGTCGAGCGAAAGCTTCCAGAATCCTTGCTTCGGCCTCAGCCAGTCGGATTGCCACCCCTTGATTCTTCGGGGGTCTGGGCCGCGTCGCAACTCGTGCCGTCAGCACCACCGCCGGTCGCCGACCCTCGATGGTCCTTGTCAGGACGTGAGGACCTCATTCAGTCGCGTGCGCAGGACGTCGGGGATGCGCACCGGTCGACCGGTCTGAAGATCGACAACGGCCATCGTCGTCGACGCATCCGCCGCGAGATCTCCGTTCTCGTCGATGATGCGATACCCCAGGTGATAGGACGAGTTGCCTATGCGCTCGACCCAGATCTCCACGATGACCGGTTCCGGCGCGTACTGCAGCGGCTTGCGATGCGTCAGCTCCTGCTTCACGACCACCTGGCCGAAGTCCAGGCCGCGCACCAGCCCCAGGTCGCGCAGCAGGCCGACGCGACCCTCCTGAAGGTAGTCGTGGAACACGACGTTGTTCACGTGCCCCAGCGGATCCAGGTCGCTGAACCGCCGGTGGACCGGGACGTGCAGGACCTTGCCCATCAGTCGCGGGTGAGCTTGCGGTAGGTGGCGCGATGCGGACGTGCCGCCTCCGCACCCAGTCGCTCGAGCTTGTTCTTCTCGTAGGACTCGAAGTTGCCCTCGAACCAGAACCACTGCGAGTCGCCCTCGTAGGCGAGGATGTGCGTCGCGATCCGGTCCAGGAACCAGCGATCATGCGAGGTGATGACCGCGCAGCCCGGGAAGTCGAGCAGTGCGTTCTCCAGGGAGCCCAGGGTCTCGACGTCGAGGTCGTTGGTGGGCTCGTCGAGCAGCAGCAGGTTCCCGCCCATCTTCAGGGTGAGCGCGAGGTTCAGCCGGTTGCGCTCTCCACCGGACAGCACCTTCGCCTGCTTCTGCTGGTCCGGGCCCTTGAATCCGAAGGCCGAGACATATGCACGGGAAGGGACCTCGACGTTGCCGACCTGGATCCAGTCAAGTCCATCCGAGACGACCTCCCAGACGTTCTTCGTGGGATCCAGACCCGCTCGCGTCTGGTCGACATACGACAGGGTCACGGTGTCGCCCACGCGAATGCTGCCGCTGGTGGGGAGGATGTCGGCGTTGTCGCCGTCGTCGGTGATGCCCTCGGCCGCCGCGACGATCATCGTGAAGAGGGTTGTCTTGCCGACACCGTTGGGGCCGATGACTCCGACGATGCCGTTGCGCGGCATGGTGAACGACAGGTTGTCGATGAGGACGCGATCGCCGAACGCCTTTGTCAGGTTGGTTGCCTCCACGACGACGTTGCCCAGACGCGGACCCGGAGGGATCTGGAGCTCCTCCATGTCGAGCTTGCGGGTCTTCTCCGCCTCGGCCGCCATCTCCTCGTAGCGGTCAAGACGCGACCGGCTCTTCGTCTGACGTGCCTTGGCGTTCGAACGCACCCACTCGAGCTCGCCCTCGAGGCGCCTCTTGAGCTTGGCATCCTTCTGGCCCTCGACCTTCAGGCGCGAGGCCTTCGTCTCGAGGTAGGTGGAGTAGTTGCCCTCGTACGGGTAGGCGCGGCCGCGATCGAGCTCGAGGATCCACTGGGCGACGTTGTCGAGGAAGTAGCGATCATGGGTGATGGCGATGACGGTTCCGGGGTACTTCTCAAGGTGCTGCTCCAGCCACTGCACACTCTCCGCATCGAGGTGGTTGGTCGGCTCGTCGAGCAGCAGCAGGTCGGGCTGCTGGAGCAGCAGCTTGCACAGCGCCACCCGACGCTTCTCGCCACCGGACAGCACCGACACGTCGGCGTCGCTCGGCGGGCAGCGCAGGGCGTCCATCGCCTGCTCCAGCTGGGAGTCCAGATCCCACGCGTTGCGGTGGTCGATCTCCTCCTGGAGCTTGCCCATCTCTGCGAGCAGGGCGTCGTAGTCGGCGTCGGGCTCGGCGAGCTCGGCTGAGATCGCGTTGAAGCGATCGACCATGCCCTTGGTCTCGGCGACGCCGTCCTCCACGTTCTCGAGAACCGTCTTGGTCTCGTCGAGATTGGGCTCCTGCATGAGGATCCCGACGTTGAACCCCTCGTGCAGCTTCGCCTCGCCGTTGGAGACCTCGTCGACGCCCGCCATCACCTTCAGCAGGCTCGACTTGCCGGCGCCGTTCGGGCCGACGACGCCGATCTTCGCTCCCGGGATGAATGCCAGGGTGACGTCGTCGAGAACGACCTTGTCGCCGTGGGCCTTGCGGGCATTGCGGAGGGTGTAGATGAACTCAGCCATGGGCGTGAGCCTAACGGGTGTGGGACCGAGGAAATCCCGAGCGGGACCAGCACGCCCGGAGGTCGACGTGCCGTTTGGATGTCAGGACTCGATGGTCGGGGCTTGATGGTCAGGTCGCTCCCCACTGCGCCTGCTTCCAGCCTTCGAGGAAGAGATCCGCCTCGGTGGGGTACGAGCCCGCACCTCGTACGGCGACGCCACCGCAGTCCACGCCTTCTGCCAGCCCGTCGACTGCAGGACACCGGGCTGCTCCTCGTTCCAGAATGGATTCCTGAGGAGCTCGAACACCTTCGGGCTGGCGTTGACCCAGGGCAGGCGGGTGTGAATCACCCGCCCGCCACCCAATCGTCCGAGGCCTGGAGGCAACCCCCATCCCCGCTCACACGAGCGAGGCCTCGAGGATCTCCCCCGTCTCCGGATCTACCAGCTCGCGGTCATCGTTCGACAGGTCGTCGAGTTCGCCATCGGCTGCGCTGCCCGCCGAGGCGGCGGCCCCCCTGACTGCCGCGAGAGCGTACGCTTCCTCCTCCGCTCGCCTCTCCGCCTGGATGACCGCTTCTCGCTTGACTCGCGTGAAGTTGGCAACGCCCCGCGACAGGTCGGTTCCGACAGTCACGGCATCGATGTCGTGGTAAGTGATGGAGTGGACGTGGTCCCCGCATTCCTTGTGCACTTCCCGACTGCGAAGTCGGCCCACGACGACGACGGGCATCCCCTTGGCGATCGACTGGATCACGTTGTGACCGAGGTTTCGCCAGCAGGACACGTCGAAGAAGTGCGTATCCCCGTCGACCCACTTCTCCTCGGATCTGTCGAACCGACGCGTTCCCGCCGCGATGCGGAAGGAGGCGACCGGGTCGCCGTTCTTGGTGAATCGCAGCTTCACGTCGTTGACCACGTTGCCGACGAGCGTGAGGGTGATGTCGTTCATGTCTTCTCCAGTCATCCCCGGGTGAGCCCGGCTGACCCGACTCTCGCTCTGGGCACGGGTTCGTGCCTAGAGCTCGACCTGAAGGTGGGGACCGATGACCACGCGCGCTGCCCCGTGTGGACGACGGGGCGAATCGACAGACCGGAATGCACGTTGACGACGCATCGGGAAACACGTGTGACTGCAGCGTGATCGATGGCATTCGAATGTCAGACCCCCGCCGTAGCGTGAGGGCATGGAGATCGAGTTTGACGTTGTCGCCGAGGTCGCACACCTCGCCAGTACGGCGCGTGTCCTCGATTCGTCAACCGCTATAGACGAGCTCCAGCGAGTCGAACGCTGCCTCTCTCATCTGCACGCGGTGCGAACCGATCTGCTCGTCTCCGCAGGCGGGTATGACGCAGCTGTCGATGAGGTCACCGTCACTGACCCACGGCCGGATCATCATGGGCAGCGAACGCTTCGCATTGAGGACGCCATCCGCGAGGAGATCGCGGCTGCGCTTCGGTGGACTCCCAACGTCGCCGGCAACCTGCTTCACGAGGCGCGAGTGCTGCACAGTCACCTTCCGCTGACGCTCCAGTCCCTGCGCCTCGGTGAGATCTCGGAACGCCATGCACGGGACATCGCGGAGACGGCGATGACTCTCTCGAGCAGCCGGCCCACGACCGATGAGGAGCGCGAGGCGTTCTCCGTCGCCTGCCTGGCTCTTGAGGAGCGGGTCGTGCCGATTGCCCGCCGATCCACGGTGTCGAACACCCGGGCAGCATGTCGGCGAGCACTGCGCTCGCTCGATGCGGCTGGAGCCCGGAAGCGCCGCCAGCGCGCGCGATGCACGCGCGATGTTCAACTGATCGAGGAGGGTGACGGGATCACCAGCGTGCTGGCGCGCATGTCCACGCCCGCCGCCCATTCGCTCATGGCGGCGGTTCGAAGGCGCGCTTCGACGATCGACGATGCACAACTGTCCGCGGGTGAGAAGCGAGCCCAGGCCCTGATGGCCCTGGTCTTCGGCGACACGGCACCCCACGTGCGGCTGAACGTGGTGCTGCCCACGTCTGCGTCCGAGTTGGATCTCCCCGACCTGATTCCCACCGATCTGGACGGCACCGTCGACGGAGTGGAGATCGAAGGCGAGTCCCTGCGCGAGCTTCTGGCTGATCCGGCGGTGGGTGTCACGTTGCGCAAGCTCCTCGTCGACGACGTCACCGGCCAGCTGACGGCTTGCGGACGCACCACCTACCAGGTCCCCGATCGACTTCGCGACTTCATCACCCTGCGTGACGGCACCTGTCGATTCCCCGGTTGTCGCCGACGTGCCGACCTCTGCCAGATCGACCATGCGGACGCCTGGGACGACGGCGGAATGACCGATTCCGCGAACCTAGGCGCCCTGTGCACTCGGCACCATCAGCTGAAGACCCACGCAGGCTGGGAGATCCTTGCATCCACTGGAGACGGCCAGTGCGAGTGGCGCTCGCCACAAGGGCGCCGGTACCGGCATGACCCAGAGCCCGTTCAGGATTGCGTGGAGTCCACGCACCTTCGAGGTGAGGCGCCTCAGTCTCCCGGCGAGCACGGCCACCCTCCTGGTCAGCATGTTCACCCTCGCGAGGAGCCTGTCATCAGTGGGAATCGCGTAACGAGCGGGGAGCGCGTAACCCGCCGGAAGCGTGATATCGCCGGAATCGAGGTGCCCACGATCGAGGTCGCC
>Ga0181563_10002880_pt1 | contig 16628 bp, 10 predicted proteins | sample 011ome_25_FD_133759 | JGI IMG/M metagenome (GOLD analysis project Ga0181563, IMG submission 133759) | Coastal salt marsh microbial communities from the Groves Creek Marsh, Skidaway Island, Georgia - 011512CT metaG (megahit assembly) | ecosystem: Environmental > Aquatic > Marine > Intertidal...
CGTGCGTGCGTGCGTGCGTGTGACGATCGCGAGCGATGTGATGCAAGATCAACGTCATCATGAGCTAGGGCTCAGGGCACCGTCGGGCCGACGGCTGGGCGCGCGGTGGCGGAGCGATGGGAAGCGGCTAATTCGATACTATTGTATGTACAATGGATGAGCAATACGTGGTGGTTGGTGATGTGTGCGGTGGCTAGCTATGCGTGCGCGCTCGTGGCTAGTCGAGGGCGTGTAGACGTACGCACGCGGAGGATTCGTAGTCGCAAATTTTGGTGTAGAGCGCGGCTGGGTCCGCGAGCGGGGCGAATACTTGGTCTTTGTCTTGGTTGTCTGATGTCGTGGTGGTGTTTGTCGTCGCCGCCGACGTTTCTGATGTCTCTGCTGCGTGCGCTTTGCGTTCGAAATAGCGCTCGCCGAGGGCGGAGACGCGATCTTGGCGGACGCAGTAGACGCTCGATTTCTCACCCGAACGTTCGAGTTCAGACACGGCGAGCATGTCAATCTTTTCATTGGGGTATGAGCCGAGAAGCCAGGGCGCGGAGTGCGGAGCCATCGTCGCAAATGCGGATACCGACCCGCGGTTTTGCGCGTCGTCGCCGTCGCGTAAGATATCGCACACGACGGATTGGATGTCCTGACTCGCGCGAGCGACGCCTTCGCGAAACACCTCTGGCCAATGCGACGGCGTGTTGTATCTCCAGGCGGTGAGCTGTTCGTACAACGCGGGATTGTTTGCGATTTCGTGCATGCGTGTGACTAATTCATCTACGCTGTTGAAATCCTTGACGCTCAACACGCAGTCTTTGTTCGGGCACGGCAAAAAGTCTTCGACGGATTTCGTGCCAAAATACACCGGAATCGATCCGCGGAGCAACGGCAGCCAAAGCTTTTCGGTGACGTGCCCGGGACAATCGGCATCCTCACTGACGTAGAAGAACAAGTACGCACTGAGCGACAACTGCACGCGAATTGCCTCGGCTGAAGACATGCTGAAGCCCAAATTGGGAATGTACCAGGGCGCTTCAACGTTTTTCATACACGTTCCAAAGGCGTGCACGGGGAATTTCTCTGAGATGCGACGCAAAATGTGCGCGCCGACCTCGCTTCCGTGTCGACATTGTGTGATGCTATCACCGAATCCCAAAAGCGGCATGCGCATATTGACCGGCCGAATGAACGCGTCAAACGATGAAATCATAAATTTCGCTGACGGAAGAGGCGAGCGCCACACGCTCTCGATGTTCCGATTCGATGTCGCTAAATAATCCACCTCAGACAACAATGCTTGGTCGCGTAAATCTTCGCCCGCGTACACCGATCCAGGCGAGGCTGTAGAAACGTACACGAAGACTTGATCGCGTCTCGACTTTTGCGGCAACTGCGTCAACAATTCATCAACCGTCCCGAGGCCCGCCTCTTTATGCGCCCGTCGCCGAAATGGATGAAGTACCGACGCATCGCGTCCAGCTTTGTGCGTGCTAATTTTGTGCGTCTCAGTGCGCCCAAGTTTCGCCTTGGCGTCGCGCAACATGGTATCGCCGCGGAACACGACGACATCCGCTTGTAAACATTGTTTACTGCTTCGAGAATTTGAGTGCGTCACCTCCTTGACGCACCGCCCGCGTAAATTCTCGTGCAACGCCGAACGTACGCCGCGTTTGGCATCTAATGACTCGCTTAAATCCTCCGTCCACGTGGACGTGCCAAATGGACGTGACCAATGATGTAAGTTGTACAAGCACACGCTAAACGCGTCGTTGCCGTACAACCGACTCGACTCAGTCGCACCTTGCACGAACGGTTTGTGCTTCCAAGACGACAACGGTTTTTGTCCAACAGCGTGAGCGTCATCAACCTGCACGCTCATGGCTACGAAATCCTCCACCGTACGCGCACGATCCAGCGCGTGCGCGTTTCTCGCTAACTCGCGTTCGAGCGGATCCTCCCGCTCCAGCGCGCTAAACGCTCCGAGCGCCCCAACTTCGTCACCCTCGCCCCCACTCGACCCCTTACTCGTACCACCTCCAGCTCTCTTCCCCGCGATGAGCCACGGAAAATGCTTGAGCTGTTCAGCGCTTAGCGTCTCTCTCGCGCGAGGCGCCACGCCCACCCGTGCCGACGCCGACGCGCCCATCATTCGTCCTTCCGCCGCCGTCGCCGCGCGCACAAACGCCACCCCACCGCTCAATAACATCGTCGACGTCAACACTATCGCCGCACACAGCGCCAACGCCACGCCGTACGCGCGAGATGACCGTCGTTTCGCGAATGGATCCGCGGACTCGGTGCACGCGATCGCCCTCTCTCGCGCGCGTCTGTGCGCCGACGCCGACGCCAACGCGCCCGTGCGTGCGCGCGCGACGACGTCGTCGTCATCACCGACGTCGTCGACGCGCCAGGCGCGCTCGACGTCGCCGCGCGCGCCGAGCAGGGGCGCGCGCTCGGTGAGCGTCATGGTGTGCGGTTGGGTGTTGGTGGGTGTTGGCTGCGCGCGCTCTGCGGTCAACTCTTACTCTAGGTATGCGTTACAAGCGCGCGCCGCGCGACCGTCGGCGCGAAATGAATTAACAGTGTACTATGTGTGACTAGGATTGTATGCAGGCGTCAGGGAGCGCGCCGAGGGTGCTTGCGCGGTCGCCGTCGTCGAGCGGACGGAGCGGCGGGGAGACGAGCCACTGGGCGTCGGCGACGCCTCGCAGCGCGCTGGTGCCACTGGCGTGTGGGATGTGCGCGAGCACGGCGTCGTAGGCGCGACTATGGAGGATGAATAGGCTATCGGAGCGGACGTCGCACGCGCCGTGTGTGAGACGGCAGAGATTGCTGCCTGCTTTGACGCACGCGCACGCGCTCGGGCATGAGTTGGCGCCGAGCACGCTCGAGGCGTCTTCATTCGCAACCGTACTCGCCGTGGCGTCAGCGATCCGCGCGGCGTACGCACCATTGTATCGCATACGAATCACCTGCCATCTATCGCTCGCTAATAGACTCTCAAACGCGTGCGAGTCCACGGAGCCGCGCGGCGCTCCGTCTCGCTCGTCCACGTACGCGAAACTCTCCACACCTGTCGCCTTGGCGTGCGCCACCACGCTCGCCAACACGTACCTATCGCGCATCTCACTCGTACTCATCACCGCACCGGCGCGTTTCGCGCACGCCTCGAGGCGACCGGTGCTCACGCACGTCGTTTTCGCGTGCGTCGGCGTCTCCGTCGAACACCCTCCGTAGTCATCTCTTCTCGCGTACACCACCGCGATCGCATTGTTCGACAGCGCCTCAAACGCATCCGTCGACAACGTCGCATTGTCGTTGTTTGTCACGTTATGCGCCACTTCAGCGTTTTGAAACGCCCCTGCGCAGTCGTTCGTCGACGCGTACGCGAACGCGAACGCTTCCGGCGTCGCCACGCCACCCGTCGTCCGCGCGCTTTTCGCCACCTCCGTGAACCTATCGCTCTGCACGTACACCGCGGCGACGGCGGCGAGGAGGATCACGCACGCGCCCGCAAGGGACGGGGCGCGAACGGCGCGTCGCGTCGCGCACGCTTGCTTTTCTACCGCTGCGAGCTCAGCCGCGAGCGCGGGGGTCTCGGGATCGCGCAGGAGCGGCGTCGCTTCCGCCGTCATCGTCGCTCGCGATGCGTTGTCGCGCGCGAGAGAGAGGTGATGGACGCGCGCGCGCGCGCGAAGCGGTCGTGGGGCGGACTGCGCGCGCGGGTGGACGCGCGGCGGAGACTGAGGCGATGCGGGGGCAGATGTTTGGTGTTGGGCTGACGACGGCGCGCGAAACCAAAAGTAAAGAAACCAAAAGTAAAGAAAGAAATGTGTGTACACGTGGTTTTACATTGATGCGCTACGCTTCGACGACGACGTCATCGTCTAAACTATGTGCGGCGCGCGCGGCTATCCATTTACATTGGCCTTTGGGGAAGATGCCGACGGCGTTGAGGCGCAACGCGACGGCGACGACGTCTGAGTGCTCTAAATCGTCGACGACGACGATGTTGCCAATCGAACACTTGTCCCGCGTCGCATCGTCCGCAAACGCGCTCAAGTGTCCATTTGCCTTCCATTCTGCGAGTTCAAGCAACGAATGCGGGTTCTTCTCGAACACGTTTAACGATGCGACGATGGTTTTGGCTTGCGTCGTGAGCGTCCACGACGTTTTGAGTATCGCGCTCGCGTCGTAATTCACATCATTGAATGCGCTCACGACGTCGTGATTAAACGCCATCATGTCAGCAAAGTTGTCCGTGTTTGCGTACGTGTTCGTAATGGTTCGAGATGGCCAAAATCCGTGCCGGTAGCCGACGTCGTCGTCTTCAAATACGACGACGACGCGGTCATTCGCCTCCGCCATCTCCCCAACCGTGCGCTCGAACAAAGACGACTTCCCCGCGCGATATCGCGCCGTCATGTTCCCAAACACCTCATCGACCATCAACGCCAGACGTTCGACGTCATCCGGCGTGGGATCGCCAAAGAAATGCGTCAATTCAACCACGACGACTTCGCTCGGCGCCGAGACGAGAAACGTCTTAATCTCCTCCATCACTTCGTCCACCGCCGCCCCCGTGAGCGCGTGATGCACCGCCCAACGCTCGAGATCGCGATTCCACCCCGCGCGTACATCTACGTAACGAATCCCGCGCTCGAGCTGCTCACCGACCGATAACGTCTGCGCCTTGGCCCACCGACGAATCAATTGATCCGCCGGAATCCGCAACGCCTCCGCCAACCGCACCGCCGCGCGCGCCCATTCCGGCAATTGCGCCTCACGCCCGGGCTGTAAATTCTCACTGAGATAATGCGTCGCGCTGTCGTGCGTGCCAGGGAGCGTTAACGCGCCCAACGCGGCGTCGCGCGCCGGCGCTCGAGACATCCACGCCACGACGTCGTCATCATCACCAAACGGCCGCGTCGCGCGCTGCTGTGCGAACGACGCCGCGGACGCGCAGAGCGCGGCGACGATCGCGACGCTCAGCACCGCGCGCGAGCGATGCTGCATCTCCGCCTCCTCCTCCTCGTCGTCGTCGTCGTCGAAGTCGAGTGAAGACGACGACGCAGCGCGCGTCACACACTGACGCGCGCGCACCTGTCGCCGCCCATCCATTCGCCATGTCGCGCACGGGCGCGCTGATGATTGGCGCGGGAGAATACACCACGGGGTACGCATGTCGCGCGTCGACGTGTGGCGCGCGACGAGACGACGCGCGCGACGAGAGGCGACGACGCGCGCGACGATTGGATGACGCGCGTCTCGGAACTGACGAAAATCACATGTAAATGATGACGAAACAGCTGCGTGTGGACGTCTGCGGGTGCGGCGCCGGATAAACCCGCGGGTGTGGTCGCGGTGACGTTTACGGACTTGCGGCGGCGCGGACGGATCGGGAAGATGGTGCTGTGCGACGTGCGAGGGACGACGATGGAGACGGTGCGCGCGACGATGCGCGAGAAAATCGGCGACGCGTACGCGGATATGGATTTGACAATGTCTACGTATCCAGCGGATGATGTGGCGTTCGATGGCGAGGCGTACAAGGCGGCGATCGCGGAGATGTCGCGCGGGGATGTGGTGACGATTTTTACGCCGGATGATACGCATTTTGAGTTGACGATGGCGTGCGTGGAGGCTGGATTACACGTGCTCGTCGCGAAACCGGCGGTGAAAACGTTAAAGGATCACACGCGACTCGTCGAGGCGGCGAAGAAGAACAACGTGCTCGTCGCTGTGGAGTATCATAAGCGATTTGATCCGATTTATTCGGATTTTAGGGATCGCGCAGCGACGTTGGGGTCGTTTTCGTTTTTTAACGCGACGATGACGCAGCCCAAGGCGCAACTCGCGACGTTTCGAGGCTGGGCTGGGAAGAGTAGTGATATTTCGTATTATTTGAATTCACACCACATGGATGTTCACTGCTGGGCAGTTGGTGATCGTGGGCGTCCGATTCGCGTCACCGCGTCGGCGGCGCGCGGTGCCGCGGAGAATTATTTAAAACCCGAAGACGGGCGCTCGATTGAGGATACGATTACGTTGATGGCTGTGTGGGAGAACGACGATGGGTCGCACGGTACGGCGATTTACACCGCGAGCTGGATCGCACCCAAGGCGGATTGCCACACGCAACAATACTTTCACTACATGGGGCACACGGGTGAGGTGAGAGTCGACCAAGGCCATCGCGGGTACAATATGAGCACCGACGCGAATGGATTTGCGGCGTTGAATCCGTTATACATGAAGTACACACCTGGACCCTCTGGTCACTTTGCGGGTCAAAATGGCTATGGATATCGAAGCATCGAGTGCTTTTTAGACGCCGCCGAGGCTGTTAATCGCGGAGAACTCACGATTGAGGACGTATCCAAGCAAGGCGTGTTGGCGACGATCGACACGACGGAACGCGTCACCGCCATGCTCGAAGCTGGTCGATTAAGCCTCGATAATGGTGGGCGAGCAGTTGAGCTCGTGTATGACAACGGCGCGTTTACTTCCGCGCCCACAGGCTTGCGCTTGCAAAATTAGTCTTTACTGTGACTTTACTGTTAATCTGTGACTTTAATAAATTACAATCGCACGCGAAATGAAACACCTTGCGTTCAACTATTACCATTGCTAACTTTCTGCTAATAACGCGTTGACGTACTCCAAAGCACCGTCGATATCGCTCGAAGGAAGATACTTTCGAGATCTATCGACGACACCGCGCGCGAGGGCTAACATCTCGCTCGAAGGTTTACACGTCAGCGCTATGCATCGCGCTAATTCTAAATTAACCGTCGCCAAATTCACCGCAATTTCGATGGCAGATCCATCATGTTCTGTGCCATCTGCGCCCGCGAGCGGGTCGTCGCCGGCTAAATCTGTAGCTGTTTGCACGAGCTCGTGCACGAGCTCGGTGGCTTCTTCGATATACGCCGCTTCGTTCGCGAAGAGCACGTCGTTCGACTGCAAGCCTTTAATCTTATACGGCAGAGACGGCTGCGCCATGGCGGTCACCATCGGCGCCAACGAAATATAGGCCCGAATCCGATGCGCACTAAACTGAGTCCATTCAAAATCTTCCACAACCTTGAGTAAACCTCGAAATATCAAGAAGGCGCCCTTTTCCAGATTCCCAGGCGCGACGACGAGGAGCGAGCCGCATCGCTTTGCAAACTCAAGCATCGCTTCCTCAGCGTTGTCGGGTGACAACTCCGCCCAACCTCCTACCGCGCTTTCGCCGTTGCTTTCTTGTGCGTCAGTTATAGCGCTTCGAATCAAGCCGTCGACTTGTTGTACTAACCCGTGTAAGAGGGCGGCTTCGGCTGTCATGGTGAAGAGTCTGAGGCGAACGACGACTCCGGTGACGCTTGGAATCGTTATTTGGCAATACGCCGTGCACGCATTCACGAATGCCTTTGTTTTCTTCGTGTGCTCGGCGGATTTAACGCGTTCGTACACGCTCAAGATGAGCGATATCGCGTGCAGAACCAATACTTCTTGCGTCCGGGCGAGGTTTGAAAACGCGCTTCGAGCAGTGACGAGAAAGTTGAGATGCGACTCATAATCTACGCCAAAGCCCACTTTATTGATAAAAGTCACGACGAGTCGCTCTGCCGAGTTGCGTTTATCGCTTGTACTCATGCCATCAATGCTATCGTGCACCGTTCGAGCGGCTTCAAACGTGTGATGTAAACACAACGGGTCGGTGATGTCTCCACCAGTCGAGACGCACTCCAACAAAGTTTCGCTAAAACGATTTTTCGATTCACCATGTAATATCTCAGCGAGGTACACGTACCACTTGACCGAAATCACATAATTCACATCGTCATAGTGCTTGGTGATGAGCGCCAACATGCTTTCGATGCACTTCGTCGCATCCACGGGCAAGTCAACGTGCTTGGCCGTTTCGCTCTCCTTTTGCTTCAGCGTCCACGCGTTCACATGCCTCGCCACGTCTTTCATCAACGTATCCAACTCATTTTGTCCAAGATATTTCACCACATATCGTAGAAACTGCTCGGACACGCAACAGTACGGCTCTATGTGCGACCACTTCTGAACGACTCGCCATACTTCGCGTAAAATGTCAAGCCTGTCTTCCTCATTCGGCGGTTTAATATCAAACTTTTCACCAAGTAATCTATAGCAATCCGCCATCTCTCGTCGCTTTTCGAGCGAGTCATCGTCGTTCGCGCTTGCTCCGACCAATGCCGTCAGCTTCACTGCATTTGCGTGCACCACGGTGGTTGACAGCGATCGGAAAATGGCGCGCAAAAATGGCAACGGAGGCGTTTCGCCACCCATGTAGAGCACTTTCTGTAAAATCGCTGGACTTGAACTACGCGCGCAGCATTGAATAAGCCATTCCATGGCGGGATCCATCAAATTAGAGTATTCATCGCGCCTTAAACCGAGGCGAAACACATACGCCATGGCTGGATCATCGTCCATGTCTCTCGTTTCGTCCAATACGCCGACGTACGTCGGCATAAACTCTTGTAGAATACGCAGCGTGTACTTGCTATCGGGCGCTTCACACCCATAAGCTATCGCACACTTAGCCACATACATGCGCATGTACGCCGCTGCCATAGGATCGGCGATACCGCGCGTCATTTTCATTAAACGTTCGAGCTGCGCCGTCGGCGGTTCATCTTGCAAAAATCGATAACATTTAAACAGCGCGAGCTCCATGTACATGCGCGGCACAACTTCGCGAATGGTGGCAATTTTGAAGAACCAATTCTTGCAAGTATTCTTTGCCTGCAACCGCACATCTCTCGACGCCTTGAAGTCGTTAGATAGCGCCTGCGAGGCGTTCTTCTTTGGATCCTCCTCCGCCTTGCGCAAAATTCTATCGTACACCAATCTTCCCACAGTTTCAATAATTTCGGTGACGAGCACGAACAACACTGGGTAAAACTTCCCCGTGTTTGTATCACCTAATAGCTTTGCCACTTTCACGCACAATTTCAACGCATTGACGCGATCTTCGTTCAACCACGCGTTTGCTATGTCTTCGTTGAGCCGATGCAAACGCGTCACGTACTCTTGCTGGGAAATCCTATGCGTCTCAGCGTTCTGCCCAGCTGTGGTATTTTCAAGCTCTGCCAAACGTGCCTCGACGCCTGCTGCGCCTTTCGCCTTCGTGCTAATGATTTCAAACGCCATGGAAACCTGTATCGTCCCGCGACCGCTGTGCCGAGCGTGCACATCCTTCTTCTTCGCGATCCACCCGTCGATAACGTCGTCCTCACAACCCCACGCCGAAGCTCCCGCACGCGCGCGAAGAGAATCTCCAACATCCACATGCGTATCGTCCGACATATCATCATCCGAATCCGACGCACCATCACGATTCGCCAAGAGCGTCGCCACGGGATCGACGTCAAACGCCGCCCGAGCCGCGCTCGCCTCCTCCACCTCTACTTTCTCATCCTCTTCTTCATCCATGACCTCATCGCGCGCACACGCACCCGCGACACGCGGAGACCCATTCTTTGACCCCGCCGCGATCGCCTCACGCACGCGCATCGATAAAACCTCCCCATCCGCGCGCGCTAATCCATCATCCACGAACTCGCTCGCGCGAAATTCCCGCGTAAACTCCGCGCTCGTGCTCGCACATCCCACGCCGCGAAGATCCATGACGCACGCGTGCGCGTGAAAACGTGCGATGCGCGGTGCCTCGCGAGGCGCGAGCGCGGAATCGAAAGCGCGCGGCGCCGGGGACTGCGGATGCGCGCGCGAGAGAGAGGCCGAATGGGCGCCAACGACTTTACATTAGTGGCGTCAACGAGTCCCCCCTGCGTCCTCGAGTCATGATTGGTGGTGATCGTTTTGACCAATCACGACCAGAAGGGGCCGAGGGACTATGTGCGGACGACGTCACGCGGGTCCGCGCGCGCGCGAGCTCACACGCTCACACGCTCGCGCGCCCGACGCTCGCGCGCCCGAGCCGACCCGTGGACGACGTCCATCGCATCGCGCTGCGTTCTCTTCAACCGTCGCGCGCCGATGCTGTCCTGCCGCGTGGCGCACACCGCGACGCGCGCGTTTTTCGCGGCGAGATGTCGCGCCACGTCGTCATCGTCGACACGGATTCTTCGCGGGCGCGGGCGACGCGGGATGATGCGTGACGTGACGCGGAAGAATGATGAAAGTGAGTTTGGGTATGCGGCGGATTCGTCGGATGAGGATGAGCGCGCGCGAGATTGGTACGGCGACGTGGTGTGGTTGCCGAAGATGGACCCGCGAAAAGATCCCGAAGTCGAGCCGACGCTGCGCGCGGAGCTCGGGGAGTTTGTGATCCCGATGTTCCCGCTCGGTTCGCACGTGTACTTGCCCGATAGTGAACACGTGTTGAATATCTTTGAGCCACGCTATAGATCGATGTACTCGGATATTTTGTTCAATGGTTCGCGTCGCTTTGCGGTGCCGATGTGCGCTCCGCAAGAGGAGGGCGTGTTCGCGTCGGTGGCTCCAGTCTTTTACTTGGATGATTTGAAGGAAGTGAGCGAGCAAACGAATGACCAAGTGAAGTATGTGTGCTCGCATAGCGTTATTGAGCGCGTGAGAATCAAGCGCGTGCTGAATGATAAGATGTGGGGCGACCGGTCGTCCTACTTGAAGTGCGTCGCCGAAAAGTTTGAGGACACAGATTTGGATGAAGATTTGAGCGGCAAAGAGACCATGCTCGAGGAGAGATTCGCAAAAATCATCGAGCTCCAAGAAAAGCTTGAAGAGCCAGTGCGTTTCACGAGCAATTTGACGGCGACGATTTCCGCGGCGCGCGGCGAAAATGGATTTTGGCGACTCGTCGGCTTGTGGCAGTCGTTGTTACAAAACCGCGTGAGCGCGAAGGAGAACGAGCTGTCGCAAAACATTCAGGAACTGTTGCGCTCTTACCTCGAAAAGTCAGGCACTGATTTGAACGACGGGCGAAAGATTCAGCTCGAGTTTGCGACGCTTCCAGATAACATCAAGAATGAGTTCAACCGACTTCAAGTCAACTATCGCGAAGAGTGCGTAGAGTTGCTTAACGAGGCGATTTATCCATTCCAGTACCTTGTGCAGTACGACTCGCATGCCGCGCGATTAGATTACTTCGGAAATGAAATGGTTGCCGTAGAAGAGAAGCGCTTGGCAGCGAAGAACGTCTTGCGTTCCATGTTTGCCGGCGGCGATTCTTCTGACGACAAAGCGACGCCTTAAACGGCGACGTACCGCGATGTACAATAGGCTCGAACAGAAAATCAATTCTTCGATGGTAATATCACCGCAACTCACATTCATTACATTATCAACTACGTACCGGTTCAGCCGCGGTCGCTGCGCTACGCTTTCCAATCCTTCATTCCTGGAATGGTGTACGATAAACGTGTCACGCCCTTCTTCACGCGCACCCCAACCATCTTAAACGCCTCTATTTCCGCCACAGACTTCACGTGAGTGCCACCGCACGGACATCCAGGGGTGTTCTCAACGATGGTCACCACGCGCGGCGACATATCCTCGGTGATAAAACTCGGCAACTGCCCACCACATTTGGTTTTCGCCTCTTCGTACACCAACTCCGCCGCCTCGCTCGAGCTGTCTTTTTGCGCAATTAACGTCGCCATGGCGTCATCCAACGCCGCCATGAGCTTCGCGCTATCGGCGAGCTCATGTTCGGGCGGAATCTTCCCGCTATACTCCACGTACGCGCCCTCGACGCCGTGCTGCCCCTTTGTCGGCTCGAGCACCTCTGGCCCGAGCCCGACGCGAATCATCGCCACATCCAACGCATGCCCAGCCGAATGCACTCGCGCATGCAACACGCGCAACGCAGAATCTATCGTCACGCGCACAACTTCGCCAACCTCGAACGCGTCGCCGTCGACGAATGCGCCGTAGTGCCTCACCACGCCACCCGACGCCTTCGCGCTCGAAATCTCAAACCTCCCCCCGCGCGCGCTCACCATCGCGCCCACGTCGCTCGGCTGTCCCCCACCGCTCGGGTACACAATCGTACTCTCCAACTCCACCGCGTGCGTCGCCACCGCGTCGCCGTCGATCGCATAGCACGCGCGAACCGCGCTCGAGTGCTCGAACGCATACGTATCATCCATGTACGCCAGCGCCGTCGGCGCCACCGCCGACGCCGAATCCACCGCCGCCGACGCCATCGCGCGTCGCCGTCGACCTCGCCCGCCTGCTCGCGCGCGCGTCGCCGCGACCGATGCCGATGCGCGCGCACACGACGGCGCGAATGCGCGCATCAATCAATGGCGCACCGCGTCACACGCCGCCGCGTCGCGCGACTCGCGCAGGGACTATCGACGCTCGCCGCCGCCGACGACGATGGCGCCGCCGACGACGATTGTCGTGGCGGACGACGACGACGTCCCGCGCGTCGTCAAGGTGGCCCCGCACGAGTTCGCGGACACCGGGCGCGGACACCGCGTGCTCGAACGCGTCGCGCGGGGTGATGTGCTTTTGGAGGTGCCGATTGAGATTGGATTTACCGCGGCTGCGGCGATGGCGGATGCGGAAGTGGGCGCGGTGGCGAGCGCGTGTGCGAGGCATGATGATCTCGTGGCGTTGTTGATATGCGTGGAGGTGGAGCGAGGGGAAGGGGCGGAGAGGGCGGGGCATTGCGCGTCGTTGCCAGAATCGTTTGATACGGCGTTTTATTGGAGCCCAGAGGAATTGGAGGAGTTGAAGGGTACGGTGTGCTTGAGGGATACGATGAGTTTGATTGAGGAGACGGCGCAGGATTTTGAGAATATTCGCGGCAAGCTTGAGAAGATGGGTCGAGGGACGTGGTTGGAGGACCACGGGGTGACGTACGAGCGATACGCGTGGGCGAGAAGCAACTTGTGGAGTCGACAATGTGATTTATTGATGCCCGATGGTAAGCGTACGCGGGCGATGGTGCCGACGTTTGATATTTTTAATCATAGTCCTGATGCACCGCTCGGAAAGACGCATAAATTGAACGCTGAGCGAGGGTTGGTGACGGTGTACGCGTCCAAGGATTACGAGCCTGGCGAACAAGCGTTCATTTCCTATGGTTCAGGCGAGGCGGCAAACTCCAAACTCTTGACGTGGTACGGATTTTGCGTTGAAAATAATCCGTATGAAGAACTCGATTTGACGCTTACGGTGAGTGTGAATAAGCTGCGCAAGACGGTGTTGGAAGCGGCGTTGATGGCGAGCGCCGTGGCGTACTTGACCGACATCGACGACCGTTGGCAAGAGTCTGGTGACTACGCCGAACCTTACTTGCCCATGCTCTATCAGTCTTTACACACACCGAAGATGGAGGATTTAGAAGCCGACGGTTCGAGCGCGGAATTCATCGTCAAACACACGGTTCCAGAGCGTGAACCCTTGCCGCCGACGTTGCGCATCATGGCGCGCGTGCAGCAACTTTCCGATTCCGAATTGGCTGACCCTGAAATCCGACAAGCCGTCATGGAAAGCGCGAATGATAAATCTGGCGAAACAATCGTGTCCATGGCGAATGAGCTGGCGGCTTTGGCGTCGCTCAAACTCATATTTCAAGACGTTATAGATGGCTTTGTCATCGGGAGCGCCGAGGATGACGAGGCGGAATTAGCCAAACCGTTTGACCAGGTTCCGTACCGCAAACGATTAGCCTTACTCGTGCGTTCGGGTGAGCGACGAATCGCAACGAAAGCATACGCGATGTCTAGCATGGAATTTGACAAGGCTGTTCGCGACGTGACAAAGACGGCGATTACGCGAACACAAGGTTTGTGCGAAAACAAAAAGTGCTTGACGTGCGCGTCCTCTGGCTGCCGCTGGTTGCATGAGTTACGCAAGCAAAAGCCAAACATCGAGGCGGTGTTACCCGCAGTGAGCAAGTGCGCGCGCGCGATTGAAGATGCTTTACCTCTCGCCGCGCACTTGCAAACGATTAATTTGGCGTACGTTTGGCTCATGGGTCGCCTCGACGACGACGACGTCGCGCCACGCGCGGCGCTCAATCTTCCAACGTGGCCGTTGGATACGGATCAATGTGATGCGTCGGCATATGCAGATTTAGATGAAATGGCGAAATTAGCGATAGACGGAAGTGCGGGCGAAGAGCACGCGCACAACGGTAAGGAGGGTGAAATGTTACTTCCGGGCGTGTACACCGCAAAGGTGAAAACCTGGGGCGCGTGGATTCTCGCGCAGTGGGCCGTGTGCGGAATTTTCGACATAACCGACCTGAACGCCATAGGTTCTGAGGCGGCGAGCTTGAAACGTCGCCATGCGTGCAGCATACCCACGCGCACCGCGCTCGATGCGCTGGGTGAGCTCGGACCGTTGGTTGAAATTGGCTCTGGCGGCGGATTGTGGGCAAGACGACTGAGCGAACGCGGGTACGACGTCGTCGCGTACAACACGCCACAGTTCGACGAAGATTACCACGATGGTGGCGCCGCTCACATTGCATCGATGAAGCTCACCGAAGTTTCTTGGTTTGACAACATGCGCACCGGTGGACCAGAATCAGCGAAAGAACACGCCGACCGCGCGCTCGTGCTCATGTGGCCAGATATCAGCGGCGACGGCGAATATGGGCTCACCGCACTCGAAAACTACGAAGGTAACATCCTCGTGACCGTCGGCGAGTGGCATGATCACACTTTTGGCGAATACGCGCCCGGTGCTACGGCTTCTGGGATGAGTTTCTCCGCCGAATGCCAGGACTTGGTCGCGTCTCGGTTTGAGCTTGAACGCGTCATCCCGGTGGGAAATTGGCCCATGTTTGATTCCGTCGCCATGATCTGGCGCGCTCGCAAGTAACATATCATAGAATCACTATTGATCACTTCGAGTTCATTTTGTAACACGAACTTTATCGTCACGCGTTCGCGTCGACGCACATTGTGACTCGTTCCCAGTCGGCGAGCTGGCGCTTTGACGGCTCTCCCGACGACTCCCACACTCGACGACGCGCCGCGCACCCACACGCACGCGATCGATCGAGAAGCGCATGCTCACAGCACTCAAATCATCCCCATGCGTCCGCGTTGCGAGCGTCGCAGATAAACGCCCCGCGCGCCGTGCGCCGCCGCCGCCGCCGCAATGCAAGACGGTTACTTTTACCCCAACAAAACGAACGACCCGCGTGCGCTGCCTCGGCGAAGACGAGCGCATGTTCATCCCTGCCGGTGCATTTTCGGGCACAACACCCGAGCGCCGCGCATCGCAGATGCTCTCCGCCATGCTCACGTACGTCAGTGCGTGGATTGTGATTGCGCAGTTGGAGAATGTCGCTCCGCGCGCGAGCCTCGCCGGCACCGACGCAAACGTGTCCTCGGACGAGACCGCCGAAGCCGCGCGGGTCGTAGACCAGCACGCATTCTTGCTCGATCATCTCGAGTCGCATCCCGTGCGCGATGGCGACGCGTGGCTCACGGAGCTCTCGCACGAATCTCCAACGTTGGCGAGCCGAATCGGCGAAGTGAGACTGGCGTACGCGAAGAGCGATTTTGAGTGGCACAACGTGCACAAACTCGTCGTCGATGGCATCTCCTCTGGTAACGAAGCCGTCATGCGCGAATGGTTGAAAGGTGCTTACGCGCACGAAGCTGCGTGATGTATTTTTTGTCTCTATATGTAAAATCCCGAGCGCGACGAGGCGAGCGACCGGCGCGCGACACCGTCGGTGCCTACGCGTCAACCCCGCCGTCCCGCGCCCACGCCTATTCTTTCCTTGACATTTTTTCTGTAATACAACCAAAAATTCATATCAAGCACGAATGCGAACGTGCGCACGCGCATTCGCGTCGTCGACGACCGCGTCACGCGCGCGTCGACGCCGTCATCGCGCGTCAACGCACACCCCTCGTACACAGCGTACACTATACCGATCACGCGCACGCACTCCAGACGCGTGATACACACCAGGTGGCTCTTTATACACAATACAGTCAAAGTTGTATTAAAAGTATGACATGTCGCAATAAAACTCGATCCTCGTATATTGTGTGCCCAACCCTCTATACATATATTACACCGACGCGCACCCACCCGCGCACGCCCTGGCGCTCGAGTGGATAACGCCTCCTCACTTTTACGCACAACTCACTCACGGTGCGTCCATCGCTCGCGCCGCTCGCGCCTCGCGCGCCGTCGCGCATCGTCCGTCATCGTTTTCGCCACCGCATCGCGCGCTCGGCGCGCGCGCCGCGACGTCGCGGCGCCGCGTGCGGTGTCGGCGATTCGTGTGAGCGCGAGATCCCTCGGCGGCGCCGCGCCATCTTGTGCGCGAGAATGTCGACCGCGCGCGAGCGCGAGGCGACGTACGACGCGCGAGAAGGCGAGGAATATATCGTGGGATATATTGTGGATCGTTGACGCGCGAGATGCGCGCGCGAGAGGGGTCGTGCGGGAGTCGGAAGGCGCGCGTTGACTCGATCTTCGACCGCGAGGTTCTCGGGACGCGAGTGATGTTTTTTGGGGGAGAGGAATGGAATGACTGACGACGCGAGCCGTCTTTGCGCCCGCACAGAACAATGTCTGAAGGCAAGGAACATCTCTCCATCGTTATCTGCGGTCACGTCGATAGCGGTAAGTCGACCACGACTGGTCGCTTACTGTTTGAGCTCGGGGGTATCCCCGAGCGCGAACTCGAA
>Ga0181563_10002881_pt1 | contig 16621 bp, 14 predicted proteins | sample 011ome_25_FD_133759 | JGI IMG/M metagenome (GOLD analysis project Ga0181563, IMG submission 133759) | Coastal salt marsh microbial communities from the Groves Creek Marsh, Skidaway Island, Georgia - 011512CT metaG (megahit assembly) | ecosystem: Environmental > Aquatic > Marine > Intertidal...
ATAGCAATCTAATTTTCGTTCTGCAACTATAGCTGAGTCTTGTAATTTAAGTGTTCCAGATGCTGTATTTCTCGGATTTGCATAAAGTTCGTCTCCATTCTCAGCCCGTTTTTCGTTAAGTGCATTAAAATGGTCTAACGGAAAAAAGATTTCTCCGCGAATTTCAAACTTGTGTGGGAAGTTCCCTTTTAACTTTAAAGGAATAGTTCGAATCGTTCTGACATTTGCAGTTACTGCTTCACCTTTTGTGCCGTCACCTCGAGTTACGGCCTGTTTTAAGACACCACCCTCATAGCGAATTCCGATAGCAACACCATCATATTTAAGCTCACAAACATAAGTTGGCTGACCTGGAGCTAGCTTATGCACCCTATTCTCCCAGTCTACGATTTCTTCTTCCGAATAGGTGTTTGAAAGCGAAAGCATGGGGTATTCGTGCTGAACCGATTCAAAGTTCTTTGTAATGTCTCCGCCTACGCGTTTCGTTGGACTATTTTCAAAAGCAAATTCTGGGTAATCTTTTTCGAGTTTTTCGAGTTCTTTTAATAATTGATCAAACTCATAATCACTGATTGTAGGTGCATTCGATACATAATAGCTATAATTATGTTGCTCCAATTCCTTTGACAAGGTTGCAATTCGTGACGCAGCTTCTTCCTTATTCATGGTCATTTAAATTCTCAATTGCAGATTCTTTCTCTTCCTCAGCTTGCTCAATGGCAACAATTTTTTTTTGGTAACGACCTTGAATAATATCAACCAAAATCAGAACCACAATAACAAAATAGAAGGTTGTTTTACTCATCGGCTCAACAGGGTTTCCAAATAATTGAATATGAGCTAAATGGCCTCCTTCTGTCAAAAGCATTACGCCTACAATGAGCAGGACGAATAAACCTAAAACCTCATACATCCTATTTTTTTGAAGGAATTCGGAGACTTTATCCGCTAAAACGATCATTAAGATGCCGCTCAAGATAATAGCGATCGCCATCAGAATGAGTTGACTGGATTCGCTTGGAATATGACTGGTTAATGCCATAGCACTTAATATGGAGTCAAAAGAGAAGACAAGATTCATAACAACGATCATTGTGATGACATGAGCAACACTTCTTTTCTTTTTAGTTGAGGCTTTATCATGACCTAAGCTTTCATGTGAAATCATATGCCAGATCTCTTTAATAGCTGTATATATAATAAAGCCTCCGCCGAACAGTACAATAATGCTATGCAAATTGAACGAGGCATCCATAACACTATGCATCATCACTTCGTCTCCATGTGAATTCATACCTAAAATTTCTTCTCCCAGTTCAATCCCAAACCATTTGCCTTGAAAAAGTCCAATCAGCGAAAAAAGCAAGAATAAAAGTCCGATTCGCAAAACGATAGCCATTCCAATTCCCATTTTACGCACAAAAGAAGCTTTTCCTTCAGGCGCCTTTTTTGATTCGAGAGAAATATAGAGTAGGTTGTCAAAGCCGAGAACAGCTTGCAACAATATGAGCATTAGGAGCGTGAAAAGATTGTCTACCGTAAATAATTCTGCCATAAGCTAATTTTTGAATCAAAATTAGTCAGATTTTCGATGAGTAAACGGGGTTGAAGAATAGTTTTCAAAGAAGTTATTCACGATCGGATACTTATTTTAATCCAATTGTCATTTCTCGCTTACCGGGAGGTCCAGGTACATTGTACACTTTGAATCCTGCGGCTTTTAAGTTTCTTTTAAATTGACCTTGCGCGCAGTATGTAACGAGTCGTCCGTCGAGTTTTAGAGAAGAATACATTTTAAAAAGGATATCAACTGACCATAAATCGGGTTGAACTCTTGGACCGAAAGCGTCAAATAATATTAAATCAAATTTGGAGTTCTCCATTAATGCTGACTTTATATCGCCCTCTTGTTTTAATAAAGTGAGTTGCTCCGTTAATGCTACTTCTTCTTCCCAGGCAGATTCGTGTGCGTCTAGATAAGTTTTAGAAAAAGAGGAGTCAATCAGCTCGTCGTAGCCCATTTCCTTGATGATTGAAAAGGGTAATGGGTATTTTTCGATACTGGAATAATTAACTTGAATGGGATGATTAGAAAGATATTCCATTGTAACGAGTAAGTTAAGGCCAGTCCCAAAGCCTAATTCAAAAATATTGACCTGTTCTTTTTTAATTTCAGCTAATCCGTGCTTAATAAATACATGGCGTGCTTCGTTTAAAGCGCCATGTTTTGAATGGTATGTTTCATCCAGGTCAGGAATTAACAAAGTTTTTGAATTGTCGCCCGTTACAATAATTTTCCTTTCCATTAGTTTTAATATCTTTGCTCAAAATTACAAACTATGTCCAGATTATTCGTCTTTACAGCATTAGTGCTTCTTACCCTTACTGTAAGTTGCGAGCGTTGCATGCGTTGTCGTTATTCTTATGTAGAAACGGTTATTGTCGAGACGCCAGATGGTGAAGAAGAAGAGAAAGTAACTTACGATGACCAAATTTTATTGGATGCTGATGGTGCTCCCTATGGCGATGAGTGCGTGAAGTACGATGAATACAAAGATAATAAGGACGGTTACCAGTTTGAAATCGAGATATTTTATGAGATCGAGGCACTTTCAACCGATCTTGAAAACTTCACTTATACGTGCGAAGAATTGTAGTTGATCTTTAGAGATCAGTCTTGTTTAGAATATCATTTAGATTTTGAATCAAATTTTCAGGTGCTCCGGTCGGTCGCATATTTTGTTTTTTGACAAATACTAAATCTGTATGAGCAGTTGTTAATAACTGACCAACTTCGTTAAAAATTTCGTAATCGAATTCAATTCTTGCTGCGGGGACTTTTTTTAAGATTGTTTTTATGGTGATCAGATCATCATACCGCGCGGGTTTAATATATTTAACATTAAAATTTATGACGGGAAGCATGATGCCATTTTCTTCCATCGAACGATAGCTAACTCCCAAAGAACGTAGTGTTTCGACACGACCTATTTCAAAAAATTGAGCGTAATTACCATAGTAAACATAGCCCATTTGGTCCGTTTCTCCATAGCGAATTCGAATTTTTGTCTCGTGTAAATACATTTTGTGTATATTCGTTCGGTTGTCTTTTGGCGCTCGAAAAAGTAATGAGAATATTCCACATTTGAGTGTAAAAAATTGATAAGATCACTTAAATAAAAAAAAAAAGGTAAAAAACAATATCAAATTGATTTTTTTTATAACTTTTTTATGTGAATATTTGTCGAGAAGTTAAAACACCTAATAGAGAAAAACTAACCGTATAAATTACCACGACCTGCATGAAGAATAAAAAAAACCATGAATTGATATGGGAAGATTGCCTAAAGGTGATCAAAGACAATGTGAGTCTCCAAAGTTTTAAAACTTGGTTTGAGCCCATTGTACCAATTCGATTCAAAGGAAAGGTTTTGACATTGCAGGTGCCATCTCACTTTTTCTATGAGTGGTTGGAAGAACATTACATTGATTTACTGAAGAAGGTCATCAAAAAAGAAATTGGCACAGACGCGAAGTTGGAGTATTCCATAATAATGGATAAAAGTGTAGATAAGAAAACGCCATACACTGTTAAATTACCTACTTCGAGCAAGAAAAATTTATCGAACACTCCGGTTTCAATGCCATTAAACATTGGCGAAAATCCTATTCGGAACCCGTTTGTTATTCCAGGGTTGAAAAAAGTAAATGTGGATTCTAATTTGAACCCCACCTACTCATTCGATAATTTTGTAGAAGGGGATTGTAATCGTCTTGCACGCTCAGCTGCTTTTGCTGTTTCAAATAAACCCGGAGGAACAGCATTTAATCCATTATTAATATATGGAGGCGTTGGTCTAGGAAAAACGCATTTGGCACATGCGATCGGAATTGGAATTAAGAATCAGTTTCCAAACAAAACTGTATTATATACCCAAGCAGAAACATTTACACGTCAGTTTATTGATTCAATCAAGAACAATACGACGAATGATTTTATCAATTTTTATAAATTGATGGATGTTCTCATTATTGATGATGTGCAATTTTTCGCTGGGAAAGAAAAGACACAAGATGCCTTTTTCCACATTTTTAATCACCTGCATCAAACCGGTAAGCAATTGGTTTTAACAGCTGATAAAGCACCAGTTGAAATGAAGGGGATTGAGCAACGCTTGTTATCACGTTTCAAATGGGGCTTGTCTGCGGACGTTCAACCACCGGGATTAGAAACGCGAATAGCGATCTTAGAAAAGAAAATCTATGGTAACGGTGTAGATCTGCCTGCTGATGTTTTAGAATATCTAGCTTACAGTATCAATACCAATATTAGAGAAATGGAAGGTGCTTTGACGTCTTTAATCGCTCAAGGTTCTCTCAATAAAAAATCGATTACCATTGAATTGGCTAAAAAGATGATCGACAAGTTTGTGAAAAACACAGCACGTGAGGTCTCTATGGATTATATTCACAAGATTGTTTGTGATTATTTCAATTTGCCAATCGAATTATTAAAATCGAAAACGAGAAAACGAGAAGTGGTACAAGCCAGACAAATTGCTATGTACTTCGCTAAAAAGATGACAAAATGGTCATTGGCAAGTATTGGAGCTCAATGTGGAGGTAAAGATCACGCTACTGTTTTGCATGCCTGCCGAACGGTAAATAATCTCGCCGAAACGGATAAGCAATTCCGAGGGTATCTCGAAGATCTAGAAAAGAAATTAAATGTCAACTAAAAAAAATGCCTCTCCTAGAGGCATTTTTTGCTCAATACAATAAGATATGAAGGTGGTAATGGTTTGTCTAGGCAATATTTGCAGATCGCCGATTGCAGAGGGGATTTTAAGACAAAGAGCAAGTGAACAAGGGGTAGTTGTTGAAACAGACTCGGCTGGAACATCCGCTTATCATCAAGGAGAGGCTCCAGACTCCAGAATGATGCGAATAGCAAAGGCGAATGGAATTGATATCACTGATTTAAGAGCACGTCAATTTGTAAAATCGGATTTCAAAAAGTTTGATTTAATCTATGCAATGGACAAATCAAACTACGATAATATTTTGAGCTTATCTCAGAATAAAGAAGATCGTGCAAAAGTGAGAATGATTTTGAATGAATCTTCTCCAGGTTCTAATGCTGAGGTGCCTGATCCTTATTTTGGAGGAGAAGAAGGTTTTCAGCATGTGATTGATTTATTGGAGGAAGCAATGGAATTTGTTATTAAGCGCATCCATGAGCAAGGGTAAGGTTTATATTATTCCCATACCGATTAGTGAAAACACCTTAGATAAGGTGTTACCCAACTTTAATCAAAGAATTATTAGTGGATTAAGGCATTTTGTGGTTGAACGCACTAAAACAGCACGGCAATATTTGAGAAAAGTAGATCGGGAATTTCCGATTGATGACTCCGTCTTTTATGAATACAACAAGCACAACAACTATTCTTTTTCGAAAGAAGCAATTGATCAATTAAACAATGGGAATGATGTCGGTTTAATATCCGAAGCGGGTTATCCGGGTATAGCCGATCCAGGAGCAAATTTTATAGCGGCAGCACACCAAGTTGATGCGCAGATTATATCTCTGATTGGGCCCAGTTCAATTTTTTTAGCTTTAGCAGCAAGCGGAATGAATGGTCAAGGCTTTACTTTTCACGGATATCCTCCTATTAAAGACCCAGAGCGTTCCTCATTTCTAAAAAAAATAACAGAACTTGCTGAAAAGACGGGATATGCCCAAATCCTAATCGAAACCCCCTATCGCAATGAACGGTTATTAGAAGACTGTATCAAGCAAAACAAGAATGACCTATCCCTCACAATAGCATACGACATAACGGGAGAAAGAGAGCAAATAATCACCAAGCCGATGGCCTTTTGGAAAAAGAAGCCGTTCAGTTTTGACAAAACGCCTTGTGTTTTTATTTTAGGCACAACCCGACAGCAATGATTTTGCGTTTCATTTCTGAGGATAAAAGAGATTAAGCACGGTTTTTGAGCCGATACTGTAACCCAAAGAAAAAAACACGTAATGGAAACAAGTTTAAAATTATTTCGAACAGCGAGAGAAAATGTCATTAGAATATTAGATGGCTTGACATTGGAAGAAGTCAATACAATTCCAGAAGGTTACAATAATAACCTGATCTGGCATGCTGGCCATTTGGTTGCAACGCACCGTGGTCTGGTTTATTCCTTGGCTGGCATTGACAGTGAATTAGATAAAGATTTTATTCAACGATATAAAAAAGGAAGCAAACCAGAACAGCCGGTGGATCAAGAGGAATATGTAATGATTACAACTGCAATTCTGAATCAGGTTGATGAATTAGAAGAAGATTTGAAGAATGGTGTTTTGAAACAATATCAACCGTATCAGACATCTTTTAATTTCGAGATCACATCTAATGAAGAGTCGATAGAATTTAATAATATGCATCAGGCATTACATATCAGCAGTATGATGGCGCTCAAAAGAAAATTAAAATAATGATAAAGAGAATTTTTTTAATCATAACACTGGGCTTGGCATATAATGGCATAGCTCAAACAGCAGAGGAGTATTATGATCAATCCTATGATTATTATGCTGCTGGAAAGTATAAAGATTGTATCAACCTGTTGGATATGGCCATTAGAAGGGATGCCATCTCGGAGCATTATCTCCTAAAGGCCCAGGCTTATGAACAATTGGCGAAATATGATAAACTATTAGAGACATTAAACGATGGTTTAGCCATGTATCCAGATGATCCTTGGTTGTACAACGAGCGTGGATATTTTTACCAACGAACAGGGAAAGCAGACCCTGCTATACGCGATTATAGCCTAGCGATTAAGTTTGCAGGTAATAACGATTCGCTGGTTGATGTTTTTATGCTAAATCGCGGAACGGCAAAATCGTCAAAACGTGATTTTGAAGGAGCTTATGAAGATTACATCTTCTGTTATAATTTCGACTCAACCGATATAGGCGTACTGAATAACTTAGCGGTTGTTTGTGATGAAGTAGGAAGAGATGATGAAGTATTAATGTACCTGCATAAAGTGATAGAGGTTGACACAACAGCTTGGTTTGCTTATGGTAATATTGGTTTTGCATATCAACAAAAAGGAGATTATGAAAAGTCAATTGAATATTTTGATATTGTCCTAAAAGATAATCCGGAAGAGGCATTTGCCCTCAGCAATAAGAGTTATAGTAATTATAAATTAGGCAATCTCAAAGCAGCGTTAAAAGATGTGAATAAGTCCATCGAATTATTACCTGCGAATGCTTATGCTTATCGGAATCGCGCGCTGATTTATATTGAAATGGGTAAAACTAAAAAAGCCTGTTCTGATATGGAAATGGCATTGCAAGAAGGCTTTACACAACGTTATGGTAAAGAAATTATCAACCTACAAAAGAAATATTGTCACTAGCAAATAAATTCTTTTTATTTCTCATTTGCCTCATTGGGCTTGAGAATTTGGCCTTAGCCCAGTTGCAGACCAATAATTGGCCTGTGCGTGATGAATTTACTTTTTCTCAACCACATCAATTGAGTTTTTATGACTTAAAAGGTCCAGTGAAACAAGCCTCTCAAATCGTCTATGAAAATAAGAAACGGCGATGGTGGTCAATTCGAAAGAAGGAAATAGTTGTTAAAAATTTTCGGGTCGGTACTGAATTTTTGATTTCTTTTAATGAGAATGGACATCTAACTTATGGTATAGAGGAGCGAGAGGATAAGTCAATTTCCACTTTTTCAAATAGGGCAGAAGTAGACTCAATATATTATGAATACAATCAAAATGATCGTGTTTTTGTATGTCGCACAAGTCGAGGTTACGCCAATGCTTACGATTCCATCTTTTACAATGAGGCGGATTTACCTGCCCGTTATGTTGTTTATGGTTTTGATGGCAAAGTCATGAATGAATTAATTTATCGATACGATCAGAAAGATCGATTAATTCATCTGGATCGTTTCTATACTGGCAGTCTTTTTACAACGGAAGATTATACATACCTCGATTCAACCTACGAAGTGGAGGCAAAACGCTATTTCCTGAGCGGTGGATTTGCATCTGAAAAGCGCATACACCAATTAAACGGAGAGATATTGAATCAAAAAATTGATTACCCCAATGGACCTAATTCTGAAATGAATATTATCAGGGATGAGGATGGAAATGTACTGGTGTATGAGGATAAAGAATGGAACGCTGAAGGAGTACTTACAAAAAACCAAAAGAAAGAATACCGGTATAACCTGAACGGCGACATCATCAAAGCCAATTTATACGGGGATACACAACATCGAAAAGGCAATTATTTAACAAGTGACTGGAATTATCAATATGATGAGTCTGGTGAGCTAAAGCAAGTTATTGGTCAATGGTATGACCAGGCAGGTGGAGTCTACAAAAAAGAAATAGAGTCTCGCTTTTATGATGAGAAAAACAATTTGATACAAATTAACAGAGAAACGGGACAAGAAGGCGAAATGAATGACTCAAATGACACGAAGTTGATCTACGATGAGTTAGGTAATTGGTTGAGAAAAGAGTTTTATTTCGCTGGAAAGAAACAATACGTCATAGTCCGTGAGATTTCTTATTATGAATCGTAGTCCTTCTTGATCAACCTGATAGAAAATTTTTACGATTATTGCCCCTCCTTCTTTGTGAAATCAGGTTAAAAAAAGAACAATACCTCTTTTATCTCAGCTCAAAACCGTAATAAAACAATAAGCCTGCCTGAGATTTATCTACCTTCACATGATATTCCTTCCCTGTTTCGCAATAACAATCATCACAATTATCCAAACGCTCACCATTCACACGAATTTTGAGTGGAATAATGCCGTCTGCTTTCAATAAAATCTCTAGCGCATTTTTTGATTTTCGATCATTATTTATGTTTACCCACGTCGGAGGTCAATTTGTTTCATGATAAACCATCCATTGACCATCCGTCGTCTTAGCGCAACTATTGGTCATAAAAGGAAGAAAGACGAATAAAAACAAGGGTAAAATGTACTTTTTCATAATGATCTTTTTAAATGATTGCACAAGTTCGAATGAACGAATGTTTTCAAACGTACTGATTAAAACCAAATACAGTTGTTAAGATGTCAACAAAATTCATTCCAAAACGGGTGCAATTTTGTATATTTGTTGACTGCAAATTCAGAATATTCATGGAAAAAATCGAACCATACAAACCGACCAACAAAGTAAGAATTGTAACAGCTGCTTCATTATTTGATGGGCACGATGCTGCAATTAATATAATGCGACGAATCATTCAATCAACAGGATGTGAGGTTATTCACCTTGGCCATGACCGAAGTGTTGAAGAAGTTGTGAATTGCGCCATTCAAGAAGATGCACAATCCATAGCAATGACTTCTTATCAAGGAGGACATAAAGAATACCTCAAGTATATGTATGATCTGTTGAATGAAAAAGGAGCAGGTCATATTAAAATCTTTGCAGGTGGTGGAGGAACGATTCTTCCTGAGGAGATCAAAGAATTGCAAGAATACGGTATTGAGCGAATCTATCATCCAGATGATGGCCGTGCGATGGGCTTGCAGGGTATGATTAATGACCTCGTACAGCGCAGTGATTATGCGGTTGGCGATAATCTCAATGGTGAAGTCGGTCGATTAAAAGAGAAATCAGTAACGGCCATTGCGCGTTTAATTTCGGCAGCTGAAAACTTTCCAGAAAAATCAGTAGCTCAAATGGATCAGGTGCATGATCTTGCTTCAAAAGTAGATACTCCAGTACTGGGTATAACTGGAACAGGGGGAGCAGGAAAATCATCTTTGGTCGATGAATTGGTTAGACGATTTTTATTAGACTTTGAAGATAAAACGATTGCGATTGTTTCAGTTGATCCATCTAAACGTAAGACGGGAGGAGCATTATTGGGTGATCGTATTCGAATGAATGCGATTAAGAACAATCGTGTTTACATGCGCTCTTTGGCGACACGTCAAAGTAATTTGGCTTTGAGCAAACATGTTTCTGAAGCACTAGAGATTCTAAAGGCTGCTGATTATGATTTGATCATTCTTGAAACTTCAGGTATTGGCCAATCGGATACGGAAATTATGGACCATTCAGATGTTTCATTATATGTCATGACGCCAGAATTTGGAGCTGCAACACAGTTAGAAAAGATCGATATGTTGGATTTTGCAGATATCGTTGCTGTAAATAAGTTCGACAAAAGAGGCGCTTTAGATGCTTTGAGAGATGTTAAAAAGCAATATACCCGTAATCATCAACTTTGGGACACTGACCCGAGTGAATTACCTGTATTTGGTACAATTGCGTCGCAGTTTAATGATCCAGGAATGAATACGCTGTACAAGGCCATCATGGATAAAATTGCTGAGAAGACTGCTGCTAAGCAACTTGCATCTCAGATGGAGATCACAGGAGAAATGTCTGAAAAGATCTTTATTATCCCTCCAAAACGTTCACGATATTTATCAGAAATTGCAGAGAGCAACCGTCAATATGATTCGGTAGCAGAGGAACAAGAAGCAGTTGCACAAAAGTTATTTGGAATTTATACCACCATCGAATCCGTGTCGGGTCAAAAGCCGGAACTCACCCAAGCCGGTATTCAAGATGAAGGGTTATCAGCTGAAAATGATGAATTTTTACAATTATTACTCAAGGAATTTGGGCGTGTAAAGATGGATTTGGATCCTTATAATTGGGAGCATATTTTAAGTTGGAATGATAAAGTCAAAAAATATAAAGATCCGGTTTATACCTTTAAGGTAAGAGATAAAGAGATCAGAATTGACACGCATACAGAATCATTATCACATACGCAGATTCCAAAAATAGCATTACCGAAATACAGCGCTTGGGGAGACTTGTTGAGATGGATTTTACAGGAGAATGTTCCGGGTGAATTCCCTTACACTTCAGGACTTTATCCATTCAAAAGAACAGGAGAGGATCCTACGCGTATGTTTGCGGGTGAAGGAGGCCCTGAGCGTACAAATAAGCGTTTTCATTATGTGAGTTTGGGAATGCCGGCTAAGCGTTTATCCACAGCATTTGACTCTGTTACATTATACGGGAATGATCCTGCTGAGAGACCAGATATTTATGGTAAAGTAGGTAATTCAGGTGTATCTATTTGCTGTCTGGATGATGCCAAAAAGCTTTATTCTGGCTTTGATTTATCGCATGCGTTAACTTCCGTGTCGATGACAATTAACGGTCCAGCTCCTATGCTACTCGGCTTCTTTATGAATGCCGCGATCGATCAAAACTGCGAAAAGTACATTGTAGAAAACGGCCTTGAAGCTGAAATTGAAGCTACGATTGAAGCTATTTACAAAGAAAAAGACGTAAAACGTCCCGCTTATCAAGGTGAACTGCCGGAAGGTAACAATGGTTTGGGCTTGATGCTTCTCGGTGTTACAGGCGATCAAGTTTTACCAGCTGAGGTATACGGACAGATTAAAAAGGATACGCTTGCGCAGGTTCGAGGGACAGTACAAGCGGATATCTTAAAAGAAGATCAAGCTCAAAACACATGTATCTTCTCAACAGAATTTGCATTGCGTCTGATGGGAGATGTTCAAGAGTATTTCATTGATAATGGTGTTCGTAATTTTTACTCTGTTTCGATTTCAGGATATCATATTGCAGAAGCTGGTGCGAACCCAATTACACAGTTGGCATTAACCTTGGCAAATGGATTTACTTATGTCGAGTATTACTTGAGTAGAGGTATGGATATCAATAAATTCGGACCGAATTTATCTTTCTTCTTCTCCAATGGTATTGACCCAGAATATGCTGTAATTGGCAGAGTTGCGAGAAGAATTTGGTCGAAGGCATTAAAATTGAAGTATAAGGCGAATGCTCGTGCTCAAATGTTAAAGTACCATATCCAAACTTCTGGGCGTTCTTTGCATGCACAAGAGATTGACTTTAATGATATTCGAACAACCTTACAGGCGCTTTACGCAATTTACGATAATTGTAATTCACTACATACCAATGCTTATGATGAGGCGATAACGACACCAACAGAAGAGTCTGTGCGTCGTGCAATGGCGATTCAGCTCATCATCAATAAAGAATTAGGTTTGGCTAAAAATGAAAATCCAATTCAAGGGGCTTTTATTATTGAAGAATTAACTGACCTAGTTGAAGAGGCTGTTTTAACGGAATTTGATAGAATCACTGAACGTGGCGGGGTACTTGGAGCCATGGAGACTATGTATCAACGCAGCAAAATCCAAGAAGAAAGCTTGTATTATGAAACCTTAAAGCACAACGGGGAATTCCCAATTATTGGTGTAAACACATTCTTGAATAAAAAAGGATCACCAACGATTGTTCCAGCTGAGGTTATCCGAGCAACAGACGAAGAAAAGCAATATCAAATTGATATGTTAAGCGAATTACACAAAGGTAACGCTGAAAGAGTAGAGGAAGAATTAAGAATAATTCAAAACGCTGCTATCCAAAACGAGAATATTTTTGAGCGCCTAATGGAGGCTACAAAATATTGCTCGCTTGGCGAAATTACGCAGTCTTTATTTGAAGTCGGAGGACAATACAGAAGAAATATGTAGAGCCATTTGTGGTTTGCGCTTTTCGCAAATCTGAATCATGACTTGCAGAATTTAATTCTGAGAAGGGCGACCAATAAGCTAATTTTAGGGTGTAGAATTAAATCATACATCATGAAAAATTGGACTTTATTTTATCCCTTTATTATTGCGGCAACGCTTGTTGTGGGTTCAATGCTATTAATCCTGCTACCTGATTATTTATTTGTGCTCATACCAGGAATCGCTATTTTTCCCGCCATTCTCTTGTTTATTTATCTAGAGAAAAAACGACCATTTAATTCTATCTGGAATCAGGATGCTGGTGACAAAAAAGCGGATTTAATACGCACATTCCTTACTTTGCCTACTGCATTAAAATTGGGGGAGTGGATCGTTCCGGTGTTGGTTTATTACCCCGTTATGTTTTTGCGCGATTATCTGTCTTTTGAAACCATTACTGAAATCCATGTTTTTTGGCAAATAGTGATTCTATTGCTAACCTCAGAATTCCTTTTTTATTGGTTGCACCGATGGAGTCATGAGAACAAAACACTTTGGTTATTTCATGCGGTTCATCACGGTGCTGAAAGGGTTTATTGGGCAAACGCCGGACGTTTTCATGTCATTGATGCATTTATTACCGGTTTGGCTTATGCAGTTCCGATTGCGCTATTAGGATCACGTGCTGAGGCGATTACCACATTATTGCTTCTCAGTGCTATTTCTGGATTTCTCGAGCACGTGAATATTCAATTCTATGCCGGCAAATGGAATTATCTGTTTAATACGGCAGAGTTGCACCGTTGGCATCATTCAAACGAGGTAGAGGAATCAAATACAAATTACGGTAAAGTATTAATTGTATGGGATTTGGTATTTGGAACCCATTTATATAATAAAGATACAAGTGGTTTAAATGCCGGTGTAAAAGGATCGAAGATCCCGCATACTTTTTTAAAGCAAGTGCTTTATCCTTTAGAAGCTCTTAAAAGTGTTCAGGTTGCTGAGACTAGTCCATCTGGTTGCGACCGTCCTGATCAATCTTATACATCTCTTCCATAAAGTCCCAAAGGTAAACCGCTCCATTTTTTGCGCTTTTAGGGATGTCCATGAAAAACTGTGTTCTCAATTGCTCACCTTCTAAATTAGAGTAGGTCCACATACTGCGCATATTCTCGCGGGTGTATTCCATCGTTTTCTTTTCTCGTGGAGACATATCGTCTAAAGGAATTTTATAGAGCAGTGCTTGAAGATCCATATTCATATATCCTTGATTGCCCATCATGTCAGCTGTTAACTCGTCTGAAGCACCATCTTTTCCTTTCCCTTCTGCTATTGCTTTGATTTCGTCTAAATCAGAACCAATAAAAGCAATACCGTTTTGAACCGTAAAGCCAATTTTAAAAGGTAAATCGCGATTTTCTCCATCTGAATAATAGTATTGATTATCACGATACATGACTTCGTTTTTTACCGCTAAATTCAAGAGTTTATCTAAAAATCCTTTATTCTTCGTTGTAAACATCCCTAAAAACTCTGGAAATAGTTCATTTCTCGTTTTTTCCACTTCTGTTCGCTCTGAATAATCTTCGTTGTATTCATAGCTCTTATATTTCACCTCTACTGGCGCTATGTCTTTGAGCACAAAAACGGCGTCACCGGTAGCAATTTCACCTAAAGCCTTTTCATCCATAAAAATGCTAATGAAGTCTAATAAAACCTCCACCTCTTGCGAATAATCTGCATTGCGAGAATAAAGCTTCTCGTACATTTTTGCATAAATACGCGGATAATACTCCCAGACTTTATCAGACTTTACAGAAAAAGAAGAAACAGCCAATGCCTTTTCCGTATTGATGTATTGGAAAAAATCTTTCGAAATAGTAGAGCTGTAGATTTCTTTAAAATACTGAGCAATCTCATCGTCAAACGACATGTATGATATAACTTGTACTTGCGTTCCTGTAAAGAGTCCGTTCATCGCAATTTGATTACCAAAGAAATTATTGAATGAATACATAAATTTGCGATAAGACCTTCTTCGGTTATAGAAGTTGGTATAATAGTCAAAGTCGCGTACATTTCTAGCTTGAGAAATCCAGAGATAAACATCTCCATTTGGATCTTTACCCGTCATATAGTCTTTATTGTCTTGAATGTTGGTCTTCGGTTTTGAACCAAAATATTGATTCAATTGTTCGAGATAGGCATTTTGTAATTTGGCGATGCGTTCAGCTGCGCGACGCTCTTCCGCTTCCTCCTGCGCTTTGCGCTCTGCTTCTTGCTTGGCAATATCTTCTTCAGTCATTTCAACCACTAAAGCTTCCTCAACCTGTTCGGTCATGTCTTCGTAAAACCAATCCCAAGAATTAACTTCATCCACCGGACGCAGTGAATCATGCAAGTAGTCAATATTAAGATAGATCGCATGACTTTTATCCCAAGCTAATAAGTCATAATTTCCTTCAAAAAAGATGACGGAATAATCCTTTAAGTCTCTGCGTTTGCCTTCTCCAGTATTTTCTTGAATGTATTTTTCAAATGTTTTCTTCTTATCGATTCCATAGAGATAACCCATGTACTCCATAGAGGTGTCAGCATTGAAAAAGAAAACAAAATCATTTTTCAAATCGATGCCTAAATCACTAATTTTACCTTTGCTATCGCCCTGGAATAGAAAATCCTGAACGATCTCTAAAAATGCAGCGGAGTTTTCAATCTTTTTCTTACCAATTTTATCCGTCAATGCTCGTCCGTCTAATGATATGACGCATTCTGCTGATTCAGGAACATATTCTAATACATTTTGTGCATTGACAAATATTGAATTGACTGCTAATAGGAATAGGGCTAACTTTTTCATTTTTTCACTTTAATAGTATGGTTTACTCGCTCTGGGTGGTGGATAAGTTCCATGACCGACGAGTGCAAAATAACAACTTTTTTATGGGGTGTAAGCATTGCAGCTTGATTAGAATTAGAAATAACTTCTTTTTTAAATCTAAAAATGGAAGTATAGTCCGCTCCAACTAGCACTTCGCGATCTGCCATGGACATCTTATTAAATGCCTTGATCATCGGTTTTCCCAATGATTGTTTAAAGACTTGATTTTTATAAGTAAAAAGTTGGTTTAAAACTGCCGTAGAATCTTTCATTTTAGCAATTTGATAAACACGCTGATTGATTCTTTCAATTTTATCAAAATCACATGAAAATTCAAAGATGTATTGATCTTGGTCAAAATGACTTTTAACTTGCGTAATACCTTTAGAACTTCTAGCCGAATCAACAAGGGTATTGAATTTTTCTTCAGTCTCTTTAAGCGTTGGAATCGAATGACCATTGACTTGATCTAATAATAATAAGGCATCTATTTTTGTCTGGCTTCTGCTAAAATTGAGAACGACCTCTAAGTGTCCACTCCCATCCTCATTTAGGTCAATCTCCTGAATGATTTCAAAACAGCTGGACAAACCAAAAAGCATGACGATAAATAGGAACTTTCGATCCATCGCCGCTTTCTTCAACCACTTTATCTTATGCATTCCTTTTAGATTCATCAATTCAAAAATAAGCATTAGCAAAGGAATAATAGAAGACCCATTGGAGATTAAGATTCACCAATGGGTCTTCTTGAGCGGAAAGGAAACGAATTATTACTTAACTAGCTTTAGGAATAGTTGATTCCGCTCACTTCTGAAAAAAAACACCTTTCTTCAATGTATGGGTTTGAAATTAGAAAAGGCGGTTTCGGGTTTGATAAAGGTCGAACAATTCTCCTGAATAAAAAACAGTATAAAGACTGAAATTGAAAAATTAGCCCCGGTTTAATACGCAGAATTAAAGCTGCAGGGGAGAGATGAGCAGCCCTTGCGAACAAATACCGATTTTATTGATTATTTTTAAAGCAACCCTTTGAAAAGACATGAATATATGAGTAGCGAAATAATTAAAACATATGAAAATGACAGCTTTACTATTTTTTGGAAGCCGAAAAAGTGCATGCATTCCGCCGTTTGTGTAA
>Ga0181563_10002885_pt1 | contig 16587 bp, 13 predicted proteins | sample 011ome_25_FD_133759 | JGI IMG/M metagenome (GOLD analysis project Ga0181563, IMG submission 133759) | Coastal salt marsh microbial communities from the Groves Creek Marsh, Skidaway Island, Georgia - 011512CT metaG (megahit assembly) | ecosystem: Environmental > Aquatic > Marine > Intertidal...
ACCCGCTGTCAAAACACCAAAGAAGGACACGAACTCTGTGAAAAGACAGTGCCTGGAGAGGTAATGAACGGGGAAGGATTCATCTAAGGATTTCAAAAATATCCAGCGGGTTGCTGGCAGAAACAAAGAGCGATTTTACACATCTCAGCTCTTTTGCACTTTCGATGTTCTCAGGTGCAATTCACGCAGTTGCTCTGGATCGACCTGACCAGGCGCTTCGGTCATCAGATCCGCAGCCTTCTGGGTTTTTGGAAACGCAATGACTTCGCGAATATTGTCCAACCCCGCGAGCAACATCACCCAGCGATCAATCCCGAGTGCAATTCCACCATGAGGTGGAGCACCATACTTCAACGCATTGAGCAGGAAGCCGAAACGATCTTCTGCCGTCTCCTCGTCGATCCCGAGAAGATCAAAGACTTTGGATTGAGTTTTGGGATCGTGAATACGAATCGTACCGCCTCCCGCCTCGCTACCGTTGATCACCAGGTCGTATGCCTGTGCTCGGCAGGTCGCCGGATTGTCTACCAAACCATTCAAATCACTCGCAAGCGGTGCGGTGAACGGATGGTGCATCGCGTTCCAGCGTTGCCCCTCGGCATCCCAATCAAACATGGGAAACTCGGTCACCCAACTACAATTGAGTTCATTAGGATCGATCAACTGCAGTTCTGCAGCGAGTCGTTTGCGTAAACCAGACAGACCCTTGCAGGTTACTTCCCAGCTGTCGGCGAGGAACATGAGCAGGTCACCCGGATTACCACCGAGCAATCCTTTGATCTCAGCAAGATGTTCTTCATCCAAATTTTTGCTGATCGGGCTCCAAAGTGTTCCGTCCTCTTCAACACGAAACCAAGCCAGCCCTTTGGCACCAAAATCACTTTTCACATATTCAGTCAGCTCGTCGATTTGACGCCGCGAGTACTTCGCCGCCGCCTGCTCGACGTTAATTCCACGTACATACCCACCTGAATCGGCGGTACCTCGGAAGACTCGAAACTCTGTCTTCTTTGCCACTTCAGTAACATCGACAATCTCCATTGCAAAACGAAGATCCGGTGCGTCAGAACCGAAGCGGCGCATTGCTTCCTCGTAGGTCATACGCGGCAAAGGCGTCTTCACTTCTTTTCCTAAGACTTCCTTCGCTACCTTCGCAACCAAGCCGTCAATCAATCCCATGACATCGTCAGAATCAACAAACGACATCTCTAAGTCGAGTTGCGTAAACTCAGGTTGGCGATCAGCACGCAGGTCTTCGTCACGGAAGCACTTTGCAACCTGAACATAGCGGTCAAAACCGGCCACCATCAAAATTTGCTTGTAGAGTTGCGGTGACTGTGGCAACGCGTAAAAGCTGGATGGATGCACACGGCTTGGCACGAGATAGTCGCGAGCTCCCTCAGGCGTGCTACGACCCAGAATCGGCGTTTCCACGTCAATGAAGTGGTGAGCTTCGAAGTAATCCCGCATTGATTTGACGATTTGACTTCGTAGCACCAAAGATCGCTGCATCTGGGTGCGGCGTAGATCTAAAAAGCGATACTTGAGCCTCAGATCTTCGCCGGGCAAATCGGACTGACTTGGGGTAAAAGGAGGAGTTTGACAAAGGTTGAGCACTTCAAAGTGAACCGTACGAACTTCGATTTCGCCGGTCGAAAGCTTTTCATTCACTTTGCCTTCCAAGCGGTCAGCAACGATCCCCCGAATCAAAATCACACTTTCGGTTGGGACGCGTCCCGCCTCGTCAATCTGCCCAGCGTTAGATTCCGGAGGACCGATCACGACCTGAGTGATACCGTATCGATCCCTCAAATCAATGAATACAGCTCCGCCGTGATCTCGTTTGCTGTCGACCCAGCCACAAAGGGTCACTTCGGTTCCAACATCGGTTTTGCGGAGTTGTCCGCAGGTATGAGTGCGTAGCACGGCAGTTTTGCTGGGATTTTGGGAAAGAATCAGGGGACGACCTCGAGCGAACATCATATCGTTATACCGCTAATTCGAAAGGTCCTCTCCGCACAGCAGTTGGACAATATTAGGCGTTGGTTCGGGAAAAAGGCGGGAAATCTCCAACACTCCGCAAACGCTCCGAACGAAACAAGCACTTAACGCAACGCTGCTGCAATCGCCGCCGCAGCATCGAAAAGCCAGCATCGGCACCGGTAATTGATCAATCCAATGCTTGAAAAACCGGCGCATTAAAAAACCCCTAGGTTCAAACCTAGGGGTTTCAATTCGTGCGATTGATCCAAGGTCGACGGAGACCGCCGATCCGGACACTACTCGGATGCTGCCTCGGTAGGCGCCGAATCACCCGACTCATCATCGATCGTGACGACCTTGTATCCGCCAATCCCTTTGAAGTAGAGCATGATGAGAAGATAAATCACTGCCATCGCAGCTGGAATGGCTGAGTCCGCCTTTAGCGTCATGCGGTCGCCATCCTGCCCAGCTTTTGCAATTGCTGTTTGCTCAGCAGTCGGTGCCTCAGCCTTATTAGCGGCTTCAAGTTCATCACCCTTAATCGCCTCGACCGATTCAAAGATCAAGAAACTCGAAGGACTCTCCGAGTTCTTCACCGATGCGTACAGATCAGCATCAACTTGCTGGAGTGCCTCAGCGGCAAAACGGTCTTTGGCATAGCCGAGTCCGGGACCACCGATCATGCCGGCAGAAAGCATCCCGATACCGCCCATGATCGAAATCGCAACCGCACCGGTTCGAGGGTAACGGTCGGATGCAACTGCCAACATCGTGGGCCAGAAAAAGGTTTTTCCGACAGCGTAGATGCCTAGCGCGATCAGAGCCATCGCAAAGGTCTGCATGCCGCTAGCGAGTTGCAAGCCAACGATCGCGAGAACCGAACAAACCAACAGCAAACCGATTGGCGATAGGCCAAGGTTCTTTTCAATCCAGTGAGCCGCAAATCGCAACCCAAACATGATGGATGATGTCCAGATGAACAACCACTTACCCTGCTCGGATGTAAACAGGTTCCCAGTGATGTTTTGAATCCAACCATCGGTTCCAAGCTCAACAGCGCCGACCAACGCGTGAGTCGCGAAGAGTACAAAGAGCAAAACCGAACCCATTGAAAAACCAGTCAGCCCGCCAACAGCCAGCCATAGGCCGAGACCAACCATAATACCGATGATGAGGTTTGGCTCCCCTAGAATCAGCGGTGCAACATCGCCGTAAAAGAATAGCCCGAGCATGAAACATGCCACCGCGGCTCCGAGCAATCCGACGTCCTTGAGCATCTCTCCGAGACGCAAGCCTTTCTCCGATGCTTCGCTCTTCGGGAAGCTTTGTCCCATGAACATCACGCCATAGATGACCGTTGGCACCAAATAAAACGCTAACTGCCACTTCCATGGCCATTCTAGGCGGTCATCGAGAACCCAGCCTAGCATCGACCCAAGAACCATTCCCGCTGGCCAACTGGCGTGCAAGATATTCAGGTAATGGGTTCGGTTATTGGGGAAAAGTGTCGCCACAAGTGGGTTAGCGACCGCCTCAAGTGTTCCGTTGGCATAAGCAAAAATGAACATGCCCAAGTAAAGCATGGTGTAGGCATTGTCTGGTCCGGCCGCGAATGTCACAAATGCCGAAAGAACGTGGAGTGCGAACGCGAGAACCACAAGCCAGCCGTAGCCGATTTTGTCGACAATCACACCACCAACGATAATTCCGAAACAAAAACCGGTGAATCCGGCACCACCAATCGCTCCAAGCTGTGCGGCGGTGAAACCGTATTCACCCCCCCAGTTATCCAAAATACCACCGCGGATGGCAAAACCAACGCCCGCGGCAAGGATTGCCATGAACCCAGCCCAAAGCAATCGCTTTGCATTAGGGGCAATCTCAGTGTTTGTTGTGCTACTCATCAGATCGACGCCTTCTGAATTACATAGAGTAAGGAATGACAAGGAGGAGCGTTTGCGGGGAAATCGACACCGCCAAATGGTTTGACCTAACGCTATTCTTCCTTTAGGCCTATTTTGGGCCTCCGCAAAACGTACCCATATGCCGCTCTGACTGCTACTGTCAGTGTCGCTATACTTCACCAGAACGTCGAAATAGTCTTGTTTAGTTGCGTTTTCCCTTCACCATCTTCCCTCATCGGAGCGACCAATATGCGTTTCGCCCTCTCCATGACCCTCCTGCTCGGAGCATTTTTCAGTATGGCATCCGCCGAAGACCATGAATGTGCACTTAATTTCAAGGCCAAAACCATCGACGGGCAGACCGTTGACCTCGAAGATTACGAGGGCAAAGTGGTCCTGATCGTGAACACCGCAAGTCGATGCGGCCTAACACCCCAATACGCCGGACTCCAGCAGATGTACGAAAAGTACGAAGGCAAGGGCTTTGTGATCCTTGGTTTCCCCTGCAATCAGTTCGGACGTCAAGAACCAGGAAGCGACGCGGATATCAAGCAATTCTGCAGCTCGAAGTACAACGTTTCTTTCCCAATGTTCAGCAAAATCGACGTCAATGGCGGCGATGCAGCCCCCATCTACAAATACCTCACCAGCCAAGACACCCAGCCAGCAGGCAAGGGCGATATTAGCTGGAACTTCGAGAAATTCCTGATCGATCGCGAAGGTCAATTGATCGGTCGTTTCGCTCCGAGAACCAAACCCGACGACGCTGATCTCGTCAAAGCGGTCGAAGCCGAGCTCGGTAAATAGTTCAGCAAGAATAACTCAGCAGACGAATCCTCGGTGGTTCATCGATTTTGACCGGCGGCCGGGCAACGGCAATGCTGGTCACTTCGATGAACCTTTTTTCATGAGTATTTCGGCGAATTTTTTTCATCGATACTGCTACACCGTGTCACGAAAATCCGCTGCCGACCCAAACGCCGGCAAGCCGTCTACGGCAGCCCCTTCTAAGCCATTCAACACGACAAGCACCTGACGACCACAAACGTCGCCACGACTCGTGAGATCGCCCTTTAGCCCCCCATTTCTCCCTGCAAGGATACCTACGGGGAACGGCTGAATACAAAGTCTCTCGGGTTGACCACCGGTGCGACGTGAAAGCCGAGAACCCGCAAAACGCAATGCCGGTACCTGCCTGCCAACGACCCCCATCAATTGTTTGACACCCAGATTGTTTGACACCCAGATTGTTTGACACCGAGGAACAGCTCAGTGGAACAAAACGTGTCGATACCACGCGACTTGCCTTCAAAAAGGCAGAGCGAGTAAGACAAGCACACCATCGCACACCGACTGTCGTTTTCCCGCTAGAATACGGCCTTTCAGAGTATTCACGTTGAATGGATCGTCTGTGAGTCTCCTGTTGCGCGGCTGCCTGTTACTCGGGGCCCCGTTTATTGGGCAGCTGTTACTTAGGCAGACACACCCCAAAGGTGCGCGGATGATGTTCTCGTTTTTTGTGTTTTGCATCCAACCCTACCGCCCCATCACCGCAAGAAAACCTCATGCATCTAGTGAGTTTCCTCCGTCGCTCAAGCCATTTCTGTGCGTGGATCATCGCTTTGGCAATCTACACACAACCTGCCAATAAAATCTCCGCACAGGAACCACTCTTGAGGCCCAATGATCGTATCGCGATCCTCGGAGGAACCTTGGTCGAGAGGATGCAGAGTAGCGGAGCCATCGAGGCAGAAATTCAGAGTCGACGCCCAGATTGGAAATTGACATTCCGAAACCTAGGCTGGTCGGGCGACGATGTGCATGGTCTTGCAAGAAAAGTTTTTGACAATCCCGAAGCTGGGTTTGCTAGGATGCTGCGTGATATCGAAACAGCAAACCCAACGGTCGTGTTGGTCGCTTATGGTTTCGCAGAGGCGAGCGATGGACCCGTCGCCGTTGATCGGTTTGAAACGGGGTTGAACCGATTGCTGGATGAACTCGCAAAACAGCAAAGACGAGTCATTCTGCTTAGCCCGTTTGCGATGCCGGGAATCCTGTCACCCGGCTACGATCAATCGATGAGCCGCTGTCAGCAGATCGTCGCATCGGCAGGAAAATCACGTAAAATCCCAGTGATCATCACCAATTGGGTGCCTCAAGCCGACGAGCTCACCGAAGATCAACTGCACCCCAACACCCAAGGCTTTGCGAGTCTCGCAAAACCACTTGCCGATCAGCTTGTCGGAGGTAAATCGGTCTCAAGCACGAGTGAATCCCTGCGAGATCGCATCGCGAGTAAAAACCAGCTCTTTTTTCATCGCTATCGCCCGCAGAACGAGACCTACCTTTTCCTTTTTCGCAAACACGAACAAGGCAATAATGCTTCGGAGATTCCAGAGTTTGATCCATTGATCACGGCAGCGGACCAGCAGATTTGGGCCGCCGCGGCCGGCCAGTGATTATCTGCTTGAGCGGAGCAACGATCCGACTGCAAGGCGGTCGCCACTACGGGACATCGCAGATTTTCGGCGGCTTGCCAGATCAGCTCGCGACGCTTAGTCTTTTCCGTTTGCGCAATGGCCCCCCGGGGCAAGAATCGTTGAACTTTTGGAGTGCATGGTGTCTGGAACCTGTGTGATTGGACTGCAGTGGGGCGATGAAGCAAAAGGCAAGCTCGTTGACCTTTTGGCTCCGCAATTTGACCTTGTCGTTCGCTACCAAGGTGGAGCAAACGCAGGGCACACCGTTGTCGCGGGAGATGAAACCTACAAGCTGCACCACATCCCCAGCGGGATCCTGCACCCTCAGGTTCAGAACTTCATCACACCGGGCGTGGTCATCAATCCAGCCACGATGCTGGATGAAATCGATGGATTAGCCAAGCGAGGCATCCACTGCGAACGCAATATGCGAGTCAGTGAGCGAGCTCATCTTGTGATGCCATGGCATATCGCCGAAGACAAAATTATCAACAGCACCGCGGTCCGTGGTGAATCGATCGGGACCACCAATCGTGGAATCGGCCCATGTTATCGCGACAAGGTCGGTCGAACCCATGCGATTCGCATGGCGGACCTCGTTCAAGATGCACGAGATGAACGCATCGGGACCGTGGCAGAGCAGAAGGTGCAATTACTGTCCAAAATGGGTGCACCGCAAGAAGACCTTGATTCGATCTCACCCGAGCGAGTGATTGCCTTGGCGGCCGGCTGGTCCGAACGACTCAAAGACATGATCGGTGACACAACCGAGTTGTTGCTTACCGCCTGTGAGGCGGACAAACGGATTCTTTTTGAGGGTGCACAAGGTGCGCTGCTCGATATCGATCATGGAACTTTTCCTTTTGTCACCAGTAGCAACAGTAGCGGTGTTGGGGTTTGCGCGGGGGCCGGTGTTCCACCAAGATGGATCAATCATGTCCTAGGTGTTTGCAAAGCGTACAGCACACGAGTTGGCGGTGGTCCATTCCCAACGGAGCTTGATGATTCGACTGGCGAAAAAATCCGCACCCTTGGCAATGAATTCGGCACCACAACCGGCCGTCCGCGACGCTGTGGTTGGTTCGATGCCGTCGCCCTGAAGTACACCGCTAGACTGAGCGGCGTGACTCGGCTCGCCCTAATGATGATGGATGTTCTGGCCCACTTTGACGAACTAAAAGTCTGTGTCGCCTACGAACTGGATGGGAAACGACTTGAGACGTTCCCATCACACGCAGACCAACTACGGCGATGCAAACCGATTTACGAGACCATCCCGGGATGGAATCAACCTGTCGACGATGTTCGTCAAGTCAGCGATTTCCCAAGCGGGGCTCTGGACTACGTCAAACGAATCGAAGAACTGGTTGGAATTCCCGTCGGCGTGCTCTCCGTTGGGCCCGATCGCTCGCAGACCATTTTCACCGAATCCGCCGACGTTCTGGGTCTTAAACTCCCTTTGTAGTCATGTCCGAATCGAGTTCCCTCGACCACGTTGACCAATCGGTTGAAATCGCAAAGGCTGGGGAGATCCCGAGTCATGTCGCCATCATTATGGATGGAAATGGTCGTTGGGCTCAGAATCGAGATCTGCCGAGAATCGAAGGGCATCGGCGCGGTGTCAGTACCGTTCGCATGGTGAGTGAGGTTGCTACCGAACTGGGTATCGACACCATCACGCTTTACTGTTTATCGAGCGAAAACTGGAAGCGACCGCAGGCCGAACTCGACTTCCTGATGCACCTGCTGGAACAGTACCTTGTCGAAGAACGCAAGTCGATCATGGATCAAGGATTGCGTTTACAAGTGATCGGAAGACGTGACCGTCTTCCCGAAAAAGTACTCTCGCAGATGAACCAGACGATCTCCATGTCCGCCGAAAACAGCGGGACACGACTCGTATTAGCAATCGATTATGGTGGTCGAGACGAAATCACGTCCGCTGTCCGAACGATCGCTAACAAGGTAAATCTTGGCGAACTGGAAGCCGAATCCATCGATGAAGCTTGTGTCAATCAGCACCTTTACACAGCTGATTTCCCAGAGGTGGATTTGATGATTCGCACCGGCGGTGATATGCGGGTGAGTAACTTTTTACTTTGGCAAATAAGCTACGCTGAGTTTTGGATGACAGATAAATGCTGGCCGGAATTCGCCAAACAAGACTTCCTTTCGGCTATTCAAGATTTCAGCACGCGGCAAAGAAGATTTGGTGGGCTTGAAGTGAACGAATGAGCACGCATCCAAAAGTTCACCAATCAAACGGTTCACGAAAACGAAATAACTACTCGCTGATCCCCATCAACCGTCAATGACAAACAGGGGCGTATCGTTAACACCTGCTCAAAAACTCCTCTCATTCAACCGCGGTAAACGAGCCGCCAAATCATTTTTGTCCTGTCGCACAAAACAGACTGAACAAAAGAAAGAGAGAAGCTAATTGAAGCGGTGTACATCGACCCAATCAGAAAACACCAGTTGCCGGTCGAATCCGATCGACGGGTGATCCACTGCTTAACCGGAGAGGCCAACAGTGCTTAAAGATCGATTACGAAGTTCCGCCGTACTGATTGCCATCGTCTCGACGCTCATCTATCTCGATGGTAATTACTCAGTCGCTGGGGCCGAGGGTTTGTGGCTTTTACCCGTTTTGCTTTTTTTCGCATTGGGAACGAGTCGCGATGCAGCCTCGATGATGAATCAAAGCGGGAGACCCGTTCATCTTGCTGCAACCCTATTGGGTACAGGTCTCATTACACTGACGGGTTATTTACCCCACCTTTGGCCGCTTACCGGATCGGAGTACCCGGTGGATTGCCCGGTGGGTCGCCTTGGCTGGCTTGTGATTGGAGCGACAGTGGCGATCTTTATCATCTTGGCGACCGAGATGCTTGATTACGGCAAGCTCCCCCAACCCGAAGTCACTGCAGGTAAACAGAAGCTCGCGGAAGTGGAGGGTGGCGAAAGCCAAGAAGTTCAGCTGGATGACACAACCCTGACGCATGATCTTCCACCCATCTCACAAGCCCCCACCTTGAGGACTTCGAATCATTCAAAAGCAAACGTAGCCCAAGGAGCTTTAGAGCGGATCAGTGGAGGCGGTTTCATCGCGGTCTACGTTGGCCTTCCGCTGGCACTTTTGGTGGCACTCCGAGGATTGGGTAGTGGCAACTGGGGACTTGCCGCACTTTTAACCACCATTGCGGTCACCAAGTCGACCGACGCGGGGGCCTACTTTACTGGAAAAGCAATCGGAAGAAATAAACTGATCCCGCGATTGAGCCCCGGAAAAACGTGGGAAGGATCGGCTGGCGGAGTCGTGACAGCAATCGCGGTCGCTTATGCCTGTTTGGTTTGGCTTTTCCCCGCAGTAGCAGGCGAATCGACCGGGCCGGCCGAATCACCGTCGATTCCATTACTGGCAACATCATGGTTCGGAGCCATTGTGCTCGGTAGCCTTCTGGCAGTGACGGGAATGCTTGGTGACCTTGCTGAGTCGCTGGTCAAGCGTGAATGTGGGGCGAAGGATAGTGGCAACCTTTTGCCCGGCTTAGGAGGGGTTTGGGATGTCACCGACTCGCTAATTGTCGCGGCAGTTCCCGCGTTTCTCTGTTTTTCTGCGGGTGTTGCGGGTTAATGACCAGCCAATCGCGAAGAAAACAGTGTGGTTCATCCGGATGCTTTCGGAGAAATAGGCGGGCGCCCGCTTGATAAAATAGCAGCGAACAGTCCGTTTCTAGGAACTACCCCCTTTCTTTTGCTGCCACCTCCCCTAGTACAATACGGTGGACGAGTTAGTTCGCTCACAATGCCTGAGTCGATGCTGACCGGCGTTTGATAGAAACAGAGGAGTTCCCACCGGGAAAGGCATGACTGAGGCGACGCTATCGATCGCGAACCAGCAAGAGATTTTGGATCTTTTCGGACCGCGCGATCAACACCTACGGCGAATTCGCCGTCTATTCGATGTCAACATCACCCAACGAGACGGCAGTATTCGTATTGCCGGTGAAGATGCCGGTGTGCAGTGTGCGGCAAGAACGTTGGAGAAGCTCCGTATAATTTCACGCAAAAATGGTGGCCTCAGCCCCGGCGATGTCGATCAAGCGGCCTTTGACGAAGGGGCAGCAATCGACAACCCAGAATCGGCAATTCAACGCAAACGTGCGCTCGCCTCGGGAAACAGCGGCAGTACTGCGAATCGGGAAAAAACCGCGTCCTTTGGCCAAGCCGAGATCCAACTGCAACACGGTGGACGTCGTGTCAAACCCCGCACTCCCGGCCAAGCTCGCTACGTGGAGGCGATCCGAAAATACGACCTAACCTTTGCAACCGGCCCTGCCGGGTGCGGAAAAACCTATTTAGCGGTCGCCACCGCAGTTGAGAGCTTGCGTGCGGGCGAGGTTCGAAAAATCGTACTAGTTCGTCCAGCGGTCGAAGCGGGAGAAAATCTCGGGTTCCTTCCTGGTGATCTTCGAGCCAAACTTAACCCCTACCTTCGACCATTGATGGACGCGCTGGGTGACATGATCGATTACGATCAGGCCCGGCACCTGATGGAGCAAGATACCATCGAGGTTATTCCGTTGGCTTACATGCGGGGACGAACCCTGAATGATGCTTTCATCATTTTGGATGAAGCACAAAACGCAACCATTTCACAAATGAAGATGTTTCTCACCCGTATGGGTGAACGCAGTAAAGTCGTGGTAAGCGGAGATGAGACGCAGCAGGATTTGCCGCGTGGCATCACCAGCGGATTACGCGATGCGTTAAGGCGTCTCGGCGAAATCGAAGGAATTGGAGTCGTAAGACTTCAGGCTTCTGACATCGTCAGACACCGCCTTGTCCAACGGATCGTGGAAGCGTACGAGGATGACCAGTAACGGTAAGAACTGCTTCAACGATCAGACGAGTCGACAAAATCGACCATCCCGAACACCACAGGAGCCGACAGGATTGATTTGGTGAGTGATTGAGTGACTTGATAACTGCTTGAATTGCGTCCTTCGCACTTGATCACAAATGAAAACGACACGCGACTACCATTCGCAGCTCCTTGTGCCAATCAGTCCATTGTGATGAGCGGATCCAACAAACAAAGAAATCGACCTGAACGCATCAATTCTCTCGGAATTCAAAAGCCGAAACTGGTGCAGTGGTGGCTAGAAAGTGACAAGGCGGATTTCATGATCCGCATGGGACTGGCGGTGTTAGCCGCAGTGACGCTATTGGCAGCCTGTCAAACATGGCGTCCCCAGTTTGCGTATCGCAAGCAAGATATCCTGTCCTACAACCTGATCACCCGCGTCTCCTTCGAAGTTGAGAACCAAGATCAAACCAAGGCGTTGCGTGACCGAAAAGCGAGGGAACAACTCGCCTTCTATAGCAATCGATCGAAACCACTCTACGATCTTCAAGCCGCGCTTCGTGATCAACTTTTCCTCGTCTTAGCAGCTCCAAGCTATGAGGAGATGAAACCGGATGAACGCGCCGTCTTTTCTCAATTTAAACCACGTGCAGCTGCAACGTCAGACGAAACACCTGCAAATCGCTTCGCCGAAATGCAGCAGGTTTTCGCGGATGACCCCAAGCTCGAAGCGTTCAAAAGAGCGTTAGAAATTGCTTTTCAACCTAATTATCGAATCGGTCTGATCCAAAGTCTCGAGCACTCGCCCGAGAAAGGTGCGCCGGCGATGATTCGGGTTTATCAGGATGGTAATCCTGAAGACATCGAATTTGTCGAAATGAAAAACGCCAGAATCGCGGAGGCAGCGCAAGGGATTGAAAAACGGATCAAAGAAGAATTCCGCACCAAGTTTCCGGCCGAGGCAAGTCAAGAAGTCGCGGTAATGATGTGTGACTGGTTGGTTGAACGTCTTCCTGAATACCAGACGCTTTCTTACGACGAAAAACGCAGCCTTGAGGCGGCGGATACCGCTGCGGCCGAAGTCCAACCGGTCATGACCACCTATCGCACTGGAACCGATGTGCTTGCGGTAGCCGGTGTGCCTCTGGGTGACGAACAGTTGCTCTTGCTCAGGAAAGAATGGAGTACGCTGGTTGAGCAGATGAGCTGGACTGACAAGGTCGCCCGGGTGGTCGCCTATGCAGGAATGATCGTCGCTCTCTACCTGCTGTGTGGGTCCTATATTTTCTTTGTCGATGATCGTCGACTTTTGCAGGACCGAGGAAAGCTCGCCAAGTTGCTGGTGATTATTGTGACCACAATCGTCCTCGGACATTTTGCGTCAGCTGATCAATGGCGAGGTGAATTGGTTCCCTTGGTACTCGCCTCGATTTTAACGGGCGTTGTCTATGGCCGCGAACTTGCCTTGTTATTGATGGCGGCAACAAGCGTGAGCATGACGCTGCTGCTCGGTGAAGGACTTCCGCAGCTGGTCATGATGGCCGCAGCCTTCACAAGCTGCACGCTGCTTCTGGGAAGGATCCGAACAAGAACTCACCTTTTCTACGTCGGAGCAACCTCGGCAGTCATCACCATCTTGACCGTGGTCGGTGTTGGCATTGTCACCGGTACAACGCTTTCCGATGCGAATCCCGGCGGGTTAACACCTGTCTATCAAGGACCACGATTCGATACCGTTGTCCTGACACTGTTTCGCGATGCATTCTGGTCTGGCTTTTGCATCGTCGTGTCAGCTACCGCAATGACAGGCCTCTTACCATTGGTCGAAAAAGCATTTGGTGTTCAAACCGACCTCAGCTTGCTAGAGCTTGGTGATGCGAGTCACCCGCTGCTACGAAGACTCGCGCAAAGAGCTCCCGGAACCTACAATCACTCGATCAACGTCGCATCCATCGCGGAGGCAGCCGCGGATGAAATTGGTGCCAACGGTTTGCTGGTTCGCGTGGGCGCATACTTCCACGACATCGGAAAAATGTTCAAACCCGAATACTTTATTGAAAACCAAAGCGAAGGAATCAACCAACACGATTCGCTGCAACCTGCAATGAGTACGTTGGTAATCATTGCTCATGTCAAGGACGGTGCTGACTTGGCTCGCAGCCATCACCTTCCCAAGCCAATTATCGACTTCATCTTGCAGCATCACGGAACCACGCTTGTCGAATATTTTTATCGAGAAGCATCGAGGCGAAGTGAAAAGAACCCTGATGCTGAATCGGTAAGTGATAAAGATTTCCGGTACCCGGGCCCCAAACCACAAACGCTCGAAGCAGCCGTCATGATGCTCGCTGACGCGGTAGAGAGCGCAAGCCGAACGCTGGTGGATCCGACACCAGCGAGAATCCAAGGTCTCGTCGACATGATCGCCGAAAAGAAAATGACCGATGGTCAATTTGATGAATGTGGTCTGACCTTCCAGCAACTTGCAACCATTCGTCGTAGCCTGCAAAAATCCTTAACTGCTATCTACCATGCAAGGGTGAAATACCCTGGACAGCAAACCGCCTAATTCGTTTGAACACTACCTAGCGTGCCTGCTTCTCAAATCGTTGTCGACGTCCTGATTGATCATCATCTTGATAGCCCACTCAACTCGCATGAAATCGGCGAGATCGTGAAAGCTGCCGCTTCCGATCAAGGTTTTTATCAAGGACAAATCGGTGTCCGAATCACTACCGACTCAGAGATTCATCAAATCAACCGACAACACTTGCAACATGACTACCCAACGGACGTGATCAGCTTTGATTACCGATCCGAAGATTACCAGACCGAGAATCAAAGTGAAAAACGCATCGAGGGTGAACTGGTAGTGAGTGTGGAGACCGCCGATCAACAAGCGAGTGAAGTTGGCTGGAGTTGCAAAAATGAACTTGCTCTCTACTTGGTACATGGAACGCTACATGTTTGCGGTATGGATGATCAAGAACCAGAAGCTCGACTTGAAATGAGGCGGGCAGAACAGCGAGTTCTGAAGCGAGTCGGAATTCATCTACCGGAAAATGTTTCGCCGGATGGAGGATTTCGTTGAGCAACCCAGCACTTTGGTGGTCTCTCTCCTTGGTAGGTTTCGTCTTCAGTAGTATCGGTGGACTCGGGGGAGAACTTCTCGATCGCTTCGCCGGAAAACCGTTCGAAGCTTACTGCCGATTCAAACGCAACCGAGAGCGATTTGGAACCGTTCTCGATCATCAAGATGCGGCGATCCGTGGTAGTGAATACCTACGAATGATGGGAACGGTACTGTTTCTTATCTCCGGAACCGTCGCCATTACCGAAAATCACTCGGAAGACTTATGGAACGATTGGTCTTTGATTGCCTGGGGAGTTTGGGCCGTTGTGATGATGATGATGGTTCATGTTTGGTTACCAGCTGCGGTCACTCGATTCGCCTCTCGCCGCGTGCTGTACCACACTTGGCCCTTCTGGTACGCCAACTCCATTTTCATGAGTCCGCTAGCCGCGCCGGGGCACTTTGTCGAACTGATCACACGACGTGTCACCGGCACCGTTGAAAGTGATGACGAAGAAGAAGAGCAATTAGAGGATGAGATTAGGACAATCGTTACCGCGGGAACGCGAGAAGGATTTTTCGGACCAGGCGTACGCGACATGATCCAAGGCGTCATGACGCTTCACGAAGATACGATCGGACACATCATGACTCCTCGTGGTGATGTGGATGGAATCGATATCGCGTGGGAATGGCCGCGCATCATGGAAACAATCGTGGAATCGGGAAGAACTCGGTTCCCCGTTTACGAAGACACACTCGATCGCGTCATCGGTATTCTCTATGTCAAAGACCTGATCCCTTTTTTTGCCCGACAAAAAATTCCCGAGCAACCGCTAAAGGAACTGATGCGACATGCCTGGACGGTTCCGGTTGACCGAGACGTCGAAGCGTTGCTGATGGAGTTTCTCAATAGTCGCAGTCACATGGCGGTTGTTCTCGATGAGTTTCAGCAGATGGTCGGTGTGGTGACCATCGAGGATGCGCTCGAAGAAATTGTAGGTGAGATTGTTGACGAATCCGATGAGGAGGAGGAGTTTGGAATCGACCTAATAGACGCCTCCACCGTGCAGGTAGAGGGACGCGTGATGATGGACGACCTAAACGAGTGCACGGGGTGGAATTTGCCGGAGCGTGACGATTACGAAACCATTGCCGGCTATGTTCTTTATCACGTTGGAACAATCCCAGAACCGGGCCAACACCTGCAAATTGGCGACTCGGATTTTGAGATCCTTCAAGCCAATCACCAAAAGATTCAGCTGATGCGGATTCGTCATTCGATCGAATCGACGGAAATAGGCCTCTAAGGTCCCCCACCTAGCCGTTGAAGCGGGTTATCCGCAACGCTTAAGCCGTTCCAAGATGGCTTTTCCGCTGTTCTAAGCCGTTGTTCTGGAGCAGGCTAATTGCTGCTATTGGACAGCCTCGCTACACTGCTAGCAAAGCTAAAGTGAAGTCTTGGGTTGCCTGCACGGAATGCTCCCGCACCCCCTCTATTTAGCTACTACCTGCAAGCACTGTTTTCCCGCAGCCATTTTGGAATCGCTGATGTCTAACCCCGCACGCCTCGATGTAGAACAAGCTGACACCATTAAAGTGATTTACGGTGATCAGGAACTGACGCTTCCCGTTGTGGAGGGAACAGAAGGTGAGCGGGGAATCGATATCTCGCAGTTACGCAGTAAAACCGGTTTGGTGACGCTCGACGAAGGATATGTGAATACGGGCAGTACACGCAGCGGTATCACCTACCTTGACGGCGAGAAAGGGATCCTGAGGTATCGCGGCTACCCAATTGAGCAACTTGCTGCTCAATCCGACTTTATCGAAACGGCTTATCTGCTGATCCATGGCGAACTCCCGACTGCGAAAGAAGCAGAAGCATTTCGTTCGGGTATCCGCGAACACACCATGATTCACGAGGATATGCGATCGTTCTACAACGGTTTTCCTCGCGACGCTCATCCGATGGCGATTCTAAGCAGCGTTGTCGGTGCGTTGTCGACCTTTTATCAGGACGCGATGGATCCGCAGGACGAAGACCAGGTTGCGATCTCGATTGACCGTCTTTTAGCAAAGCTGCCAACCATTGCAGCCTACAGCTACAAAAAGTCGATGGGACAACCGTTCATCTATCCAAACAACGAACTTAGCTATTGCGAAAACTTCCTTCACATGATGTTCGCAACTCCAGCCAACGAGTACCTCGTTGACCCTGATTTTGCCGAAGCGTTGAACCTGCTGCTCATCGTGCACGCCGATCACGAACAAAAT
>Ga0181563_10002895_pt1 | contig 16564 bp, 28 predicted proteins | sample 011ome_25_FD_133759 | JGI IMG/M metagenome (GOLD analysis project Ga0181563, IMG submission 133759) | Coastal salt marsh microbial communities from the Groves Creek Marsh, Skidaway Island, Georgia - 011512CT metaG (megahit assembly) | ecosystem: Environmental > Aquatic > Marine > Intertidal...
GGCTTTGGTAACGGCATGGTGAGCGTCCTCACGTTTTCATTAGGCACAACTTAACATAGATAGATGCCCTTTTCCAGTACGCGGTCAAAAATCTATTTCACGCCTCAAACGCAAATCGCCAAGCCTTCTTTCGACCATTTCAATCAACCCGTACTCATCAACTTCGAGGCCCACGCACTCACTTTGCATTTCAAGGTAATCTTCCTTGGTGATCTTTTCCTGACCAACTATTTCTAAAATCCGATCAGCGCTTTGCGTCATCAATTATCTCCTGTATCATTTCAAGAAACAAAGGGTTTACCTTTTCTGTTTGTCCAGAGGCCCAAAGTGAAAAGCTTTCTGCGAACCACTCAAAAGCATCGGTTTCAGCGTATCTACTCCAAAACTCTTTTGAACGCTTTTTCTTCAATCTGTAAACTTTAAGCCAACGCTTTTTAAGCTCATCTTCGAATGGCCTGTCAGATGCGGAAACCCTGCCCCTTTCAGAAACACGCCGCCCATAAGTTTGATGAATTTGGTGTCCAAACTCATGATACATCGTTGATCTAAAATGATCCATACCACCAGTTGAATACTTTTCAACAGTCCAAGGCTTTTCGCCATCCCCACCGAGCTTGTAGTCCGTGACTTCTGCGGTAGAAATAGAAGCGTACTCACGCTTTAACTGCCAAAGATCATCATTTGCAGCGGTATACTGCCGTATAAATGGCCCTTGGCGCTCACCATTCCTTTCAGCTTCCAGAATACGTTGCTCCAGCGCAAGAACTCTAGCTTCCCCTTCTTCAATTTTAAGTTTCAGTTCAGCCCGCCTTGGAACAAGCGTTGCGTCATTTGCGGTGGTTATATCCCCTGCCCACTTATTGAAATACTCGGTATTGAAGCCCATAACCCCATCACCCATATTGGCTATGGTTTTACCGTTTTCAGAGCCACTTCCATCTATTTTCTTATAGCCCCTGACCCTTGGGATACCAAAAAGATCCGAGAAGTAATTAAGCTCCTGATTGACAATAGCCATCGCGGCGGCAGCTTCCTTTGTGAGGGAGCCAGCGCCTTGAATGACCCCAAAATCGCGCTCATCACTACCTTCATAAATTGCACGTAAAGCTTGGTTTGGTTGCTCGTCTGCTTCTTTTAACTGCTTTCTGAGGCTTGCAAGGCTTTCTTCTTTTGAAACTGTAGGGAAATCTTCGTTCCTTATTCCCTTTATTATCGGAAGCACAACCTCACGACCAACTGGTAAAGGCGCAAAAGGTTCTAATGGAGCGGGTGGGGGCGGTGGCGGTGGCGGTTGGGAAACGGGAACATCATCAAAAATTGCGTCCTCATCTGTAAAGTAAACCGCGAGGCATCTGCAATTTATATTGTTTCCAGCACCGCCGCTTCCGTCATGCGGGTATTTCATCTTTATGGTTTGACCATTGAAAGGGACAAGGAACGGCTCATCGATGCCAACTTCTTGCCCATTAGCCGCTGCATGACCCGATCTGGTTCTAGCATCACTTACTGAGACCCAACGCTTTTTCTGTGAGGGAAGGTTAAGCTCTCTTGTGGCTGCGTCAGTCGCAAAGGAGGCCGCTGCGTGGGTTTCTGTTCGAGCTATGGTAGTGGCCCTTGCTCGGCCCATAGCGCCTCCTGTGTACTCTTTTATGAGCTTGGCGGTCGGCCCAACGCCCAAAGCCTCCTTGTCCGCAACTTCAATCGCCCGCCTGATTTTATTTTTCGTGGTTTGGGTGACCCCTACGACCTTATTTGCGCCTTCTTTAGCGTAATACTGAAACACCAAAGCCTCAAATTGGGTTGCCCGCTTACGGTTTTCGACAACCCTTTGTGCAAATTTTTCTATGACAGCTGCATAAGAAGCCCGAAAGACCGCACCCACTTCCGCTTGCAAAGTTACGTTTGCGTTCTCTACGCTAGTTCCAGCCTCATACGCGGCGGCGGCTCTGTTTCCCGCTGTTCTAAAAAGGCTTTCCATCTTCCTTGCCATTTGTTTTTCAAATTGGAGGCGAAGGCGGCTGACCTCCCTTATCTCCTTGGCGATGGAAACTCGGCTTGCGCCCGCTTTTATGTAGACTGGAAACCCCATGCCCTGTTATAGCATTAAACTTTTTTTTGGTCTAACTGCATTTTTTTGTAAATATAGTATTTACATTTACCAAAAAGACAGGCATACAAAATGTATAGCAACTTTAAAACTAGGTAGATGAAATGGAAAATCAGATTAAAAAAGCTTTCTCAGGTTTAGACGCTCAAATGTTCGAGCGCCAACTGGAATGGGCCAAAGCACGCAAATCTGCAATCACAGAAATGTGGGCAGAAAAAAACAACACCCGCCAAATGAATTACGAAATTCTTTTTGAAATCGCAGGCGGGAAAACATGGTACAATCTTTTAGCTTATACAAACAAGATTGAAGAAGTTGTTCGCAAAAATATTGATAACCTGATTGCAAACCGCAACAACCGCATCATCAAAGCTCTCAACAAAAAAGGCATCACTGAAATCCAAGACTTTGAACTTGTATCTTGTGGTGATGGATATGAGGGAACTTTCGTAATTGATGGGCATATCGTTTCAATAAATACCATCTTGGCAGGAGGCTACAACATCCAGTGCCTTCACCAAAGAACGCTCATCAAGATCAAGTAATCAATCGGGGGCTGCGGCCCCCACACCTACATGGAGAAAAAATAATGGATTTTATTGTTAAAACTCAAACTCTGGAAAATTACGGCGCTCACGACACCGATGGGAAGTTTTCAAGCGGAAACGCTTACTGGAAGTTTAAAGGCGGCGATGACTACATCGTAAGTGATGTAAACCGCCCAGCCGATGCCATGGCCTATATAATGGCCGCCCATTCGTCAAACTGCATTTCTATGAAGGTTATCCCCACAGATGTAATGACCATTAGCCAGTGGGAAGATGAGCTCGCGGAGCTTGATAAAGATTATGCGGTTTACCTTTTAGAGAGAGCAATCAGGGTTTCCCCGCTCAAGCAGTGAACCTAAACAATATCGCAGATTGAGGGGCTTCGGCCCCTTTTTTTGTCATTATGTAACTTTTTTGTAAATTAAGTATTTACATATCTAAAAAAAGAGAGCATACAGAATGTATAGCAACAGAGGAAGTCCAAATGATCAATACAGTTTTTCAAACCGCACTTGATAAAAGCAGCAAGTATATTGGCCGCACTGGCACTACTCACTGCGCAGCAAAGTTTCGGAACATCCTAGAAACTGAGTTAGGAAAAGATTGGGAGGATGCGTATTTCGAACAAATCCTGTCGCTCATAAAAAAACGCGGATCAGACATTATCTGGGATTAATCACTTGGGGGCTTCGGCCCCCACCAACCAATGGAGGTAAAAATGACACGTAGAAGTTACAAAATTTTCGGCATCAAAGACGGTGGCCCAGAACAGTGGATCGATACTGTGAGCAACGCAGCCGATGGGAAAGCGGTTCATAACGCAATGAAGGTTCAAGGTTACTTTGATTATATCCGTTGCCGCGACTGCTTGGGTGGCTTGCGTTTTGAATACAATTTAAAAACTGGAAGAAAGACAGCGTGAGGAGGCGTGATATGTCAGGAGCAACTGCAGCAGAGTTCAACAAGTGGGAAGCCCACGCGAAAACCGTCGATGACGATGCGCTGGCTTACATCATTAGCGATTGCCGCCAAGCTCAGAACGCGATGCGCGGGTGGAACCCCGAGCGGGAAAACTACTATGCCGATCAGGGCATGACTTACGTTATGGAGCGCCTACGCCGTGAAGGCAAGCTGCGCCGCCGTTAATCAACAGGGGCTTCGGCCCCACAGCCATTGGAGGTAACATGGCACATTCTCTTAAATTTTTACTTTCCACCGAAGCTGCTGAAATGCGCCTTAATCGACTTGAAGGCGATATTTATTTTAACGGCGAAAATAAATTTGTCGTTCATATCGAGGTTCCATCAGCCGACGAAGATCGGCTCATAGAGTTTGACGCCGTTACACACGAAGTGGCAATGGCGCGAGGCTACCGCTGGCTTGCCAATCACAACGCGATTACTTTCGCTGTTCGCATGGTGAAGGAAGATGGCTCGCTTTCAAAACCCTTCGGCATCTATGATGATGTCGAGCTTGGCCTCGTAGAAAACTATATCTAGGTTTTCTTTTTGGATTTGAGCGGGTGGCCTTCTGGCAAAAGATCAGTGTCAAACTTCCCCCGCTCGAACCTCCCCGTTCTCACAGCTCCCAAAAATACATTCACCCGCGCATATGCCCATTGGTCCGCAGAACTGACGCTGGGGCGCACTGAAGATGGGTTTGTGTTGTAAGCCCCCACGCCTCGACGAAACACCGCTTCCAGCATCCTCTGAGTGACCCTCTTGCCCTTTTTGTCGCCGTGTTTCTCGTTATGCTCTTTAACTTTTTCCGCTAGACCTTTTTTGACCGCTTCTGATATTTTCGTTGGCGCTTTTTCCTCAATCGGCAAATCTTCCATAAATGGAACCAACTCGTCAGTTTTATCACGCTCTTTATCTAGCTCCCTTACCTTACGTGCAGCCCAAGACTGGCCCGCATCACCACCCCAAAGCAACCAAGCCACTAACCCCGCGCTAGGCCATCCAGCCTCACCCCTACGGAAGCCCTCCGCTCTCTTGTCAACCTCGTGTCTAGAAAAATAACTGTGCATCCTGCGAACGGTTCTGGGGCTGAGGCGTTCTTTCGATTTAAGCTGGTTTGCCCTAGCTACACCTACCTGAGTGCCGCCGCGCCCATATTCCTCGCGAAGCGCAAGGCCGCGAGTTGCATTTGAAGCCATAGCGTCCGTAGGCGTTGTGTTTACATCACTTTCAGCCTTGTCATCTTCTTCTTCATCATGGTGGGATTTTTCCTTTTCCCGATGGCGCATATCGTCTGGACTTACATAACGATCAAGATAATTTCTTTTATCACCTATAAGATCTTCATATTCACCATGAGTATCGCAGGGCATAAACACAAGGGTTCCATCAACCGTATGCTGATGAGTGCCTACGCAACCTATTTCAGCAGCCCGATCCGATGCCTCGGCTCTGGTTGTAAAAGTGTCCTTGGCTACTTCACTCTTTTTTTTTATTTCTTCTTCGCCGTAGGCTTCTTTCCCTGCTTCTTCTGGGTCTTGCCCTTCGTCTGCCGCCACTTCTGGACCACCCAGTGGGAAGAGGTTTGCCGCGATAAAGACTTCGTCCCCTCCTGTGATGGGTTCAAGGCCCAATCTTTCACGCGCTTCATTACGTGATATAATTCCATCCCTAACCGCCGAAGTAACATTTTCATAAACTCTACGCCTCCGCTCTGTCATAGCTGGGATGGCGTCAATATCATATGAAATTGAAATATCATCACCAAACTCTGGGGCCAGCCATTCGTTTAAATCGCTTTCAATCCTACGCGCCAAAGGAATAATCGTTTCTTCATAAAGCGCCAGCCTTGCCTCTTGAACATTCGCATAGGTTTGCGCGTCTGGGATACCAATCAACTGAGAAGGAACCCCGAAACAAAGCGCAATATCTTTCGCGGTCATGTTTGCTTGGTTCATAAAATCCATGTCTTTTGGAGACATGCCCATTTCTTTCCACTCAAAATCACCCTCAAGAAGCATGGGGCGACCCGCGTTGTTTACGCCTTTGAAGCGGTTTGTTAAATCAGTCTGTAGCTGCTCGCGCTGGCTATCTGTAAGCAAAAGTCTATTTCCCGCATCATCTGCGGGTTTGAAAACTATTGCCCCTGATGGTCTGGCACCATTTGCTAACAGCGCAATGTTGTGCTTGGAAACCATGTTGTTCTGATCAATAGAAAGAGCCGCCGCCGCTAGGGGGGAAAGACCTTGGTAATCGTCAAGAGGGTTCCAGAGTTTAAAATGCTTTACCTCTGCGGCTCCCGTTACTGGATCAGCGGGGTAGGTTTTCACCACTTCTTGGCCCAATTTGTATTTGTACGACTTTGGGATTGCCGTGCTGCTTGGCTCAATTTCAATTCGGTCGGGACGCAAAATGTGCAACTCTCTTGGAGCGCCGTTTACATATGATTGCAGAGCGTAAGAGTTACCAGACAAAAGCAAATATGAATAAAGGCTTTGGAAATATTCAACGCCAGCTTGGAGAGGGTTTGGGCGAGCAAGAAGCGAAATCAAGGGATGGGCTTCAAGCTTTATATCACCCTGATAAACGCAAAAAGGGATCGAAGCTGCGCCGTTAGCAATCTCATTCACGCAGCGATAAACGATTGCGTTCTCTTTGTATCCCTCTTGAGCGAAGGTTTTAAAGTTATCTTTTTTCGTTCCCGTGTATGTGGGGCCACTGATATGAACCTGTGGCGCTTCTTTACGCTCAAAGGTTTGACCTCTGCCAAATGCAGCCGCAATATTGTCCAAGATGCCCATTAACTTATTCTCCAAACGGGTTGCCCTGTTGACCTGTTTAGCTCAGTAAGCGCCCAAACCAAAGCGTCTAATCTATCGGGAGATTTCCTTGACTGCGGAGTGTAGCTAGTCATTTGATCTTCAAGCTCCCTAAATACACCACAATGCGAAACCTTACCCTGCTCATACAGCGCCGCAATAGGCTCTGCCCTTAATATCTTACCCCTCGACGCCCTGACGGGGGTGTAGGGAACACTTCTGTCTATAGTTCTTATCACTTTTTCAACCAAATCGCCACCGTTGTTTACTTCCGCAACTATTCTATCTGCCTTCCATTCAGTGAAAGCAGACACCGCCGCTTGCGCCCAAGTGTCTGGTGACCCTCGGAGTGACCTATCATCAAGGATATAAAACCTATCATCCTGACCACGACCAGCAACCACAATCCCCGTTTCGTCACTGTTTTCGTTCCCAGTAACTGCTGGGTCAATGGCAACAACTATTCTTTTCATTTGAGGCAAGTTGTTTTCTTCTATATTAGCTTGCTCAATAATCCTGTAGTTCCAGAGCGCACCTTCTATATCATCCAAAACCTCTGCATATAACTCTTGTCGCCCAAGCCTTGTACCTTCATACTTCTCTTTAAGCTGCTCTAGAGCCGCCGCCGCTAGGTTTTCTTTGTTTTCAAATGTAGAACCCCGCGTGACCGCCGTTCCTTTTCTTTTCAGTAAATTTTTAATGATCTGATTTGGCTTGGGCGTTGTTGTGATAACACATTGGGGATTATCACCAAGACGCAATCCAAACATAAGCTGGTCAAACGCCTCTGGATAGACCCAAGCAGCTATCTCGTCACACCAAGCGCGATGAAACTGAGGCCCACGCAATCTTTCTGGCTCAGCTGCCGAAAACCCTTGAATGATCGAACCGTTAAAAAGTCTTATTTCTTGGGCGCTACTGTTGTAACCTTGGCCCCTACCAGCCAAGAGGCACTCCCTTGGGAGGTAAGAAAGGATACCACTTTCACCCCCAAAGGCCACCCTCTTTAAATCACCGAATGTCGGAACAACGACCGCCACCCTCACATTAGGGTTTTTAAGCGCATATAACGCCGCGTCAGTGCCGCCTGTTCTTGTCTTGCCCCAACCCCGCCCAGCTAAAATTAACCAAACTGCCCAGTCTCCTTTGGGCGTAAGCTGGCTATCCCGAGCGGTATCAAGCCAATCACTGTATAGTGACGTTAGCCCCTTGTGACTTTGACGCGGCAAGCTCGTCCAGTTCTTCAATAATTCTTGAGAGGCTTGCGGGGATGTGTTCATCAGTTGTTACTTTCGTTATCTCAGCTGCTTCACCAAGCGCCAGCTTCCCCATCTTTTGGGCTTTCAATCCCGCTTCGGTCAAATCCTTCATTTCTGTAAGAGATAAAATTAATTCTTGGATTTCGTTTTCCTCTGCCTCAAGTGTTGTTCTTACCTTGCGGCCCAAGGAACTCAAAACACCTTGGGCTATAAATAACGCTTTACTGTCAAGCCGTTCACCTTGCTTTGCAAACTTTTCAGCCCTAAGCCTGTTGCGCTCTGAATTGAACACAGCTTGCCACTGGTTTCTTTGTTGCTGCCAGTTTTGACTTACAGATTTACGGTAAAGCGTTGCCCTCGATACATTGTGAGACTTACAAAGCGCATCAACCGTTGGATATGACCTTACCCCATCGGCGTCCTCAATGCCCTCAACGTATTCGAGCCGAAGCTCCTCAAGTTTTTGATCTGTAATTTTTTCCGTCATATTGCTTACCGTTATCAGTTTTTCCCAATCACTGTCTCAATATAGCGATTATAGCAAAAAATACTAGCCTTTGCGCTTGGAGCTTAAATAAGCTTGTTTCCATTTTATTTTGAGCGCCGCCTTTTCCTTACCCGCCCAAGGCCCACTCGTTTGAACTTTCTTGTAAACCTGTACAAATTTCGGGAACTTTTCCACTAGGATTTCCTGCCCACGATTGTGGAGCTCAATGGTTCTATAAGTTTCACAGCCACCTTTTGCATTGGTTGCGCTTGGGTTCACTCTGTAGTGATTGAACACAACATTCTGGAAGCCGCGAGTAAGTAGCTGCAAATTAACATAGAAATCTTCTGGCATCAGTTCGTATTGCTCACCCCAATCAATTTTTGATGGATCGAACCTTTCACCATAAAACACGTTTGTATACATTCTTGTGTTGAAGCTAAGCGGTTTAGGGTTCGGTGGGGTGTTGTGGGTGGAAAGGGAGCCGTGAATATACCCAGCGTCTAAAACTTTATTTATTTGTTCAAACAAGGTTTGCCAGTTTTTAGGCTGCATCTTCTGGGCTTTAAGCTCCGCATCCATCCTGACAAATTTTAAATCATCATCAAGAACCCAATGGCGCTTTCCCGCATAGTGCTTCGCAATAACTTTTCGCGTCAGCGCGATGCCCTTTGTTTTCGCTGGCAAGCACTGAACTTGAACGTCTGGGTGCTTTTTCTTGGCTTCATCAAACTCGTGTTCCTGAACCCAGAGGCAAATAAAATTCCAATAATCTTCTGGTATTTGCTTATATGTAACTTGCCGATCTAATCTGCCTAGAGTTGGTATCGCAATTTTTATCATTAAGCATTCAAACCTTTTAAATCTTCCCTTGTTTTAATAATATCAAGCTCCTCACTAGCGGTTCCGCACTTACCCATATGCTCTCGATAATAGCACACCACTGAGACGCGCTCATATGGCCTTGTGGCGCGTATTTCAGTGTTTGCATGCCACTCATGCACATTAAAAAAACAAACGTCTGTGTTCCTTACATCGAAGCCGAGGCGGTATCTGGGCAAGCATGTGAACCCGCCATCAAACTTTCCAGTTTGCAGCACAGCAATATTACCCAATCCACCCTTAAAATCACCCGCATCGCAATGTATCGCAGTCCGAAAATTTTTATTGACCGTGACGGTGGTGAACACCGTATCCCCAATTAAAAAATCTTTGTTGGTTTTATCCGCTTCTCCCTTTTGAGCCTCCCAACGCTCTGGACAAGCTTCTCGAAACAGATCAGATATTTTTTTTATGTATGGATATGCGCCTTGAAACTGAGAAAAGTTCTTTTCAGTCCACGCGGTTTGACGGCAAAAAGGGTGCCGTAAGGTTCTATCGAAGTAACCTATGATCCCTGAGTTTACATTTTTTGCACGTGTCTGCTTTGAGAGAGTGCCATCCTCTCGAACAACCTTAAATCTTTTTTGCTTACCTTTGAGCTTTGTCATCTGAGAATGCTTGCGAAGCGTGGGGTCATCTTTGATTTCAAACTCGCCAGCGGCATCACCCCTGTTATTTGTTTGCTGCGCCGCGCCTCTAAGGTTTATGTAAGCAGACTTGCATAGAGAATTTGGGATAACGTTTTTTCTAAACATAAAAAGAGGATTGCCATCGGCGTCATAGGCGTCACAATCATAATCAATGATATGATCTATCTCGCTATCATCTATGAAGGTTCCCGCACGTTCAGCCCAATCCTCAAAAGTGCCATGAGCTTTCGCTTCAAATGTTTTTATAGGCATCTTCTACAACCTTAAAAATTGTATCGCTCAAGTTTTCTGTACCGAAATGCTCTTGAAGCTTTTCCGACATTTGCCTAAAAACTGGCTCCGTTTCGGTATTTAGGTATATTAGCACCATTTTAACATGAGCTGAATTTAAATCTTTGAGTAAATCGTCGTGATCTACTTCTTCTTCTTCATTTTCTTCACCATCGTCCCAATCTAAAAAATCATCAGAAAACTTAGCAATTTCATCCAAGGAAAAAGCTGTGAGTGTTAAATCAGCATCAAGCTCCATCAAAGCCGAAAACTCTTGCTGCAATAAATCTTTGTCCCACTCAGCGTACTCTGATGTTTTGTTATCGGCTATACGGTAAGATTTTTTTTGAGCTTCAGTTAAACCTTTTGCCACATAAATCGGAACCTCAGAAAACCCAAGAGACTTGGCTGCGGAGAGCCGCGTATGTCCCGCCAAAACGATAAAATCCTCATCAACTACTATTGGTTGCTGCCATCCAAACTCGGACAAACTTTCAGCAACTTTTTCTATAGCCTTTTCATTTTTTCTGGGGTTTTTTTCATATGGCTTAATAGTTTCTATCGCAGTGTTTTCGATTTCCATTTGTAATCCCTTTTACATACTGGCAAATTTGTAGCCATTTTTTTACAGTATAGCAATGGAATAAAAAACCCCACCTCGTTGCAGTGCGAAACCTAGCCAGAGGCGGGGAGAGTGAGAAGCAGAGGGTCAGGCGTCTAAGCCTCTGTTCGAAAATTCTACTTTTATCTTGAAATCATATCAAGCCCATTTTTGTAAGCGTCAATATCAACCTGAGAAACCAACCCTTGTTCAAGAAGCTGTTTTGCTCCGCTCCCAGTGATGTAGTAATCCGCAACGGGTTCGCGCAATTTTATCCTCTTTGCATTTATGGCAATCGGGGCAAGTGAAAACTCAGAAAGATCGCTGTTTATCTCAGGCTCTGGCCTCTCGATTTCTTTTATAGCTGTCATAAAATTTTTGATCGTTGGCCAAGTTCTAGAAATGTTATTCTTCCTTATGTGCTGCGCCATATTGCTGAGACAATGTTTCATATAGCTTTCGTTGATCTTTGAAGGCAACTCGCTGTTTATATCCTCGACCATAAAAACCATTTCTTCCCTTGCTTTGATTTTATCATAAGCTTTTGGAACCTCAAATCTTGCAAGGAAATCTTTCAACCAATGAGCGATAATTCGCTTTCGCTCTTCGTAATTGAGAGGGTTTTTCATTTTAACAACCCCCCATTAGCCAAGCCCATAACTCCCGACATAATCTCATCCATTTGCTGTTGCGTAGAAAGATCCCCGAAGCCTGACCTTTCCTCTAATTCGTCATCCCACCTACCTTGATTGAGCCATGTTGCTGCGTGAGGGATAAATTTTGGTTCTTTTAAGGTTTTTATGCAGTGATTTGCATAGGCCACAGCTTTCTCAATAATTAAATATTCGTCGCCCGTTTTCTTCACAGCCTTTACATATGAAGCCTTAGCCGCACCCTTTCCAATCTTTCTTGGGTAATGCTCCCAAAAAAGATCAAAACCACCTTCTTTCAATATTTGATCATAAGATTGGTTATTCTTACTTGTTATATTTACTTGGTTATGGGGGTGTCCCTCTGAAACTGGGGGGGGTGTCTCAGTGACACTAGGGGGGTGTTGCGCTGATACCCCAACCTCAAATCCTAAAAAGTACCTATTTGAAGTATCGCTGCCGTTCTTTCTCTGGGCTTTTTCCTTAGAGATAAGGCCCGCCTCTTGTAGATATTGAGTGCAGCGAATGACAGTTGAACGAGAAAGCTCTGTATCAGAGCAAATTTTGCTTATGCTAGGGAAACAACCGTAGTCTGGATTGTGCCTGTCCGCTAAAGCTAGAAGTGTAAGCTTCTGTGTTGAAGTGAGGCCGCGTTGCTTCCACGCCCAATTTATTGCTTCAAAACTCATTTTTTACCTCTCTTTGTTTTGTTGCTCTTGCCTTTTAAACTTTATTTGCTATAAACACAAATATGGGTTTACCTCCCCATAGTTGCTTTTGAAGCCGATTGCAGTTAGTCCCTGCTGTCGGCTTCATTTTTTTGGTATGAAGTCCTCTCTAAATAGGTTTCTATTTTTGACATTGTATTTCTTGAAGGCTGACCGCCTCGCATGATCCTTGAAAGAGCCGCGTAAGTCATGTCTATCTCAGAAGCCACAACCCTAAGCCTCCGATCAACAAGCGCACCCCTTATGCTCTCTAGCCTTTGCTGGTCGGCGTTAGTCATTTTTTTTCCTTTATCGCAAATTTATGCTTTACTTTTGCTCATATATAAAAGAAAGTAAAGCTCTAACTTGTAGAGGAAATGTAAAATGAAGATTACTAAAACACCACCATTGTCTTTTGTGAAAATCAGGCTTTGCAATGAAATCATCAAAAGAGATGGCGAGCTTCGTCAAAAAGCTGACTTAGGCGAAATCACTCACGAACAATATTTGCGCTCAACCTTTCCCGCCCAAACAATGTCGTTCATCGACGATGCATTTTCTAAAGCAATAGAAGACTGGAACGGCGAGAGGGATGGGTCATGAGGGTTGATACTGGAACTCTCACCTACATTTCTGAAATGCTTTCCGAGCATGCCGACGATCTTGAAACATTTTGGGACACCCTTGATGGCGAAACTGATGTCATGGATATGGTCGGATCAGCCGTTTCTGATCTCGTGGATGCAGAGGGTGATGAGGCCAAACTGGATCACATAATAAAAAAGTACACACAACGCCGAGATGCGGTCAGAGCGCGTCAGGAGAGCCTCAAGAAGGCCCTCAAATCAATTCTGCTCGCAACGGGTCAGAAGAAAGTACCTCACCCCATAGCCACTGTCTCGCTCCGCAACGGAACGCAAAGTGTACTTATCGAAGATGAAAAGGAGATACCAACACAATTATGCAAAACAACCGTCACTCCAGATAAAGCAACCATCAAAAGATTGTTGACATCAGGTGAGACTATCAGCGGTGCTAGTTTGGTGACTGGGCCGCAATCAATAAGTTTAAGGATGAAATGATGGAAAATAATAATCACATTACAGCATTTGCCGTTGCGCAAGCAAACATGGAAGCCGCTATCAAAAGCGCCAAGAACCCTTTTCTTGGGAACAACTACGCTTCACTTGATAAAATCCAAGAGAAGGTATTTCCAGCTTTCCATGGGGAAGGATTTGCTGTCGTTCAAGAAGGCGGCGCTGATGAGTTTGGAGAATACATTGATACAAAAATAGTTCACCAGACAGGTAACTTCTTCAATTGTAAGGTTTATCTTCAATACAAGAAATCAGATATGCAGTCTTTGGGCGGCGCTATAACCTACGCTCGGAGGTATGGACTGTTATCTGTAACTGGGCTTCCAACAGAAGATGATGATGGCAATACAGCTATCACTAAAGAGGAAGCCGAAAAGAAAGTTTATGAACGCGCAACTAAACTTGAAAAATGGCTGCATGAAAATTGCAAAAGCAAGCGCGATTTGGAGCTTCAAGAGAAGAATGCTAACGCGGTTTTTTCTGGGCTGCTTGAGTTCAACAAGGGGTATGCGGGGCAGCTTATCGCTCTTTGGGAGGAAAAAGAAAATGAAATTAGGTTGGAGTTCAAATAAATGACTTTAAAAATAACTGCTATTGGCAACATCACTCGCGACAGCGAGCTTAAAAACCTTGGAGATAGTGAGGTTTTAAATTTCAGCATTGCAAGGAATGATCGTCGAACAAAAGAGGCAACCTTTGTTGACTGCTCTATCTGGGGGAAGCTCGCGACTTCCCTCGCCCCTTACACAAAAAAGGGGCAGCAAGTTTATGTCGAGGGCGAACTTACAACCCGCGAATATAATGGAAAAACATATCTTGGATGTCGAGTTCGAGATGTTGAATTGTTGGGCAATAATGCCAAGCAACAGGCCGAAGATGGCCGAAGCCAAGGTTATGATCAGGGAAATCAAACCCAAGGTTTAAACAGTCGTGACGTAGACGACGAAATCCCATTTTGAGGTAAAGAAAATGAAATATACTGTTATTAAGAAAATACAGCCAAATGTGACTAAGGGAACTTTGGGCTCCACAGTTAAGCTGCACGTTGGGAAGCACTCTACATTTTCCTGTGCGATTTCCGAAACCGTTATGCGAAGGGCAAAGATTGTAGTTGGCGATAGGGTTTCGATCCAACACGTTAAAGATGATCGTGGGACCAATTACGTTTTGTTGGAAACTGATCCATCTGGATATAAAATATCAACCACCAAAAGCAACGGATTAAAAAATTCACACGTGGGAGAATACACTAGGGCCGTTGTAAAAACACAAACCATGGAAGATTTTATGATGGATGATTTTAGTGTTCCAGCTCATTACGGGGACAATGAAGTTGAGGCTGAAACTGGTGCAATATTTTTTCCATTCCCTAAAAAGAGAAGGTTGTTTTCAAGATGAGTGCTAAACCAGTCAAAAAGAGAATGGGTCGCCCTTCAAAGCTTCAATCTGAGCTGAACGCAGCGTTGAGTAAAATTGAAACTCTTAGGTTTCAAATCGACAACATCAAAGACGATGCTGCACATGCTCGGGAAAACGAAGAAAACGCAGTCAACCTTGCTAATAAAATCAACATTGAGAGGATGAAAGCGGAAGAAAGGGTGGCAGAATTAGAGGAAAAAATGTCCAAAAGCTCGGGTATGCTCAATATGAAGCAGTTAGCCTTTATGCGAATTACATCCTCTTTCTTTGGCGAACAGCCATTCCCAGATGTCCAAGATTAAACCCAAACTGCAAGTAGAAAAACGAGATGGGCATTTTTTGCCCATTTCTATTTATGATGCGGAAACTATTGAGGGGTTCCCAGAGGGGCAGCTTTTCGACGTGAAGCCCGTCTCTAGGCGCTCAGACCCCCACCACAAGCTCTATTGGGTGGTTTTAGGTAGGGTGGTCAAACAAACTGGAGCTTGGGCGACTGCTGCGCACCTTCACGATGATTTAAAGATGATATGTGGATTTTACAGAACAGTAGTAAATCAAACCACAGGATCTATTTACTACACCCCTGACAGCATTGCTTACACAAAGATGGATCAGAAAGCGTTTTCAGTGTATTTTGAAACTGCAATGCAAAAATTATCGGAAACGATTGGGTTTGACCCCATGGAGGTTTTGGATGACAGGTAAACCGAAGATACCAGAGGCACGGGCTAAGATTGAAGAAGTCTTAGACTACCACAACATTCAAGTTGAAACGCGGATCAAATTAAGGGAAGCGTTGGGGCTTATGTATCGTCAAAAATACAAAGAAAAAAAAGCTCCCGCAAAAAATCGAAAGATGACCGCCTACATACGGGATACGATCAAAAAAGATGTGGAGAACAATCCAAGCAAATCACTTCAAACACTAGCCAATGAACTTCGCGTGAACAGCGGTAGGATTTCAGAGGTTTTAGCGGGAGATTTTGATCACCTATGAAAACCTTTTCAAACGCAAATCCGCTGAGATACTTGCAAGAACCGTGCAGAAAATGTGGCGCAGCAGCTGGGGAAAATTGCAAGCATAGCAACTCAAAGGAAAATGATGTCAAATCTGATGAGCAAGCCGCCGATGGGCTTGAAAAAGCCTAAGAGTAAAAAAGACGCTAATTTTTTAAAGTGGGTCAGAGAGCAGCATTGCGTTATCTGTAAAACCTTTGGCGAGGTGCAGCAAAGCCCAACCCAAGCCCATCACCCTATCCACAACAGGTATGGAACTCACAAGCGCTCAGATAATACTGCTATACCTTTGTGTGAAGGGCACCACCAAGGAATGTTTGATAGCAGCAAAACAGCGCTACATCGGGAGCCCAAGCTTTGGCTCGAAAAGTATGGCCCTGACTGGTCTTATTCCCAAGAAACAGAAATGTAGAGAACAGGCCCGCGAGCAGGGTGGCAGTACTGTTTTTGTATTTTCATTGTGTGAACTTGCTTGTCGTCTCGGATAACACCGTTCGGACCTGAGATCCCGTCAAGCGCAGCTTTGGCAATATTATCGCAATCTGGCTTAACCATATGCCGTATCGCGCCGAACTCAGCCGCCAGCTTTTTTTTCTGAGACCAAGACTTCGGTATTTCCATAAATGCAATGATCTCGACGTAAACAGGCTTGTCAGTTGCGATACGTGATTGCTGCCGCATGACCGCCCAAGTCGCGGCCTTTATTCGGCCCTCATACTCTTTTGTTTTTGCTGGCGTATAAGCGCGACCCGTGCGGGTAAACCTTGGGCGACCCTTCCCTTGGGGCTGTCCCGATACTTCTATTTCCACTTTATTCATCTTATTTTCCATTTTTTTTGTCATTATGTAAAAAAACTATTTACATTTGTCCAGAGCGAGAGCATAAGAGTAAATGCAACACTTACAAAAGAGGTTAAAAATGTTGGACTTTACTACACAGATTGACGATCTTTCTCGCGCATCAATAGACGATGCTTGCTTTGAAGTCATGGAAAAACCCCTCAAGGTTGACGGGTATGGAGAAATACCAAAATTTAAAGCTTTGTTTCGCGGTGATACAAACCAGCTTCTTCACGTTCACAACGAAAGCTA
>Ga0181563_10002897_pt1 | contig 16546 bp, 10 predicted proteins | sample 011ome_25_FD_133759 | JGI IMG/M metagenome (GOLD analysis project Ga0181563, IMG submission 133759) | Coastal salt marsh microbial communities from the Groves Creek Marsh, Skidaway Island, Georgia - 011512CT metaG (megahit assembly) | ecosystem: Environmental > Aquatic > Marine > Intertidal...
AGTCGGGAAAGGTTGCCAGGTCATTACCGAACAGGGCTGTCACCTCGGTGAAGTTTGAGCCGGTAAGCTGCATACCATCACCGGAATCACCGGCGAAGCGCACGACAACGTCTTCCAGCGCCTGACTCTCAGGAGAGTGGCTTTCCTTGGCAACAGTTTCTTGTGTTTCTACACTCATCCTTCAGTACTCTAAAAGATTGAAAAAATGTTTAACAAAACCGGAGCATTTCCAGTCTGCCTGTCTCGGTATCAAGGCGCCAGGTTTAGTACTCGTGATCCTTTTCTTCTCTGAAAAGAATCAAACTCCATTGAGTAAACCTGGCTGGTAGAAACAGCGAATTGCTCACTATGGCTAATTTCACCGAGGCCAGAAATTCAGGGCGCGGATTATAGCAATCACGATCGACAGAAGGCTAATAAATTCTGGAGATAAATTATTGATTGTGCAGTTAATAAGTAAGCGATGAGCGAGGCCGGCAGCTGTATTGATCGACCAATCACAGAGGCAGGTTCAAGTCTTGTGCAACATGGAGTCCTGCATTATGCTTGTTTGCTTTCGATCGTCCGCTAAAGCATGAAATAAATTCAGTTGGCGACAGTCAATTTTTATCAATAATAAAATCTGGTTAACAATAATAAACATAATTTAAGGATCTGTTATGTCCAATGGTATTCTGGCGCTTTTATCTCTTTTGCCTATCATTTCTGTCGCGGTCTTTCTGGTTATGCTGCGCTGGCCTGCAAGTCGGGCTATGCCAATTTCCTATGTAGTGGCCGTATTGCTTTCGCTTTTTGTCTGGCAGATTCCTTTCGTCAAAGTAATGGCCGCCTCGGTGAATGGGCTTATTGATGCGATTGAGCTGATCTATATTATTTTTGGGGCCATTCTACTGCTTAACACCTTGCAGGAAAGTGGCGCGATTCAGAGTATTAGAAAAGGCTTTTCCGACATAACGCCGGATCGCAGAATCCAGGTCATTATCATTGCCTGGTTATTTGGTTCTTTTATTGAGGGATCTGCCGGCTTCGGGACGCCCGCTGCAGTTGCAGTCCCCCTGATGGTAGGGTTGGGATTTCCGGCCATGGCTGCGGTTGTTTCCGGCATGATCATCCAGAGCACCCCGGTTTCTTTCGGCGCCCTGGGTACCCCGATGCTCACAGGTGTCTTTACCGGTCTGGCAGATGATGAAGCAGTAATGGCCTATGCCACTGAGCTTGGTATGGACCACCTGGAACTGGTTTCCTTTATCGCCGCCAAGGTGGCGCTGCTTCATGCTATTGCCGGCACCTTCATCCCATTAATTCTGGTCTGCGTCATGACCCAGTTTTTCGGGAAAAACAAATCGTTTATCGAAGGCATGAAGATCTGGAAGTTTGCCATCTTTGCGGCTTTCTCCATGACCATTCCCTATGTGCTGGTGGCGCGTTATCTGGGGCCGGAATTTCCTTCCCTGTTCGGCGGTCTGATCGGCCTTGCCATTGTTGTGACAGCTGCGCGCAAAGGTTTCCTGATGCCAAAAGAAGGTGATATTTGGGTATTTCCTGAGCGCAGTGAATGGGATTCTCTCTGGATTGGTCGTTTCGAAATGGAAGAGAAGCAATTTGAAGGACCTGGAATGAGTCTTGCCAAGGCCTGGATGCCATATATCATCGTTGCCGGTTTGCTGATTCTAACGCGTTTACCGCAGCTACCTTTACTGGATATGCTGCGCGGCAGTGTCGCTACGTTTTCCATCAGTGATATTTTCGGCACCACTATTGGTCAGTCTGTACAGCCCTTTTATTCCCCGGCAGCATTGTTTATTACCGTCTCTATTATTACCTATTTCCTGCATGGCATGGACACCCGTTCCTACGTCAATGCCTGGAAAACCTCGGCCAGGACCATGCTTTCCGCTGGTGCCGCACTGGTGTTTACGGTACCGATGGTTCAGGTATTTCTGAATTCGGATGGAGGCAGTGCCGGCTATCAGCAAATGCCTATTGAACTGGCCGAAGGCGTTGCCGCTCTTGCTGGTGATGCCTGGCCATTTTTCTCCACTTTCATTGGTGGTATGGGAGCCTTTGTCGCAGGCAGTAATACCATCAGTAATATGATGTTCTCATTATTCCAGTTTGGTGTGGGCGAACGTATTGGTGCTGACCCCACCTGGATTGTTGCCCTGCAGGCAGTGGGTGGTGCCGCCGGAAATGTTATCTGTGTGCATAATGTTGTTGCCGCATCCGCGGTAGTTGGACTGATTGGCAGAGAAGGGGAAGTGATCAGGAAAACCCTTATGGTATTTGTCTACTACGCCCTGTTTACAGGGGCAATCGGTTACGGCATTGTAGCCACCGCAAAAGGCAGTATGTTTAATATTGGTTATATCGTAGCGGTGCTGATAGTGCTTTGCGCCATAGCGATTATTGCCAAATATGGTGCGGCCAAAGAATCCACTGTGAATAATTAAATAGATTTTGGAAAGTCAGGAAACCATGTCAAAGAAAGAAGAAAGACTAAAGATAAAGGAAGAAAAGCAGGCAGCTGCAAAGCGTAAGGAAAAAGTCACTGCGCTTATTGTAAAAGCTGCCATCGTTATTCTGGTACCCCTGGCGCTGTTTGTATTTTATCAGGGTCTGTTTACCGGACCTCCATCTTTGCCGCCAGATTTAGTCGGGGAGGCTGATCACGTTAAAGGCTCTGCTGAGGCTGATGTGGTGGTTACCATGTACGCTGATTTTGAATGTCCCGCCTGTATGACCGAATTCCAGCTTATTGCTCGCACCTGGCCCAGAATCAGGGATGATGTGAAGCTGGTATTCAGGCACTTTCCCCTTGATACTCATCGGTTCTCGTTTCAGGCCAGCCGTTATGCGGAGGCTGCGGGAAGGCAGGGACGTTTTTGGGAAATGCATGATCTGCTTTTTGCCAATCAGCAGGCCTGGAGTCCGATGAATGATCCTGCGCCACTGTTTGAAGAGTATGCCGCGCAGCTCGGTCTTGATATTGAGCAGTTACGGGCAGATATTGAATTGCCTGAAGTGCGCGCCAAGATTGTAGCTGATCAGCAAGGCGGTATTCGTGCCGGTGTTCGCTCTACACCTTCGCTGTTTATCAATGGCCGCCTGGTGGGAAATCCGCAAAGTTCAGCGGCATTGATTGAACTGGTGAACGAAGCCAAGGCTTCCGGCTAAATTCGACCAGGCAAATGACGTCTCAAAACGTTCTTATGGCCTCAAGCAGATCAAAGTTGGCGTAGCCATCGGTAGGTATATCTGCCTTCTCCTGGAAGGCGCGTACTGCCGCTCTTGTCCTTGAACCCATTATCCCGTCCGGTGTCCCGGCATCTATGCCCTGGGCATTTAGTAATTCCTGAAGTTCAATGACTTCGCTTCTGCTCAGAGGACGTTCCTCAACAGAGGGCATATTGATGATTGGACTGCCTCCGACAAAGCGATCGGCAAGATGGCCGACAGAAATGGCGTAAAAAGTGGAGCGGTTCCAGACCATGGTGGTGCGGAAGTTATCGTAGACCAGAAATGCCGGGCCTTGTGCCCCAGCCGGCAAAACGATGGAGCCAAGCATGTCAGCATTTCCCAATGCGTTGCCATTAACGCGACGAATACCCAGACTGTTCCATTGAGTTACTGTTTTTCTGACGCCGGTTCCGGTCTGATTGAAGTCAAAAGCATCCGGTAAAATTACTTCGCGGCCCCAGCGTTCATCACTTTGCCAGCCGTTCTGCGAAAGGTAATTGGCGGCCGAGGCAAACACATCGGGAACGCTGTTCCAGATATCAACACGACCATCGCCATCACCATCGCGAGCATAGGCATAAAAAGTCGATGGCATAAATTGACATTGACCCATGGCGCCTGCCCAGGAACCTGACATTTGCTCTACCGGAATATGGCCTTCCTCGATAATGCGCAGTGCAGTCAATAATTCGCTGCGGAAAAAATCGCTGCGGCGCGGATCATACGCCAGAGTGGCCAGCGCATTGACCACGGAAAAGCCACCGGTAAAGTCACCAAAGTTACTTTCCAATGCCCAGAACGACACCAGGTAATGCGGCTGCACACCATATTGTTGCTGGATGCGATTGAATAAATCCTTGTGTTCTATCAGTAAACTCTTTCCCCGTTCGATGCGTGCATCGCTGAGGCGGTTGCGCATATAGCCGGCAAAAGTCTGCACAAATTCCGGTTGGCTTTTGTCCAGCTCCAGGACGCGGGGAATGGGCTCTTCAACCAGGGCGAATGCAGCATCCAGGGTTGTTTCGTTTATTCCCAGGCCCAGAGCTTCGGCACGTAATTCATCCAACCATTCAGCGAATGTCTGCTCCTGTGCGAGAGAAACACTGGCACTGAATAACAGAGAGAAAAATAGAAGGCCCAGAAATGATTGGTTTTTCATGCAGAATTTTCCTTTAAAGCGCTAATCCGATGTCGGGATATGTTTTATTGTTACCTATACAATGACATCTGCCACGGCTTTTTATTATGTCCTTTTTACAGCCACTCGAATTTGTAACCCACGGCATAGAGTGAATGAATCAGTTCTACATCAGGTAGTACATCGGCAATTTTCTTGCGCAGCTTTTTTATATGGCTATCAATGGTTCTGTCACTGACTACTCTGCCATCATTATAGATTTTATCAACCAGAACACTGCGGGAAAAAATTCTGCCAGGCTGGTCTGATAAGACCTTGAGTAACTGGAACTCCACAGCTGTCAGGTCAAGATTCTGACCATTAACGTTTGCCTTGTAAGTCTCAGTGTCCAGTACCAGGCCCTTGTCAGAAAGGCTTTCGATATTATCTGTGCGTCGCAATACTGCCTTTACCCTGGCAACCACTTCTCTTGGGCTAAATGGTTTGCAGATATAGTCATCGGCACCCAGTTCAAGACCAAGCAGGCGGTCAATTTCCTCAACCTTGGCGGTTATCATTATGATCGGCAGGGCGGAATTTTTCCTGACATCCTTGCAAATCTCCACACCGGTTTTACCAGGGAGCATCAAATCAAGCAGGACAATATCAGTGGTGTTCTCGGCGAGCCAACTTTCCACTTCAGAGCCATTGTACAAGCAGTCGGTTTCAAACCCGCTTTGGCGCAAATAATCCTGCAGCAGGGAAGCGATTTTAACTTCGTCTTCGACGATCAAAACATGCTGGCTCATAATCATTTAACCCTTGGAGGTTTATATCTTGGGACACTTATTACTAAGGCAAAGAGTATTAGTGTAATTCGGCAGTTATCACTGAGCAAATGAATCTTGAAGGCTGCGCTGCAGTCCGCGTCAGCTTTCCAGGCAGGGCAGTTCGATGATCAGTTTCAGCCCTCCGAGCTCAGAATGATCGGCACGGATAGACCCTTCGTGTGCTTCAACAATATTGCGGCAGATGGCCAGGCCGAGGCCGGACCCCCCTTCTTTTCGGTTACGCGAGGAATCCACGCGATAAAGGCGATCAAACAGGTGTTCCAGATTGTCATTAGTAACACCGGGCTTTGAGTCATACCATTCAATTCTTACTTTTTTTCCTGTCTGGGAAATACTGACCACCAATTCGCCGCCATCATCGGTATAGCGGCAAGTGTTTTGAAACAGGTTATCAAACAGCTGAATAATCCTGTTTTCATCTCCAATAGTCTGGATACCGTTATCGGCAAAGCGAGAATGTATTTTTGGCGTCAATTTTATATGGTGTTTTTCCAGCTTATGCCTGTTCATGTCTCTGGAAATCTCAAAAATTTCGGTCAGGTTAATTTCTTTCTTTTCGTAAATCAGCGCGCCCTGATCTGACATGGAAAGCTCATGCAGATCGTTGACAAGAGCGTTCAGGTGAACCACTTCATGGTGCAGTGAGTTGATTGTATCCGGATTCATGGGGCGAATGCCGTCCTGCAATGATTCCAGCTCTCCCTGCAGGATGGATAGGGGGGTTCTCAATTCATGGGAGATATCTGCAATCCATTGCTGACGTGCCAGTCTGTTCTGGTCAAGGGTATCGGCAAGGGAGTTAAAATCTGCTGAAAGCTGCGTTAGTTCGTCAGAACCGCGGACAGGAATACGCGAGGTATAGTCACCATTGGCAAGGCGGCGGGTGCCATCAACCAGTTCCCTGACAGGGCGCACCATAAAGGTAGAAAGTGGAAAGGCAATAAGCGCTGAAATGATGCCGAGAAACAGGGCGAAGGTAAAAAATGACTGCTTTTGCTGCTCTGTAAACAGCAGATCTGCCTGTTCTGATAATTGTTGCCGACTGGTAACAGCGAGGAAGCCAACGGTTTTGCCCCCGACAACTATAGGATTCTGGTTTGCCGCAGGCATGGCATCTTCACTACCCCAGATAATTGATCCATCGGCATCCAGTAGAGCTAGGTAAGGACGGGCCGGGCTGTATTCAGAGGTGTAGTACCAGTCGTTGGGCGAAAACCTGGCCGGTGTAGGTCGTTGTGTGCCAAGGCGGGCATTTAATTCCGGGTCAACGGTACTTTCAATACTTTCACGAATCAGATCACCAAATTTCCTGAAGTCTTCACGGATAGGGTCCCAGGATCCGGTATGTACATAAAAGCTTTCCAATCCATCCAGCAAGGCAGGAACCTGTCTTTCCTCGATGCGCGAGACGTAATCCAGAAAGCCGCTATCAAAGTTGAAACGTCCAATGCTGTACATAGCTACGTAGACAATAATGTGCACTGACAAAATTGCGAAAAACAGCTTGAACTTGATGCTTAATCCCGTGGGCAGAATTGGTATAAGTTAAGTAATAAGTTGATTTACAGGTTAAGTAAAAATCTATTGCTATGATGGTCTGCTTTTATTTAACAGGCTACTATACAAGGTATACCCAAGCGAAGGATGTAATTTTTCCGGAATGCCTTTTACGTTTCATATTATTTGCACATTAGTTGGTTTTCGCTATGGTTTTTAATGCCTTCCATCCCCTGACGCGTAGCTGGTTTGAGGAGACTCTGGGGCAGCCAACTGCGGCTCAACAAGAAGCCTGGCCGGCAATTCAACAAGGCCGAAATACCCTTATTGCGGCGCCCACCGGAAGCGGTAAAACTCTGGCAGCATTCTATGTATCGATTGATCGCCTGGTACAACAGGCACTCAATAATGAGCTGGAAAGCAGTACCCGGATTATCTATGTGTCTCCCCTCAAGGCCCTGAGTAATGATATCCAGCGTAATCTGCAGGAACCGCTAGCCGCTATTTGTCAGAAACTGGAAGCGCAGGGATATCCCGGTATTGATATAAAAGTTGCCGTTCGCACCGGTGACACTTCCCAGTATGAGCGCCAGCAGATGCTCAAACATCCTCCGCATATTCTGGTTACCACACCGGAGTCTCTGTATCTGTTGCTTACCAGCAAGGGCGGGCGCGCTTTACTGGGCAATGCTGACACCCTGATTGTCGATGAAATCCATGCCATGCTTGGTGATAAACGCGGCGCGCATTTATCACTGTCGGTGGAGCGCCTGGAGCATCTGGTCGGCAAACCCTTACAACGCATTGGGCTGTCTGCTACGCAGAAACCCATTACCGAAGTAGCGAAATATCTGGTGGGTAAACACAATGTCAGCAGCGACGGCACAGACTGTGTCATCATCGATGGCGGCCATAAAAAATCCCTGGATTTAAGTCTGGAAGTCCCCAAATCTCCACTCACGGCTCTTATGAGTAACGAGGTATGGGAGGAATTGTATGAGCGCCTGGTAGAGTTGGTGGACAGTCATCAGACCACGCTTATCTTTGTTAATACGCGCCGGCTTGCTGAGCGACTTGCGCTGTCATTGGGCGAACGCATTGGTGAAGACTTCATCAGTTCTCACCATGGCAGCATGAGCAAGGACCATCGCCACCAGGCTGAACAACGCCTGAAAAATGGGCAGCTACGGGTGCTGGTGGCTACCGCCTCCATGGAGCTGGGAATCGATATCGGTTCGGTAAACCTGGTAGTACAGTTTTCTTCTCCCAAAAGTATTTCTGCCTTCTTGCAGAGAGTCGGACGCAGTGGTCACCAGGTAGGGGGTATTCCCAAAGGTGTCCTGTTTCCATTGACCCGGGATGATCTGGTTGAATGTACTGCCTTGCTGGATAGTGTAAGGCGCGGTGAGCTCGATCAGTTGTGCATTCCTGAAAAACCACTGGATATTCTGTCCCAACATATTGTTGCTGAAACTGCCTCCTGTGAAGACGAGGAAGCAGGTCTGGAACTGGATGCATTGTTTGAATTATTCAGCCGCGCCTGGTCGTATCGGGACCTGGCTCGTGAGGAGTTTGACCAGATAGTACAAATGCTGGGTGATGGTTATACCAGCAGGCGCGGACGCAGCGGCGCCTTGCTGCATGTGGATCGCATTAACGGTAATGTCAGGCCACGAAAGTCGGCCCGGCTTACCGCGCTGACCAACGGTGGCGCTATCCCTGACATGTTTGAATACCAGGTTGTGCTGGACCCGGAAGATACTATCGTTGGTAGCCTGAACGAGGATTTCGCACTGGAGTCACTGCCCGGTGATATTTTTACCCTTGGTCATCACAGTTGGCGCATGTTGAGAATAGACGGACTCAAAATACGCGTTGCCGATGCCAGTGGTCAGCCGCCCACCGTTCCATTCTGGTTTGGCGAGGGCGGCGGACGCAGTAGAGAATTGTCAGAATCGGTATCGCGCTTGAGAATAACCCTGCGTGAATTGCTCAATGAGTCAGTGCCCCTTGCTGTGAATTTTCTGGTCAAGGATGTCGGTCTGCAGTTTTCTGCAGCAGAGCAGATCGTGGATTACCTGAAGGCGGGAAGCGATGCCCTCAATGTAATGCCCAGCCGTGAGGCTATTGTGATGGAGCGGTTTTTTGATGAAGTGGGTGACATGCACCTGGTGATTCACTCGCCATTTGGTAGTCGTATGAACCGGGCATGGGGACTGGCATTACGCAAACGGTTTTGCCGCAGTTTTAATTTTGAGTTACAGGCTGCCGCCAATGAGGACAGTATTGTGATCTCGCTGGGTCCCGTTCACAGTTTCGAGGTAGCAGATGTCTTTCATTATCTGAAGGCGGCGACAGTAAGAGAGGTACTGATCCAGGCCTTGCTGGATGCACCAATGTTTGAGTCCCGCTGGCGCTGGAATGCTACCCGTTCACTGGCAATACAGAGGAATCGTAATGGCAGCAGGGTGCCACCTCAATTTCAGCGCATGAATGCGGAGGACCTGATTGCCCAGGTGTTTCCTGATCAGCTTGCCTGTCAGGAAAACCTGACGGGCAAGCGTGATGTGCCGGATCACCCTCTGGTGCAGCAAACCATCCATGACTGTCTGACCGAAGCCATGGATCTTGATGAACTGTTAAGTCTGCTGCATTCAATCGAAGCCAATGAGCTTGAGCTGGTGGCCAGGGATTTACGCGAGCCTTCTCCTTTTGCCCAGGAAATCATCAATGCCCGGCCTTATGCCTTCCTTGATGACGCGCCTTTTGAGGAAAGGCGCACCAATGCCATTCGCAATCGTAGCTGGCTTGATCCTGCTGAAACAGACGATTACAGCAATCTGGATGCCGAGGCAATTGCCCGGGTCAGGGAGGAAGCGTGGCCCTGGATTCGTTCTGCTGATGAGTTACATGACGCATTACTGGTGCTTGGGTTTATCACCGATACGGAGATGAGTGCTGGACCCGATGGCGAGAATTACCGTGTTTACCTGGAGCCTTTGTTGCAGGCCGGCCGAGTCACACTGGCCTGTCATGGGGAAACGCGCCTGTGGATTGCCGTTGAAAGAATTGACTGGTTCAAAGCACTGGCGCTGCCAATGAATTTTGATCCGGTAGTTGATGTGCCGGAAAATATTGTTGATGTTGCGCTCAGTCGTGAAGCGGCGTTACAGGAAATTATTCGGGGCAGGCTGGAATGTCTGGGACCGGTCAGCAGTATTCGATTAGCCAATGATATTGGTCTTGAAGTCTCTGACATTGAGTTTGCCTTGCATGGCTTGCAGGCTGAAGGCTTTGTCTTTAAAGGACAGTACTCGCCGCTATTGGCGGGATCAATATTAACTGCGGAGGAGTGGTGCGAACGTCGCTTACTGCAGCGTATTCATCGATATACCATTGACTCCCATCGAGAAAGTATCAAGCCGGTATCCCTGCAGGCGTATATGGAATTTCTTTTTCGCCATCATGAAGTACGGGATCTGGCTCAGGAAACAGAGGTGGCCATGCCAGCCACTCATGAAACGCTATCGAGGCTGTTGCAAAAACTCGATGGCATCAGTGCCCCAGCCTCAGCCTGGGAAAGCGACATCCTGCCTGGCAGACTGCCCGGTTATGACCCTGCCTTGCTCGACATGTTATGTCTGAGTGGTCGCGTTAGCTGGGGTAAATTTTTCCCTGCAGTTCAGGTGAGCCAGAATGGTCAGGGCAAGAAAGCACGTGTGCCTGCTGGTGATGAGGTTTCTGCCACACGGCCACGGGCCGGGCCGGTGAAAAGTACACCGATAAACCTGGTGCAACGGGACAATCTGTCTTTATGGAGCAATCTGGTTCCTGCTGATAGCGCAGTGCCGAAAGCTATGAGCAGTGATGCCGGAGAGATCATGGCCCTGTTGGCGAATAAAGGGGCCAGTTTCTTTCTTGATATTGTGCGGGACACCGGTCTCATAAAAACCCGGGCAGAAAATGCCCTGGCGGAGCTGGTCAGCCTTGGTGTAGTAACCAGTGACAGTTTCAGCGGCATGCGCGCATTGCTTAGTGTAAAAGGCAAAAAAAACAGGAAAGGCCGGGATGGGAAAACGCGGCGTTCGCTCTATGAGATCGAGGATGCCGGTCGCTGGACGCTGATCTCACAGCCGGCAGTTGCTGGCAAAGAAGCGTCTGAGCAGGGTAAAGAACAGGGTAAAGAACATCGTAAAGAGAAGGATGATGAGATACTGGAAAAACTTGTCAGTATTTACCTGCAACGATGGGGAGTGATAAGCAAGAAGGTTCTCGAGCAGGAAAATTATTCGCCCCCATGGCGACTGCTATTGCTCAAACTGCGGCGCATGGAATTACAGGGGCGCGTCAGGGGAGGGCGCTTTATAGCCGGTATCGGTGGTGAACAGTTTGCTTTACCTGAAACGGTAAAATCCCTCAGGCAGTGTGCTGCCGACCTCAGACAGCAAGCTGAAGACACCGTTACCCGCAGGCTTATAAACGGCACTGATCCTCTAAACCTGATCGGTGTTATTTTACCGGGCAGGAAGATAGCCAGACTGGCAAAAAACCGTATTCTTTTTGAAAATGGTTTGCCCGTTGCTGTGCTGGAAAAAGATGAGGTGAATCTGCTTAGACCCTGTCTGGATAATGAATTGGTGTTATACCGGCAAACTCTGTTGAACAGGCACTATTCTTCACATCTGCGAGCCTATCTGGGCAGGTAGCAGGTAGCAGGTAATAAGTGGTGACAGATAAATAAAATCAGTTGATCCAGGCCGGACAGGGCAGAAATAAAAACTCTAAAGTGGTGAGCATAGAATTTGAGCTGGTTGGGGTTTTTAAAAACTGGTCATTTTATTTAATTAAATCATAGGATAAGGTGTGCCATATTGGGAAATGGTAAACATACCAGTGTTTGAAAAGATAGTTTTTCAAGCAAAGCCTTTTTATAAAAACCCTGTAAAAAAGGTCTATGCATAAAGGTCTCACAATAATAGACACGACAAAGTGTCATGCGCCATCTGAAGCTGGCAGTAGTAATAAGTCCCTGTTAAGGGAATACCGGGAACGATAGCAGGCCTGGAAAGGGTAGAAAGGGTAGAAAGAGGGAAGGGGTGGAAAGACCCGGAATAATAAACAGGAATTCCAGATGAGAAGTCAGGATAGAGACCAGTCAAAAGATTTGAATATTGATCAAATCGAGCTGAAAGGGTTTTCTCGCAGCCTGACTGAAATTGAATTTCTGCTGCTGATCCTTGTCATCCTCTATATAGTTGTTCCGGGCACTACGGTAACAGCCGAGCCTTTCTGGATGACTCTTTCCATGCTCGCTTACGCGGTCTTCGTGCTTGGCTTTAATTATGTCAATCTCGATACTCCCCAATATGCCTGGAAACTGGCTATAGAAACCTGGGTGATGATTATTTTTATCACCTGGATACTGTGGAATACAGGCACTATTCAAAGCCCATTGTTTAATCTTTATCTGCTGGTTGTTATTTCCAGTGCAATCACGCTGGACAAGGTAACGACGACCCTTGAAATTATTCTGATTTTTGCTGTCTATGTTTTTCTTGGTGCTAAAAGCGGCATTGAATATGACATGGCGGGATTCAGTGAGACCATGGTTTATTTCTCACCTTTTGTTCTGGTTGCCTACATCACCACCATGCTGGCCTCCGATGTTCACTACGGCAAGATGATGTTCAAGGCCTTGTCTGAAACAGATGAAATGACAAACCTGCTGAACAAGCGTTCTTTCATTCCCATGTTTAACAAGGCCGCGGAAGTGGCCATGAAATACAACCAGCCTTTGTCTGTAATGATGATAGATGCAGATAACCTGAAGGAAGTTAACGATAAACATGGCCATAAAGCCGGTGATAGATTAATTGTGACCATTGCCACTACCATCGAGGAATGTCTGCGTACCTCCGATATTATTTGCCGCTATGGCGGAGATGAATTTGTTGCGCTATTACCTCAATTGCCAGCTTCTCGCGCCATAGAAACTGCAGAGCGCCTGAGAAATGCGGTGGAAAATACGTCCTTTGATGCGGATGGTAAACTTATCAAATCAACGGTCAGCATTGGTATTGCCACCTATCCGGATGAGGTGGGCAATGTTTTTGAACTTTTGGAAAAGGCCGATGAGGCGCTTTACGAATGCAAACGTTCAGGCCGCAATAGTGTAATCAGTTATTCCACCGCACAAGTGGCAGCCAGTGTTGAACATATCTCTTCAACCAAGTTGTATGAAGTGAAGCAGGGCGGTTCCAGAAAAACTGATAAAACCTGAGTTTTCAGCCGCCCATTTCCAGTAACACCTTCAACGTCCCTTTTTTATTAGCCCGGGCTATAGCCTGGGTCGCTTTAGTGAGTGGAAAAACATCCTGAGTTAGTCCTGCCGGGTTAATTGACCCGGAAGCAAGCAGTGCTATGGCCTTGTCCATTGGTCCACAGCGGGAGCCCAGCAGAGTGATTTCATTGACCACCAGAGGTGCCGGATTAAACTCCAGATTGCCTTGATAAGTAGATTTTAATACCAGCGTGCCGCGCGGTGCGGTTAGTTGCACGGCTGTTGCAAAGCCTGAAGGATTTCCTGTAGCTTCAATGACCACGGGGAATTTGAGGTCAGGCGGGGTGGTGCAAAAAGAGATATTGTCCAGCCCAGGTAATTCGAGCCGTTCCGGATGATGCCCAAGCAGAGTGACTTCCAGTCCTGCTTGCGCAAGGCTCATGGTAATCAGTAATCCCAATTTGCCATCGCCAATTACCAGCACGCCCTCGTGCCGGGAAAAATTAACCTGTTCCTGAATCTCCAGCGCTGCTGCCAGCGGTTCAGCATATACGGCGAGGTCATCCTCAAGAGAGTCGGGCACTATAACCAGGTTTTCCTCTGGCGTGGTCAGAAACTCGGCAAAGGCGCCATCCCTGCCATGAATGCCCAGGGCAGAACGATTAACGCAGTGATGGGGCATGCCGGCCTGGCACATGGCGCAATGATGGCAGCTGCTGTTGATATCCGATACCACCCGTTTGCCAATAAGAGAGGAGTTAGCCGCCGCGTCAACGATGCCGACAAACTCATGACCCAAGGTGCCGCTAAAAGGGTAATAGCCGCGAATAATTTCCAGGTCGGTATTGCAGATACCTGCCCTGGTCAGGCGAACCAGTACTTCACCGGCTTTCGCTTTCGGTTTGGCTACAGTATTTAAAGCAAGAGAATCGCCGTCCCACTGCAGTGCCTTCATCATTTTCGTAGAACTCATGGTTAATCGGCCGGATAAATCGTGGGGTCAGGAGGCTAATCGTAGTAAACTGACGTTTATATTGATAGTCTCATCGGGCTAATAAAGTAAACTCTTTCCATGAAAAAAGCGGACTCCCTGACGGGAAAAATTACAAAAGACGTTGCCGTAGCTACCAGCTCTGGCCGTGCCGAAGTCAACAAAGTTGCCAAGCCTGACACAAAAGCCAACGCTGCTTCAGGCCGGCACGATCATGTTGATGCGATCAACCAGGTATTTGCTGAACTGGAGCTTGCTTATCACAACCAGTATCACAAGGCTTATGCCCAGGAAGGTAGCATCGGGCTGGCTAAAAAATACTGGCTGGAATGTCTTGCCCACTTCTCCCCTGAAATTATTCTTCAGGCTACGCGTACTGTTGTTACCTCACAAGAGTATCTGCCATCGGTAGCCAGTATTGTTCACGCCTGTGAGGAAGCCATGAGCGGTTTTGGCTTGCCTGCTGCCGGTGCCGCCTATATTGAAGCCTGCTGTGCACCTAACCCCAAGGCTGAGCAAATCTGGTCGCACCCGGCAGTCTATCTTGCGGGGAAGGCTACAGGATGGTTTGAGCTGGCCAATAAAACCGAGAACCAGATTTTTTCCCGCTTCGAGAAAAATTATCGTGGCTTGTGTCAGCGCGCGCTGCACGGAGAAACACTTGTCATTGACAGGCCAGAAGCGTTGCCGGAGCAGATTTCAAGAACACTGACCCTGGAAGAAAATAAATCCAGAATGGCAGAATTGAGGAAGCAGCTTAAAACGTCCTAGGGCTTGCGTGCTTCTGCTTTTGATCTCGACCTGTTCAAGCCAGTTTTTTGTACTTCATCCGCGTCGGTTCCTCATCACCTTTACGCTTCTTGAAATCTTCTTCGTACTCAGAATAGTTGCCTTCGTGGAAAATCACTTCGCTGTTGCCCTCAAAGGCAAGAATATGAGTTGTGATGCGATCCAGGAACCAGCGGTCATGGGATACAACAATGACCGTTCCGGGGAATGCCAGCAGGCCTTCCTCCAGCGCTCTTAAGGTTTCCACATCAAGATCATTGGTTGGTTCGTCAAGTAACAGGACGTTGGCACCACGCTTCAGCAACTTGGCCAGATGAACACGATTGCGTTCTCCGCCTGACAGGTTTTTAACAAATTGCTGCTGGTCGGTACCTTTAAAGTTAAAGCGACTGACATAAGCGCGGGACGCAATTTCATAATTGCCAATAGTCATATTATCCAGACCGTCGGAAATTTCCTGCCACACCGTGTTTTCCCCATTCAGGGAATCCCGGCTTTGATCCACATAAGCCATGTCGACCGTTTCTCCCAGAGAGATATCACCACTGTCAGGTTGCTCCTGTCCAACGAGCATGCGCAGGAAGGTGGTTTTGCCTGCGCCATTACCTCCGATGATGCCGACAATCGCGCCTCGGGGAATTGAAAAGTTCAGGTCATTGATCAGACTTGTGCCATCAAAGCCCTTGCTGACATGATTTACTTCCACCACCTTTTCGCCCAGGCGTGGTCCGGGCGGAATATACAATTCGAGTGTTTCGTTGCGGTTCTGAAAATCTTTTGAGCTGAGTTCCTCGAAGCGAGCCAGCCTGGCCTTGCTCTTGGCCTGTCTGCCCTTGGGATTTTGCCTTACCCACTCAAGTTCAGCTTTAACGGTTTTTGCCAGTGACGCCTGTTGTTTGGATTCCACTTGCAGGCGCGCTTCCTTGGCAGCCAGCCAGTCACTGTAATTACCTTCGTAGGGAATGCCATGACCACGGTCAAGCTCCAGAATCCAGCCAGCAGCATGATCAAGAAAGTAGCGGTCATGGGTGATAGCAACAACGGTTCCCGGGTATTCCTGTAAAAATCGTTCCAGCCAGGCAACACTCATGGCGTCGAGATGGTTGGTTGGCTCATCCAGTAACAACATGTCGGGCTTTGACAATAATAAGCGGCAAAGCGCGACACGACGCTTTTCACCACCGGACAGGGTTTTTACTTCAGCATCCCAGGGTGGAAGACGTAGTGCATCTGCTGCAATTTCCAGTGTTCTGTCAGCATCCCAGCCATTACAGGCATCTATGGCGCCCTGTAATTCGCCCTGTCTTTCCAGCAGGGTGTTCATTTCGTCATCGCTCATGGGCTCGGCAAACTTGTCGCTGATGGTGTTAAATTCATCTATCAAATCCTTGATTTCACGAATGCCATCTTCCACGTTACCTTTAACATCCTTGTTTTCATCGAGATCCGGCTCCTGCGGGAGGTAGCCAATTTTAAGACCAGGCTGGGGTCTGGCTTCACCATGAATATCCGTGTCGATGCCAGCCATGATGCGCAGCAGGGTAGATTTTCCGGCACCGTTTAGTCCCAGTACGCCTATTTTTGCGCCAGGAAAGAATGACAGGGAAATATCTTTGAGGATTTCGCGTTTTGGCGGGACAACTTTTCCTACACGATTCATTGTGTAAACAAACTGGGCCATAAATCAGGTTTCCTGCTGCATGAAAGAGGTTAAAACGAATGAAGAAACGGGTACTAGTATTTTTATCGAACAGTTTCTTTTTTAAGGTAGAATAATCAGCCGC
>Ga0181563_10002900_pt1 | contig 16536 bp, 15 predicted proteins | sample 011ome_25_FD_133759 | JGI IMG/M metagenome (GOLD analysis project Ga0181563, IMG submission 133759) | Coastal salt marsh microbial communities from the Groves Creek Marsh, Skidaway Island, Georgia - 011512CT metaG (megahit assembly) | ecosystem: Environmental > Aquatic > Marine > Intertidal...
GAATTTGAGATGGAATACAAATCAGACAAACACATGGACAGAAATAAAAAACCCGCGAAAGGCTGTGCCAATTCGCGGGTTTTTGGATTCTGGACTGAACCTGACTCGGCTTCGATGTCTAGGGATTAAAGACTCCAATTCACTGAGCAGCAATGGTGCACTGCTCGATTCGCCTTTGATCACCCAGTCGGCTTCGATTACCTAAACCCTAGCGATCGCTAAAGTCGAGGAACCACCAGCCGTCATCCCATTCGAGACTTACACGACGCCATCCAAGTGGAACTTGCGGGTAAGGGTAGAATGGGCCGATGAAGGGCCAAGCCGATGGGCTGTACTGAGTAGGATAGGTCACTTGGGCATAATTTGGATGTGCCGCGTAGCCCGGCCAAGCGTAGTTGGGCAGATTTGGCGTGTCATATCGAGGTGCACCAGGTGGCGAGTGAGGAGCCATTGGAACAGGCTGCCCAGCAACAGGACCAGAAACAGGTGCGAAGTTCGCTACCGTTCGAGTCATGGAACCTTGCTGACTCATGTCGAATGGCACTGGCATTGCCGCACCAGCCACGACCGGCATCGCACCTTCACGAGCTGGCCGAACGACAGGATCAACGGCCACTGGAGCGAGAGAAGGAGTGGTCACTTCCATACCAGCAAAAACCGGCTCCGGCATTGCAGGAGCAGCAGCTGGGATTGAGATGGTTTGACGTACACCCTCGACACCCTCAACACCTTCCGCCAAAGCGATGATCGTGTTTCTCTGTGCTTCGGAGCTTGCTCGACCGATCAAGTGAACGACACCACTGTGGCTTTTCACATCGACACCGAAACCACGTAGCTGACCAGCCTCTTTGGCTTGGGTCAAAGCTTCGATAATGCTAGCTACGATCGCTGCATCGCTGCTCACTGCCTCGCCCTCTGCCGAAACAGGCAAGATGTCTGTGGGAGGGGTGGCTTCGATCGAAGAATCAGATTGCTCGAGAAGAGCCTTGCGGAACGAGAAGCCGCTTGCCGCAGGAAATTCCATTTCCTTCACCTCTGCCGACTCGGCAACCTCAGCAGGTGCCTCAACCGCGGCAGGTGGGTCAACCACAGCAGGTGCGTCAACCACAGCAGGCTGCTCAGCGACGCTAATTGTGACTTCGTCAACAATTTTCGCCACTCCCTCGACACCGTCAGCGGTACCGAGCACTAACTGTTTTTGTGCTTCCTCGGTTACATTACCTCGGAATGCGACAACCCCCTGATCTACTTTCATATCAAGGGTGAAGTCTTTGAGAGCACCGGAATCCCGGTTGCTCTTTAATCTCTTGATGATTTCTTCAGCGATTTCACGATCACCACCCCAGACCTGGCTTGGCCCAAGGGCAGCGAGTGCTGCAATCGCTAAACCGAAATATTTGCGTCGCATCGAAATGCCTCCCTGCAGTCCTAATTTCAACCTGGGTCGGTTCCGTCTGACTAACCGATCGCAACATGCGAGCTGGAAAAGGTCGCCGCGGGTGGCGACGGAAATGGTCAAACGGTCATACCAGACCGGTGTTGTTGGTTGTTTCGGTCGTAAGGGGGGAGACAAGGTAGGTTTTTTCTCATTTTGTCGCTGATTGGGGTTTCGCGGACCAAAAATAATTGATCCGACGCCTTTCAAAAGTTCACAAGTGGCCGAACAATCAGCAAGGTCATCGCAAACTCGCCAAACCCCCAGTAGGTGTCAAGTCGACATCCGATTTGCATTTCACTACAAAGTATTTTGTTCGCATCGTGAAAAGAGAAATGTAAGAACCGATGTCGTTCCTGTGCGATCAATCGAGCCTCGACCCAACCAAACCCGCCGATGAACTTGTCACATGACCGGTCTTTTACGAAATGCGATCGGTTAGAAACACATGGAAGAGGAGAACCGAATGGAATTCGACCAGCCTGACGCCGAAGAAAAAAACTTCGCTACCCTCGCTCACCTCTCCGGTTGCGCCGGTCTCATCAGCCTAGGCTACATTGGTTTTATCGGGCCGCTTCTGATCTGGTGGCTCAAGAAAGACAGTTCGGCTTATGTGGAATTTCAGGCAAAAGAAGCATTCAACTTTCAGATCACCATCCTCTTTATCGCTGCTGCTTGCGGTGCTTTAACAATCCTAAGCTGCGGGACGCTGTTTCCGCTGTTGTTTCTCCCAGTGGTGCTACAAGTTATTTTTGGGATTCTTTCGGTGATGGATGTTCGCAAAGGCTACGCCTACCGATACCCGTTCAACCTCCGATTATTGCAGTAGCACCATCTTGCTGCGGTGATACCGAGTCGATGCCCATGGCAGACGCGATGTTCACCGATAGCCCGAGGACCACGCATCGAAAGTTATTCACGGCTTCGGGAACATCAACGCTAGAAAGCTTTTGTCGTGGCAACAGCAGCATTGCAGCAATATCAGGGATCATCGAGCCGAGAAGATTCAGCCAGCACATCGGAGTGATCTCGACCTGACACGAATCAATCTCAAATCGCAAAGATCTCTGTCGCGACAAACGCGTCGTTTGTGACCGGCGCCGTTCACTCGCGAAACCAACCGCTTACAGGTGAAACGCACAGTTCGCTTGCGAAACTCACTTGTCACTTGCGAAACGCGCGGAGGATCGAAGCAAGAGTCAACAAACCGGCAAACAGGGGTGCAATCACGAAGACGGTTTTGGGCTGGGTCGCAACGATCCCCAAGACAAGCACGCCCAGCATGGCGAACCCTGGTGGCAGCCAACTCGCCGGTCGCCGCAAAGTCGGCCATGCAAGCCAAAGTGCACCAAGAATCAAACCGATCCTTCCCGTCGCTGCAGATAATGCTTTGATACTCCCCGTTTGCTCGAGTTGGTAGGTCATCCAAATCGATGCACTCACGAGAACCACAGACAGAGCGAGCACGATGCTCCTTCTGGGATCCGACGGCTGTTTTGATCGATTTGACATACTCTGAGCAAAATGAAAAAACTCGACCCATTATTATTGCAGGTCGCTTTATTGAATTCAGCTTGTCTGCTGGTAAGGCGATTGATTCAACTAGCTTGGTCAGCAGCACCGCAGTGTACCACAACACATCCCTCAAGCGAAAAAGCGTCAAGGCTCACCGACAAAACGCGTTCGCGGACAAAAGACGTCATCAAAATATCGCTCGACAGTTAGCGTCAAGCGGCTTCGTTACCATCGACCTCGCATCATGCGACTTGATGAACCTCCCCACCACTGTCAAGATGCTGGCTCCTTGATATTCACTGCGGTGCAAAAACCAATGCCTAACCGGCCACCGCTCCCTTAAGACCAACAACAAGATGTCGTAGCTTCACGGAAGTAGCGATTCTGTTTTTGGAGCGATTTTCTCGAGCACTAGATAGCGAATCAATGCGATTACTTTGTTTTAGCGACTTACATCGGGATGTGATCGCCGCCGAAAAATTGGTTGACCGTGCTCGAGAGGCCGACTTTGTCATCGGCGCCGGAGATTTTGCGACCCGCCGTATCGGAGTGGCTGACACCATTGATGTGCTCAAACAGATTCAAACCCCTGTCGTATTAGTTCCAGGTAATGGTGAATCCTTCGACGAACTACACGATGCCTGCAAAGACTGGCAGCAAGCGAGGGTTCTTCACGGAACCGGTTGTGAAATCAATGGACAAAGCTTTTGGGGCGTCGGTGGTGGTATTCCGGTGACCCCTTTTGGCGACTGGAGTTATGACTTTGACGAGGAACAAGCCGAGAAAATGCTCGCGGACTGTCCAGTAGGTGCAATTCTTGTCGTTCACTCGCCTCCCATCGACACGGTTGATCACGACCAGAGTGGTCAGATCCGTGGTTCCCGAGCGATTCGCGACGCGGTTGAGCGTCTCTCACCAGCCGCTGTCATTTGTGGCCATATTCATAGCGACTGGGAAAAATCAGTCATTTTGGGAACCACCATCATTCAAAATGCGGGGCCAAAAGGCGTGATGGTCGAGCTTGATTTCCCGCCTCAGTGATTTTCCTTGAAGAGATACTGCTGAAAAAACTTCTTGTCGCAGTGCCACCAGCTCGAGAATTTTTTGGGCATCGCATCCGAAAAGATCAGACTATTTCCAAATCCGCGTCTTGGCATCGACGTGCGTTCCCCTCGCATGAACCGCTGAGCGGTCGGATTGTCCGTGTTGGTCTCCTCAAATCAGCGGCTAGCGGTCCCCGGTTGGGCTCGATTCTGCCCCACGGTATTGACGGAACGCAAAGATAGGTCGGGAGAGCATTTTTCCAGAAGCTTGGAGCGATTGGATTGAGCGGCTTAGAATTAGGTCCTCAAAGCAGCCCACCAATCGCAGAAGAGTCCACAGCGTGATATGATCTCTCGATCGTCGATTTCCCTACTATCTGAATTTTGAGGCATGAATGAGTAACGCGGAAACCTCCGTGAGCCCCGAAGTGGCCCAGCGAGCTGCCGATGCAAAGGATCGGCTGAATGAACACACACTCAAGACGGTGCATTGGCATTTCAGCGATGAGACGGGAAGTCCGTTTTGGTTGCAGAAAAAATCAGAGCTCAATTTCGATCCGCTCAAGGATGTCAAGGGATTCGATGACCTGAAGAAGTTTCCCCACTTCGAAGATGAGTGGCTTCGTGGTGGACCTGTCAATCGTTGGGTTCCGAAGGGCCATGCGGGCAAGCCTACCTACGTCTTCGAGACGGGTGGAACAACTGGAATCCCGAAAAGCCGTGTCGTGCTGGAAGATCATTGGAAAGACTACGAGCTTTTCAGCGACACGCTTCCCGATGAATACTTCCCCAGAAATTCGAACTGGTTGATGCTGGGTCCCAGCGGCCCTCGAAGACTTCGTCTCGCTGTTGAACATTTGGCTCAGCACCGAGGTGGAATCTGCTTCTGTATCGACTTGGATCCTCGCTGGGTCGTCAAGTTGATTAAGAAAGGGTGGATGGAGCATCTTGAGGAGTACAAGAAGCACTGCATTGATCAAGCAGTCACCGTTCTGACGGCCGGTCACGATATCAAATGCATGTTCGCAACTCCCAAGCTTCTCGAGTCGTTGGGTGAAGCTCTCGAAGAAAAAGGCACGAGCCTTCCTGAAGTCGGAATCACCGGTATCTTCTCGGGAGGAACCGAATTTACACCTCAGTGGACAAAATTCTGCGTCGAAGAACTCCTAGGTGGTAGTCCCGAAGAAGGTGGTGTCTACATGACCCCGACCTACGGGAACACCCTGATGGGACTCGCCTGCAGCAAACCAGTTACCGCTGCTGACGGCTACAAAATCTCTTATTACGCTCCTCAGCCACGTGCAGTCACCGAAGTCGTTAGCTTCGATGACTATGATCAAGTGGTTGGATACGGTGAAACGGGTCGAGTAAAACTTTACACGCTCACCGACGAGTTCTTTGTCCCTGGATTCATGGAACGGGACGAAGGAGAACGCGAAGCTCCCTTCAACACCTACCCTTGGGATGGGGTCAGCGGCGTTCGTCCATTCCATGAACTGGCGAGTGCTACGACGGTGGGTGTTTACTAGACACCCAGCATCAATTCCGACGGGGCGGTCTCGAATATTCACCGAGGCCGCTCCTATCGATACGCTGCTCCACATTGAGCGAAACCATTTTGATTTCACTTGGTGTACGAAGCGACCAGCCGATGACGATCGCCGGCACGCACTTCGATGCTCCACCGTTTTTGATGGCATTGATTGATTTTTGACGCTTCTGCTTCTGCTTCCGCCCACCATTCACACTAACCTCTCGACGCACCAACACGATGATCACGCTTAGTCCATTACGCTGGGGAAAACCTTACGAATCGCTCGACTTCACCAACGTGGTTCACTTTGACACCGGAGAGCCGATCGCAAAGATCGGCAATGTTGGCGGAGGCATTGTTGGACGAGACATGCGTCTAGCACACAAAGCGCGTGAAGCATTGCTACAACTCACCCCTGCCGACCTGATCGACAAGTGCAAGATCGCAGCAAAGCTCTTTGAAACGGGTACCCTCTCGGTTGGTGATAGCCAACAAACCGTGGATGATTTTGTTCATCAACAATCAGCGAGCACCGGTCTTCCGGAACACATGTGCCGTTCCAACATGCAGAAGAACAGTTTTGTTCTAAGCAATATGGATCAGATTCTCGACTGTCTGACACGCGGACTTGATCTCTCAATCCTCAGCCGAGGCTATGGCGAAGAGGGGAGGGGAGTTACCGTGAGCTTCCAGTCGCAAACACCGGTCCTCGGCGCGGTTCTGCCTAACAACTCTCCAGGTGTTCATACCCTCTGGCTTCCTGCTATTCCATTGCAGGTAGGGCTCGCACTCAAGCCGGGATCGCAAGAGCCTTGGACCCCTTATCGCATGGTCTCTGCCTTCATCGAAGCTGGTGTTCCTGCAGAAGCCTTTGGCCTCTACCCAGGTGGCCACGATGCAGGCGGTGCGATCATGACAAAAACTCCTCGCAGCATGATCTTTGGTAGCGCTCAAACGGTTGCTCAACACGCTGGCAATCCAAAGGTTCAAGCACATGGTCCAGGATTCTCAAAAATCTTGATTGCTGACGACGTAGTCGATCAGTGGGAAAGCTTTCTTGATGTCATGGTTGAAAGCGTCCTGAGTAATTCTGGCCGTAGCTGCATCAATTGCAGTGGGATTTGGGCCAGTCGCCACACCAAGGAAATTGCGCAGGCGATCGCTGAAAGAATCGGCCCCGTCGATGTCACGCCTCCGTCCGACCCAGAAGCCAAACTAGCGGCATTTACCGTGCCCGCGATGGCAACAGGTACCCATGCGATGGTTCAACAGGATCTCGCGGAATCGGGTGTTGAGGATATGACGGCAGCGTTCGGCGAAAAACTAATCGAGCGAGACCACTGTGCGTACCTCCGCCCGATGGTAGTGCACGCCGATTCTCCTGATCGACAAGTCGCGTCCAAGGAATATATGTTCCCGTTTGTCAGCGTTGTGCAGTGCCCCGAGAAAGACATGCTCAACCGGATCGGCCCAACACTTGTCGGCACCGTGCTGACTCGAAACGAGTCTTTGATCGAAGCGGCGGGTGCCTGCGTGGAGATCGACCGACTCAATATCGGCCCAATCGCGACCAATCGCTTGAATTGGCTGCAGCCCCACGAAGGAAACATCATCGACTTCCTGTTCAGGTCTCGAGCCTACCAAATTGCAGAAATTTCCTAGAAATAGCTGCAATTAGTCGCTCTAAAGAGTCCAACACATATGGCAAGCAGGTTCAAATCAGGGTTGCGATGAGCGTCGCCCTTTTGGGATCAATCCAATGTGGGAAGGTCTGAGGTAACTCCGTGTCTCCATTCCATCAGATCCTGCTTGGCCATGATTCTCGAAACTTGCTTTCGAATCCTGTCCATGACAGGGTGAATCTGCAAACTCTAGGAAGTGTTCGTTCAACAAGAGCCGACCATCGTGGACTGTTCCAACCCGCCTGATGAATCTCTGCCGGATCCGGCAGCGGATGTCGTGGGCGGAGGTTTCGCTGCGGACGCAGACAATGGGGGTCAGCAGAGTCACACTTTGAATCCCGGCGGTACGACAGACCCTCGCGGCACTACAGATTCCGTGCTTTCGGAAGCCAAAAACGACACTGGGAATGCGGGCGATTCGTCGGCGCCGAAGACAACCCAGCCAACGGGTCGGTGGGAGATCCCCGAAGATGGAATGGCGATGCAAGTGAATCATCACACTCCGCCGCCAACGAATCTGCCTCAGGGAACGGCTCCTAATCAATCGGATTCGAGGGAAATTTCGGCATTTGCCGCTCCGAAACACTCAGCATCAAAAAACTTTTGGGATGATCAGCGGTTACCCGCTGGCTTGATTAGCACCATTGTGCACACCATCCTGTTGATTGTGTTGGCCTTACTAACACTGGAGAGATCGCCACGAGGCGATCGCGCATTCGTTGCTACACGTGGTGAAGCGTCTTCAGAGATTCGCTTTGAATCGATCGACACCAATCAGAACGATGTCAATGATGATAACCTGACGTCACTCGAAACGGTCCAGCTTGATCTAAGCAAAATCACGGTACCGGAGCGGGCGATTGTACCGGAACAACCAGGCAGTTCCGCATCCCTCAGCACACTTCCAAGCCTCAACTTAACACCACCGCAAGTTTCAATGACCGCGATGCGGTTGCAAGGAAAAGCCGGACTGGGAAAACGCACCCCCAAAGGCCGTCTCGAGATGGGCCAAAAGTATGGTGCAACCCAAGAGAGTGAGCGCGCGGTCGAATTGGCGCTCGCCTACCTCGCTGCCCATCAACGTAATGATGGCAGTTGGTCTTTCGACCTGAATCTCGCACCCTGTAACGGGCAGTGCAAGCACAGCAAACTCCCAAACTCAGGTAGCGCAACACCAGTGACGGGGGCAACTGGTCTTGCGTTACTCGCTTTCCTCGGAGCTGGACACACTCACCATCAAGCTGGACCCTACCAAGAAACCGTGCGTCGCGGGATCTACTACCTTCGCTCCATCGCGTCCGAGGTCGAAGCGGGATACGACTGGCAGCGTGGCAGCATGTATGGACACGGAATTGCGTTAATGGCTCTCGAAGAAGCGTTGTGTATGACGCGAGAAGGCAAGCAGTACGATTCCGATCTGCTTGATCTCGTTCAACAGGGTGCTGCATTCAGCTGCGTTGCTCAGCATGAGAACGGATCATGGGGTTACGTCCCTGGCCGACCGGGTGATGTAACGATTACAGGATGGCAAGTGCTATCGTTGATCGGCGCGCAAAAGGGTGGCGCAGCATTGCACACCAATACATTGCCTGACGCTAAAAGCTATCTGATGACGATGTGTGAAGGACGTAGCTTTTGGTTTGGTTACAACACGCCGGTGGGCGAACCAACAACAACAGCGATTGGCCTGACCTTAATGCTTTTTCTTGGACAATCGCCTTACGAAACCCCCTTCGCCAAGTCACTTGATCGTATTGCGCAAATGGGACCATCCCCCAATAACATCTACCACAACTATTACGCTTCGCTTGCTCTGCATCATTCTCGACACCCTCTCTGGGAAACCTGGAATAAGCAACTGAGAGATTATCTTGTGAAAGAACAAGAAACTCGAGGCCACATGACAGGTAGTTGGCACTTTGACGAAAAGTGGGGAAACGTCGGCGGACGACTCTATACCACCGCACTGTGTGCAATGACTCTTGAGGTCTATTACCGTTTTATGCCTCTTTATGCCGACGACGACTCATTCCCACTTTAGGATCCGTCGACAGATAAGTTCCGCACCATCGGAAAAGTAACAGCGATCCGTTACCCGATATCTCCGAGTTCTGCCGTTTCTCCTGCTGCAATGTCGGAAGCAAAACTCTCGATCAACGATGCTTGATTCGCACTGCGATCCAACTCGCGGAGAGCTCGCAAGGATCGATCGAGTCGTATGGAGGTTACCGGTAATGTTCTGCCTTGAAACACTTGGATACGCAATTGTTGCCGGTAATGTTGAACCGAAATTGAGAAAAGATCGCGTAACATCGAGCGACGCTTCGAAGCATCCTTACCGACTTCATTGACCTGCTGGGTCAGAAACTTAGCGATCGCCAAAGGATCAGGGAACGCGGCACCCAAGTGACGAACCAACTCCTCTCGAACCTTCCCCGACTCACCCTGCAACAACCTCAGAGCCGCATGAATGTCTCCTCCAGAGATTTCCACGGCTTCCTCGATGCGGCCCGACTCCTCTGAACAGGCGTGAACCTCGCGCAGCAAGCGACTCGAGGCTTCCCTTGACAACGGCCCGACACGAACCGTTTGGCATCGAGAGCGGATGGTTGGCAGTTGTCGCTGCTCACTGGTACCGACAAGAAGAATCACCGTTTTCGAAGGTGGCTCCTCAAGTGTTTTCAAAAGACAGTTCGCACCTTCCTCATTCAAAAAATCAGCGTCATCGATGACGCCAAGTTTCCAGCCGCCCATCAAGGGACGAATCCTGAGATCATGGCAGAAACCCTCTTTCATTCTGGTGTCTTGTTCACCGATGAATTCCTTGACGGGAATCACGGTTTTATCTTTTGGCTTTTCAACCCGGATAATATCTGGGTGGGATCCTGCAGCGACTTGCTGACATGCGCTGCAAACACCACACGGTGACATCTCCTTGGGATCAGAAGTTCGGCACAACAGAGTCATTGCTAATAGCTGAACGATCGTGTGTTTTCCTGTGCCGTGTGGACCGATCAGCAGGTAGCTTCCTCCGAGCCGATTTTGGTTAATCGCAGCTCGAAATCCTGCTTGCAGGTGATCTTGACCAACTAATTGAGACCAGCTTGAAGCCACGATGCAAATCTCTCTTCTTTTCAATCTAGAAACGACGCCGACCGATTCGCCCAAGTGATGCCAGTGCAAGTGATCGCATTGTCGACGAACCGTCGCTCAAATGTCCGGCAGCAGATCGTTACAACCTCCGCATCCTTGAAAGCCGCAGATGGGTTGACGATTAACCGAATGAGATCACTTGGCCTGCTCAAGATCAGCAATTTTTTCGATGCGTTGAAGGTGTCTGCCACCATCGAATTGGGTTTTGAGCCACATCTTCACGAGATCATCCACTGGACGATCACCAATTAAATCACCTGGTAAACAGAGAACATTCACATCGTTGTGACGACGACTCATCTCGACCATGACCTCGTCATAACAGGATGCCGCACGCACTCCCTCAAATTTATTCGCGGCAATCGACATTCCGATCCCGGTGCCACAAATTAAGATTCCCCGTTCAGCATCACCACGACTGACCTTTTCCGCGACAATGCGGGCATAGTCCGGGTAGTCAACTGGTTGATCCGAGTCGGTGCCCTGATCTAGCAGTTCATATCCAATCGAACTCAACGATTGAATCAAACGACTCTTAATCTTGACACCGCGATGGTCGCTAGCGATTGCAATTTTCATCATCGTCAACCTTACACCCCAGCCAAATTACTGGGAAAAAAATCTTCATCCAAACCGTCAATCCAAGCCTCCAATTCAAGATCGATCTGGTCAGCACAGGATTGATAAACTTCGACAGGCATTCCGACTGGGTCGGAAACATCTCCTCCGTCGCGCCGCAAGGTTCTCACACGACTCTCCAGTTCCGGCCAAGCCGCAAGGATTGCTGAACGATGCCCACGAGTCATCGTTAAAATCACGTCTGCGATGTTGATCAGCTCATCATCCAGTGAGCGACTACTATGCCCGGTCAGATCCAAACCTCGCTGCCCCATCACCTCCACGGCTTGGCTGCTTGCACCATAGCCATCGGCAGCAGCGACTCCCGCCGATAGAACACGCACCAGATCCTCGCGCCCAAACTTTACTCGGAATCGTTCACGTAACAATGTCTCCGCCATTGGGCTACGACAAGTATTACCTGTGCAGACCAATACGATCACTGGTTTAACAAATTGATTCATGGCGGCCTCTTCGATGGCTCCCTGATGGAGAATTTGATAACGATTTTTCTCCACGGTGACTCGCGTCGGACTACCACCATAACGGGTTGGCCCGTCATCGAGCAGCAGGGGAACCGAATCCGGGAGGTAATCCTTGGCCTCGGTAGCGGTTGTAACGACTCGGCCGGACGCAGAACCTAAAGGGCAAAAGACGATTGGTCCGGGTAGGTAGCGATGTATTCCTTGGATGATTCGCTGAGAAATGACTCGAAAGGCGACTCGCCCCGATCCTCCGAGACACAAATCACCACCCCCTCCAAAGAGCTGCTTGGCGTCAAAACTAGCATCAGAAGGGATCACCTCGATCTGCAACGGCCCCGGCCAGCAGCGTCTTGCTAGACGACTGATCAGAGGAGACCAATCAAGAAGGTAGTCTTCGGCGGCTTGAGTGCTAGGAACGAGGAAGCAAAAAGGGGGTGGATCTGGGAATTCTGGTGGGCCGCCAAGGGTTTGATCGAATGAATGTTTGTTGGTTGGGGAGTCCACTGGCAGCGCGGATACCGTCGACGAATACCAATTTTTTAGCGTTTGAATTGCCTTCGGATTGAGAGAGTGGGCGATCAGCCCGTAAGTCGATTCGGTCGGTACAGCAACAAGCCCACCTTCTGCTAACGTTTGAACCGTTCGGTGCAGAAAATCCTGTGTATCGGGAGCCGCTCGTAGATCGAGAGTGGTTAGCATGAAGTCATCGCAGTCCTGATCGGCGTCGATCGTGAATGTAGAATCCCTTGAACATGAAAAGCGAGGGAAGATATCGTGTAAGAACAGGAGATGCAAATATGGATCAGCGAATCAGCATGAGTCAGCCACAGATCCGGAAAGGCGAAACGGAAGTACTGAAGACTCGCCTAACCGATTGCATCACCGCCGAAAAAGCTGGCAAATCCACGTCGGCAACCCACCGCCAATCCACTCGAAAAACCGATGGAAATGCCCTCAAGAAACCGGACCGCAGGAGCTTTTTAAAAGTCTCTGTCCAGGCCTCTTTCGCAGCAAGCCACCTCGCGACGGCCACCGCACGAGCAGTGGGCATGATACCAACCTCAGGCACTGGACTGCATCTGACCGCAATGGGTCTTGCGGGATTGAGTGTGACCACCGGAGGTTGCATCTCGCAGACGAAAACCACGCTTCCCGAAAAAACGTGGGGACGCCGAGGCTTCAGCCCTGGGAGATTCCTGAAACCACGTGCAATGGCCATTGATCCGCAGGATAATCTCTACATCGTGGATACAACGGGGAGAATTCAGGTTTTTGACTTCGATGGCAATTTCCTTCGGCAATGGAAAACGCCGGAGACGGAAAATGGCCGCCCTACTGGCCTAACCTTCACTCCAGGACCAACCGAAAATACGGCGATCAGGCCGCTCAAAAACCAATCAAGCTCCGCTTTCACTGATTCCGCCAGACTGTTAGTCGCGGATACACATTACTACCGGATGCTTTCCTACACGCCCGATGGAATCGAACATGAGAACGAAATGATCGGCGGTACGGCGGGTTTTGGACCGGGTGAATTTGCCTTTGTCACCGATATCGCATGTGACCCCCAAGGAAACCGATACATCGGTGAATACAACGCATCGGATCGGATTCAGAAATTTGATCGCGATGGAAATTTTGTTTGCCAATGGGGCGGTAGTGGAAATGAACCGGGTAGCTTTGTTCGACCTCAAAGCTTGTTGGTTCGCGACAACGTCCTTTGGGTAGTTGACTCTTGCAACCACAGAATCCAACGATTCGACCTTTCGATCAGTCCACCTGAACTAATCGACATCTGGGGTGGCCCCGGCGAAAAGAATGGAGAATTTTTTTATCCGTACGACCTAGACATCGCGAGCGACGGGACCGTGGTGGTCATTGAATATAAAAACAATCGATTACAAAGATTTTCTAGCAGCGGGCAGTGGATTGCCTCGTGGGGAGGCCCCGGATTTAAACCGGGGAAGCTGAATCAACCATGGGGCGTCGTGGTCGATTCGATGGATCGCGTGCATATCCTGGACAGCAACAATCATCGAGTTCAACGCATCCAGATGCCCTCGTAATCACCGAAGACCAATCGTCGAAGATACCCCGGCGCGCTATCTGAGTGCTGATCAAAACTAAATTTTCTTTCGCAGGACCTAAGGTGTCACGGCAACCGCCAATGATTTCCTTTGCACTGAGGTGGCACGTTTTTGCATGGATTCAATCCAAGTGGCAACGTCTCTCAACTAGGCAATCGACCCATCCAACATGAGATGCACTTCGCATCAAGCTAAAACATCGGATCCAGACAAATAGGCAGTCAAAGATGAACCAGGTTCTGCGAAAAGCCATGCAACGCTCGGACGACTACGTCATCGAAATGGATTACTCGGACGCACAAGGTAATCAAACGCACCGAGTCGTTAGCCCTATTCGCTTCATGGGAAGTAGGAGATTTTTAGGACTTTGCCTATGCCGTGAACAACCTCGACAATTTCAACTCTCACGCTGCAAAAATCTAAGACTCGTACCGGCAGACCAGATATTGATGCCGGTTCCAATGTCTTAGCCCCGCATGCAAGAAGTAACATTGCCTTCGATGCCGATATGCATCGCCCGTGTTGCACAAAAAGGTTGCCGAGAAAAATAGTAAAAAGCGGCTCCGTCGGACGGCCTTAAGCGCCCGAACTGTCTCGACCGCTGTAATCGTCGAGTCAAAATAAATTCTTTGAGAAACGCTTCAGACATCATCCATGGCAAGCATCATGCATTGTCTATGGCAAGCATCATGCGTTCGTTACCTATTCTTGACTCCTCAGCTACCGAACCAAGTGGCATGGATCAAAATGATCACTCAACACTTTGCAATGATCTTAGCCGTGTTTTACCAACGACGAAAAGCTCGAATCGCTAATCAGCGAACTTCGAGCTGTTCGTGTACGAGGGCTGAAAATTCCCGACGCGTGATTGGGCAGCCCTCGCATGCCTCCGCCCTACGGAATTCGATTAATCAAGAGGTCATGGTCTCTCCAATGACAATCTCTTGACGGGGGTTGGATAAGACTCGGTAACCGAATCTCGAGCTTGTACAACCGGATGATTCATTTGAGAATTTTGTGTGACTTGCGGTTCGACGACACCGGATCCAATCACTTCACTCGATCCAATCACTTCACTGGAGTGACTGCTTTGCTGAACGGATTGCTGAGGCGTAGCCCCCAACAAGTGAAGCATTTGCTTGGTGTTTGCTCCGAGAGTCGCTAGATCCTGATCACGCACATTAACGGGCTGGCGAAAACGGTCCATCTCAAGTTGCTGAGCGGCCTGCCGAAGGATCGCTTCGTCCGATTGGAGACTTCCCGCTTCATTGCCGTTTTCAATCGCATCATCAAGCAGAGGATCAGAAATCGAAGTTGGATCGGCGGAATCAAAATCGGCTGCATCACCATACTCCAAGGGTCCCTTGCGAACCGCATCGGGTCGCATGTTGCCGCGTTGTTTCAGCTTGCCCGAACTTCGCTCTCGAGCTCGCTCCAATGCGTCCCAATAGGCTTTATCGTTCCAAGGACCTTCTGCGAGCGAGATACTGTTATTTGGAAGTAGGGTACCCTTGAGATAATCAACGTAGTTAAGTGACTTGTTGTATTCCCCTAGAGCGCGATAGTAGGAAATCTGTGCATCGGCTCGACGCAACTGACTCTGCAAAACCACATTGACCGGACTGCGTCCGCCTTTGAATTCTGCCAATCTTGCTTCTACTTCTTGTTCTGCTGCTTGCCAACGCATTGCATGCGTTTGGACCAACTGGTAGTGCGTCGCCGATTTTGCAACCGCATCACTCAATTGACTGACCATCAATCTTTCAGCATCCTGCAAGAAAGCGCGAGATTGATGCAAACGGAGTTGTGCACCTCGAACTCTCGCTCTCTCGCGGCGACTTCCGATGGCCGGCGGAGTAATTTCCAGCCTGACGGCTCCTTCTTGGAATCCCCCCCCGGTCAATTCGGCCAAAGCACTCGTTCCGGCAAATGATTCACCAATATCAACGCTACGTCGTCCAGGAGGTCCAAACGTATCCCCGACACCGACCCAGCGATAAAGGAGCGATAGGTTTACTTCGGGCAGTAGCTGATTTTTGGCAGAGACCTGCTCGAGTTCACGCTGCTGAATCACGGTTCGCCCCTTGCGGAGCTCCGGACTCAGGTAAAGCATCTGGGCAACGGATTCATCCCAGTCATATTCCATCCGCGCCAGTGACGGCTCTTCGATTGGACGAATCAAGCGACCATCGGTCGCTGCGATACCCAGCAACTCACGCAACGCTCGCTCGCTGCCGTAAACGCCCCGACGCTCATCGGATGGAAGGTTTGAACCAGCAAGCGAAGCGGAAAGTCGGGCGCGAAAGTTGTAGTACTGCTCCTCAGCCTGAGCCAACTCCTGTTTCGTACCGATGCCCTTGTCAAAATTGAACTTTGCAAACTTTGCAGTAGCGATTGCACTGTTTCGACCAATCACGGCGGTGGAGACGTTTCGATAGGCAACGTATAGATTCCAGTAGGCAACCTCCACATCTCGCACGAGATTCCTAACTTGTATCTCAAAGTCGGCGATTGATAAATCTTCGTTCAGACTCGCTAAAACCACAGGGACTCGATTCACAAGTGCACCTCGATTCCGCATCAACGGATGCTGAACCTGTGCTTCGAGGATTGCGGTCCAATCGCTTGGAACCTGACGATTGACTGAAGACAAGTCATTGACGGTTGGCTGATTATTACGGGAGTAGATTAACTGTTGACGAAGCGTTGCAACTCCGCCTGTGGCAATTCGTTTACTGATCGCAGCTTGCTGTGTCGTATCAAGCCCCTGGCTCAAAGGGTTACTCAGATTGAAACCAGTACCTGAATTCCGTGCGCGATCCGTGGTGCGTGTATCAACAAAACCACTTACCTGTGCATCAAATTCCGCAAGCGCATCCTCAACACCTCCGATTTGATTGGCTCGAAAAACGCCGCGAGGCAAGAGTCGATTCCCATTGCCATCGATGGCTAACGCATTGGACTGTGTCGTCGACTGCTGGATC
>Ga0181563_10002905_pt1 | contig 16517 bp, 9 predicted proteins | sample 011ome_25_FD_133759 | JGI IMG/M metagenome (GOLD analysis project Ga0181563, IMG submission 133759) | Coastal salt marsh microbial communities from the Groves Creek Marsh, Skidaway Island, Georgia - 011512CT metaG (megahit assembly) | ecosystem: Environmental > Aquatic > Marine > Intertidal zone...
CGATGACACCAATCGCTCGCCCCTTTATGCGGCGGTGCATTTTAATATCATGCCTGAATCGAATCGTCCTTCGCCCTATGTGATTCCCAATGAACATAGTGCTTTTGACCTGATGAAAAACCTTCTTGAACGTGGCGCTGATGTGAACCAGCAGTTGAGCAGTATGATTCCTTATCGCTTGAAGCTGGATCGGGGCACAGATGGCATGCTGGTAGCCGGAACCACAGCGTTTCTGCGGGCCGCTAAAAGTGCGGATATTGCGGCGATGCAATTACTGCTTGAGTACGGCGCCGATCCTGCGCTGCCTACCGAGCAGGGCATTAACCCACTAATGACAGCCGCCAATCTCGGCACCAAGGAATCTGATACCACCGGACGCTATAAAACCGAAGCTGAAATTATTCGCGCCATCCAGATTTGTCTGGATCAGGGCGTGGACATCAATGTCATGGATAATTCAGGACGCAGCGCTATATTCGGCGCGGCCACTTTTGGCTTTACCGAGGTAGTGCGCTACCTTCATGAACATGGCGCCATTGTGGAATATGAAGATAAAAACGGCGTCTCACCGCTTGAAGCCGCCATGGGTCAGGCCGGTGGATACGGATTTGTGGGCATTGATGGCGTATTCCACGAAGCAACCGTCGCGCTTATTCAGCAATTGCAGAACTGACTTTTCTGCAAATTCTCCTGAATTACCTCTATTACAATCCATATCAAAAGCAGCGGGCAGTTTAGCCAGCCATTTAAATCGGCGTGAAATAAAAAACCAAAAGGGAAATTAAAAGTAGTACCGCTGCTTCAGAAACAGCGCACCCATCCAAACAACCCCGTGGAAAGATTTTCAATTGTCTGATTTGGTATGTTTGGTGCGTTTGGTGCGTTTGTGGTATTAAAAAGATGACAGAATTATTGAACACCGCGATAGTGCATACAAAGGCAAATTACCTGCCGTGAAGCAGTAAACAGTCCGCTCATCATTAATTTCCAGGGAACACAGACAAAGGACCTTTCAGGCAATCCAGTTAACTAATTTACAGGCTTTATGCTACTGAAATACATAGGGAAATCAGATTCCAACAAGAGCAGTAAAACGACACTTTGCTGGTAAATTGAGAGAATCTGATTTACTCTGCATTTCTAAATAGTTTCCCTTTTTCACCGAAGCTGGAAACAACTCTGTAAGAAGCAAGGCAGTCAGAGCAATGATCGATATTCTTTTTCAACTATCCCCGATATTCATTTATTTTGGACTGGGCATTGTCCTGAAGTCCACTGGCATTGCGAATCACTCCCATGGTGAATTCATGCTTCGCCTGGTGTTAATGGTGACACTGCCCTTGTTGATCGTGTCAACGCTGTCCATGACTCAGATGACCATGAACAAGGCGGTTCTGCCGCTGGCGAATATCGCTGTCAGTTTTGCCTGCATGCTCGTTACCCTGTTAGTCATCAAGCTATTCTCTGTCGAACGCAAGCAGGCTGGCACTATGTTGGTCAGCACCATGATTCTGAACAATACCTATATGTTCCCGTTTATTCTGGTGGTCTATGGCAGCGAAGCCTTTGCCGACGCCATCCTGTTTGACTTCGGTAATGCCTTGCTTTTATCTACCTATGTTTATGCCCTTGCATATAAATACGGTGGCGAAGAAAACCATGGCATGACAATGCTGTTAAAAATGGTCAAATCTCCCATGATATGGGCCATTATTGCCTCAATTGCTCTTGCTGTGATTGGTATTCCCCTGCCGCAGCCTGTTTTTGACATGATCAATCCGCTGGCCCAAATGACCGCTCCCCTTATCCTGATCACACTGGGTATTTATTTCACCCTGGATATAAAAGAGCTGAAGCTGGTGGGACTAACCGTCTTTGTAAGAATGGGTATGGGGCTTTTATTTGGTATCGCCATAGCCAACTATCTGGGATTTGGCGAAACCACCTTCATCGTTGTTGCCTTGTGTGCGGCCGCCCCAGTAGGCTTTAATGCCCTCACCTTCTCTTCTATCGCCAAACTCGATACAGCTCTTGCCTCGAGTGCTGTATCAATCTCTATCCTTGCCGGCCTGATATATATCCCATTGCTGATGCTGTATTTCGGGATTCCCTGAAACCGGGCCTTGCGCCCCACCCCTGAAAGCACAGAAACTCTTTTTAAACACCTAATTACCAGGCCTTCCTCGGGCCTGGCCCCATCATGAACACCCTGGCTTTCCTCACTTTTAAGCTTTCCCACGACTGTTTTAATCGGTCAGAACCGGTTCAGAAAGGTCCTTTTCTTGGCAGAATTTCCAGCAATTCACATCCTGCCGGTTATTCCACAAGTGTGACGGTGTACAAGCAATGTGATTTTTTCCTTGCATTTCCCCCAACACTGTAAATACAATGCCTTACAAATTCTATTTATGACACCACAGTAATTAATGAATTTATCTTATTGATATATATAAGATTGTTAATTCCAGAGTTGTCACTCTCTATTCTGGACAGTTCCTGGTCAGTATGAGCAAAGGATTATGGGCACAACGCAAAAGCATCATCTGAAAATTAATCCCTATCTGGATATCATCAGCGGGATCACGGTAGTTCTGTCTTTCAGTGATGGCATTATCAAGATTATTGGGCGTGAGGGATCAGGAAAGTCAGTTCTGTGCCAACTGCTAGCCACAGAATTAATGGAAGAAAATCAGGAAGTCGTCATTTTTTCCGATATTCCCCATTCTGAAGCCGAGCTTCATAATCCCATTCAGCAGCAACTGCATCTGCAACTGGACGACAATGCTGATTTCTATTCCGCATTAAACAACCATATCCAGGCGCGACCTTTTGATCAGCAAAAGCTGATTCTGGTATTCGATGATGCTGACCAGATTCCAGATGACTGCTTTGAAGCGATTCGCATCCTGTTCGAGAAAAACTACCATGAAAAACCCGATGTAAGCATGGTGTTTGCCGGTACAGAATTACTGGATCAAAAACTGAATGAGCCAGCCAATCGAACTTTTAACAAGAACATTATTCTGAACTTTGAAGTCAAGCCCATGAACCGGGGAGAACTGGAAGCATTCTGTAATGCTTACCTGGTGGAAATGGGTTTGCAAAAGCATCAACTGACAAAAGATAACCTGGACCAGATCTTTGCAGAAACCCAGGGCTTACCCGCCAAAATTCCGGAACTCATTTTCGCTATTATCGACGAGGAACAGGACGGTAAAAAAGAGGCCGCAGCGGAACAGCCGCAGGAAAAGCGCATTATTGGCAAACTGGTCTCCCCGGATGATGACCCTGAGCCAATTCTGACTGGTCTTAGTGTCGAAGACAGGGAAGATGCACTTACCGCCTTTAAGGACCAGGTGCCCTGGCGCTGGCAAAGTAACGGTGTCGGCATCGCTGTGGTTGTTCTGTTTTTGATTGTAGCCTATGGCTTTTTTGTACCAGTTGAAACACGTTCAGATTCAATCGTTATTTTTCCTCCACCCTCCGCCTCACCGGGACAACTGACGCCATCGCAAATCGCCTCATTGCCCGACACCCAGCAGCCGCGAGGTATTGTGGAGGAAGTCGTAACCGAAATCGCTACGCAGGATGCCCCACAACCCCCGGAAGCAAGCATTGCCGATACATCTCTAGAAGAGCCCGCTGCTATTGAAGAGCCTGCTGCAGACCTTGCGCCAGTGATCGGGGCAATCGCAGACACTGACCCCCTCATCGATGAAGGAAATATTACCGCTACCGAAGATACAGCCGCTGCAGTTGTGGAAACCGTTGTTGAAGAGATTGCTCTTAACGAGACCAGTGAGCCTCAACAAACCACGCCTGGTACTGAAACAGAAACCATAGCAGAAGCAAGCGAAGATCCATTAACTGTTGTAGATGCCTGGCTAGCCGCCTGGCAGGACAAGGATCTGGAGGGTTATTTTGCCTCCTATCACCCTCAATTCTCTCCCCGGGATACAAGCGATCTTGAGAGCTGGCGCAACGAAAGAAGCACCAGAATCAATCGCCCTTCAGACATTGAAATCAATCTGGAAAGCTTGAGGATCATTAACGAGACCCCACAGCAAACAACGGTTTCTGTTCAATTTACCTACCTGACTCCTGGCTACTCAGACCGTACCGTAAAAGAACTGGTGTTAGCCGCAAACAATGGTGAATGGAAAATTCAGGATGAAAGTAATATTTCCGTAGAAAGCATTCCAATGCCACTTGCCAGCGACAATTCGCTGCTTACCCTGGAGCCGGTGCAAGCAGAAGCGGGTGAATCAGGATTTGCGGCCAAAATTCGTCAGGTTTTAAGTCTGGCAGGCAGGGACGAAGACAACCCTCAGACAGCTCCTTTTGGCTCGTTTATTAATGAATGGCTAGGCGCCTGGAAAAACCAGGATGTCGAAGGCTACTTCAGGCACTACCATGATGATTTCCGACCAGCCAACTTTGATTCAATGAGCGACTGGCGTGCCGATCGCATGCGCAAGATTCATGAAAAGCGTTTTATTGACATCGCCTTCAATGATATTGAAATACTGGATGAAGATGAAAACACTGCCCGAATCCGTTTCTGGCTCAGTTATGCATCGTCTTTCTATCTGGATCGTACCTTGAAGGAAGTGGTTCTTAGCCGTGACGACACCGGAATCTTGCAGGAACGCAATCTTGCTGTAGAAATCATTCCATTTTACCCCTGGTCACCCTGAGTTCAAAAGCGTTAGCCAGGCAATTTACTAACGGCGTCCTCTTTCAACAGGGTAACTGCACTCTACACCGTTCAGATTTCTTACATAGGGATCATATTGCTGGATATAAAAAGGCAAGGTGTCGATAAATTGTCTTGCCGGGGTTACTCCAGCGAACTCATGGTGCATAACCTGCCAGCGACCACTGCTCTCTGAACTTATAGGCATGAAACAAATATAGGTTTCATCCAGCAGTGAGACCAATTGTAAAAACTGTAAATATTCTTCCAGACCATTTGGATTGGTAGAGGGCACAGAAAAAAGCTGGATGGTATAACCACTTTTTTCATCCAGCGCTCTTAACCAATCAGCTGTTGGTTCCATACGCAATTCCGCCAGACCTGCAGGCACCATAGCTACCGGAGATTCCAGAACTGGCTCAGGTGCTGCTGACTCCTGCTGTCTTATAACAATGACCGGCAGAGATTCCCGATCAATCGGCACAGGCTCATTTTGTACTGACACGTCGATAACAGATTCGTTGGCCGCGACATCAAGATCAGACTCCATTTCAGCCAGGCCTGTATTTCCAAGGTCAGCAAGCTCTTGCTCATTTACTGCAGCTGTTGCTACTGGTGCTGCAGTATCTGATGGTGACGCAAGCGACTGTGTAGTAACTGACTGAGCTGTCACTGGCGCTGTAGAATCTGGCATAACAGGACTATCTGTTAGCACAGCTTCAGTAAGGGAATCATCGACAAGCTCTACGCGAGGGGCGTCAATCTCAACAGGAATGCTGTTCGCCGCGATTGCTACCTGGGTACCCTCCTCGTCCTGCTCGAGCGGGGTAATAATTTGATCCAAATTATTTTCAGGGGCCAACGTCGCCGCATCAGTTTCCAGCGCCAGTGGTTCACGCACAATGGCTCCCTCGATTGCCGCTATGGTTTGCCTGGCTGCTGGCACTTCAGAACCAGCAGGTGCCACCTCAGGATCTTCTGCATCGCTGATGCCTCCTTCTGTGACGCTAGGGGCAACAATATCAGGCTCGTTGCTACTGATCTGAATACTGCCTGTGTCTCCTGAAATACGCTGTAATGCAGCCGGCCAGAACTGCGAAAAAACAATATAGGCAGAAAGGACTATGACCACAGCAGAACTTAATGCACCAAACAGCCACGGGCTCAAGCCAGAGCTTTTATAGTCCGAATCGCGGATGGCTGCATTCACATGCCGCGGTAATACCAGAGGTTCTTTACCAGTCTGGGTTGGCTGTCTGGAGGGCGAGTTTGCATAGGCAGCAAGCAATGATTTGTCGGCGAGTATATTAATTCGCCTGGTCAGACCGGATGACGCCTTGGCTATCATTTTTTCCGCACGGCTGGAAAAAATCCCGTCTCTGGGGCAGCCTGCTGCATTTAAACGATAACGAATATATTCACTGGTTGCCTCGGCAGACAAGGGTTCCAGACGAAAGCTATGGGTTATTCGCTCCCTTAGCTGACGAATGTTTTTTTGTGCAAGAATTTTATCCAGCTCAGGTTGCCCGAACAGAACGATCTGCATTAACTTGTGCTGGTGGGTTTCAAGATTATTTAAAAGCCGGATTTCTTCTAGAGTCTCCAACGGCATACTTTGCGCTTCTTCTACAAACACAACAACGGTTCCACCCTCTGCATGCTTGTTAAGCAGATAATCCTGAAGCATATGCAGGACTTTTAGTCTTTCAGTTGATGAGTCGACCGCCAGCTTTAATTCGATAGCAATGGCATAAAGAATTTCCCGGGCAGACAGGCTGGGATTTGCGATATAAACAATTTCGACATGATCCGGAAGCTCTTCCTCCAGCATGCGGCATAACATGGTCTTGCCGCTACCTACTTCGCCGACCACCTTGAGGATGCCCTCTCCAGACTGGATGCCATAGATAAGAGCATTAAGGATGACGCCGCGCCCATCCTGCCCGCCGGGAAAGAATAATGACGGGTCGGGGGTAATGCGAAAAGGGTGACGATCGAGTGAGAAATAATCCAGATACATAATTTATACTAATTTCTTACCAGCACTTTTTTATACGGGCGCAGGACTCTAATTTTAAATTTGCAGGTTTTCCCTGCTGTTTTATACCCACCACTTTCAACTTAAATCCGCATTTGGAGATGTAGATTCCCCACTGGGGATTTTTCTGGGTGGCTTGCTTACAGCGCATTAAACTCGCGTTTAATAAAAACGCAGCTGAAGGTCTATCATTGCACTATCTTTCCCCTATGCCAATGACTAACTGTGCAAATACCTCATGGAACTTATCCCCTTGATCAAGCCTGATTATTTAGGCTTAAAACCTAAAGAATAGGGGAAAAACCCCAGTGTTTATAGTAGACTTGGTTTATAAGGGAGGTTATTCTCCCGCTCGCATACCACTCGCTGATCAGGTAACCCATTAATTCCGTGGATATTCAATTCGAAAATAAAGGGAGATCACCAGAAAACTCTCTGCTACATACCGTGAATTGCCTCGGCGATGCCAGCACCATGGTTGAGCAGATTTTTCTGATGATAGGCCATTCTCGTTTCTTCTCGGATTTTACCCGCGATAATATTCAGAAAATGACCGCTTTTATGCAGGTCTATCAGGCAGAGCCAGGAGAAATGATTATCCGTGAGGGCGATGTTGATGACTATATGCTGTTCATCATTGAAGGCAGGGTTAATATCGTTAAAACAGATTCTCACGGCGAACGTCGTCCCATGACTATTGTAGGTCCCGGGTCAATCCTCGGTGAAATGTCCATGATTGATGGAGAACCTCGTTTTGCCTCCTGTATTGCGCTTGAAAACACCACATTCTGCGTTCTTTCCAGGGACAGTATGGTCAGAATAATCATGGAAGAAGCGGCCCTGGGTGCAAAAATTCTCATCAAACTGGTCACCCTGCTATCCGAACGTCTTCGCGATACCAGCTCCAATCTTCTGCATTACCTCGAACGTTCTGAAGCTGTCTGAATCCCGCTCCCCGGCATCCCGCCAGTCATCCATAAATTCCCGTTAAGTCCCTGAAACTTCATCATTAATATGCTTCCAGCATGTAACAGGGAGTTTTTCCCAAATCACAGCAAAAACAGGCCGTTTTCAGCAAAAAAGTGCCATTTTATGCAATACTTGCTTGCCATGAAGCGGAGCGCACTGTTAAATTAACTTGTTAGTTGAAGATATTCACCTAACTTACTAGCAGGAAAGGTTTTTTTAATGTATCTAGATTACTATTCACTGAATAGGCCACCTTTCCGAATCACCCCGGATCCCAGTCTTTTTTTCACTGGAGGCGCTCGGGGTCGGGGAGTTGTGCTAGAAGCGCTGCTTTACGCCATTAATTCCGGTGAAGGAATTCTCAAGGTGGTGGGTGAAGTGGGCAGTGGCAAGACCATGTTATGCCGTATGCTTGAGGAGCGTTTGCCCGAATCTGTTGAAATCGTCTATCTGGCCAATCCGAATCTTACGCCGCACGATATACTTTATGCCATTGCCTTTGAATTAGGGCTGGATGTCGAACATGAAACGGAACGTCTGGAGATCTTGCACACGCTGCAGAATTATTTACTGGATCAGCATGCACGCAACAGAACTGTTCTCGTTATCGTCGAAGAAGCCCAGAGCATGCCAATTCAAACTCTGGAGGAGATTCGCCTGCTGAGTAACCTGGAAACACATGTGCACAAATTAATGCAGGTCTTGTTATTTGGACAGCCTGAGCTCGATAAAAATCTGGAAAACAGGAATATTCGTCAGCTAAAGGAACGCATTACCCACAGTTTTAATCTGCGACCACTGGACCGGGAGGATACGGTAGCTTATATCCGGCATCGCTTGCACGCCGCAGGATGTCCCTGCCCGCAGGTCTTTACAGATGGTGCGGAGAAACTGATTGCAAAAGCCTCGCAGGGCTTAACACGAAGGATTAATATATTGGCAGATAAAGCAATGCTTGCTGCCTATGCCGAGTCTGCCACCACAACAAGGCAGCGCAGCCTGGATCATCTGCTAAAACCGACAGTTACAATCAGGCACGTGAAAGCGGCAATCAAGGACAGCGGCTACAGTATGCCTCTGTTTTCATGGTTCAGACCATTTGGTTCAGCAGTGGCAGTAATAGTGATATGCGGGGGGCTTGCTCTGGCTCAGCAAGAAAATAACGCGAGTCAAGCCACTGGAATCATACTTGAGTCAGAAAATCACCTGTCTCAGTTAACAGCGGCAAGCTGGATTCAACCCCACAAGCAAACGCCTGATCAAAAAATTGAAGCGCCAATGCAGCAACAGAATAAAGTAAAGGGCAACTTATGCTAACAAGAGACTGTCTGGTCAGATTTTCCATTTGCGCGGGACTGATTTCGCTGGCGGCGTGTTCTACCAGTTTGCCAGAAAACCCTGCCACTGAGAATAATCGCCACATCGAAATGCCTGAAGCGGCCGACACCAGTAGTATTCCAGACGTGGTGAATCCCCTGCCCCTGGTTACTCAGCCGAGGCTGCAGGAAGCTCCGGCACTTTACTCATTCGTTGGACAGGATATTCCAGTCAGTGAGTTTCTGTTCGCTATGGGGCGTGATGCAAACATCAATATCGATATCCATCCAAGTATTACCGGCCAGATCAGTATCAATGCCATCAATCAGACTATTCCGCAAATTCTGGAGCGAGTTTCCCATCAGATAGACATGCGCTGGACTTTTGATGCCAATAATAACCTGCTGGTAGAGCCTGATTTTCCTTACTGGGATAATTATCGGCTGGATTATGTAAATATCGATCGCACCTCCACAACAGAAGCCTCAATCACTACCGGCCTGGGGCAAATAGGTGAAGGTGGCGGCAATAGCGGTAATAATTCCAGTTCTGCGTCTCTCAGCCAAAGTTCAAACAATAACTTCTGGGAAACTATTTCTGCAAACCTGGCAAATTTGCTGGCAGAAAGTAATGCAGGCGTTGAGGCGGCAGGTCCGGGAGTCAATGATGCCTTGGTGATAAACCCGGAAACCGGGCTTATTTCCATTCGGGCCACCGCCAAAAAGCACGGTGAAATACAATCATTCCTGAATTTTATCCAGACCCGCTCTCTCCATCAGGTGATGATTGAGGCTACCGTCGTAGAGGTCGATCTTAATGACAGTTATCAATCCGGTGTTGACTGGAATGCATTGCGCACCGACTCCTTCAATATCGATTTCGTACAGGAGGTCACCAGCCCTGATCTGCAAAACAATCCAACAAGTTTCCTGACCATATCCGATTCCGATAACAATGATGCCGTCTCAACCACCATAACCATGCTGTCGAAATTTGGTGATTTACGCGTACTCTCCAGCCCCAGGCTGATGACACTGAACAATCAGGTTGGCATGTTGCGTGTGGTCGATAACAAGGTCTACTTCAACGTTGATGTGACACCTGGCGTGGTTGCTCAAGGGATCTCTACTCCTGCAGTGTTTACCACAGAAGTTCGCACCGTGCCGGTGGGCTTTGTCATGACAGTAACCCCGCAAATAGGTGATAACGATCAGATTACCCTTAATGTACGCCCTACTATTTCGCGCATTGTGCGCTTTGTAAATGATCCGAATCCGGTGCTGGCCGATGCCGGCGTGGTGAATGCAATCCCTGAGATACAGGTCAGGGAAATGGAATCAGTGCTGAAAATATTTAGTGGCCAGGTCGCTGTTCTGGGCGGTCTGATGCAGGACTCTTTGCAGGAAGAAACCCAGGGACTTCCCGGTTTATCGCGCATGCCTGGCATTAGAAATCTGTTCAGTTACAGAAACGATACTGCCAGAAAGACTGAACTGATTGTATTTATTCGACCGACTATTATTCGGCAGCCCTCACTGGATGGAGACTTGCAGCAGTTCCGCAACTTCCTTCCCAGTGACGGCATCCCCTTTAATACGCCGCCTGATTTCAGCAGTAATTCGAGCGGCCAAAATCGCTAATGCAGCGCTTAAGGGGATGATGGGACATGAGTTTACTGATGGAGGCTTTGCGCAAAGCAGAGGAAGCCAAGAGTAAAACCAAAAAAGACGAGAGCGATAAGGCAGGCAGTGAAGACAGCCAGTCTGCTGCCGTTGATGCTTCCACCATGGAAAGCCCCGTTGCTCCGCCGACGCTAAATCCAGCCATTGATGAACTGGACAAGATGCCTTCAGCCTCTGAATCGCCACAAGGCCCTGTGGTCATCAATCCCGATCCTGATGAAGAAGAAACGCTGGCTTCGCATATTTCTGAAAGCTCAGATGATTCTCCAAGCCTCCCCGCTCCAGCAGAAGAAACGGATGAAGACGATCCATTAAGTGATCTGCTGGATGATCTTGAGAAAATCGAATTCATCACAGAATCCTCTAAAGAAGAAAATAATACGCCAGAAACGTCTCCTCCCGCGTTTGCAGAAAATGAAACTGAGGATGAAGACAATGATGGGCTGTCGTTGCTTCAAAGTAGCTACTTCACCCGCACCAAGAAAGCCGGCAGGTCCAGTTTTATCGACCCTGAGCCTGAAGATTTTGAACACACCAGTGAGCCGAATTCTGATGGGATCACTGAAAGCGAGACATCTACAGAGACCAAAGCTGCTAATAACACAGAAATTCCTGATACGACAGCCATTACTGATGAACCTGACTCTGGAGACCTTGCCGAATCCCGTGCTGACACACCAGTCCATGAAAATACTGCGCCGCAACATAATGTTAACGATAGCGCCCCTGCTGTTAAAACCAAGCCTGCCGCCAGAAAAGTACAGAGCAAGCAGGATAAGCTGCAGGAAAGACAAAAACGTGATTCAGCTGGTTCGCTATTTCTTGCCAAGCAATCCTCACAAAAGCACAAAACCAGGAAAGTCAGGGCGTTAGCCGCTGTCTTGCTGATCATTCCGGTGGCCGGCATTTCCTATTGGTTATATTCCTCGCTCTATGCACCATCGGGCATGCAAATTACTATGCCGGCCCAGGGCAATCAGGCTAATCGAGGAGAGTTTCTTATCCTTGATACCCCGCCCGCAGAAGGCGATGAAGCCGGGCTAAGCTCCGCTTCGACACAAACACCGATAGAGGGAGAATCTGAAAGCAATCTGACAGTGGCCAGCACAACTGAAACGCCTGCTGCACTTGATGCTGATGGGCTGCAGGTGGTCGAGCGAAATCCGCCACAGGGTATTAATCAAACCTTACCCGGGCAAAATTTACCCGGGCAAACTTCAGCAGCTACGAATGGGCTGGCAGGCGGAACAGAAGGTGATGAAACCGGAATCATTGCTCAACAAGCAGCGTCAGCCCAGGGAACGGCTGCAACAGCACAGCCCTCACAGGTTCCACAGCAACAGCTTGTCAATCAAAGCAATCCTGCTCCGGCTAATCCACCAGGGCTGAATTTTATCAAGGCAGACGCTGAGGATGTGCTGGACCCTAACCTGAATGCAGCCTATGCCAGTTATCAACAAAGCGATTTTGATGCGGCCGGCAGATTTTACCAACTGGCCCTGAACAATGAGCCTAATAACCGTGATGCCATGCTCGGTCTGGCTTCGGTATACCTGAAGCAAAACAATCTCGCTTTTTCCCGGAATCTCTATGCCAGATTACTGGAACTCAATCCAAGAGATCCCCTGGCGCTGGCAGGTTTACTGGACCTGAGCATGCGCGATGACCCCGCAGGTCAGGAAAGTGAGCTGTTATCCTTAACCGCTGATTACCCCCGTATTGCGCCTTTATCTTTTGCCCTGGGTAACCTGTATGCTTCGCAAAACAGGTGGTCTGAGGCACAAAACTCTTACTTTAATGCCCTGTTAGCCGCGAAATCGGCAGACCTGGGTGCTATCAGCCCTGACTATGCTTATAACCTGGCTGTCAGCCTTGAGCGCGTAAATCAATTACGTGCCGCCCTGGATTATTATCGGGAAGCAGAAGAATTATCCCGTGTTGTCGCACCAGGATTTAATCCACAAGTGCTGGCCCAACGGCTGAATTACCTTGAGCAGCGAGTACCATGAACAAGAAAGCAACTACTGCAACTATCCCAACCGGGGCAAAAATCGTTGCCGCCGACCCGAAAAAACAGAAACTTGGGCAGCTTTTGTTGCGCGAAGGCTCAATCACTGAAGATCAGTTGCGCATTGCCCTACGCGAGCAAAAAAACACACCTGACATGCTTATCGGGCAGATTCTTACCGACCTGGGCTTTGTCACTGACTCGATCATTCGAGACGCATTAAGCCAAAATACCGGGCAAAAAAGTGTCGACTTGTCACAGGCTGTTCTGGACGCCGAATCCATTCAGATTGTGCCCCAGGACCTGGCACGGCGTCATATCGTGCTGCCACTTTCCTACGAGAAGGATAAAAACCATCTCACGCTGGCCATGGCAGACACCTTCAATATTATTGTGCTTGACCAGATCAGGGCAAAAATTGGTGGCAACCTGCAAATCACTCCTATTCTCGCCAGTGAGGACGAAATCCTCAGCGTTATCGAACAGGTCTATGGTTTTGATTTATCCATCGACGGTATTCTCCACGAAATTGAAACCGGCGAACTGGACTTTGAAAGTCTGCAATCCGAAGACAAAGGCTATAGCCACCCAATGGTGCGCCTGGTCAATGCCCTGCTGGCGGACGCTGTCCAGCAAGGTGCGTCTGATATTCACTTTGAACCGGAAGAAGCATTTCTGCGCATCAGGTATCGAATTGATGGCGTGTTGCGTCAGGTAAGAAGCCTGCACAAGAGTTATTGGCCTGCCATGGTAGTCAGGCTGAAAGTAGTCAGTGGCATGGACATCGCTGAATCGCGCTTGCCCCAGGACGGACGAATATCACTGTCTCTGGTAGGACGCAGTATCGATTTCAGGGTAGCAGCACAACCCACCACCCACGGTGAAAACGTCGTGCTACGTATTCTGGACCGTAAAAAAGGTATCGTCCCGATGGAAAATCTGGGACTTAGCCGGGACAACCTGTCCTTGTTGCAGATTTGCCTTTCACGTCCGGAGGGAATCATCCTTGTCACCGGCCCAACCGGTAGTGGTAAAACAACCACGCTTTACTCCGTTCTCAATCACATGAATACCGAAGAAGTAAATATCATGACCATGGAAGATCCGGTGGAATATCCGCTTCCCATGATTCGCCAGTCTTCAGTGAATGAATCGGTGAAAATGGGTTTCGGTGAAGGCATCCGTTCCATGATGCGTCAGGACCCGGATATTATTCTGATCGGCGAAATAAGGGATGAAATTACCGCCGAAATGTCTTTCAGGGCTGCCATGACCGGTCATCAGGTCTACTCTACCCTGCATACCAATTCAGCTATTGGCTCAATACCAAGACTGCTCGATATTGGCATAGTCCCAGACCTTATTGCAGGCAACCTTATTGGCGTTATTTCCCAGCGCCTGCTAAGAAAACTATGCAGCCACTGTAAAAAAGAAATCGAAGCGACAGACCTTGACCGCAAACTGCTCGGGGTTTCCAAACATACTGGTCCCTTGAAAATATACCAGCATTCCGGTTGCAATGAGTGTGATGGTCAGGGCTATAAAGGCAGAACCTCGATCATTGAAATTTTAAAGATCAGTAACGAACTGGATGACCTGATATCGCGCCGAGCCAGCACCCAGGAAATTCTCAAAGTAGCCCTTGCACAGGGTTTCAGGCCGCTGGCTGATGACGCCTGCCGTCGCGTTCTGGATGGCACTACCAGTATGGAAGAGATTTCCCGTGTTGTAGACCTGACCAACCGCCTTGTGGATTAATTGAGTTAAGCGCTATATATGCCTCAGTACAAATACAAGTCAATAACTCGAGACGGCAAGATTCGCAATGGTAATCTTGATGCTGTTAACGAAGCTGACCTGGAGCAACGCCTGCTGAATATGAAGCTGGATCTGGTCAAGGCAACTGTTACAGAAGAAAAAAGAAGCCCACTGGGGCAGCGCAAAGTCGAACGCAACGATCTCATCGTTTTTTGTTTGCATATGGGCCAGCTTACCCGTGCCGGAGTTCCCATCATTGGTGGCCTGACTGATTTGCGCGATAGTCTTGATCATCCTCGCTTCAAGGAAGTCGTAGGCAACCTCATAGAAATCATCGAAGGCGGCAAAAACCTTTCCGAGGCCCTGGAAGAATATCCGCAGATTTTTGATAATCTGTTTGTCAATCTGGTTAAAGCCGGTGAAGCCAGTGGGCAACTGTCTGAAATTTTTGATTCCCTTGCAGATATGATCAAGTGGCAGGATGAATTGAGTAAAACCACCAAAAAACTGCTAATGCAGCCACTGGTTGTCGGCTCGGTTGTGCTTGGTGTAACAGTTTTTCTAATGGTTTACCTGGTACCTCAACTGGTTGGCTTTATTGCCAATATGGGTGAAGAGCTACCAATTCATACCAGAGCCCTGATAGCCACCTCAAATTTCATGATTAATTTCTGGTTTATCTGGCTGCCCACGCCAGTCATTGCTTTCTTCACTGTCAAAATACTGATGAAGACCAGTCCCAAGTTCAGATTTCGAATGGATAATTTCAAATTAAATGTCTGGAAAATTGGTCCTGTTATGCAAAAAATCATTCTTTCACGTTTCGCCAATTTCTTTGCGATGATGTACTCAGCCGGAATTCCAATTTTACGCAGTCTGGAAATTGCAGAAGCCATTACAGATAATCTGGTGATCAAGTCCGCTCTGGAACAGGCGCGCGAAGATATTGAACAGGGTGACCCTATATCCCAAAGCTTTGAACACACCGGTATGTTCCCTCCTCTTGTGGTAAGAATGTTGAAGATTGGGGAAACCACGGGCGGGCTTGATAAAGCCCTGCTCAATGTCAGCTATTTCTATGATCGCGACATCAAGGATTCCATTGATAAGCTGCAAGGGATGATACAACCAGCCATGACGGTGGTGGTGGGCTCAATACTTGGCTGGGTAATGATCTCTGTATTGGGTCCGGTGTATAGCGCCATCAGTAATATTCAGATGTAAAAGGGTTGCATGTTCCAAATGTTTATAAAAACTGTATATAGCAAATCAGGGTATTTATGCTGAAGTCAGTCAACATTTTCAGTCAGAAAAAATCCCTCATCCTGTTGATGTATTTCAACAAGGTGCAGCTCTATATATGGACAGAAAAATCTCTGGAACTGGCGGGTGATTTTGGTAAGGATCCCGATGCTGCTGCCAGGGAATTGTTTGACCAGTACTCTAATTATCCTGTCATTATCATCACAGATTTCCTGGAAGAAAGTTTCCGCCACGATACCGGCGTGCATGTATCCGGGCTGGATAAAACCGCATTACTGGAACGTAAACTCAACTACTCCTTCCGTAACACCTCCTACCGGGCCGCCTCTGTAGTCGGGCGCGAAACCGAAGGCCGCAAGGATGACAAAATTCTGCTCAGCGCACTGACCAAGCCTGAAATGATTGAACCCTGGGTTAAAGCTCTGCTGGAAACCAAAATGCAGATCCAGTCGGTTACCTCTGTAGCCTACCTGATGCAGGACTACAGCCAGAAAGCCGGTCTGAACGACAAAAACATGATGATTGTCAGCATAGAAGAGGGTTCAGAGCTAAGACAGACCTTTCTGCGCAATGGCAAGATTCAATTCAGTCGACTGACGTCTCTGACCACCAAGGAAACAGCATCCCTGCCTGATGCCATCAACCATGAATCATTGCAGATCCGACAGTATCTGGAACGTATCAAACTATTACCCTTTGATAGCCAGATGCTGATTCATGTGTTCTCACCATTCCAGATTGACAAAGAAGTCATGGAATCGAAGAACAACGAGTTAAATGTTTTCC
>Ga0181563_10002906_pt1 | contig 16516 bp, 16 predicted proteins | sample 011ome_25_FD_133759 | JGI IMG/M metagenome (GOLD analysis project Ga0181563, IMG submission 133759) | Coastal salt marsh microbial communities from the Groves Creek Marsh, Skidaway Island, Georgia - 011512CT metaG (megahit assembly) | ecosystem: Environmental > Aquatic > Marine > Intertidal...
CTAAAAACAAGTGTTAAAAATAGAATATAAATAGGTAAAAGGGAAAGATAAAACTTCATTTGAATGGTTTAGGATTATCTACAAACATACAAAAAATAAGATTCCTGATTTCTTTAAGGATAAGAATATCATAAGGTTTGAAAACCGCTTAATGTCATCAAATAGAATTGCTCACGCATTAGGATTAAAAGACAAACCAACATTAGAAGATATTATGCGAATTGATAATCTTCTTAAACTTCACGATGATTGGAAGCGACAATATTTTAAAATACAGAAACAACATAACATAATAGATTTTTCAAAGTATATGCAAAAGGATTACTACACACCAAATGAAATGATGCAGGTTTATATCTTGACACTTATTCAGGAATCAGGAAATGCATCATTAGAAGATTTAATGAAGTTTATCCGTGAAGAAAAGAAGTTTGGTACAGGACAGGTTGGATACAACAATACAAGCAGATTTTTAAAGAAAATTAAAGAACTTAAGTCAGGTTGGATTCCAAACGACAACGATATGGTTCAAGAAATTGACCACGCAGTAAATATGACTGATTATATGTTTTAAAACAAGACTACAACAAAGCATTAGGGATTAAAAAATAAAGTACAAGAATTTATTTCCTAACCTTTGGTAGAAAGTATTCTATAAAGAAAGCCACAAGACAGCATATACCAATAGCTAATAAATAACCTTCTTCATCACTTATACCCATATAATTATCCCCTAAATGTGATGTTGAAAGTATCAACCCAGAAAATAATAGGAAATAGAAAAACAGTTTTTTAAGTAAATTCATAAAGTACAAGAATTTATTTCTTCTGTTTTGAATTTAAATACATCAAAAGGAATGAAAATATCATTAGTGAAAATCCTATGATTTTAAATATGAAGCCATAATCCCCAAAAATATAATCCCCTAATGCAATGAATAAACCAACAAAAAAAACTCCTTGATTATTCGTAATTAGATATTTCATAACAACTAAAATAATAAAATGGGAAGAACATTAGGAACACCAAATAAGATTACAGCAGAGGTAAAAAGTAATTTGATGTTTAATTAATTAAAATAAATTAAAGTTTATGAATGAAATAATATCACTTAAAATAAGCAGGGAGGATAAAGATTTACTAAAGAATGAAGCAAAGAAAAAACGATTAACCCTTTCGTCTTATGTGCGTTATAAGATTTTGAATGGTATTTGAAGGTTTATCAATAGCAGTAAAAAGAGTTGAATAATTAATTAAATAAATGTAGGTTGTTACTAAAGACCTTCATTAAGTAAATCGTCCATCTTTTCCACGTCTTTTTTCGAGTTGTTGGGCTTTTTGGAATTCTTTAAGAGTATATCTTTTCCCATTAACATAAATTGTTTTCATGCCACTTCGAAACTCAACATCTTTTAATCTACTTGCCACATAGCAAATTTAAAAAAATAAAATAAATTCAATAGATGAAGATTTAATACTAATCAAGAATTGATTAATCAAGTTTTTTCAATTCAATGGGTAATCATTAATGATTTTTTTTGATTCCAAATCGGACAAATCGGACATTAAAAAAAGTCTACGTTGGAATCTTGGATAAATGCTGGCAAAATTCTGTCCATATAAATACGGTTAAGATTAGTGTTGTTTTCCCTTAATAGGATGATATTTGACATCTTAATGACAGAATATGTGACAGAATAATACTTAAAGTATTATTTTTATTTAATTTAATAGATACTTGTAGAGTATATAAAATTATAATTCCCTAACATTGGTCCAAATAAAAGACGACTACGGCAAAATGTACACCATCCTAAACGTACAGGCATTTAAAAATCATATCGAGAAATACCATTCTTATAATGGAAAAGGAGATGGAAGTTTACACGAAGAAAATGGTTATTGGTTTCGAGTTACAGAGGTGTTTTATAAATATGTAATGTCTCTTTAATTCACAAATTAAAGAAACTTGGTTTTTGATCATTTTTAGTCATTTTTGATCGATTTTGGTTCATTTTGGGCGTTTTTTGATCATTTTTAACTCATTTTAGACGTTTTTGGATAAAAACTAATATCCACCACATTACAAACTTTCCCCAAACAACTCCCCTCTAAAACCACAAGACTGGAATCTTGCGTTAAGGCAATAATATCAATGGATTAGGGAGGATATGGATCAGAGGCATTGTTGTAAAAAAAACCCTCCACTAGAGAGGGTTAGTTTATTGATAGATTGCTTTAACTTTATGTCAGTCATTTCACCTTTCACTGCCGTGACTTCATCATCAGTAATTTTCATTTTGTGAATTTCAGCAGCTTAAAAGTCGTTTAAATTAACGACTGGCTTACTTAGGGTTGAAGAGGCGCAAATGAATGCATTTCTTCATTGACAATCTGCATTTCCTTAGATAATGTAATCATAAATTCAGAACCCATAAGCTCCTGCATTCCCTGCATATCGACATCATAAAGCATAACTATGCAACTTGTGTCGTCTACTTTTCCCACAGTGGTTTTAGATTCATCGCAAACTGCGGCCCGCTCAGTATGCTTGTCAAATGTTTCTTTCCAGGCGTCGTAGTTAGCCATTGATACTTTTAAAATAACGTTCATTTTAATTGATTTATGATCAATAATGCTACCAAGATAGAGAAAATAGTGGAAAAGAAAAACCCTCCGCTTGGGAGGGTATAAACAAATTATTTATTGAGGAATATAAACTTTTTAAGCACAACTCGGTTAGTTAAATCTCTTAAACTCATCATTTTTTGATAGGTTTTATTTGCATCACCAGAGGGCCCCGAAGCATTTTTTAAATAGTCTGAATACTTGTCATACCAATCTACTGTAAAATGTGTCCATGCTAAATCGGTTCCTATACGGTCAATTCTTTTTGCAAGGCTCCACCCCTTTCTTGCAGCTCCTTTTGGAATGGATTTTGTCATTGATTTTTCTAGATCTTCATAGGATTTATATTTATCATGTCTTGCTTTCATGAAGTTCATCACCGCAATATCAGGATAAGTTGTAACCCCTTCTTGCAATACGTCAGCTACATTAACCATTTGTGTTTCAAAGACAATTTTTCTGTTTTCTCCATTTTTTTTTGCCCACTCTCTTAATTCAGATTGTGTCATATCGGTGAACTCTTCTGTCCATTTTTTGGGTGTGTAGTTGTCATCTATTTTATCCATATCATAAATAGTTACTGCAAGATGTGTGAAAGGGGTTTGCGCTCCATTTAGTACTTTCCACACATGCCAACCCAATATTCTGTCATCATCTATATAATTTTGATTGAGTCTTTGAAATTTGGTTTTTAAGTTTTCATCGTAAGCATTGATGTCTTCAGCATCTACAAAAGCAAAATCAAAAGCAATATTTTGAGCAATTGCAAATGATGAAAGAATTAATAGTAAGGGTAGAAAAAGTTTTTTCATTTTAATTGATTTATGATTTATACTAGCTCTAAGATAGAGAGAAAAAATGTAAAAGAAAAACCCTCCACTTGGGAGGGTTGAATGAGTTGTTAAGATTAAATTTTTAATTGATCCATCCTCCTATCTGCGGTCTCAATTCTGCTCCATAGGCTTTCGCTTTACTTTTTAATTCATCAGAAGCATCACCTGCAATAATAACTTTATTGAGTGTAAAAAGTGTCAAAAACTCCTTAGCGTAGTCACTTTGTTCAAAATTATTTAAGTGGTAAACAAAGTCTGCTGATGAAATGTATTTCTCTATCAGGTTAACTTTTTTTCCGTTGGATGAAATAAAATAACCAAAATCGTAGGTGTTGGGCTCTGTATCTCTGACAAATTTACTGAAGCGGACTAAAAACTCTTCTACATCCTCTTTATCGTATCCTTTATTTACATAGAGTTCTGCTAATCCAATAACCTTTTTTGAGTTCTTGTTGATCCCCTCAAAAGCAGTCACTTCTTTGTTTAACCCTGATGGATCCATATAGCGCCATATCTTAGCCACTTGATTTCCCTCCCAAAGACTTACACAGTAAAACGGAAGTGTCATTTCTTGTCCTGTAAATTTTCCTGTCCCAGACCACATGGACCAAAATGCTGTATAGGTTTTACCATCATCCATTTGATAAGTACTTATCTTATCTGTTGTGAGTTGAATCCCACTAAAGAGCATATGGGTGAACTTATCTGCATCGATCAACCCTTGTCTTCCACCTGGATTAGGAACTGTAGTATTGTCCTCTTGATTATTGGCAAACTGATCATAAAGCAACAAATCTTCACTAAATAAAATCTCGGCTACACTTGAATCGTTTTCCATATAGGCTTCCATATGACTTTTAACCAAGTTTGATTTTTCGTCATTTTTGAGTACAATTCCAGAGGAATTTGGGTTCATTTTACAGGAAATGAACCCTGCGCTAAGCACTAGGGTAACTATTATTTTTTTCATTTTAACTGATTTATGGTTAATATAATCTCTAAGATAAAGAATATAAGTTATATATCAAACATCTCAAGAATTTGGAAATTTGTCATCATTTGTAAGCATACTTTACCAATAAATCTAATGTGGCATATTTCAAAGTTTTTTCATGCGTCGCCTCTAGTATTAATTTTGGAGCTTTCCCTGCTTTTTCTGCTTCCAACCATCTCCTAACGCACAAACACCATTTGTCTCCTTCGGATAAACCCGGAAATTGATAAAAGGGTATGGGGGTAGTGAGATCATTCCCTCTGGAAGCAGTAAATTTTAAAAAATCAGTATTCATTACTGCACAAACAGTATGCGTTCCTGTGTCTTCGGAAATTGTCCTACAAACACCATCTCTAAAATATCCTGTCATAGGATTTGTACAACAAATCTCTAGCTGCTCACCAAATACATTTTTTTCCATGAAAGGGTAGTTACTCAGTTCTCTTTTCCACTCTTGTTTAGAGCTATTCGTTTTCTATTTTACAGGTCTAAAATTTCCCAACACAAACCATTCCTAAAACGACTCCTTTTAAATAGTACGTTTATTCAACAATAGTAAAGAAAATTTTGTTTGCCTTCATTAAAGAAAAAGAAAACCCTCCACTAAGGAGGGTCGGAAATAGTTATAAATAATTTAATTCGGAAATTGAGCAGGATTGTAATAGTAATCTTCTCTTACAATTTTACCTTCTTTATTCAATGTATGTTGAATGTGCTGCATGACAGTAGCTACGTTCCCTGATTTTTTATTTTTTATTCTCATCTTCCACCAGGAGAGGATCACGACATTACTCCCCTCATACGCTAGAGCATCTGGATACCCGATTTCTTGTATATAGACTATATCAAATGCTTTAAAAGCATTTTCCATGTTCGCCATTTCTTCATCGAGAGTTAAAAACTCAAACTCTCCTGAATTCATAACATCGTAAATCCGAGCATTTTCACTGTAAAAGGAACGAACTTTGTCGACATCCATTTCTTTCATACTCGCAATCAAAAGACGAATATTTGAAATAAAGGGATGGTCTTTGTAGATCTCACCATTTTTTCGTGTGTCATAGGCGGCATACGCTTTTTGCCACAATACCTGGTCATCGTTTACCCAAAGGGCAACGATTTTATTATCGTCATTTATTCTAAATGTTGCATACCTTGGCATCCATAAATCTACTCCCGTATTAATATCATAGCCAGTCATTCTCTCGTATGTTTTTACATCTGTGAGGTTGTCCTGCTTGTACTCTAAAACGTCAGGATAGGAACCTCCTGAATGTTTAATCTCAAAATTTGCAATATTCTTGCTTAAATAATTCGATCGACCCAACAATTGGTCAACAGTCCTTGGCGCTCTGTCACTGGGCTTGAACCATTTAAAATCCTCCCCAAGAAGACCTTTAAGTGTTTCTGAATCACCAGTCGTAAAAGCCGCATTAAATTTTTCAACGATTTGAATATGAGGGTGTTCGTTATAAATGACGCCATTCTTCTTTTTCTGTGCATTTAAACTACATACCAAAAGGAAAAAAACTACACTAAATAAATTTTTCATTTAAATTGATTTATGATTAATAATACCTCTAAGTTAAACAATATTTCGCCAGAAACACCTACACAGATGGGAAGAGATTGGAATTGTTTCCATTTACAAAAAAACCCTCCACTAGGGAGGGTTTTTATATTAAAATTACACAGAACCTAAAATTCTAAATCGGGTACAGGAGTTTGATGGTCCTCATAAAAAGCCTTTTCATTAATTAATGAAGCATGCATTTTCACAATGAGATCCTGATAACTGGGCTCGTTAAAAACGTTTTTCAACTCGTTCGGATCTGTTTCAAGGTCATAAAATTCCCAACTAGGAGGAGTGGCCTGTACATTGGCACTTTTCATTCCCAAGGGTTTTCCATAATAGTGAATCAACTTGTAGCGGCTGCTTCTTATCCCAAAATGTGCTGGCCGGTCTGGGCTGTGCTCCCAATAGCGGTAATAGGTATAGGGCCTCCCTTCTAACTTGTCATCTTTCAGGAGAGATCTAAAACTCTCTCCTTGCATCTGTTCGGGTCGTTTCACCTGTGCGTAATCCAACAACAAGGCGGGAATGTCTATATTCATCAACAAGGACTCATTTCGCGTTCCCTGTGGTAAATCTTTTGGATACCGAATAACAAAAGGCATTCGTGAGGACTGTTCCAGCATCATTCGCTTGTCAAAAAATCCGTGTTCCCCAAGAAAATACCCTTGATCCGAGGTATAAATGATCAAAGTATTGTCCAACAAACCGCGCTCTTCAAGACCAGCAATTATTTTTTCAATATTGTCATCTATCGCAGCTCCACACCGAATAAAATCTTTAACAAATTTCTGGTAGGATTTTTTTCGAATGGCAATACTATCCAAACCGGTAACATCAAATGGCATACCGGGGTAATCTGTCCAAAATTTTTCTGGATCCGCTTGATATCGCAACCATCTCTTGGTAAGGTTGTCTAACAATTGTCCTTTGAATGTCCTCCCATCTGGTGTAGGATAGGGTTCCAGTAAAGATTCCGGTTCTGGCAGCACAACCTCTTCCAAAAGTTCGGCGTGACGCTCAGGATAGTGGAAGGGTTCGTGGGTGGCTTTAAAATGAGTCATTAAGAAAAAAGGGGCTTCTGGATCTTGCGCATCGATCCAGTCCAGAGATTCCGTTCCAATAATGTCGGATGAAAATCCCTTTTGCTCTTTTCCGCCTTTCCAACCGTATTCCCAATTTTCTGCGGTTTTAAAAACAGGATCGAAATAGCGCCCCTGCCCTGGTAAAACTTTGTAGTAATCAAATCCCGTAGGTTCGGCTTTTAAATGCCATTTCCCTATTATCGCTGTCGTATAGCCTGAAGAGGAGAGTACTTTTGCAATGTTCAAGCTGTCTGGTGCCAGCGCATCACCCAAAGTATAAACCCCGTTTTTGTGGCTCATGACTCCTGTCAAGAGCGCCGCTCGTGAAGGTACACAGATCGAGTTGGTACAAAACATATTTTCTAAAGTAACCCCTTCGGAGGCCAAGCGTTTTATTCCCGTATTTTTTACATAAGTCTCCAATATTCCACCGTAAATTCCCCAAGCCTGAGAGGTGTGGTCATCGGACATAATAAAGAGGATGTTGGGCCGCTCCTGTGAATCTGTAGTACAAGAACTCAACACGTAAAATATTCCAAAAAGGATCAAAAGTAGTTTTTGACTTCGCATAAATTTTATTTTACAACAAGATAGGAACAAATCTTTGAGAATAAAAAGAACTCCCTACTAGGGACAGAATTTAGCAAGGTCTCATATTTTCAAAGGGATTGTTTTGCAGACATTAAAGTTTGGACTAATTTTAAGGTAACGGCTATAGGTTCTCTGTGTTCCCATTTTTTTAAATACTGTAGTTAAATCCTACTATTTTTAATCGAAAAATAAATTTGACAAATGAAAAAAACAATCCTTCTTCTTCTTGTCGCTTTGACTTCCTGTAATGAAGCCACGGAATGGAAACCACAACTCATTGCCTATTATGCTGGAGATGAAAAATCTATTGATGAATTTGACCTGAACGGTGTAGATCAAATTATTTATAGCTTTTTACACCTCAAAGGAAATGAACTAGCCATAGATAATGAGGCAGACAGTCTAACATTGGTAAACCTCGTCAAGCAAAAGAAGAAATATCCCGATTTAAAAGTTTTAGTTTCCCTAGGTGGCTGGGGCGGTTGTGAAACCTGCTCAGAAGTTTTTAGTTCAGCTCAAGGACGAATAGATTTTGCGGTTTCCACAGCAAAAATCATCGAGACATTTGATGCCGACGGCATTGATCTAGACTGGGAATATCCAGCCATTTCGGGTTATCCAGGACATAAATATCAACCCGAAGACCGAGAAAATTTTACCGATTTGGTCGTTCAACTGCGAAACTATATGAAGCAAGGGGACATCTTGAGTTTTGCCGCAGGGGCCTCTACGTGCTTTTTTCAAAATTCTGTGGAATGGGACAAAGTCATGCCTTTGGTGGACAACGTGAATTTGATGACCTATGATTTTTTTGGATCTGGATCTAGCAAAACGGGGCACCACACCGCACTGTCTTCTAATGCCTTCCTAGACCGATCTGCGGAGGCCTCCATAAAAGCACTGATTGATTTGGGCATCAATCCAAAAAAAATCTTTATCGGTGGGGCTTTTTACATCAAAACATTTAAAGAAGTTGCCAACGTCAATAACGGATTAAACCAACCCGCCAAATGGAACCGCAGCTACAACCAAATCAACTTCGATTCCGTGCGGTCCAATTTTAATTTTTATTGGGATGAACAGGCCCAAGCTCCTTATGCCTATGACAGTATCAATAAAATCTTTGCCACCTTTGACGACCCTCGATCGATTAAACTCAAAACTGAATTTGCACTAAAAAATGACTTAGGGGGAATCATGTTCTGGCAACTTATGAACGACAAAAAACAAAATGGCCTTTTAAAAACCATGGTCGGTACGATGAACGAAACTACTTCAGAAAAATAAATGGAAATCGGTGTAGATAGCTTTGCAGCAGTGGATATAACCCAAGGGGTTCCAACAGCTCAGGAACGGGTTCATGCCCTAGATGAATTGATTGATCGTATTGTTTTTGCAGATGCTGTAGGAATGGACTTTTTCGGAATTGGAGAACACCATCGCGAGGAATTTCTGGATTCAGCACCCCATATTATTCTTGCCGCCGCTGCAGCACGTACAAAACAGATCCGACTGGGCAGTGCCGTTGCTGTGTTAAGTGCCGCCGATCCAGTACGTGTATTTCAAAACTATGCAACCTTGGATTTAATCAGCTCGGGACGCGCAGAGATGGTCGTGGGAAGGGGCTCTTTTTCTGAGTCGTTTCCACTGTTTGGTTTTCAATTTGAAGATTATGATGCTCTTTTTAAGGAAAAACTAGAACTGCTCTTACAGATTCGGAAAGAAGAAGTAATCAGCTGGTCGGGAAGGTTTCGTGCTCCTTTGCAAAACCAAAGAATTACCCCGAGACCGTATCAGAAGAAAATTCCTGTTTGGTTGGGAGTTGGGGGAACACCCGCCTCCTTTGTCCGTGCGGGTCAACTTGGACTTCCCCTGATGGTAGCTATTATCGGTGGAGAAACCCACCGCTTCAGACCCTTGATTGACTTGTACCGCAAAGCGGGTCAGGAAGCAGGATTTGCTCCGGAGGAGTTAAAAGTTGGAATTCACTCTCTGGGCTATGTTGCGGAAACAAAAGACCAGGCGGTGGAGGAATACTATCCGGGTTACGCCTATAATTTTAGTAGAATTGGGAAAGAGCGCGGCTGGCCTCCTGTAACCTTTGAACGCTTTACTGCACAAAACGGTAGAACAGGAGCCTTACTGGTAGGTGACCCCGAAGAGGTGGCTAAAAAGATTTTAGGACACAGTGCTGCACTCGGGGGAATCAATCGATTTACTTTCCAACTAGACAATGCCAATCTAACCCATCAGCAACTCAAAAATACCATGCAACTTATCGCAGAAAAGGTCAAACCCATCATCAATCAAGAATAAAGTATCCTCGCGGATCTAAAATTCTACAACTGAGAGTTGATCCAGTTTTCAATTTTCTCCTCCAATAAAACAAGAGGTAAACTTCCCGAATTCAAAACTTGACTATGAAACGCTCTTACATCAAATTGCGCTCCGAGTTTCTGTTCTGCTTTGGTTCTCAGGGTTCTGATTTTGATCTGACCCATTTTGTAAGACAGTGCTTGACCGGGAGTGGCCATATAGCGTTCAATTTCAGAAATGATAGAGGCCTCAGACTCGGCTTCATGGTCTAGCGAATATTGGATGGCTTGTTCTCGTGTCCATCCTTTGCTGTGCATTCCCGTATCTACCACCAAACGAATCGCGCGATGCATTTCCATACTCAACATACCAAAATATTGAATGGGATCGTCATAAAGACCTAATTCCTTCCCTAAAGATTCTGCATACAACGCCCATCCTTCTACAAAAACTCCCAAACTTTCGGGATGTAAAAATTTAGGCAACGCCTTGTTTTCTTGTTGCAAAGACAACTGATAGTGATGTCCTGGAATCGCTTCGTGGAGAAATAGCGCTTCGTCAGCAAACTTGTTGTATTTAGAAACGTTGGGAATGGGTACATAAAAAATTCCGGGGCGCGAGGCGTCTTTTGTTCCGGGAACATATTCCGCACTGGCCGAAGCCTCACGAAAGGATTCTGTTCTCCTGACTACAAAATCTGCTTTGGGCGTTAATTCAAAAACCTGATCGAACTTGTCATTTATTTTTTCCTTTATTTGATTGAAATTTACAATAACCTCTTGCGGATCTTGAAAAGGCATCTGTTCTGGACTAGTGCGAATGAATTCAAGAAACGCTTTGATGTCTCCTTTAAATCCGATTTGGTTCTTAGCCTCTTCCATTTCCACTAAAATACGCTCAACTTCTCGCTTCCCTAATTCATGGATTTCGTCTGCTGTTAGGTTGGTAGTCGTATGAAGCTTTATGAGGTAGTTGTACGTAGCTGCACCATTAGGTAAAGCAGCAATACCTGAAGTTGTTCTACAAACAGGTAAATATTCCGCTACCAAAAACTGCTTGAGCTCGGTGTATTTTGGTCTTAGTTTGGTTTCAATTACATTCTGGTACTCCTCCGCCAAACGATCCCGATCCGATTGGGATATTCCCTCTGGCATAGACTGTATGGGTCTGTAAAACAAGTGTTCCTCAACGGGTTTGGTGATAAATTCCTCCAGTTGAACAATCGTTTTTTCGGTCAAAACTTTAGGCAATACAATCCCTTTTGCCATCCCTTCCTTCATTTTGGCTATAGAGGTGTCTAAAAAGGCGATGTAATCATCCAGGCGCTTTAACCAATCTTCATAATCTTTAACTGTATTAAAAGGATGGACGCTTCCCCCTGCGCCTAATTGGGCAACATACAAATGCAAAGACTGGACTTGAATGAGTGGGGTCAACTCAAAACTCGGTAAATTATAAATTGGTGACGTAGTAATAACCAGCGGATTTTGAAGGCCTTCCAATTTTACCTCACAATCCCATTGCATGACCTTCATGCTCAAAAGATCTGCCTGTGAAAGTTGCGCAGGATCGATTTGGGCTAAACGCTCTAAAAAAGTGGAGTATTCCGCGATCAAGTCAGTCTGGTAGGCGTCAGAAATATAATTTGCGATGTACTCATTGTATTGAAAATTCCCCCCTTTTGTGGCTTCTATGGGATTGATACGATCTTTAAATTGATAGTACTCCTCAAAAATTGTAGCTAAGGTTTGTGATGCTGAAGTCCTTGACTGCTCTTGATTACAAGCGCTAAGTGACAGCATCAGAAAAAGAAGAGTTATGGTGTGTTTCATCTGTTACTATTTATTGTTTATAATTAATCCAAAGACTTATAGGCATTGGTAATGGCTTTCAGTTGAGAAGGGTCTCGGGTCATTTCCCATCTGCCCAGGGAAACAGGAATATTCCCAATTCGGTTGAGCGTATCAAAAAAAGTTTTGATGGAAAAGTTTGCTTCGTTTTGTTTGGCGACTTCCATCATCATTTCTTCAATCAAATATTTCCCAGTGATGTAACTGGTTCCATAACCGGGTTGTCTCAAATACAAATGTTGTTCAAAGAGCAAGAGTTCTTTTTCAGTCTTCATCCAACCCCTAGGTGTATATTCGGAGTGAATTTTTCCAGCCTCTGCCATGGGCATCAAATTCGCGTGGGCATACAAAGAACCCAAACCCCGAGCCGCTCGTTGAGCAATGAGAATATAGACAATTTCTCTCGCTCTTGGATTTTTATCGTACAGCCCCGCATGCATAAACATTTCCTCTACTGCAGTGGCCAGTCCTTCATTTCGCGAATCGAAAATATTGTACAAAAGAGCTTTTTCTCGTATTGGGTTTTGATGGGGTTCTAGCTCCATACGTTCCAATTCAAACCAATGATAAAAATGAGAGAAAAGTGGTTTTGGATCCAAATGCGCGGTGATCCAAAAAAAGTTTCGCGTCTCGGCAGGGATATAACTTCCCAAATGGGGCTCTAGCGCTGTGGAGAAATAGTCTTTTACCGTAACCATTTCATTTTGATCTAAAAATTCCAATAATTCCTCTGCTGCATTTTTTGCTAAGGTCCGATACGATTCGGGTGATTCTGCAGGACGTAACTCAGGAAGCGCTCTATTGCGATGTTCTTCCAATTTCAAAGAAGACCAGGCTCGTGCCAATTCTCGTTTTAACAACAAAACCTCATCTTCCCAGGTCAGTGGAACCAAATGCACATTTTGTTGGTACCAGGTGTAGTGCACTTTTCCTATCCCGGAAGTACCGCTTTTTTTAGGAGCTTCTTTTTTTAGCCATGCGACAAAAGCATCGGTTGAGGCTTTGGCGGCATTGATTTGAAGTACAAGTTTTTTGTCTTTAGCAACCCCTGGTTTCAAAAGTATGGCACTCAATAGTTGAGACTGATTTTCAATATCTCGAATTCCCGCAATCCATAAATCTTTAGCATTACCTGTAAGGTTTTTTTGTGCTTGTTGATTAAAATCTGGAATGCGTTGAAGGTCTGAAATCAATTTTTTGCGCTCTTCTTTATTCAAAGGAAAGGTATAGTGCCACAATTCAATTACAAAATGAGAAGTGGGTCCTTCATGTGCCGGAACATCACTTTTATAAGCCCAGATGCTCTTGTAAAATGCAGGATCGCGTTGCCAAGGTTTGAGTACTTGATAATTGAATTGGTATCCATTCATTTCAGCCCAAAGTAGCTGCCAATCGACTTGGGCTTCAACACTCCAGTTTTCTTTAGGCAGGCCCTCTAGCCTATTTCGTAAGGTGGTATACGCAGGTTGACGTTGATCGAACGTTTGCTGAGAATAATCAGGAACTCCCTCACGTAAAGGAGGTACTTCAAAAGCTCTCCACTCCCTGAATAATTGTACCAATGCCTTGTTTGAAACATCATTCGTTTTTTGAGCCATAAAATTTAAAGGCAATAATAAACAAAGGGTTAAAAAGCTACTCGCCCCTATTTTGGCTAATTTATTGGATTGTAGTATATACATAGTCAATCTTTACTAGAATGTTAAAATACATTTTTTTATCATGGCTTAGGAAATTGAAAAATTAATCCAAAACAGCTTCCGCTTCGATTTCTACTTTATAGCCTTCCCCTACTAGTTTTGCTTGAACTAGGGTATTTGCTGGATCAATGTTTTTAAAGCGAACACCGTGTGCTCTTGCCACAGCCTCCCAGTCTTCGATGTCATCCACAAAAACTCGGGTGCGAATCACATCTGTCAAACTTCCTCCCAAAGAACGAATGGCGGCTTCGATTTTATCAATGACAAAATGCGTTTGGGCAGCGGCATCTTCCCCTCCAATGATTTTGTCTCCGTGGGTGGCGGTAGTTCCGGAAACAACAATCCGATTTCCCTTTTTTACCGCACGACTATAGCCTGCAAATGACTCCCAAACTGTACCGCTGTAAACCTGTGCTCTGGTCTCTGAAATTTGCACGGCTTCAAAAGCCTCAGGAATCGTCTCTAAATGGTGACTTAAATCTCCTGAAGCGGTAAGAAAAGGCGGAGTCCGATACTCATCTCCACAATTCCCTGGGATGGGGCTTAATTTGGAAATGACCTGTTCAATCGCCTCGACATCGCTTTTCTCAAGGGAAATTTTCAAAACTTCTTTGTGGTCTTCAATATGTGCTCGTTCTCCCAATCGAGCACCAATAATAACAGAGGCTACATTTTTATTTTCCAACACATATCGACTCGCTAAGTTAGCGATAGACGTTTGGTGCTTTTGCGCTAGGGCATCTAAAGTTTCCAAAACTTTTTGAAATAAATTCCACCCCCCTGCTGCCTCAATAAAACGCATGTATTTCATTTGCGACCACGTTTGTAATGACTCCGTTTTAGGTGCTTCAACCCCTAACCAACGGTCGGATAAAAACCCACCAAGCAAGGTTCCGTAGGTCAATAAATGCACCCCGTATTGGTCGCAGACTTCTCGCATTGGACCCAGCGCACGACGGTCAACAAGTGAATGCGAAATTTGGTTACTCACAACAGGAATCCCGCTTGCACAAGCAATGCGCAAATGATGAGCATCAAAGTTGGTCACTCCGATAGCATTTACAAGCCCTTCCTCCTTCAGTTCCTTTAAATAGAATAGGGCATCTAGCCAACTGGGGTCTGCGTAAAGCCATGCGTGAAATTGAATCATATCCAAACACTCTTGATCCATCCGTTTCAGGGCACGTTCTATAGCCTCGCGAACCATGACCTTGTCAATAGGACCGGGTTTTGGAACCCATTTGGTAAACAGGCGGATCGAATTTTTTTCAGGATGCTTGTTTTTACAAATCCCCGCAATGATTTCACTAGAACCGTAATGGTCTGCCATATCGAAAGTGGTAAATCCGGCATGGACATAAGAATCCATATATGTTGCCGTTTTATTCAAGTCCAATTGTTGATTGTTTCGCTCCATATCGGCAATTTGCCACAACCCGATGACAAGTCTCGGAACGGTAAGCATCTCAGAAATAGCAATACTTTTCTTCATAATTATTCGATCGGTAATTTTTTAAATTTTTTTCTAAACCCTAGATCCTTACTTTTCATTTGATTCCACTGGTAAATAAAAACAAGGGTAGCCATTCCCATCACAATAAGCCAAACATAGGTGGAATGAAAATACCACGCCGCTACTGAATTGGTCAAATCTTTATACAAATGAATCCCTAAAAAACTACTGAGGAACACGACCCCTCCCCAACCAATAAAAAGTTGTATGGGTCTGTTTTTCAAGACTTCGATATTGGTATACAATTCCACATTGTGTTTTTTAATCGTTAGCAATGTAATAGACATTAGTAAAAAATTGACTAGCATAGAAGTCACCATAATGTCAATTCCCAAGAAAAAGTCACCCGCAAAATTAGAGCCCAATACCCCAATACTAGAAAGGATTCCCGCAGCAACTAAAGCCACAATGGGCGTGTTTTTTTTAGGGTCTATAGCAGTGAGTTGTTTTGGCATTATTCCGTCTTTTGCCCAAGCAAACATCAATCGAGAAACCGAAAGGAGCATGGCTGGGAGGTCGTTAATCAATGCAAGGGTTGCTCCCAAAATAATTAGGGTATCGATTCCATTAGGCAACACATAACTCAATAATCCCGGCGCAGTAATGTCTTTGATTTGAGCTTGTTCTGCGACAAAACTCCAAGGAATGATGCTGTACACTGAAGCGGTAAACAGAAAGTAAAACAATCCCACCCCTGCTATTGCAATTAAAATTGCCAAGGGTAAATTTCTTCTCGGATTTACAGCCTCACTGCCCGTTTGGGCAATGGCATCAAATCCGATAAAACTTGAAAATAAAACCGCTGCCGCAGAAAGAAACGCAGACCATTCAAAATCAGGCACGGGTGGAATACTAAAAATCCTTCCTTCCTGCTGTTCCAGTGCCGAAAGAAAATCTGAGACGTCATAAAAAAAACGTGAAAAGATAACAATACTCCCCAAACAAAAAATCAAAATCACCATGGGGAGTAACAAATTTGCATAGGATTTGATTCCGCGAATATTGAGATACACAAAACTCCAAATAAAACTCAAAGCCAACCCCACGCGGATCCAAGAGACTTCCAATAAGGAGGCAACTTGATATTGTTCATAACTGTAAGCGATGTCTCTTAAAAAGGGAATGGAGATATAAGCTATCACTCCAATTACAATAGACAGTCCAAACCATTGAGAAAAACTGGCCACAAAGCCTAGATAGGGATTCAGCCCCCTACTCGCGTAGAGATAACTCCCTCCCGCTCGAGGCATAGCCGAAGAAAGAATCGCATAGGCAAGTCCTGCAAATAGGGCAGGAACAGCTGCAAAAGCAAAAGCCCAAAGTACGTTGGGACCAAGGTTGGGTACGCTCCGATGAATCATAAAAGGAACGACATTGATGGAGGCACCTACCATGGAAGATACTCCTGTGGCAATGACAGTGAACAATCCCA
>Ga0181563_10002907_pt1 | contig 16516 bp, 16 predicted proteins | sample 011ome_25_FD_133759 | JGI IMG/M metagenome (GOLD analysis project Ga0181563, IMG submission 133759) | Coastal salt marsh microbial communities from the Groves Creek Marsh, Skidaway Island, Georgia - 011512CT metaG (megahit assembly) | ecosystem: Environmental > Aquatic > Marine > Intertidal...
AGGCCCAACCCTGCTGTCATACCCCCGTCAACGCGTATTTCCTGTCCTGTTATGAACGTTGAAGCATCTCCCGCCAGAAAGTTATATACACCCACGATTTCGTCTTGTCTGCCCATACGACCAAAGGCATTAAGGCGGCTCAAAAACGCCGCAGTATCATTTCCGTCATCAGCCACCATCATACCCGTATCGGCGATAAGGGCAGGACAAACGCAATTCACACGGATGCCTCGAGGTGCGTTCTCAATAGCGCTGGCCCGAGCGAGATAGGCGCCGCCAGCTTTAGAGGCTGCATACACAGCGGATCCAGCATGTGTAATGCCCGATCCAGCCACCGAGCCCGTAAAAATAACAGACGCTCCATCCTTTAAGACGCTTGGCGCGTATTTAAGCGCGTGAAAAGTGCCCTTCAAATTAACATCAACCATTGCACTCATGGTGTCACAATCGAGAGACTCAATGCTTCCCTCGTCGGCTGCAATTCCTGCATTGATTACGAGAATATCGATTGCACCCAACTGGGTACCGATTTTAGTGAGAGTCGTCCGAACCTCGTCTTCAACCGCAACGTCGCATCGCATGAAACCAGCACCGATTTCCTCTGCGATCTGCTCCCCTGCAGATCGCCTGCCAGTAATCAGAGTCTGTGCGCCACTGGCAATAAAATTATTGGCCACGGCTAGGCCGATACCCGAAGTCCCACCTAAAATCACGGCTCTTTTTTCATCTAGTCTATGCATAAGTTTGCTCTTTTAAATTATTCCTGTGTCCACAGGTAAATTTTTCCGCACTGTTTTGATACCTGAACGTCGAATGCCTCTCCAGCTCGCGACATAGGAAACTCGTGGGTTACCATGACATCAACCATCCGCTGCACCTCAGGATCTAACAAAGCTCGAATTAAATACTCTCTATCCAGGCTGCGAACGTCATGCTGGCCCATAATCGTATGCGCAGGATCGATAACATGATGAAGCGGGCTGAAATCAAGCCGCGCCCCTGGGGTGTGCCCACTGAAATTGACTTTCCCGTATTTGCGAGCCGCTGACATAAGCTTCTCTTGATAATAACGCACCCCCGACCCATCGATAGCGACATCAACCCCTTGTTTTCGATAGGTGAGGTCTTTTACTTGCTCAAGCCAATCCGCACATTCCGGGTTAACTATGTGCTCGACGCCCATACGTTTTAGCATGTCAATCCGATAGGGATTCCGGGCCAGCGCGATGACGCGTGCATTTCGGTAGAGAGCAGAAATTACGTGTCCGAGCGCAATAAAGCCCACGCCGCCTACCAAGACCGTGTCTCCTGCTTTGACATTCATCGCCTCTTGATTAGAGAAGCCCACCCCAAACGAACAGTTCGCCGCAGCAGCGTATCGAAATTCCAGTTCATCAGGAATTAGGGCGATGTTGGCTTCGGGCGCAATCCGATATCGCTCCATGGCAAATCCACCCGAAGCACTGTTATTCCGTTTTTCTATGCCGCGCATCGCTGCTCCCTCGTTACCGAGAATATCGGGATCATTCGAATCGCAGTAGGTAGGCGATAGCGCACTGGTGCAGGCGTGACAGCGACCGCAATGGTCTCCTTGGAAGACAATGACTCTATCACCCACCGAAAAATGAGATCCCGGCATGACCTCGACGATGGTGCCAACGCCTTCGTGCCCTAAATGCTCTGGGTCATCGTGAAACTCAAAGTCATGAGAAGCCCAAATACGAGAACCTTCCAGGCAAATCGGTGCTATTTCGGTTTTTATGATGGCGTATCCAGATGTGATCGTAGGAAAAGGCCGTTCCACCAGTGCAAACCGACGCGGCTCAGGAATAATCAGGGCGGTATTTTTGCGCTGTTCCATCGATGCTATCACTCAGACGTCTCAAAAAATCAAACAGTTGCTGTGCAGTTTAAAAGTCATAAGGGCTGAATTTAATGATATTTGTGATCATATGAATGATATTTATGACCATGACTGCATGGCCGCAAATAACAACAAAGATGACCCTTCAGGCCCTTTTTATCAAAACCAGACTCACCTAACTTGAGCAGACACAATACATCTGGGAGCCTATCTCAAAATGAAAACCGCTAAAGAGCTTAACTATCACCTCCATCATCTTTGCATCTATGATGATCAGCCTAGAGAAAATATGTTTCCCTATTTGCGTTGGCACCATGGTATTACCAATTTTTTCTCCGGTAATGTCTTCCACGTGACGGGGGAGGGTCATTCGGACTATACCTTTCTCGGATGCGGAGGCCGCGCCTACCAAATCCAAATCGAGGCCCCCCCTTTTCAATTCGAGTACGAGCGCAACTGGTGGCGAGATCACGGCCGAGGCTACAATCACGTCTGCTGGATCACATCAGATGCGCGTGCGTCAATGGATCAGTTACTCGAGAATGGCGCCACTGAAGTTATGCCTTTCGAAGCATTCCCTACCTACGACGGGTTTGTTGTTCACGATCCTGAGGGACGATGGGTGGAAATAATGGAGTATACCGACGAAACGTTTCGCGTTCAGGAGTTCACCCACGCACCCTCTGGTGAATGCGGACTCGAAATGGTTGGAAACGCTGAAATCTGCCAGGACGTAGATCTGATGGTCGATTGGTACGAGCGCGTGCTGGATCTTCGGGTCTTGGAGCGATTCGTGGGAAATGGTGAGCAAGTAGTTGTGATGTCGGACCGACACTATGATCCCGTTGAGCGACGAACTCTATTCGTTCTTCAAAACGCGCGACACGAGTTTGAGAAACAGAAAATCGCAGAACATGGCCCACATATTTCTTCAATATTGTACCAGGCAAAAGACGTTAACAGAGCATGGGAAGACGCCTTATGGGCTGGGATGAAAGGCATAAAGGAACCTCACATAGATGTGCTAACCGGATTGTGGACAGCCTATTTAGCTGAGCCCTGCGGCGGTAATACTATTCAACTGACAGAGCATTACGCCCCCAGTTGTTCACTTGCAGATGCCGCATGATCTTGGGATTTGGACATCCGGCGATCGTCGTACAAGACCTTGAGCGTTCCACGAAGTTCTATTGTGAGGCCTTCGGGTTTAAGGTGTTTTCCGATGCAAATGAGGGATGGTGCGACAATCTTTTCATTGACACCGCTATTGGACTAAAGAATAGCAAGGCTGTGGGTAGGATGCTGTCAGGTCACAATTGCTATCTGGAGTTATTCCAATTTTCCCATCCATCCAGCGTAGCACCAAACCCAGCCGCGCTATGTGCCGCCGATCTGGGTTTAAGGCATTTGTGCTTCTACACAGATGACGTCGAGAAAGAGTATAGTCGTGCTATCGCACTCGGGGCATCGACGCTGGGACGCCCCCAAAAATCGAGCGGCATCGCCGCGGTCTACATTCGTGATCCCGAAGGTAACATTATTGAATTGGCGGAATTTCCTTGTCAGTCTGAGGATTTGAGAAACCTTCCAGGTGTACACTGTTTGCAAGGAGAAACTTAAGTATGTTTGACCTAAGGGGTAAACGGGGTTTAATCACAGGGGGTGGTTCCGGCATAGGAAAAGCTACCGCAGAGATATTTGCCGCGTCAGGGGCGCATGTTGCAATTGCCGATATTGTTTTCCCACAAGAGACCGCGAAACGTATTGAGGCAGTCCCTCTGCAATGCGATGTCAGTGACGAAGAAAGTGTTCGACAGGCATTTGAGCAAGCCAGAGAAATGCTCGGAGGAGATTTGGACTTCGCGATTTTGAACGCGGGTGTCGGCGATGTCGGACCGACGATTACCGAGCAATCATCAGCTCTATTAGAGAAAGTGACGCGTATTAACTATTGGGGAACGGTCTACGGTCTCAAGCACGCACCGACGGTGATGGCCGACGGAGGCGCAATCGTCTCGACGTCATCGATGGCCGCTTTCATTAATGTGCCGGGCTCCTCAGCCTACTCTGCGAGTAAAAAAGCGGTAGTCAGTTTAACTGAAATGGCGGCATTAGAACTGGGGGCGCGAGGCATACGCGTCAACTGTGTTTGTCCTGGTTATACAGAAACGAGTATGGGCAGTGGCGAGGAAGGGCGTCAAATTTGCGAATCCTTCACCGCACTGGGCAGAGTCGCAACAGTAGATGATATGACGGGGGTGTTTTACTTTTTGGTCAGCAAAGCAAGTCAATATATCACCGGGCAAGCGCTCAAAGTGGACGGAGGTTGGTCTTGCGGCCCCACTCCTACCTTGCTGTCCATTATTACCGGATCATCTCAGGCGCCAGGATAGTGATCGACAATAAGACCTCGAGTCGACAGGCTGAAGAGAGTCGCATTGTTGCGACATGGCTCGCACGATTGCGAGATCTATTATCCGAGGAAAACGTAGGTCGATTTGAGAAAGCATTGCAAAACGCAGGGATCGATCCCTCTCTACTGAGTAATGGAACCGATCAGCTCACACAAGGCCAATTGGATTCCGTCTTACTTGAATGTCGGCAGTGGCACCCCGACATTACGTTAAGACTATTCAGCAAAGCTGAAATACTTGACCTTGGCCTCGTGGGATACGCAGCGATTAACAGTGACAGCGTGGGCTCGGCTTTTCGTGTTATGTATCAGTATCACAGCCTTGCATCAGATCGCTATACCGATGAACTGTTAGTGGAAGGCGATACAGTTCGAATTGTCCCGGTACATCACCCGCTCTACGAAGACGATTATCAAAATATTTGTGAGGATAGTTTCAGTGGTAACTGGCGGGCCTTGCAATTGCTATTGGGGCCGCACGCAGACACAGGCAAAATTTCAGTGAAGTTTGAATTCAGGGCGCCGCTGCATGCAGAGACCTACTTCAAGATTTTTGGCCCGAACTGCCTCTTTGAGGCCGAGGAGACGGGGTTGATTTTTCCTGCTGAATGGCTGCAGCGTTCAATACACAGAGGCAGCGGATCTCTGAGTGATGTCTATAAAGCGATGTGTGAGCGGGTGTTGGGACCAAGCACGATCGACAAGAACACGCCCTCCCAGGTTCGTAGACTTCTGCTGAGTCGAAAAGGACGGCAAATGCCTCGGCTCGAGGATGCAGCTGAACTTCTAAGGTTAACGCCAGCGCAGCTACGCAAGCGTTTATACCGAGCCGAAACTTCCTATAAAAAGTTAGTCCTCGAAACACGCATGGAGCTTGGAAAGCACTATCTGCAGGACACCAATTTATCCATTCAAGAAATCGCTTATTTGTTGGATTACGGAAGCCCGCCTCCTTTCAGTCGGGCCTTTAAAAAATACGTGGGGCGATCACCGGAGGATTTCCGAATGCTCCCATCCACCACCTTGAATGGGCCTAAAGTATCAACCAAAGGGATTAAAATATCATTCTGAAAAAGACGCGAGGCACATAGGATTTAAAAGGACAAATAATCCTATGAAGGAGCTAATCATGAAAACGATAAAACGCCCCCTTTCTCTTGCGGTATCTCTTGTTGGTGTCATGACGGCGAGTGCCGCCAGTGCACAACTTGAGGAAGTAATCGTTACCGCCCAAAAGCGCTCTGAAAGTATCCAAGATGTGCCCATTGCGATAAGCGCATACTCAAGCGACGAACTGATAGCAATGGATGCGAAAGATTTCCGGCCAATCGTTCTGCAGACCCCCGGCCTTTCGGGAAGCGCAGACGCAGCTACCCAAACCGTCCTGACCGTACGAGGAATCGGAACCGGTGCATTTAGCCCAGGCGCCAACAATAGCGTTGGCACGTACTTTAATGAAATTCCGGTGAGTCGCAATATTGGCGGGATGGGCTATCTTGACGTGGCCAGCATCGAAGTAGTCAAAGGTCCTCAAGGAACACTGTTTGGACGCAATACCTCAGCTGGAGCGATCAGCATCACAAATCAATTCGCTGTTTTGGGCGAAAACTCAGGCAGTGTTAGAGTGGCGGCGGGTGACGAAGGCCAATTTTTAGCAGAAGGCATCGCCAATCTAGCGGTTTCCGACAATTTTGCGTTACGTGTGGCCGCAAGACTCGAGGAACGTGATGGCACTTTCGAAAACTCAATAACAGGCGACGAGTTAAACGGCAGAGATCACGACCAGTATCGAGTGGGCTTCACGTGGAGCGTAAACGATGCTGTCACAGTAAGCGGTTACTGGGACCATTTCGAAATGCAAAATCGATGGCAGATGATCGATAACTTTGGCTTGTGGGGAAACAACCCATACGGCGAAAGGGTCGCGGTCAATGCTGAGCCGGAGCAAACTATTGACGCCGATCTGAGTGTACTGAAAGTCAGCTGGGATATTAACGACAATATGTCATTTACCTCTAATACCGGCTGGTACGACAGCGATATTGTCGCACTCCCTACCGATGCAGATACCGGCGATGTGCCCATTGTGGACTTCATTGAACCTTGGGGCCTTGAGCAATTCTCACAGGAGTTTCGCCTCAATGGTGGCAGCGATCGCTTTCAGTGGTTTGTGGGCGCAAGCTACTACAACGAAACCGCGAGCGCGACTTCAAATCTGACCATCTATGAAGACCCAGGCCTCGATGTCTTATTCTTGGATGAGGGCCTGTGTCTCGTAGCACAGGATTTTGGGCTTGATTGTGGCGTACATCGTGAATCCAGCTTCGCAGAGAATGAAACCACAAGCTTAGCAGTTTACGGGGATGCCACTTACGACCTTTCAGATCGTTTGAGTGTCACCTTTGGTTTGCGCTTCACTGATGAAGAAAAAGAGATGGTTCTGAATACGCCCTTAACGGACTCCACCACCACAGCACTCATTAGCGTTGTTGCCGGCGCCGCGAACAACGCAGTATTCTCTTTCACTCCAGGTGCTATCGTGGCGAAAGACTCCTGGACATCGCTAGATCCAAGACTGGCCGTGGACTACAAAGTAGGTGAATCAAGCTTGGTGTACGCAAGTTATGCCCAAGGCTTCAAATCGGGTGGCTTTAATCGCCAGCCAACTCTACCTGGCGGAACCCGTATCCTCGCCTTCGATCCAGAGGAAAATAATGCCTACGAAATTGGCTTCAAAACCGATTTCGCAGACCAGCGAGTCAGATTAAACATCGCAGCCTTTATGTACGACTACGCTGATTTCCAGCTCGAGACCAACGATAATGCTTCTATATTAATCCAAAACGTAGCAGATCTTGAGACGTCAGGTATTGAAGCGGATTTAACATGGCTTGTTAGCGACAACTTCGATCTTCGTCTGTCCTACGCCGCACTAAACGCCGAGTTCGAACAAGGGGTCATTGTAGACGGCGATGGAAACTCGACGGATCTAAAAGGTAAACAGGCGATCCGAGCGCCGGAAAACACCTTCTCTATCGTTGCCAATTGGAACATTACGGAGTCATTACGTGCACGGGCCGACTACGCTTATGTCGATGAAATGTACTACACCGCTGATAACTCACCTGATCTGTTAGCGTCTGACTTCAGTTTGTTGGGGGCTAGAATCGATTACACACTGGGCAATACGGGCCTGGCTGTTTCCGTGATTGGGGAAAATTTAACTGACGAAGAGTACATCCAGTCAATGATTAACTTCCTACTCCCGATGTCGATGCCCGGTTACGGACGATCGGTACGCGCCGAAGTGCGTTACCGTTTCTAAAGCTCTTATCGTGGTAAAGCATCAAGAAAAGCCCGCAGACGCGGGCTTTTTTGTCAGCATTTTTTGATCACACAACGGGAAAAATCCATATGAGCCAGCGCATACAAGCGAATAACAATACTCAGCTCGGTATCATGTTAGGCTCGCTTCTTTTCGCGTATTGGTTGGTCTTGCCGGTTATTCTAGGTGCTTACAGCGATCTTTATGGCTTGCAGGAAAATCAACTGGGCATGCTGGCGAGCGGTTACTCATTCGGTATTTTCATCGCCACGCTGTTATCTACCGTCTGGATCACTCGATACCCCCGACGAACTCAAGTCATAATCGGCGCTCTCATAACCAGCTTTGGCTTTTTGCTGCTCAAGGGCCACGCCAATGGTGATTACCTCACGCTCGCCTATCACTTTATAGCGAGTCTTGGTCTGGGTGTCGCTTACGCCGCCTTGATGGCTGTACTGGCGGATTCGGAGAATCCAACGCGCTCGTACGCCTTGCTGTTCTTTACGCAGGTGATGATCGGTGTATCGGGCAGCATTCTCCTCACACGCTTCATTGAGACCGAAGAACTTCTACCGATCACATATCTGGCCATGTTATTGGTCGGCGTTTTTTGTGCAATACTTGCCACGCAACTGAAAGATACAAGCGACCCCAATCACTTGTCGCAAACTGCACCGGCCATTCAACGATGGTTCCCGCCAATGCCGGTCGCCCTCGGCTTGCTATCAATTCTGTTAGTCTTCACAGGGGATGCAGGCGTGTGGGTCTTTCTTGAACGAATTGGCGCAGCCGCAGAAGACAGAGAACTCGGAGGGGACTTGGTTAGCGTGAATTTAGCGGCAGGTGCTATTGGATCCCTCGCGGCGGCTTGGTTGGCTAATCGCTTTGGATATCTGTGGCCGATGATTGCGGCCATTGCGCTCTCGATTGCATCGGTGGTCATGCTTAACCTATCGATCAATAAAACCGTTTTGGTATGCGCCTCGTTCATAAATGGATGGGCGTGGAATTTCGGGGCGGCATACAGAATGGCGCTCGTCTCGCAGCTTGACAAAGAACGCCGCTTCGTCGCGCTGATTCCAGCAATGCAGACCTTGGGTAATGCCGTCGGGCCAACGTTAGTAGGTACAGTGATTGTATGGAGCTCCTACAGCATGGCCTACTGGGTGGTTTCCATTCTCTGGCTTGGTGCCATGATGAGCTATTACCCGGCGTGGAGAGCCTACCGGGAGCTTCAACAGAACTAGGAACAATAAATCTATGCTTTCAGAATACGACAAACTTCACCGAATCATACCTGCGCTGGCCATTTCTGCGATTGGGGCGCTGTTTTACAACATCTTGCCCTTATACGTGGGAGCAGCCCAAGACAGTTTGAATTTATCCAACAGCGAAGTCGGGCTATTACCAGCCGCTTTTTTCGCAGGATATAACATGGTTACGGTAAGCGCATTTTTTTGGATTCGCCGTTGGAATTGGCGAAAGGCCACGCTACTTCTACTTCCTATAGCTATACTAAGCTTGATACTGAGTGTGGTAGTCGAGAGCTGGGCGGCGCTATTACTTTACACGGCGGTATCGGGCGGTGGGTTTGCTGCAGTTTACGGGATCGGCACGACAATATTGGCAGACACGAGTAATCCAGCTCGATGGTATGGTCTCAAAATCGCCATTGAGGCAGTTCCTGGAGCAGCGTTGCTATTTATTCTCCCATCAACCCTCGTAGCGGATTATGGTTTTGCTGGTGTTGTATACGCTCTGGTGGGAACCAGTTTGCTACTCACTTTGTTTCTCCCTGGCTTACCTTCTTCATCGGAGATTGGAGATAGTAGCCCAACGGAAGTAAGCACCGCCTCAGCTGCTCAGACACCGCTCAACTCAAAATCAATCTGGCTAGCTCTACTCGGGACCTTGTTATTTTTCTCGGCGGCCTCAGGCCTTTGGGCTTTCATCGAAAGGATAGGAGCCGTACTCAACTTCAATCCGAGCGATATTGGGCTACTATTGTCGTTGACACTGGTATTCGCAACGCTCGGCTCACTCATTACGGCGTGGCTTGGTAAGCGACTGGGGAATGTTCGCCCATTTGCGGCGAGCGGACTCTTAATGATCGTCGCTACAGCGTTGCTATATGGCACACCAAGCTTTCCCTTGTACGCCATTGGCGCGGCGCTCTTGACGTTCGGCATCGGCATGGGGCTACCGTTTGCGGTCGCAGAGGTGGCCGATCTCGATGTCGACGGACGTTATATTATTTTGAGCGTGCCCGCCATCGGCTCTGGTGCCATGATTGGGCCGGCCGCTACGGGATATCTGACGGATGGAGGATCATTTGACCTCGCGCTCATCGTTGGCGCAGCCATCGTTCTCGTGTCTATTTTGAGCGTATTTTTCGGCCGCAGACAACTCGCTAGCGAGGCTACTGAAGCGCTCTGTTAGAACGCAACGTGCTCGTTTTGACATGGTGAGTAGAGCCCTGATCCCCTAGCCTACTTGGAGTCCATTATCCTGGATGCCGTTCCGAAGTTAGTGAGGCATGCCAGACGAGTCCAGGGGTGATTGCCTCTCGAGCACATACCCTGAAAGGCGCCGTCGTTTCACGTCCGCGCCGAAAACGCTAACCCGTGTTGTCGAATTGGTCCTTATCTCAGAACGCCTAGCCACAAACAAAAAAAGCCCGTCTTGCGACGAGCTTTTGATGTTTGGTGGGCCGTGATGGATTCGAACCATCGACCAATTGGTTAAAAGCCAACTGCTCTACCGCTGAGCTAACGGCCCTACAGAGGCGCGAATTTTACTGGTTTAGCCAAAAAACTCAAGCCTTTCGATACAGAAAAACGGAAAACCTTAATTTTTACGATTTGTATCGCGTGGGGTCGGAAACCCCTGCAGCTTCAAACCCTTCTTTACGCAAACGGCAGGAATCACACAGACCACACGCGCGGCCATCCGAATCGGCTTGATAGCAAGAAATGGTGGCGGAATAATCGACTCCGAGTGCCACCCCTCTAGCAATGATGCCCGCTTTAGACAGATCAGACAGAGGCGCACGAATACGAACACGCCCACCTTCTACACCCACTTTCGTTGCAACGTTCGCCAAGGCTTCAAAGGCCTCAATAAATTCGGGACGACAGTCTGGGTAACCTGAATAGTCAACTGCATTTACGCCGATAAAAATATCGTTCGCGCCGAGCACCTCGGCCCAGCCCAGAGCAATAGACAAGAATACGGTATTGCGGGCCGGTACATAAGTAATGGGAATGCCTTCTGTGGGCGATTCAGGCACGGCAATATTTTCATCTGTTAAGGCCGAGCCGCCAATGGAGTTGAGATTAAGATTCACCACCTTGTGAACAACCCCTGGGTAGCCGCTTGATACGCGCTCAGCGGCCACCAATTCTGCTCTGTGTCGCTGACCGTAATCAAAGCTCAGGGTATAACATTCAAAACCTTCTGCTTGGGCCATCGCCAACACGGTGGTCGAATCTAATCCCCCAGAGACCAACACAACCGCCTTGGGCTTTACGTTATCTACCGGGTTCATCGTTCCATAACAACTTGTGTAGTTGAAGCTGAAAACGGACAGGTAAGCGGTCTGCTAGGATCCAATCCGCCAAATCCGTCGGGTTAAGGTCACCATGTACAGGTGAAAACAAGACATCGCTGACTTTCTCCGCAAGCGCATACTCATCCAGTTTAAATCGCGCCCATTCGTAGTCGCTGCGATCACAAATAACAAACTTCACCTGATCATGTGGCTGCAACCGGGCGATGTTACTGTAATCATTACGGTGCGACTCCCCAGAGGTCGGTGTCTTCAAGTCGAGCACCGTGACTACTCTCGAGTCTACACCCTCAATTGACATCGCACCCGAAGTCTCCAGCGACACTTCATAGCCCTGATCACACAGAAGCGAGAGCAAGGGCCAGCAGTTGGGCTGCGCTAAGGGCTCTCCGCCCGTCACCGTAACGTAGCGTGCACCATAACCACCGACGCGCTCTGCGATCTCAGATAGCGGAAGGATATCGCCACCTTGAAACGCGTACTCCGTATCACAGTAAACACAGCGGAGCGGGCAACCCGTAAGGCGAACGAAAACAGTGGGCAAACCGAGGGTTCGGGTTTCACCTTGAAGGGAGTAAAACAGCTCATTAATTCGGAGCGTCAAACTCGTATTAAGGCACGAGCTGTCGGAAAGCAAGGTATTCACTGCGGCTTAAAAGTTGTTGTCTAGAAACTGTTGCGCCAGTTTCGCGGCAGGGTGATTCTTTGAGCCGTGCTGCATAATAACGGCATTCAGTAATTCACGCGCTTTGGACGGATTACCCTTGGCAAAGTAAACCGTTGCGAGCTTGTAAGTGGCATCAGGCACCTTGTTATGCTGCGGATACAGATCCAGCAACAATTGAAACGCTTGACGAGAAAGCTCCAAGTCTGGCGGGCTCAAAACAAGGTAAAGCTCGCCCAGCCAATAGTGGGCGTTGGGTGCGTAAGCGCCGCTGGGATAATCAAGTAAGAAGGCGTTGAAGGCGGCAACAGCATCGTCAAACTGTTTGTCATACACTTTTTGTCGAGCGGCCAGGTACGCTGGTTCTTCTTGCGTATTTGACGAACTCGCCGGCGCCTTCACTACCGTGGCTGGAGTCGTGCTACTCGCTTCGCTGTCCGCTGAAGACGTTGAGATGCTCGCACCAGAGGCCAAGCGACGATCCAGATCCAAATACCGCTCAAGGCTTTGCGCTTGCAGCGTTTTGATTTGATTGGCCTGTTCCTCAACAACCCCATTCAAGCGCCTTACTTCTTCACCAAGCCTTTGCACCTGTATGAATAAAGAGCCGGCGTCTTGAGCGGGTCCAGTGTCCGAGCTTTGAATCAGTACACTCTGTCGGGTTGTCGCCACTGAGCCATCAATACCGTAGCTCACTGGACTATTAGGCAGGGATTGAGGCGCGTTTTGTACCGGCACAACCGGCCCAGTTTGAGCCGACTCCGATCGGCGTTCCGCTTCCAAATCAATGAAATCTTGGGCGGCCAGCTCCAATGAGCTACCCGCGAGCAGAACGAAACCAAATACAACACGCGCCTTCATGAGCACTTACTTAATTTCAACTCGACGATTTTGCGACCAGCTCACTTCGCTTGAACCGTAAGAAACGGGCTTCTCTTCACCGTAGCTGATGCTTTCTAAGCGCGAACCCGGGATGCCATTAACCATCATATAGTCACGCACCGCGTTGGCTCGACGCTCACCCAGAGCAATGTTGTACTCGCGGGTTCCGCGCTCGTCGGTGTGGCCTTCCAAACGCACTGAAGCGCCGGTCTTTTTGAGCAAAGCAACTTGCTTGTCCAGGATAGCGCGACCCGCTTCCGTCAAAGCCGAGCTGTCAAACTCGAAATAAACAACGTTGCCGGCCATCCGAGCAGCGTCTTCCAGACGTCGCAGTTCCGCTGCGGCCTCGGCTCGCGCTCGCTCGGCAGCGGCTGCTTCCGCTGCGGCCTGCGCTTCAGCAGCGGCTTGCGCCTCAGCTGCTGCGGCTGCCGCTGCTTCTTGCTCTTTAGTATCCGTTCCCGAACACGCTGCCAAAAATAGGCTCAAAAACGCAACGGTCGCGATGGTGCGAAATTGTGGACGCTGTTTCATGTTTTATTCCTTCCTTTAAGGGTTGTACTGTGATTGTTACAACACTAGGGGCGTTTGGGCAAATAAGGAGACCACGAGGGCTCTCTCACTTCGCCGCTCCGCGCTGGGAGATTGAACCGAGCACCGCCGTCTACCGACACCGCCGCTAAGATCCCGCGCCCCGCTTGTTTCGTTGCATAGAGTACCATAGACCCATTGGGTGCGATACTCGGGCTCTCGTCTAAATCCGTTGATGTTAGGGCCGTCATACGGCGCGTTTCAATGTCGTATACGGCGATTTTGTAATCTCCGTCTTGCTGATGCACCAATACCACGTTGCGACCGTCTTGGGCGACCCGCGCACGAGCATTATACGAACCTTCAAAGGTGACGCGATCCGTTAAACCCGTAACAAAGTCATAGCGATAAATTTGAGGCCGACCACCCCGGTCAGAGGTGAACAGCAAGGATTTACCATCGGGCATCCAAGTTGGCTCCGTATCAATCGCATAATGACGCGTGATGCGCTCCAACTGATAGGTGGCCAAATCCAGCACGTAGATATCCGGACTCCCATCTTTAGACAGCACCATGGCCATGCGCTTACCATCCGGCGACCAAGCGGGTGAACCGTTTAGCCCTCGGAACGCGGTGAGCTGCTCCCGAGCCCCCGACGTCAAATTTTGCCGAAAAATAGCCGGACGCGAGGTCTCAAACGACACATAGGCTATCTCTTTCGTGTCGGGAGACCAGGTGGGCGCCAGGATAGGCTCGCGAGATGCCAGCAACACTTTGGGGCGAGCACCATCCGAATCGGCCAAGGTCAATTCGTAGTAGTCCTTCTCTCCGGGAACAGGGGTCACAGCGACGTACAATAACTTCGTTGCAAACGCACCAGGAATACCGGTTAACGCCGTATACACTCGATCGGCGATTCGATGGGCTAGCATCCGAGCATCCGATGTGGGTGCGCGCTCACTACCTTGAATGACCAGTGTTTGCTTGAGGACATCGTAGAGTGCAAAATCGGCTACCAACTCAGCGCCCGGTGTTATGCTCCCAATCAATAGGTATTGCGCATTCACCATACGCCAATCGCGAAAGAAGATGTCTTCATCGCGCGAGGGCGTACCCAGCATGTTTTCACGCGCAACGGGCGTAAACTGTCCGCTGCGGTACAAATCGTTTTCAACGATGTAGGCTACATCCTCTGGAGGCAAACCCACCCCTTGCCATGCGAAGGGTGAAACCGCAATCACCGTCGGATTATCAATGCCTTGCGTAATTTCGATCACGAGCTCTGCTCGAACAGGCATGGCGAGCATGAATAAACAGCTCAACACCCACCTACGCAACGATCGTTTCATCAGTACCTCAAATCCTCTGGCTTAAACAAGAGTTTAAAACGCCTGAACGTCTTTTCAAACTCGCGCGGCGGTAATTTTTGCAGTTCGGGAAACCGAGCCGCTTTTTCAACCGCATTCACGGCGGAACGATCAAAGGCGGGATCACCGCTGCTTTGAACAATAGTGACGCCTACAATCTCGCCCGTCGGTATAAGCTGCAACTGCAGCACCGTCTGCATCCCGTTGCGGGCGCTTGGGGGGCGAGACCAATAATTAACCACGGTTGCGCGGATCAATGCGGCGTAACTGGCGGCTAGGTCTTGATCCGACACGGCCGTTTCAGCATCAATGGCGGCGGAGATGTCAGATTGAGTTAGGCGAGTGAGCTCTTCTGCCGTAAAACGATTCGCGTCGGACGATCGGCGTGTCGGCTGATTATTCGACGAGCTAAGGGGATCCGGTACGGTTGGCTTTTTCGCGCTCACGCTCGTATCTATTGGGGTTGTGTTTATATCCACCGATTTTGACGCCAACTCGTTCGAGTCGGGGCGATTAGGGATGACGTCTCGAATATCGCGCTTCGGCTTCGCTTTGGGGATCGAATCTTTGGAGACCAACTTGGCACTGATCACCGCGCTGGGTTTAACACTCTCATAAAATTCCGGTATCACGGAGTTCCAGTTGATCAGCAGCATCAGCAACATCAAACCATGAATCACCGCCGTGACAACCACCGGTATCAGAGCTTCCATTGCCGAATACCAGAGTCTAATCACTCGGCGACTCCGTAACCAACCCGACATTCTCAGCACCGGAGCTCTGCAAGGCCACCATCAAATTCACCACCTCGCCGTAAGGCACCGCTTGATCACCCCACACCAAGACCGGCTTGTTGGGGTTAGCACGCAATACCGCCCCCACGCGCCGCTGCAACGTTTCAAGCGTAATCGCCGCGGATTCATCGCCACCGACGTTCAAGTAAAGCTCGCCGTTGGCCTTGATCGACGCAATCAAAGGCTCCGCATCATCGCTATCTACCGCCTGGGCCTCGGCCTTCGGCAGCTCGACTTCCACGCCCTGCATTAACAGCGGGGCCGTTACCATAAAAATAATCAGGAGCACCAACATCACATCGATGTAGGGCACCACATTGATTTCCGCCACCGGTCTGTGTCGATTTCGACGGGCCATGAATTAAGCCTTATCGTGCTGACGCTGCTTTAACGCGAAAGCCTGCCGGTAGAGTAAGCCCGAGAACTCGTCCATAAAGGTATCATAACGATTAATGAATACATCGACCCGTGCGGTGTATCGATTATACGCGAGCACGGCGGGAATCGCGGCAAACAGCCCCATCGCGGTCGCGACCAAAGCTTCCGAGATACCTGGCGCAACCGTGGCGAGCGTTGCCTGCGAACTGCTGGCCAAACCACGAAACGAATGCATAATGCCCCACACCGTACCGAACAAACCGACATAGGGGCTAGTCGAGCCCACAGAGGCCAAAAACGCCAAACTCCGATCCAGTTGTTCTTCTTCTCGAAGCAGAGCAACGCGCATCGATCTTCGAGCACCCTCCAAAATCGCCTCCGCATCCATTTCCGGCTGCTGGGCTAAGCGCGAAAACTCTTTGAAACCGGCGCGAAAAAGCGCCTCAAGGCCCTGTATCACCTCCCCGTTGGCAGCGCGATCGCTGCCATCTTTATACAGCGCCGAAAGCTCTGAGCCCGACCAAAATGCATCCTCAAATTCAAGCATGGCAGTTTTAGCGCGCTGAAAGTACAACCCTCGCTTCACGATCATGAACCAAGATGTAATAGATGCGAGCACCAAAAGCCCCATCACAGCCTGAACCGTAATGCTCGCCTGCAGTACTAAATCTAATAAGCTGAGCTGTTCTTCCAAGTTTTACTCCTTGTTTATCAGGGCAGTCAGTTGATCGCG
>Ga0181563_10002910_pt1 | contig 16502 bp, 15 predicted proteins | sample 011ome_25_FD_133759 | JGI IMG/M metagenome (GOLD analysis project Ga0181563, IMG submission 133759) | Coastal salt marsh microbial communities from the Groves Creek Marsh, Skidaway Island, Georgia - 011512CT metaG (megahit assembly) | ecosystem: Environmental > Aquatic > Marine > Intertidal...
ACGCAGTAAGACATCAAGACTTGGTAAAAATAAAACATTAAAACAAAATGAAAGAGGAACATACATTGATATAAAAGCAGATAGCGCAACGCCTTATATGGAAATTGGCAAACGCAGTAGCACGAGCAAACGCAGTAGCGCGAGCAAACGCAGTAGCACGAGCAAACGCAGTAGCACGAGTCCAATAAAAATAGCAAACGATGTAATGCAACAATTGGAATTAGTTCCTTACGTGCCACCAAGCGTTGATATAGATTATGCTATCGTGGAATATAATGGGAAAACTGATGAAAAATTAAAACAATCTATACCAGGTCCTCCGTCCAAAAAAATGAATTTCCAAAAAATGCGAGATTTTATTAAAACAAATTATATGAAACAATTTAATTGGGGAGATATTGTAATTGAAAACAAATGCATAGATAAACCACAACAAGGTGGTTCGCGCATAATGACTTTAAACCCGACCCAAGATTTTGTCAGAACATTTTTTACACCTGAATCACCATATAAAGGATTACTCTTATTTCACTCCGTGGGAACTGGTAAGACGTGCAGCGCAATTGCAACGGCAACATCATCATTTGAACCAGAAGGATACACAATTTTATGGGTCACTCGCAATACTTTAAAAAGTGATGTCTATAAAAATATGTTTGACGACGTATGTCATATTGTCTTGGCAGAAAAAATGAAGAAACAAGGATTAAAAATACCAGATGACCCTAGTCAACGAAAACGCCTGCTTAGTAAAAATTGGATAGAACCAATAAGTTATAAGACATTCAGCAATTTATTAACACCTGGGTCACATAATCAATATATGGATAAATTGATTCAGCGTAATGGCAAAAGCGATATTTTGCATAAAACATTAATTATTATTGACGAAGCACATAAATTGTATGGAGGAGATTTAAAGGCGTCAGAACGACCCAATATGAAAATTATGGAAGAATTATTACAAAAAAGTTACAAAGTGTCGGGAAAAGACTCGGCGCGTTTATTAATTATGACTGCTACCCCATTCACTAATAGTCCTATGGAATTGTTTCAACTTGTAAACTTGTGTAAAGAAGAACAAAGAGAGAAAATAACAACAGATATACGCGAATTTAAACGTGATTATATGACTTTAGATAATCTCTTAACTAATAATGGAATTAAAAATTTGGCAGATCAATTAAGTGGATATATTAGTTATTTAAATCGCGAACAAGACCCGACGCAATTCGCGCAACCGATTATGATTGAAGTGCCTGCAATTATGTCGCATATTGAAGACCCCGAATTGCGCAAACAACTCCTTTTACAAAGTGATAAAGAGGATAAAAAGGCAAAGAAAGAGAGAAATAAACAAGCAGTGACTGATAAAAAAGAGGATACACTTCATATAAAAGACTTGAATAAACGCTTGCGTGAAACTCAAAAGAATATTAAATCATTAATAAAGGAAAAACAAAAAAAATGTAAAACTATTAAAAAACGGGATGAAAAGGCAAAATGTATGAAAAAGATAAAAGAAGGGATTGAATTGGAATCTGAACAGACACTTCAGTCTATAAAAAGAGAGATTGAAGTATTGAAAGAGTTGGAAAAAAGAAATAAGGGATTAAAAGCACAAGAAAAACAACGGGTTACCGAGTTGAAGAAACAATTGGAGACTTTGCGAAATACATTATTACAGGAGGTTATGATGGTAGAGAGATGTAAAAATATTAGGTTGGTATAGTTATAATACAATAATTATAATACAATACATTAACTATAATACGTATACGGCATTAAAATATTTGCCTTATCTTCGCACCGTTTAAAAAATTCAGCAACACTTTTCTCATCGGCACCAACAACCGAATCATCGGGAATATACCATTTATCTCTCTTCACGTCACCATAAAATGCTAGAAAAACTGGAATACCTTGAACCATTTTATATTTTTTCAATGCCATATACAAGTCAAGGTTATCATCCACATCAATATCAGAACAAATAATGTTACTTGCCGATTTACTAATGAACGTTTTATACGAAGGAGCAATTTTCTTACAGGGACCACACCATTCTGCACCAAATTTAATAACCAATACAGCATTTCCCATTGTTGCTTGTAATTTTTCTAATTCTGCAATATTTAATTCAGTAATTATTTGCTTGGACATTTTATAATAATATATTAGACACTTATATTTAAATATATTATTTTACTCATTAACTATTTTTTCCAATACATCAATATCAATATGTGGCAAATCGACATGCGCTTCCCAGAAAAATTTACAAAAAGACCATAGGAAAACATAATTTCCGACATACCATTCGGGTCGTTCCTTCAAAAGTCGTTGTCGCAATTCAGATGGAATTAATTCCATGCTAGTCGGCGGTAACACATAACTCAACTGGGTTAATGGTGATACAGGTTTTTTTGCTTGGTGCGGAACAAATGTTTGATTAGAGTAGGGAATGTATTTTACCAAATCGGTTAATAGGGGGGGATAATAATAATTATAACTCCAACGCCAATCCACACAACCAGTTGAATAATATTTCATTGTCCATTCTAGTCCTTCTAAATAATTCGTGCTAATTTCTTTGCGACGTTCATCATTAATTTTTGTTTTAAATAACCCTTTGTAATAACGTGATTCCCATCCAGAATGAGATGGATTAATATATAATTCAACTGCCCTTTCTTTAATGGGAAGCAATAAATTATCATCTTGCTTATTATCCTTACCTTCATATTGAGCACGTTTACTTATTTTATTGCGATACACATATTCTTCCTTAATAAAGTCATGCTCGTTTAATGCCAAATGGTCTACGTATTTTCTCACATTTTTCCAATTAATTTCTCGGTCAACTGTTAATGTTTCTTTGGTTCCTTGAAAAACGTGTTTATAAGCATTGATTAGATTCGCAATACCATTGGTTCTAATATTTAATGCAGGAAAATGAGGTAAAAAATCATTACCCAAAAAGAAACAAATAAAAATATAATCAAAAATAATATTGTTTTTCAGAGAAATTGCATTAATATCAATATCTATTTTTTTACCATTTTTACTATCTTCGTCAGTAGACAATTCACTGATAATATGTTTGGCAAGCAATGGGATATCTAATATATATTTTTCGTTAGGATTTAATGTTTTATCAATGCTTTTAATAAATTCAGGTGTTTCTCGGTAGAGGAAAATATTTTCAGAAATATGTAAATGGTTAATGGAAAGCATAATTAGATCTGCATCAATACCATAAATAAGAGTATTTGTTTTTTTATGAAAATTAGCATTATCTCTAATATAATCATAGAGTTTATGTTCACCTTCACCTGCTTGTTCGCTTGTTGATACAATAATTTGTTCAACACCGTATTCGGTTGGATTAGAAAAACGTTTTGTTAACTCAATACCTAAATTATACATAAATTTTGTTCCTGGCGTGATTGCTGAACGATTCCAATTGTATTTATTATTGTTATCTTTTGTCTCATCCACTGTTTTTGTCTCTTCTTGAAAGGCAGACATATACCGACGATTACGCTGTTGGTCTAATTTTGCCATTGGTGCAACACCATCAAACGCAATAAAAATTCGCTTGTCAGGTTTGATGTCCTTAATACAATTTGATAAATTAGTAACCACTTGTTTAATAATATCATCTTCAAATGCAGATTTATAATCTGGCGTTTTCCCTTTTAAAGATTTAAAAATATTATTTTGGTTGGCATGTGAATTCTGATGTGCTTCGTAAATAAACGAATTACAATCCAAGTATAAATTGTTCATTCGTTTACCGTCTAGTGCCGAATTAGAAAGTTTTTTAATGATTTTTCTATGATTTCTAACAATATGAGCAAAATAACTAGGAATACCCATATTTACTTATTGAATACAGTGTCTATATATATCACTAAAATATCTTTATATATGTATTAATGTATATAAAAATGATTGTATATAAAAATGATTGTATATAAAAATGATTGTATATAAAAATGATTGTATATAAAAATGATTATATATAATTATTTCGTCCATATAATATTCTATACAGTATAGATATAATATGGATGTTTCTTTTGAAACAATAATTCAAAACAAAATTTTAAAATTAAAAGAAATTGTAAAAAATTCTATAAGGTCAAATCAATGTAATAAAAATTTAGATTTTATTGAATCAAATGATTTAAATTTATGTATAGATTATGCAGAAGGAATATATGATATATTGAATGATTTATCAAATAATATCAATACAATAACACAAGATGAAGCAATTGACCAATTACAAAATATTATCAATAAGATATCAACGTTAATCAGTTTATATGGTTGTGAAAGTTTAGATAATTTAATATATATATGTATCAGCAGTCAATATAAATTTGAGTCTCGTTATAAAAAACGTTACAGTATATTAAATAACTATATACACCCCCTCCGTTATAAAATATTGGACTGGAAATCAAAGGTCAATTCAAACGAAGAAACTATATTCAAAAATTCAGATAATTTGGATTGTTTTAAATTAGATAGTTCAAACATTAATTTTAATAATCAGATTTTTGGAATAAAACTAGCAATACATAATATTGATAAACAACATACAATAATTGTATATGGTTGGGTAGACGATACTGTTATTAAATATGTTGACGATGATGACGATTTGGTATATAAAGTGAAAGAATTAAAAGAATGTATTCCGACTCATGAGTTATTTGATATGGTAACTTATAAACGGTTTATTGATTGTGTAACATTGCATGATTTACTTACATATAGTAATAATTATTTGAAAGAGAGATACATATCGTTTATTGAGGATTATAATAATACAATTTTAAAAAAATCAGTAATCGATATTATAAATAATTTTAATAATAAGGATATTATTGATAAAAGAAACACACTAATAATGTTATTAATACACTCATCTAATAATGAATGTCACTATTTGGCATATTTGTTATACGACCTATTATCAAATGATATTAATGGAATTATAGATACATATGAACAAACATTAATATATGATAGTCTACCATATAATGTAAAAAAATATTTTAAGGATGCTATGAAATTCACACTTAATTATCCAAAGAAAATATCAAAATTAGAAAATACTCACTTGACATTAGAGCAAAGAATTTGTTTAATGAAAACAGATGATATTGTTAAAGAAAAAGCAATGGTTAAGTTGAAAGAAGTAAAAATGAAGACAGAAGATACAGGTTCAAAAGCAATGTTATATTTGGAGGGATTATTAAAGATACCTTTTGGAATTTATAAAGAAGAACCTATTCTTTCCTTATTAACAATTAATACAAATATATTTAAAACACTAGTAGATAAATTGAATAAAGAATTTAACAATCAATCTGAATGCAATACTCAACTATTTTTTCCAGTCAAACATAATTATACTGGATTGGAGGTAAATAAGTACTGCCCTATATTGAAAAATGATTATATACCGTGTTTTCGTAATTATTTAAAGGAAAAATTTAAAAATCATATAAATTCTATTTCAAAGGTAAAAATCAACCAGATATATACACGATTGAAGGATTTAATGCAACTAAATATTAATAATTATACATTAACAAAAATATCTGGAAAGTCATTACAACAAATAAGAGAATGTCTAGTAAATGATGTAAATAAAATTATTACATATAACACAGATAACAATGATAGCGCGGAATTGAACAAAATATATACATTTATTGAAGAAGCGATAACAGAACATGAGTTTTTAGTGCACAGCGAATTAACTAAACAATTATCAATTATTGATAGTAACAAAAATAAAATACACGAATTTATGAAAAATGTAAATGATACATTAGAAGAATCTGTATATGGACATTCAAAAGCAAAAAAACAAATAGAACGTATTATTGGTCAATGGTTAAATGGCGATTTAACTGGTTATTCAATTGGGTTTGAGGGACCGCCTGGCGTTGGTAAAACATCATTAGCAAAAAAAGGAATCGCAAATTGTTTAAAAGATGATAATGGTGTATCGCGTCCCTTTTCATTTATAGCAATGGGTGGTTCTACAAATTCAAGCACAATAGATGGTCATAATTACACTTATGTTGGGTCAACGTGGGGGAAAATTGTTGATATTTTAATGGATACAAAAATAATGAATCCTATTATATTTATTGATGAATTGGATAAGGTAAGTAAAACTGAAAATGGAAAAGAAATTATTGGAATTTTAACACATTTAATTGACCAGACACAAAATGATACTTTTCAGGATAAATATTTTAATGGTATCAATTTGAATCTATCAAAAGCATTATTTATTTTTTCGTATAATGATGTTGATATGATTGACCGTATTCTTCTAGACAGAATACATCGAGTTAAATTTGATAATTTATCATTAGAAGACAAATTGATTATAACACGGAAATTTATTCTACCTGAAATTTACACTAAAATGGGATTAAATGATATAATCGATATAAGCGATGATGTGATAAAACATATTATAATAAATTATACGTGTGAACCTGGTGTTAGAAAATTAAAAGAGTTAATCTTTGAAATTATGGGCGGAATAAATATAGATATATTAAAAAATAGTAATTTAGATACATTAAATTTACCAATTGAGATTTCAGTTCATAGCATAAGTAATAATTATTTAAAGGAACATAAAGAGTTAAAACCAACGATGGTACATAAAGAACCTACAATTGGTGTTATAAATGGATTATGGGCAAATTCGCTAGGTAATGGTGGTGTTTTGCCAATAGAAGTTACATTTAATCCAAGTAATACATTTTTAGATTTAAAATTAACAGGAATGCAGGGCGATGTTATGAAAGAAAGTATGACTGTTGCCAAGAGTTTAGCGTGGTCTTTGTTTTTAAGAGATGCCGAAAAAGACGCAATTGAATTACAAAAAAGATTAGAAGAATCGAAGAATCAAGGCATTCATATACACGTGCCGGAAGGCGCTACACCAAAAGATGGACCTTCAGCAGGAACTGCTATTACTATTGTTTTATACAGTATATTTAGTAATCGTAAGATTAAAAATGATGTTGCAATTACAGGTGAAATATGCTTACAGGGCAGAGTTACTGCTATTGGAGGATTAGACCTGAAAATTTTAGGAGGAATTCGCGCTGGTGTAAAAACATTTATTTATCCTAATGAAAATAAGCAGGATTATTTGAAATTTATGGAAAAGTATGAAACAAATGATATAATTAAAGGAATTACGTTTATAGATGTTGATAAAATAGACGAGGTTATTCCATTAGTATTTTATTAAAATTATTAAAAATATTATATGTTATTATATACCTAATATATAATATGGCATTATCATTAACATTATCAAATGTATTACAGTTTTTTTCATTTATATCACCAACATTATTGGTTTTCTTTATGTTTATGACTTCATTATTTAATCAAAATTTGAAAGGTATAGTGTATATATCCGGATTAATTATATGTTCAATTCTTAATATCATTTTTATGAATATTATTGGAAGTGGGCGTGACGAAAATGAAGCATTTTCATGTAGTTTATTTGATATACCAATGGTATCACAATTTAATAGTCCATATCCCAGTTGTATGATTATCGCTTTTACTATTGCGTATTTGGCACTTCCTATGAAATACAACAAACAAATGAATTACGTTGTGTTGGCATTTTTAATGTCATTATTGGTTGTTGATATGTTAACCAAAGTTCAGAATAAATGCACAACCTATCCGGGTTCTATAATGGGTGCATTGGTTGGATTTATTTTTGGAACAATATGGTATATCATTTTTCATGGATTAGGATTTGATTCTCTTTTATATTTTGACGAATTAAGAAGTGATAATGTGATTTGTTCGCGTCCAACAAAACAAACATTTAAATGCTCGGTTTATAAAAATGGTGAATTAATATCAAGTAATATTGCTTAATTTCATATCGTGAACAATTGTGTTATTATTATCATTATTATTATCATTATTATTATCATTATTATTTATGTTAGTGTATTTTAAATTTGAATTAAAATGTATATCATATGATTTTATACACAACATAATACCTATTACAGCATATACATGAACAAAAAAGTAATATTTTTTATATAAATGTGGATTAATACGAATATATAAATAAATACTTACGGTTATTATAGAAAAAATGTACATTAATTTTGTGTAAAATGAAACCCCAATTGTATAGATAGTAAAAATTAAAAAATATAATCCAATTGAATTAACAAATATTATATCTAAAGGTCTAAATAGTTTATGTTCACTGCTATGGTAGTGATTGATTATACTAGTAAATAGGCATATAAGACTACAAATAGAAACAAGAAACCATGATATTATATAACCATATATTGCTGGAATAATAAATAACATACTTGATATTATATTTCTATTTACACAACCATTAATAACAAACCCTTTAATAGATGGGCAATATTCAATAATATGATGACTGATAGGTTCACTTATAATTGAATATTGTTGATTTTCTAAAGAAGTATTTTCATTTATAATAGAGTTATCATGTCGAGACATTCATATAATTATAAGATTATATGAATTATGTAAAATATACTAATTATATTTATATATATTTCCCTTGATATAATTTGTAAATTTTGTAATATACAGGGCACGATGAAACCCATACATCATTGTTTTTTCATTATTTGATGTTGAATTCATTATAGTAATAAAGTTACTAATGACATTTCTTGTAATTGCAGTCTCATATACAGATAATTTTTCTTTAGAATAAAATTCGCCCTTTGTTTTCTTATTAACATGATTATGAAATTCCCATAAAAAATGAATTAAATTCTCTTTTGATGATGAAATATGCAATTTATTAACATTTTTCATAACAGTTGAAGCATGTTTTTGGCAGTCTGGACAGGGCAAATTATTACAAATAGATGCAATATGTGAAACTAATATAGGTATTTCACTTATATATTCTTCTTTTAATTTAGCTGCTAAAGTATGGAATAATAACCATACTGCGTTTCCCCATTCTTTTTTTTTCATATTTAATATATATATAAAGATATAATTATAGGTATAAATATACAGATTAAATATGAACTATATCATTGAAGGTAATATTAATTTTTTTGATGAGTTAAATAAAGAAGTAGACGATACTGATTTTTTAAAAAAAGAGGATGATGGTGATATGAAAATATGCAAGATATCACATATGCCGTTAACTTATAATTTTATAAAATTGCCATGTAATCACAGTTTTAATTATTTACCATTATATAATGAATTAACTTTGACTAATACATATAAAAGAAGTATTAAATGTCCTTATTGTAGAACATTATCAAGTAAATTAATTCCGTATATACCATTACCTGGTGTTGAAAAAAAATATGGGATTAATACTCCGAAAAAATTATGTATGGATTCTCCAAAATGCTTATATAAATTAAAAAATGGTAAAAACAAAGGGGTTGCTTGTGGTAAAGACGGTATTGAAACCAGTAATGGAACATTTTGTAAACTACATAATAATTTAAATAGTTCAACCATTACAAAAAAGAAATCAACCCCAACTATAATATGGACAACCGAAAAGGAGGATTTATTTAAAAGAAAATCGGTTGTCCAATTAAAACAGTTATTAAAAGAAAAGGGAATGAAAACAAATGGGTTAAAAAAGGAATTAGTAAATCGTGTTTTTATTTATAATAATGCAAATAGTGAAAATAACGCAAACGAATTGATTAGTTTATTGTAATCTTTTACGTGTAAATAAATTAAACTAATATTAAAAATCAAATTAATATTAATTTTATAAAATATATAAATAACGCTTAATAACATATGTAGAAATGTCTTCAAATAAAGAACGATTGTCACAAAATATTAAAGGTTGGTTGCAAATAGATAAAGAAATTCAACTCCTTCAAAAAGAGTTGAAAGAACGTAAGAAAAAGAAGGCATCTTATACTGAAAATTTAGTTGAAATTATGAAATCAAATGAGATTGATTGTTTTGATATAAATGATGGGAAAATTATTTATACACAATCTAATGTAAAGAAACCAATTAATAAAAATCATTTAATTGATTCTTTAACTAAATATTTTGAATCATCGCCGAATATTCCAACAGATGATGTTGTTAAATTTATTTTGGAAAATCGCGAAATAAATACAAAGGAAAGTATTCGTCATAAACCAAATAAAAACGTATGATTATAACTATATATTAAGTATATTATTACAATGTTTAAAAATAAAAAACCACCACCCAACAATAAACGTGACAATATTTTTAAAAAATTAAATAACCTTTTTGATGATAACCATGATAATAAATTATTAAAAAAAGATATAAAAGATATTGTTAAATATAACGATAATCCTATTAATAATAATAATAATAATAATAATAATCCTATTAATAATAATCCTATTAATAATAATAATAATAATCATCTCAATATACTAGTTCCAAATCAAGATATAAAATTAGGTATTAACTCAAATAAACCAATCGAAATATGCCTGTATCAAGTAGTTTGGCATATTAATACTCCATTTTTACTATTTTTATTGAACAAACAAAATGATTCTACCTTATCTTTTGTTGAATACATAAATAGTGGTTCTTATAATCCAGAAAGGTTGAAGAATAATATAATTAAATATATATCTACCTTTTTCCCTGTAGTAAACATTACCTATAGTGGTTATTATGAAACAATAGATAAAAATGTAATTATACTTAGGTATGAAGACAACTATAATTATAATTCAAATATTACAACAGAACAAAACAGTTATTTATGGTGCACGGTGTATGAAATTATAAATGTAAATAAGGTATACAACTATAATTTAAATAATAGTATTCATGATTTTTTTAACAACAATGTTGAATTTATTAGAATAATGAATGTAGATGGTAATTATTATGAAACTCCAATAATATGTTATTATAAAACTAGAAAATCCGATAATATAGATGAGATTGATATTTATAGAGAAACTATTATCCCTTCATTGCCAAAATCATATTACTTGTATAGTTCTGGGTGTATCCCAAAAATATCAGATAGTAATAGTAGTATAGTGCGTATAGCAGTTTTTAAAGGTAAACTTTCATTTAAGGATATAGACTTATATAATACGGATAATAGTTATGATACATTATTCTATATTTATAAAAATGTTAATCGGTATTTCATTATAAGAAATTACAGTCAACATATTATATTGTCACTTATATAAATTGGGGTATTTTATAGTAATAATTTTATAAATAAAAAATATTTATAAAATTAGTTCATACGTTATATGTCATAGTTCATTTTTACACTCTTCTATTTTTAAGAGCGAATAAAATCCTGGAGAATCTTGGGACCATGTGAATCAAAACCGACCATATCCATCATCAATGGGTCACTTGGGTCGGCGATAGTATAATCCACTCCTTGTGTTCCAACAACAACCAACTTCGTATTGGGCATCTTCATACCAACACGATATTGCTTCATTGCTTCGCTCGGTTTGATTCCACTATTGACATCAGAATCAGTGATTACTACAAAAGCATCATACTTGCGCTTATATTTCAATGCTTCCAGAATACCCAATGAAATATCTGTCATCCCCCAATCACTTCGTTGGCATGCCTTCAATACTTTATTAAAATCAGCATCAGCATCAATAACATCAGATACATCAGTTAATCCCGTATTACCAGAACCCGACCACCCACTATATGCACTCTTCTTACTTGTGAATAGATAAAACGAATGGTCTGGACTAGAATCACTTGTTGTTTCACTTCGCGCGAAAATCATCGACAATAATGCAGCCGACTCAGCACAAGTAACACCTTCGCACAATGAAGGGCAACCCATAGAACCAGAACAATCAATCAAGAAACAAATACGTTTATCAGTTGGTTCAATGTTCTTGAAACTGAGGTAAAACATATCCTCCAATGTTTTCACAATATCTGGATTCACCATCCACGAATTATGCCCACGATTTCCATTACCATTGCGATAGGTAAACCAAGCGGTCAAAACACTAACTGGATGAATCTTTGAAAACTTGATAGTGTCTGGATGAACCAAATGTTTCGTAACTAGTTGAAATGTCGTTTCATCGTGAAGAACATCGTGTGCAGACAAATTCCCCAAATTTCGAAGCAGAGCAGTAAGAGGCATTGATACCCGTGTTTTGTTCTTATTCACTAGCAAGGCAGTTAATACTTCCTTATCTGCCAATCCCCATGTAGGAATCTGTTCACGTGTCAGTTTGTGTTGATAAATAAGTTCAATCAACTTTTCCTTTTCATGAGATGTCAATCGCATAGCAATATGAATATCAGCTAGGTATTGATAAACCTTAGAGGCAAGTAAGTTCGGTGTTGCGAGTTTGTCCATTTCTTCAAATCCATTCACGGCATAACGCAATACCAGGTCAAGTTCAGTTGGAGGAGAAGTGTTCTTATTGTCCTTACTACGCTTAGATTTAGTTTTGACACCCTCTTTCTCTTCAAACACTCGGTCATCTCCGGTTCCCGTCTTTACGTGGGAGCATTGAAGAATATTTTTGAAAGACCACCCTTCACGCGCCATATACTTAGTGATTTGATAGGCAAGGTCTTCGGGCTTACCACTATAGGAAAGAATCCAGTCATTAATTTGGCGTTTGACTGCTCGCCCAAATCCCTTGCTCTTTTGTCCTGTAGCATGAGATTCAATTGACGCATGACATTTCTTCCACGAATACAAATGCGAGATTGTTTTAAAATTCTCTAACAGTTGAAGACCCATCTTGCGAATAGTAACATCTTTCGCACGACAAAGCAACCCAATAACCATCATTGTAGCATCTTGCTTAGGTGCCCGATTTTCCTTATAAACATCACGGACGATATTGCAGATTTCTTCACCGTGACCATTTTCAATTTGGGTTTTAATATATTCCGTATTTTCGGCAGATAAACCCTTCTTTCGCGGTTCGTATTTATTTTCAGATGATCCTAGAATAAGCAATCGCAAAATATAATCTTTTAATGAGAGTTTAAACACGAAACTCTCATTAACACTACCTGTTGTATGTTGTTGTCCTCGTTCATCATTTTGACAATAACTCTGGGTTCGTTGATATGAATATGACATTTTGTATTAGTCTTTGTTGTTATTAATAATAAAGTTTCTTTAATATGATTCAATTTAATGATAAAATTCTAATTTATTAATATATACAATTAAACAACTTAAAGACATTCGTCTATATAGAGTGTAGAAGAATCTAACAGAACGGTCTGCCGATATTGGGTTATCACCTTTTATGAACCCTCCCAATATCATTCATTGACCTTTCACCCTTCCGTTTATAGTAAATTGTTTATACTTACACGAACTGTCTAATTTGGGTTATCACCTTTTATGAACCCTCCCAAATTAATTTATTGTTTGTGATTTAATGTAGGAACTGCTTATAAATGGTTATTTAAATTAATCATTTTCATTGATATTTAGGTCTGATGATATTGGGTTATCACCTTTTATTGAACCCTCCCAATATTCACACATTGACTTAAACCACCGCACTCCACCCCAATCCACTTATTAAATTAAGTGGGTTTTAGAACAATTTATTGTTTTTGCTCGTTAGCTCAGATGGTAGAGCAGCGTAAATGGACTACATCGAATTGACCGAACAATTTTTGGTCTGTTTGTAGTTTGTTCTCCCTTTTTCGGCGTTGGTCGCAAGTTCAAATCTTGCACGAGCACCAAAAAAGACAATAAGAAGGTTCTGTTTAAAATTGTTATTTATTTATAATAAAAAAAATTATTTATTTATTATAATAGATTAAATTCAAATACTTTTCATAATATTATAACTAGTATAGTATTATGGTTTATACTATATAATCGATACTGTCTTATTGTTTATAATGTAATTTTTATATATATAAACATTATATATGGAATACTTTACCTTTTTTGTATATACAATTCTATTTATTACTATTACTGTTCCTGTAGCAATTGTTATATTTGATTTTTTTGATATTCGGTTTGAAGTATATGGTAATTATGTATTTTGGATGATTGCTTTAGCTTTGTTTAACGCAATTTTGCCATATAAATCAAAAAATATATTTGAAGATGACCCGTCACAAATAAAATCTAAAAAATAAATTATTGTCTTTTTATACTGATTAATATTTAAATTATTTAATAATAAATTGAAAACATATTAAACTTATAACTCATACAATATATAATACTCTATATACAGTCATGGAGAATCAAATTAACAAAAAGTTAGAACAGTTTCAGGTGAGTTTTAAAGACAGTATTAAGGATTGGATTACTACCCGAAACATTTCTATGGTTGACCCTAGCAGTTCTAATAATTACACAAGCGACTTTTTAAAATTTGTATATGATTTTAATAGTATGAAACTTAAAGAGGATGATTTGAAAAAACGAAAACGTATTAAGAATATTGTTCCTCATCATGATCTGTGTATTGCAAAGAGAGCAAGTGGCGAACAGTGCACTCGGCGTAGAAAAACCGATGAAGAAAAAAATACGAATGACCCAAGTCAATTTTGTGGAACTCATATTAAAGGAACACCTCATGGAGTGATTAATCTGGATATTAAAAATCTACCAAAACAAAATACAAAGATTGAAGTATGGGTAAAGGATATTAAGGGTATTAATTATTATATTGATAATAACAATAATGTTTATAATCCTGAAGATATTTTGGCAAATAAACAAAATCCGTCTATTATTGCAAAATGGATGAAAAACGAAGATAATATATATTCTATTCCTCAATTTGGAATTTAAGTTTAGTTTTATTTTATTACCACGAACATAAGTTTAAATATAAATTATATAATCATTTTTTATTATATAATTAGATGGAAGAACAAAATGAAATTGAAAATAATAACACCAATAATAATAATAATAATAAAACAAAACTAATGCTTGATTTTTTAAATAAGGCAAATATTATATGCAACTCTATTGCCGAATTAAATGGAATGCTTATTCCACGTGAAGTATTTATGAATGGAGATATTTATAAGAGTTTAAAGGATAAAATACCCAATTTAAAAACTCTTTTTTCATCCTCTTATTTAACTTCGTTGCAAGATACTGCAGAAAAAAAACAGAAATGGCCTTTACTAAATTTACTTAGACAAGTTCTGCGTTCGTGTAATTTCAAATTAACACCGAAACGTATATCGGATGGTTATACTATAGATGGTAAAAAAAAATACAAACGGATGTTTATTATTGAAAAGATGAAAGTTGTTGTATAATTTTTTTGTGTAAATACTATCTTTTTAAATAGTATAAATTGGAGTTGACCCATAAAAGCACTCCTCGCATTCGTTACTGTTTAAACGATTGCAATAGTGTTTGTAAATACCTCTTCCTTCGTGTTCTTCGTATTCGTCAAATACTTTCACCGATGCCATTTTTTCGAGTTCTTTAACTCGACGCGACTGTAAAAGTAGAATGTTTTCTGTTCGTTTTTTCGTATTACGAGTTCGCTTCCATGCATTCAAATGTTGCTTATCTTTTTGCTTTTGAGATTTCATTACATTTTCTAGTTGTTTTTGGTCGGAAACTATGCCAATGTACATTTCCTTTTTGTTCTTTCCTGTATTCCTTGTTTGTTGTTGATGCTTTTGGCAATCTTCTGAAAATACTACATCTTGCTTTTTCTTCATGGTAGTAGAACTGGTGGATGCAGATGCTGATTTGTTTCGGGATGAAAACATCTTGTTTTGCTGATTGTTGTTGTTTGGGGTTGTATCATAGAATATAACAACCAATAGCATTTCAATTTTTTGAAAATAATTTTAATAAATAATTTTAATAAATAATTTTAATATAAAAATATAGTTTTATATTAATAATGCCAAATGTTCCAAAACGTTACATTCCAAAAACACTTAATAAGAGAGATAAAGTAAAAGCACAAAAAGAATTAAATCTCTCTCGTAAATTATATAAGAAGGGTAAATATTATACTAGAAAGAGAGTGAAGTCATTTAAATCAAAACCATCTGTTCATATTGTCAAGGCGCGTAAAATTTATGGAATACAGAATATAAAACCTTCTACCGAATTAGTAAAAAAAACGGGTTGTTCTATCGGCGCTCTTAAAAAAATAGTAAGTAAAGGCGAAGGTGCATATTTTTCATCTGGTTCTAGACCAAATCAAACAGCACAATCTTGGGGATATGCTCGGTTGGCAAGTTCAATTACCGGCGGTAAAGCATCTGCAGTTGATTATACTATATTAGAAAACGGTTGCAAATCAAACAGTAAAGCATTACATTTGGCAAAATCATCGCCACATTTTAAACATGGCACTAGACGCGTTCCAAAGGTAAAATTACTACACTAATACAATCCATACAATCCATACAATCCATACAATCCATAC
>Ga0181563_10002914_pt1 | contig 16487 bp, 16 predicted proteins | sample 011ome_25_FD_133759 | JGI IMG/M metagenome (GOLD analysis project Ga0181563, IMG submission 133759) | Coastal salt marsh microbial communities from the Groves Creek Marsh, Skidaway Island, Georgia - 011512CT metaG (megahit assembly) | ecosystem: Environmental > Aquatic > Marine > Intertidal...
AAGTCCCTTTATTTACGTTTTACTGGCGGCCGCCCTCGTGTCGTTCGTGCTGGGTCAGTACATCAACTGTGTGTTTATTTTTCTCGTGTTATTGCTCAATGCGAGCATTGGTGCCTTTTCAGGCCGGATGACTTCGCTGACCATCACATCTTCATTGAAATTTCCCTGCAGGATAAGTCGTGACTGTTTGTCATTCTGTTCCGGCATATCCACAAACCGGCCCCAGAGGAGCGAGGAATCCTCCAGAGGCAGTGACATGGCTGTACAGGCAGATTCCTGATGCATGCCAGCGACCAGGTAGACTGGTGAGCCATCAATCCGGGCTGTGGCAAGGATACGTGCCTGCGCAGGTGGATCACCCCGACAAAAGGATATACCGGTAGCGGTGGCCACCTGGGTAACGCCACAGAGCACGGCTGCCAGGAACAGGCGCCAGGGAGAATTTGTCAGCGCGAATATTGAATACAGTTTGTGATCAGTTGCGCAATTCATCCGCGTTACCGGAAAACAGTCGTCTGCCGTCTTCCAGCAAGATACCTCGTATGTTGGCGGTTGCGGTACCGTTGCGCGCCTGGAAGCCTTCTACAACGATGGTGGTACCAGCCGGCAGATCGTCGCGACGCCATCCACGGCGGATCAGGTTATTGGCTGCACTGGTTTCCAGAGCCCAGTTGGTCACTGTGCCATCGTCGTTTTCCACATCAATGTAAATCCAGCCATGGGGGTTGGACCACTGCATGCGGGTGACCTGGCCGGTAAGCTTGATGGGTTGGTCGATATCAAACTCGGCGGAAAATGAGTGATGTGCCTGGGTTGATAATGATGTCGAGGCCAGGATAAAAGCAAGTACGATCAGTTTTTTCATAGTGATTCTCCCATTTGTGCGCGATGTTCATCGCGTACATCCCTAAGATGTTCAAGGTCATTATTGTCTTCCAGGCAGGCTACTTCCAGTAATTCCTCGTCCTGCTGGTTGAAGGGCATTTCGATCGTCCATGGCCTGTAATAGGGAATCGGATCGGAGACCGTGGCCCGGTAAATTATCTGGCTGTCTGATACCGGCGTATAGGATTCAATAACGGTCTGGGCATGACTGATAACATCACCGAGTTCATTCAGCCAGGCTTTGCCATTGTAGTTGGCAGATTCAACGATCAGGGTGTCACCTTCCCAGTGGCCCAGTGCATCGCCCATCCAGAGACGAATAGAGTCAGGCAGGTGCTGCTGGCGGTTCAGGTCAATTACACGGTAGGACATCCGTTCATGCAGTATGACGACATAACCCGGTGGCTGCAGAATGAAGAAAGGTGATGGCACATAGTGGGACCTGGGAATCCCCGCCACGAAGCAATGGGCAGTAGGGTCATCGTAACCCCGCCAGGGTTCGCGTCTTTCCACCATTTCATCGCGTGCCCAGTCCTGGTAGGGCAGTACGCCGTCAGGTGGATCGATTACGACCCCTCTTGCCGGAGGAAACATGGCTATGTTTTCCCGACTCTCCAGTCCATAGTTAGCACCGCCGGCATTGGACATGAAATACCCGCTGATATCCGGCGACCCATCGGCCAGGCGGCTGATGTCATCAGGCACAACCGGTAGCGGGAGGGATTCTGTCGTATTGTCGAATGTAGAGTCGAATGCAATATTGTCAGCCGGAACCGGAGCCGGATACCACAGGTTGTCCACCCGTTCGAATGCTCCGTTGTCTTCCTCGACTTCAGCCTGGCACTGATATTCCAGCAGCCGGGTCATGCCTTTCTGACGCACCAGGGGAAAGCGGATGGTCCAGTCCCGCGTAAATACGTCAGGATCATGGAATGTTGCTTCGTATTCAATGGTGTTTTCATCCAGCAGGGTATAGCGTTCCGTGATCTGAAGGGCATTGCTGTGGAAATTACCGGCCGCATCCAGCCAGGTACGGTCGTTAAGATCACGGATTTCCACCACAAAGGTATCATCTTCCCAGTGTCCCCGTGAATCTCCCATCCAGTGTTCAAAGCCCGGATAGTAGGATTCCTGGCCATTGGCATAGATCAGGCGGTATACCTGGGTCCACTCGAAAGTGATGGCTACATGCTCGTCGGTCTGGAAAATCTGGAATGGCCAGTCCATCGCCATGAGTCGCGTAGGACCCGGCAGGTAACATTTGTTCAGGGGATCCAGGGTAGTGCGCTCGGCAAAGTTCTGGTTGCGCTGTGCCAGGGCCCAGTCCTGATAGGGAATAGTGCCGCCCACAACCACACTCCTGCCGGCAGGCATATCATGGCGTGCGACGTGATCTTCCAGGTTAAAGGCCGCCCGGGTTTGCGCTTTCCAGATACCCTGAAGGAAAGGTTGCCCGTTGTCCGTTCGGGGGATGTCCTGGGCAATGACCGGAAAAGCGGTCAGGGCTGCCAGGAGCCAAAGGAGAATCTGCTTATGCATAGAGGGGTTCCCGAAATCAGTGTTGAAAGCAGAATAATGCGCAGGCAGTGGCTTGTCCAACGGCTGCCTGTGGAAAAACCGTGTAAATACGTTCCGGTAAGCTTTCGGCCCTGACAATCAGGGCCGGATAATGTCAACGTCTCTACTGGTCGTTAACGGGTGTCGCCAAAGCTTTCCGGCAATGGGAAATTGCCATAATAGGGAGGCCAGTTGGGAGCAGGATCGTTTGGATCCGGGTAGTAAATCACCGAGTAGATCTGTGATATGGCGTTGTCATCGATATAGAATATCTCGATGAATACACAGCGGCGTTCATGCCCATTGGTATTGCGCATAAAGATTGCCGAAGTGGCAGCAACCTGCTGGACCTCATCCACGGCAAAAAAGCGGCGATGGGAGACCAGGGAAATGTTGAAATTACCGAAGTTGGAGCCGCAGTTGGTCATGCCCCGGTAACCGTCAGTTCTGCCTTCCGCCAGGGGGCGGCCGGTGACCTGGACGCCGTTTTCCAGGCGAAAGCAGTCCGGATGGGCAAGGATAATGCTGCCATCCTCCTCTGTCAGGGCATCAAAATAGCTATTGGCAATGCCTTCCAGGGCAGGACGACTGAGCCGGTCATCCAGGGGAATATTTCTCACTGGTGGAGGATTGGCGGCCAGGTTTTTCGGATTGAACATGATTTCATTGGTGCCATCTGGCAGGGCAGGGCCCTGCATGCTACCCAGGCCGGGACCACTGAAGAACCATTCGGCTTCGGCAATTTCCTGGTCGATGACCTTGAGCCGTACCATGGCTACTTCCGAGGGATCGCGCATAGTGGTATCTATAATGCCGAACCAGAGTGCCTGTCCGGCGACCGGGTCAAGGTAGAGGCGGGCACCGTCATGAATGCCGGTAACAGTTTCCCAGACGCCGGTACCGACTCTTTTGACATGGGTGTTTTCGGTTTGTCGGTAGCCCGGCATTAACGAGGTGGCGTCTGTATCATTGGCGACCACGGCATTCATATACTGGAGGGTGAGTTCCTGCAGGCATCCCCGGTCGCAATGCTCATTCGCGGCAAATACCGAAGATGTGGTTAAACAGGTGGTCAGCAGTAAAAGTAGAAAGGTGGATCTGATCATGACATGTTTTCCCCTGGGTCCATCATTTTTAGTAAGTTATGTTTTACCATGAAAATCGCAAACAATGGTGCAAGGAATTTAACGAAAATGCTACCAACAAAGTCGTTATACCTGTCGTCGTCAACAAAAGGACCTGGCCCGTTGTTTGGGGCAGGACAGGACTCATGTTGCTGAGCCAAAAGCTACTTTCCCGCTGGCCTCTGGCCGGGCTTGCCCTGGTGCTGGCATGGCTGCCTGCAGGGGCGATTGCGCAGGTGCTGTACCGGGATGTCACCGAAACACGTCTGCCCCCTATTATTGGTCCCTGCATGGATGCGGCAGCTGGCGACGTGGATGGTGACGGTGATCTGGATATCGCCCTGGCCATGGAATTCAGGGCCAATATTCTTCTGCTTAATACCGGTGGAGGGCTGTTTGAACAGGCATCACAACTGGATATGCCACGCACGGTTCATGACAGTGAGGAAGTGGACCTGGTGGATTTTGATGGTGACGGTGATCTGGATATGCTTTTTGTCAGCGAAGACGACCAAACCAATGAGCTGTTTCTGCAGATAGAACCGGGCAGTTTCGTGGATTCATCCTGGCGCCTTTCAGTTACCGATGTGTCAAACACTCATGCCGTGATGGATATCGACAACGATGGAGATCCGGATATTCTTGTTGGCAATATCGGTATGAACCGGGTGCTTATCAATGATGGTAGAGCCAATTTCGTGGATGAGACGCAGGCACGCTGGACTAACGAGGCGAACACGCAGGATATTGAACTGGTGGACGTGGATAATGACGGTGACCTGGATGTCATCATGGCGAACGAAGGCCAGAATGAACTGTTTGTAAATGATGGGCAGGGAAGTCTGTTGCTGGCTGCAGATAATATGCCGGTTCTGGATGATGAAAGCCGGGAGATCCGTGCCGTGGATGTGGATGGCGATCATGACCCGGATCTACTGGTGGCCAATGTACGTTTCGTTTCCCAGAGTGACCAAACGGATTATTTTCTGCTCAACAACGGGCGCGGTGTGTTTACTGAAGTGCCGGCGAATTATTATCCCGCCGGGGAACGTAATCATTTTACGGTCCAGGTGGCTGATCTCGATCACGACGGAGACCAGGATGTAATGCTTCCTCACTCAGAAATTGCCAGGCGGGGAGGAAATACGATGACACTGCTTAACGATGGTCATGGTGTGTTTATAGCAGCCGGTGAAGAAGGACCTTTGCCTTACCCCCTGTATGGAAATACCTTCGATATCGAGGTGGCTGATTTCAATGGTGATGGTGACAACGACCTGTTTTTCTGTAACCGCGCCGCCAACATGCGCTCAGGCAATAATGCCCGGGATGGACAGTCTCGATTGCTGCTTTACTCGCCCTGAGACTTCCCATGCCAATCAATACCTACACGCAATCATTTTTTCGGCTGGCAGATGGATCGGAACTGGCTGCCTATTTTGATATTCCCCGGGTAGGAGATGGATGTCATCCCCTGGCTGTGATCCTGGGTGGTGGATATGGAGATGCTACAGCTGCCAGTAGTGCATTTCGCAACAATGCCGGGGAACTGCTTGATCGCGGTTGGGCGGTGACTGCTCCTGTCTCTCCCAAAGGGGAATCCTTTGGCGGTGATAATATCAGCTTTGTCAGGCAACTGATCGACCTGCTCAAGGGGCGTGGAGACATCCGTGATTCATCTGTGCTGCTGCTGGGAATTTCCAGAGGAGCTGTCGCTGCTCTGGAGATGGTCGTCAGGGAACAGGAATTATACAGGGGCCTTATTGCAGCCCCGGCAGTGGTATCCGGGCCATTGCCTACTGGAAGCCTGGAAAAGCTGCCGGTGTATCTGCGCGTGGGAAGAGATGACCCACAGGGATGGGGGGAGCAGTTTCAGGAAACTGTGAGACAACTTAAGCTTGCTGATGCCGACCTTGATGCTGCCTTGCTTGATAATGTCGGGCATACAGTCACCCTGGATTGGGAATCGCTGGATAACTGGCTGGCATCGATAATGATGACTGATTAACAGGTATTTATTATGAAATGATCAGTCCCGCTTTCCCCCGGACTATTTAAGGTTTTTTACCCTTTCCAACCATGCAATACTGCCGCTGTATTTCATCAAGAAAGCGCTTCCATGCACGCTCATGATCATCACCATCATGGCCCGGACAGAATAGGCTGGGCATTTTTCCTCAATGCCGGGTTTACGGTGATTGAATTTATCGGTAGCTATCTGACCAATTCCACCGCGATCATGGCGGATGCAGTCCATGATCTGGGCGACAGTCTGTCCATTGGTTCAGCCTGGATCCTTGATCGCCTGTCACGCAAAGACCCTGATGAAGTATTTACCTATGGGTATCGGCGCCTGTCGCTATTTGGCGCCCTGATTAACAGCATAATCCTGATCGTGGGTTCCATGTGGGTGCTGTTAATGTCCGTACCCAGGCTGTTTGATCCCCAAATGCCCGAAGTGGAAGGAATGATTGTCCTGGCTATTCTGGGCATTAGCGTGAATGGGTATGCTGCTTTCAAACTGAGCGCAGGAAACTCGTTGAATGAAAAAGTCCTGAACTGGCACCTTCTGGAAGATGTGCTCGGCTGGGCAGCCGTTCTGGTTGTGTCCATCACCTTGCTGTTCGTCGACTGGCCGATACTGGATCCCCTGCTGGCAGTGGTTTTTACCGCCTTCATCCTTTTCAATATCTACAAGCATTTCAGGGAAACCCTGAGAATATTTTTCCAGGCAGCGCCAGGGGACCTACTGAGCACCAAGATCAGTATTGAGTTGAAAACTCTAGCGGATATAGAAGATATACATCATGAACATTGCTGGTCCCTGGACGGAGAGCATCACGTCTATACAGCCCATCTTCTGCTGCGAACCAATCTTGATGCGAGTCAGCAACTGGTGCTGAAACAGAAAGTGGCTGAAAAGCTGGCTCCCTTTTCCCTGACCCATACCACGATCGAACTGGAATTTCCTGAAGAAAACTGTCGCGATGAATAATCCTCTAATGAAAGTAATTCGCACCTTGCATGCATGGGTTGGGCTGACCTTGGGACTGCTTTTTTTGCTGAGCAGTTTTACCGGCACCCTGCTGATCTGGAAGGAAGACTATGTCCGGCTGACCACCCCGGAAGCAAGGGTGGATTTCGATCCTACACCCCAGGCCCTGGCGAGGATCGGTGAAGCTATCGAGGCACGTTTTGATAATAACGATATTCTGGGAATCCAGTTTGCCACCCGGGCATTTCCCCTTACCCGAGTGACCCTGCTGGATACCAACTATGCCTACGTGGATGTTGAAGGCAATGTCGTCGATCAGTGGTATATGAATGATCGCATTGAAGAATGGCTCTACGACCTGCACCATCGCCTTTTGCTGGAAGACCTCGGTCTGACAATAACGGGGCTGGCTGCACTCGCAGGGATTGTGCTGGTACTCATGGGACTGCTTACATTCATACCCCTGCGGCGACAATTCAGTCGCCGTCTGGTCCCTGGCAGCATGAAAAGAAGTGTCCTGGTGGCGAGTCACCGCAATCTGGGTATTGTTATCTCCCTGCCGCTGCTTATGACGCTGGTTACCGGTGCCATGCTTGCCTTTCCCTTTGAAGTGGAGGAAATCTTTCTTGATGAGCTGCGCAGGACACAGGAATACAGTGATGCCATGGTAGTGGGGATCGACTCTGTTTCCGGAGAAGGACAGGGTGACTGGTTACCCGCTCTGGAGCGAACCCGTGCTGTTTTCCCGGAAGGAGAGATTCGTTCAGCGACAGTGCCAGGGGGGTATTCCATCCATCGTGTTATCGGGGTCCAGCAGCAGGGTACCTGGAACCGAACGGGACTCAGCAAGACCTATATTGATGCCGAGCTCGGGTATATGGATCTGCGCATTGATGCACAGGGCTTCCCTCTACTGGAACGAACCATCAATGCCGGTTACCCCCTTCATACGGGCAGGACCGGGAGTCTTGTCTATAAACTCCTGATAACCCTCAGCGGGGCGGGTATTTTTCTTCTGGTTTTTTGCGCTATAACAAGTTTTATAAAAAGCAGGCTGAAGATTGCTTGATTGGGAGGTCCAGCAGGCGTTAACTGTAGGTTAAAGATGTCGATTCTGAAGGAGTGAGAAATGTCTGAATTGGCGGAGATGCAAGTCGTGGATGTGGGTATCAATACCCAGCAGGAACCGATCGGTTATATGCACCAGGACTGCCATATCTGTCGCGCGGAAGGCTTCAGTGCCAACAGCCGCGTTCTGGTGAAAGCGGCCGGACGGGAAGTAATCGTGACGCTGGATGTGGTTGAGAATCATATCCTTCAACCTGGCAATATCGGGTTGTCGAATATTGCTCTGGAGCGCCTGGGCTTCTCTGATGGCACTATCGTGCATATTGATCATGCCCCAGTGGTCCAGTCGCTGGGTTATATGCGCAAGAAAATCTATGGGCATTCGCTCAATGAACCAGAACTGGAAGCTATCGTCTCGGATATCAGTGAGCACCGTTATCGGGATATCGAAATCGCCAGCTTTCTCACGGCCTGTGCCGGTAACCGGATGAATCTGGATGAAATCATCGGCATAACGAAAGCGATGGTTAATACGGGTAAAAAGCTTGAATGGCCCGATCGGCCAAGAATTTTTGACAAACATTGTATTGGCGGCTTGCCGGGTTACAGGACCACACCACTGGTCGTTGCCATTTGCAGTGCAGCCGGGCTGGTCATGCCAAAAACATCTTCGCGGGCCATTACATCTCCCGCAGGCTCGGCAGATACGCTTGAAACCATTTTCAATGTCCAGATAGACACGAAAAAAATGCAGGAGATTGTCAACCAGACCGGGGCCTGTCTGGTGTGGGGGGGCTCTGTCAGTCTCAGTCCAGCCGACGACATCATGGTGCGCATTGAAAAGGAACTGGATATTGACGGGGCAGGCCAGTTGATTGCTTCGGTCCTGTCGAAAAAAATCTCTGCCGGTGCTACCCACTGCATCATTGATATTCCCGTCGGGGAGACTGCAAAGGTCAGGTCCCCAGGTGAAGCGGACTATCTGGCCAGCCTCTTTAACCAGGTGGCGGAGGCATGCGGGCTTTATGTTCGCTGCATTATCACTGATGGCAGTAAACCCGTGGGTGAGGGTATAGGCCCTGTTCAGGAAGCACTGGATCTTCTTGCGGTGCTCCAGTGTGAAAAAGATGCACCGCAAGATCTAAGGCACAGGGCACTTGAGCTGGCAGCAAACCTGCTGGATATGGCCGACGGGGATGGTATGGAAGAAGCCATGATCAAGGCTACACGACTACTGGACAGCGGTCATGCCTGGGAGCAGTTCCAGCGTATTGCAGCAGCCCAGGGTGGGATGAAAAAACCCAAACAGGCTGACTATTCCATCGTCCAGGCAGCTGACAGGGAAGGCATGATCCGGTCCGTGGATAATCGCAAGCTTGCCCGACTGGCTAAACTGGCAGGGGCCCCTGGCGATAAAGCCGCTGGCCTGCGCCTGCATGCCAATGCCGGTAATTGGGTTGGCAAGGATGACCCGCTGTTTACCCTGTACAGTGAAAGTCCGGGTGAGAGGGATTACGCCATGGACTATTACCGGGAGAATCCGGATATTTTCGATATTGTGGAAAACTGATTTTTAGGAATTTCCACAGATGAACCATGCTTCATGGGAGTTTTAATTATGATGGACAAATTGTCTGTAATCTTCACTCTGCAACCACATCCACTGATGGAGCGGTTATGCCAGACCATGCCGGCAGAAGTTGGAAAAACAGATACAAGGCTGTTTCCGGATGGTGAGTCCTACCTGAAACTGGAGACCGATGTCAGGGGGCGCCATTGTATTATTCTGGCCGACCTGAGTTATCCGGATCCGAAGTTCCTGCCATTATCATTCATGGCGGAAACCATGAAAGAACTTGGTGCATCCTCAGTCGGCCTGGTTGCTCCCTACCTGTGTTACATGCGCCAGGACCGCCGGTTTCATGAGGGAGAAGCGATTACTTCCCGCATCTTTGCCAACCTGGTATCCCGACAGTTTGACTGGATGGTAACTGTGGATCCGCATTTGCATCGTTATGATTCGCTCGATGAGATATACACGATTCCCAGCAAAGTGGTGCAGGGTGAACCAAAACTCGCTGACTGGCTGGCCAATGAGAAAGATATATTTCTCGTGGGTCCTGATGCCGAAAGTGAGCAATGGGTATCAAAAATTGCTGATTACAGTGGACACCCTTTTGTCATCGGTGAAAAAAATCGCCTGGGAGATCGTAATGTGGTCATAACGCTTCCTGACCTGGCTTCATACCAGGGGAAGACAGCAGTGATAATTGATGATGTGATTTCCAGTGGTCACACTGTGCTGGAATGTATGCGTGCCTTACGGGATAAGGGAATAGAGAACGTAGACTGTGCCTGTGTGCATGGCATTTTTTCCGGTGGTATAGATGCGACGTTGAGGGAAAAAGGGCTGCGCCGCCTGGTGACATGTAACACAATCCCACATGACTCGAATTCACTGGATGTCAGTGATCTTCTGGTTCCGGCCATTCATGATCTAGTTCTGGGCATGATAGTGAAATAACTGCTTTGCAAGATTCAGTGGGGCGCATTACCATGAATAAAAAGACACCTGAAAAGGAAATGTACTTGAATAGCAGATATTTTAAACAGTTTTCCCTGGCCATCCTGGCTTTGGTGAGTCTGTGCCTGGCATCTCTACCGGCCCTTGGGCATGGCATGGCAGGCGGTGATGCCGACTATATCCAGCGAATCAGTGGGGTAGCCTTTATTCCCTATATGTATCTGGGTGCCAAGCATATGTTTACCGGCTATGATCATTTGCTGTTCCTGGTCGGCGTCATTTTCTTTCTTTACAAGATGAGAGATGTGGCACTTTATGTGAGCCTGTTTGCCGTGGGTCACAGTATCACCCTGTTACTGGGTGTGCTGGGCGGAATCCGGGCCGATGCCTATATCGTGGATGCCATTATTGGTTTGTCAGTGGTGTACAAGGCCTTTTTTAAATATGGGGGGCTTTCAGCGACTGGGGGTTACCATCAATACCCGCCATGCCGTTTTCCTGTTTGGCCTCGCTCATGGCTTTGGTTTGTCCACAAAATTACAGGACCTGACTATTTCCAGTGAGGGGCTTGTACCGAACATGATTGCCTTCAATCTTGGTGTGGAGCTGGGTCAGTTGGCTGCACTCACTATTATGTTGCTAGCTTTTCAGTTCTGGCGAAAGAGCCCCAGCTTTATTCAAGGCGCTTTTACCACCAATCTCATTATCATGACGGCAGGTTTCATGCTCTTTGGTTACCAGCTGGCCGGTTACGTCGTTTCATAACAATTTCAGGAAAAACCGATGAATAATATTGATCCTCCTTCCAGTTCTTCCCTGCTAAAAGCCACACTGATAGCTGTTGTGGCCGCGATCATCCTGCTGGTGCTGATTGTGCTGCCTGCTGAATACGGAATAGATCCCACTGGAGTCGGAGAGGCGACGGGGCTGACTGAGTTGAATGCTGAACCTGTCTATCGCATCGAAATATCTGATGTAATCGGTGGTAACGAAACCATTCGCGAAGTGGAAATTCCAGCCTTCGGGGAACCGACTCCATTGCCGAACCCTGCTGTTTTTCAGGATCAGGAAGCAGCACCCCAGATTATCTCCATGGATGTGACCATTCCCGCGGAGACCCAGACAGAAATAAAAATGGTCATGACCGAAGGCAAGGCTATTGTCTATTCCTGGCAGGTGGATCGTGGGGATATCTATGTGGATTTCCATGGCCACGATGTGTCTTTCGGGCCCGATTTCTTTGTACGCTACAAGGAACAGCAGGAAGGCGCCGGCAACAATGGTTCCCTGACAGCTCCCTTTGACGGGGAGCATGGCTGGTACTGGCTCAATTACAACGAATACGATGTGGTGGTAACCCTGACGATAACCGGGTACTACGATGACATTATTGATTACGGGATATTTTGAGGGATAAAGCCGGGTAAGATGAACTCTTCTCCCGCTTCATTCGGACTACTCTTCTATGGGAGGGTTGCGAATCTCTGACAGCATCTCGTCACTGTCCCATTCATAGGCCCCTGCCCAGGTGGCGACCAGATCGCCGTTCTCATCAAGCAACCAGGAACTCGGTACTGCGCCAATGCCATAGTTGGCGAAATAGCCATTGAGCTTGACGAAATTACCGTCAAATTCCCTTTCTGTCAGAAAATCATTGATTGTTTCCACGTCTTCGTCCGAGACGAAGATAAAATCGAACCCCTCGGATGCCAGGGCTTCTGCAGCCCGGTTGATAGAAGGAATTTCGCGTATGCAGGGAGCGCACCAGGTTGCCCAGAAATTGACAAAAACTTTCTTGCCATTGAGGAATTCCACATCGAAACCCCGTCCATCGAGAGTCTGGAATGTCTTCTCATCGGGTGTGTCATCTGCCGGCAGGGCAGCAAACAGTGTGCTTTCTGTCTGGGCGGCAGAAACAGCTTCTCCGGGTGTCTGGTCTGCAGCATCATTGCCACATGAGATAAGGAGACATCCGGTAATCAGGGTAAGCATGCAGGCACGGAGGTTCATGATGATTCCTTCAATTCAGTGAACTGGCATAGTAGTTTTCGCGTACATGACAGTCAATGTGTTACCGGTTTTCAATCCGTCTTTCCTCAATCATTCCGTATACCCGTGTTTACGGATTTTGAAGAAAATCGGGTATATGGAAAGAAAGTGGCAGGTTACGGGTCATTTCACTTATCGGATTAACCGCTATATCATCAATTCAACAATATTTCCGGATGATTGTCCGGATTTAATATCAATAAGGAGAGAGGGGTAGACAATGATGTATAAACTGATCACTTCAGGCGTTCTGGCCGCAACACTGAGCCTGTCAGCACAGGCAGCACTTGAGACCGGAGCCAAGGCCCCGGATTTTACCGCCCAGGCATCAATGGATGGTGAAGAATTCACCTATTCATTGCAGCAGTCACTGAATCTTGTAGGCCCGACGGTGGTCTATTTCTACCCATCGGCCTATACACAGGGCTGTAACATCCAGGCCCATACCTTTGCCATCAATATGGACAAGTTCAAAGCGGTTGGCGCTACGGTTGTTGGTGTTTCCCTGGACAGCATTGAGCGCCTGAATGATTTTTCCGCTGACCCGGAATACTGTGCTGGAGAGCTGCCCGTCGCCTCTGATGCTGACGGTAGCATTGCTAAATCCTACGACCTGAATGTCCGTGATGGCATGACCGGATTCAAGGATACCCGTGGAGTGGAAATCGATCATGGCTTTACTTCCCGCGACACCTTCGTGGTTAACACAGACGGCACGATCGTAGGGACTGTCGGTGGTGTTTCACCCGAAGAGAATGTCATGCAATCCCTGGAAATCGTTCAGGGCCTCGCTTCCATGTAAGCATCCAGGTGATTGAATAAAAACGGAGCATCATGCTCCGTTTTTTTATGCCTGGAAAAGGCTTAGTGCTTAACCTGTAAGGGTATATCTGCTTTACTTGTGTTTTCAGAATAGACATTGACAAGGCAGCAACAGGTTATGACCACTTTATGTGATGTTTGGGATTATCAGAAACTGGCGAAGCGCCGTGTGCCCAAGATGTTTTTCCAGTATGCAGATTCCGGCTCCTGGACCCAGAGTACCTATCGTCATAATGAAGCCGACTTCAGGGATATTCAGTTTCGACAGCGTGTAGCGGTGGATATGTCCAACCGTTCCCTGGCCACAACACTGGTAGGACAGGACTACACCATGCCTGTTGCCCTGGCGCCTATCGGCATGCTGGGCATGCAGCATGCGAACGGAGAAATTCTGGCGGCAAAAGCCGCAGAGCAGGCCGGTGTGCCATTCACCCTGTCGACGATGAGTATCTGTTCCATTGAAGACGTGGCAGAGAATACGGAAAAACCTTTCTGGTTCCAGTTGTACGTCATGAAAGACAAGGATTTTGCCGGCAGACTTATCGACAGGGCCAAGGCGGCAGGATGCAGCGCACTTGTGCTGACTCTGGACCTGCAGATTCTGGGCCAGCGGCATAACGATATCAGGAACGGGCTCAGTACCCCGCCCCGATTTATCCCTTCCCATATCTGGCAGGTGATGACGCGTCCTCGCTGGGCCTTCGGTATGCTCGGAGCCAAGCGTAAATCCTTCGGCAATATCATGGGACATGTAAAGGGCGTGTCTGACCTGAGTAAACTTTCAGCCTGGACGGCGGAGCAGTTCGATCCCACACTTAACTGGGATGATGTGGCCTGGATCAAGGAACGTTGGGGTGGTCCGCTCATTCTCAAGGGCATCATGGATGTAGAAGATGCGCGCCTTGCAGCCAATTCGGGTGCAGATGCCATAGTTGTGTCCAATCATGGGGGCAGGCAACTTGATGGGGCACCGTCTTCGATTACCATGCTCCCGGAAATTGTGGATGCTGTAGGTAACCGTATGGAAATTCATATGGATGGTGGCGTACGCTGTGGCCAGGATGTAATGCGAGCCGTGTGTATGGGCGCGCAGGGCGTCTGGCTGGGACGCGCTCTGGTTTACGGGCTGGGTGCCCGGGGGCAGCAGGGTGTTACCGAGGTCCTGGAAATAATCCGTAAGGAGCTGGACACTACCATGGCCCTGTGTGGCGAACGGCTTATTGAAAACACAGGACCGCATAACCTGCGCAATCCTGGCTGATTGAAAATCCAGTGAAGCCAACACCGGGTCAAGGTTTGATGTTTGTCATACTCACGGAGTGACGGCCTTGTTATCCTGAAAATTAATCCGCTTTATTCCTGTGTTCAGGAAAGGTATCCGATTGATCCATGAGTGAGAAAACAGGAAACCACACTGACTATATCCTCCAGGCAGAGGACCTTGATTCCCTTGTCCAGGCGGTCCATTCAATGGATCGACCTGGGTAGGCTACCTCTGCAAACGGCCAGTCTTCTTTCACTCACTCCCTCACACTTTGTTTCCGTGTGCCCTCTGTGCAAATACCCATGGGTGTGGCGGTGCACTTTCACTTTTAACAATCTTGATCTGTATTGCAATTGAAAGACATACTGCAGGGGGTAGGCAACCCTTTATGCTTGCCCAAATAAAAAAGCACCTAGCGTATTCCCGCTAAGTGCTTGTTTTATATGGTAGCTACGGGTGGACTTGAACCACCGACCCCAGCATTATGAATGCTGTGCTCTAACCGGCTGAGCTACGTAGCCTTAATTCTCTGTTGCGGCCGCCTATTGTACACAATCTGATAGCGAAAATTTCTGTTTTCCTGCTCAACGTGTGTCTGTATTCGCCTGCGCTAAAAACACAAATTTTCGCACCTATCTTATGCACACTCACACTAGACGCCCTTATGACGTGAATGATTTGTTTCGACCGCCACAAGGGATGCGCATTTTCGTCATAACCCCCTGAAAAGTCAAGAATTAGGGGCAGATATTAAGCCATTATCAAACGTTGAAACGGAAGTGGATAACATCACCATCCTGGACGATGTAATCTTTCCCTTCCAGGCGCCATTTGCCTGCATCCTTGGCTCCCTGTTCACCCTTGTTGGTGATGAAGTCGTCGTATCCGACCACTTCCGCGCGGATAAAGCCTTTTTCAAAGTCCGTATGAATGACCGCAGCGGCTTTGGGGGCGGTCGCACCTACTTTAACTGTCCAGGCCCGTACTTCCTTTTCCCCGGCTGTGAAGTAGGTCTGCAGGCCGAGTAGGGCATATCCGGCGCGAATCACACGATCAAGCCCCGGTTCATTCATGCCCATCTCCTGGAGAAATTCCAGTTTTTCATCGGCAGCAAGTTCCGCAATTTCTGATTCCAGTTTGTTACAGACGACCACGACTTCAGCGCCCTCTGCTTCCGCAATTTCCCGAACAACGTCCAGGTGGGAGTTGTTCTCGAAGCCGTCTTCGTCGACGTTGGCGATATACATGGTGGGTTTCACGGTGAGCAGGTGCAAGGTGTAGAGATCTGCCAGTTGGGCCTCATCCAGACCCAGGCTTCGTACAGGGTTACCACCGTCCAGATGGTTCTGGACCATGTCCAGCAGGGCTGCCTGTTTCTGTGCATCCTTATCACCGCTCTTGGCAACACGGACTACCTTGTCATAGGCTTTTTGCACGGTTTCCAGATCTGCCAGAGCGAGTTCCGTGTTGATGATTTCAATATCATTTTTCGGGTCAATGCTGGCAGCCACATGGACTACGTTATCATCTTCAAAGCAGCGGACAACATGGGCAATGGCATCAGTTTCACGGATGTTGGCCAGAAACTGGTTGCCCAGGCCTTCTCCCTTGGACGCACCAGCCACCAGACCGGCAATATCGACAAACTCCATGGTGGTGGGAATGGTGTTTTGCGGCTGGACAATTTCTGACAAGGCATCGAGCCTGGGATCAGGAATAGGCACGATACCCGAGTTGGGTTCTATGGTGCAGAAGGGAAAGTTCTCTGCCGCAATACCGGCTTCAGTCAGGGCGTTGAACAACGTGGATTTGCCAACATTTGGCAGTCCCACAATTCCACATTTAATTCCCATCGGTGTTTTCCTTTTTGGTCTCGGCCTTTTCCGGCTTTGTATGTAATTGTCCCATGGCTTTCTGGAAGTCACCTGCCATCAGCATGGGGACCAGGCGAATGGCCTCATCAATATTGTCCTGGATGGCATCTGCTTCCTGTTTGGAAGGTATGCCCAGTACGTAGTCGATACCTTTCCCTCTTGGTCGTCCAATGCCTATGCGAAGGCGATGGAAATCCGGTGAACCCAGTGCCTTGATGATGTCCCTGACACCATTGTGGCCGCCATGGCCACCACCGGTTTTCAGGCGTGTCGTTCCTACAGGGAGATCCAGTTCATCATAGGCCACCAGGATTTGTTCGGGGGG
>Ga0181563_10002917_pt1 | contig 16481 bp, 10 predicted proteins | sample 011ome_25_FD_133759 | JGI IMG/M metagenome (GOLD analysis project Ga0181563, IMG submission 133759) | Coastal salt marsh microbial communities from the Groves Creek Marsh, Skidaway Island, Georgia - 011512CT metaG (megahit assembly) | ecosystem: Environmental > Aquatic > Marine > Intertidal...
CTGCTAAAGAAGTGGTAAGAATATTACCCATCATTGTTTCGATTTCAGAATAGGTCTGATTCCAATTGTAAGCAAAGTATATCAACTCACCGTCTCCCATTGGTGTAACTGTCAGACCATGGGAATAATAAGAGTAGTACGAAAGTTGCACGGTTCCAGCATTGGTGATGCGAGAGTTCATGGCTGCACTTTGTGCTACAAAACTTGAAGGTAAACCTTGAGTATAAGGATGATTCAAAGAAGTATTTACCACATGTGTGTAATTGGTATAATTACCGTAGTAATAGCCAGAAATGAAATCCATAGCCAAGATGTCTGCAACGAAAGCAGAGCCTATGATAATCATCTTACCTCCATCATTAATGAAGGTTTCCATATCATCTTCAATGGCAGTATAGTCAGAAGAAGATGGTGCAGAAGTTATAGAAGGGAATATTACTACATCTGCCCAGCTCAGCTCGCTTACTGCCGCTGAAAGACTTGTTACATTCTTAATATTCATATTCCCGACACTACCGACGTACGAGCTAAGGTTAGACAACAAGGAAGGATAGACATTGTAATTTACGAGAAGTACGTTTAGTACTTCGCCAGAGGTGATGGTCCAATCCAAGTTGGTTCCAGATTCAGTGTTGGCAATTGGGAACGAGAATCCAGCAGAATCTCCACAATTTGAAATTGTAAGGGAAATAGGGTTGGTATTCACCCAAGCATTCGGTGCATCTTCAATAGTTCCGGTATAGCACAAAGGCCAAATGGTATCGGATGTGTTTACAAAAATGGTATCTGCGATAGTACCAGTGGCAGATGGATTGATGGTAACGATTACCCAGCCGCTATCTCCTACTCCTATTTGACTGTAGGCAGCGGAAGCGCTGAAGATGGCATCGGTTGATGAAAGCGAATTGAAAAACAAACTATCACAACCTAAATTTTCCACCAATACGCTATCTATATAAGTCCCTCCTACAACCAATGTATCAAGATCGTAACATAAAGAGCGGTTAATGAACGATTCAGATACACCGTCTAAAGTTAGATTGACAGTGATATTAATGACCGAATCAACCGGATCATTGGAGCTCACATATGCCGAATATTGATAAGAGCCCTCTATCAGACTATCGCTGTAAATCTTCATCACAACTAATTGCGAATCAGAGGCAGTAACAGAACCCATGGTAGGATCGAACACTAGCGTCGAAGGGTTAGAGCAAGGGATGCCACAATTGGCACTGAATTGCGCCATCTGCGTTCCTAAGTTAGTCGATGAGGTATTCGTGTAGGTGGCAATGGTCGTGCCGTTTTCTATAACATTCAGCCCTATTTCCGACTTATAACTTCCTGTGGCCGATACGACAATCTGATACGTCTCACCGGAACATAAAAGAATACTTTCATTGTAGCTATATCCGGTATAAAAAGAAGTTCCAAGAGTGTAGAGTACATTCCCATCTGCATCAATCACATCAACTTTAGCGCCGTTCCATCCGTCGCCGTATGAATCGGTAAGCTGTATGGTAAACGGACAAGCCGGCGGCGCAACGGTGGGAACTCCTTCGTTTTCGAAGGTCAAAGTTTGTTGACCGTTATTGTAAATCCAGAAAGAAACGTCAATAGTATCAGGGCAACCTGTGGCAGTGACGTTGAATGTAGTGGAATCTAATGCTATTGTAGGGGCATCAAATCCTACCGCTTTGAAATATCTAGTAAAACTGCTATCCGGCGTATACACTATGAATGAATCAATAAAAGACCCAGCATAAGGCGCAGTAAACTGTGCAAAGACATAACCAGTGTCTCCGTAGGCTATCGAATTCATGGAAGCACTAAAATCAGTTCCAATTTCAACGAGAGAATCGACTAATAAATCGGCACATCCTGTATTCAGCACCATCATCGAATCCGTGTACAGTTTACCCGTTGCTACATTACCGAAATCTAGTGTATCTGAAATAGTATTAAACTCGTATCCCCCATCTATTGTCACGAAAACTGGAATTGTCTCATTGTTTATAGATGTATCGTTTGATGTTACCAAAAGGTTTGCTGCATAAACACCAGCGGCAAGTCCAGAGGCATCAAAGGTCAGACTCATCGTCGATGTATTTCCAGCTAGCACTGTCGTTGATGCAGGGCTTATTGAAAGATTTGCACTTGTCGGTCCATTTCCAATTTGAATGTCATCAATAAATGAAACATCGTTTGAATTATAGTTCACTATGTTGACATGACTAACCGAATTAAATGAATTCAGAAAATCATAGCTATCGATGTACGTACCATTGACGTAAATATCAAACGTCTGATTGACCCAATCGATATTTTTGTACTCGACGTGTGCCCAATTGCCTAAGGTATTGGTTAAATATTCCCATCCTGCCACACCATTTGTGGATCTTTTTCGGATTCCCAATCTTCCATCCCATAACCAAAAGGTGTACCCTAGAATAGATGGACTCGACGAAAAATCACCAGCCAAACCAGTCATGCCTGCCCTGAAACTTGAAGATGATGCGCGAGTTTTATAAGAAAAATATGTAGGTTGATAACCTGTTCCACCGCCAGGAACAGGGATGTGAGCACGATTAGTCGTTGAGCTGTTCGAAAGCTGAAGTGAATGTGAGCCTTGTACTGCAGAAGTTGAGCGTGTTACAGTTCCAGTGGTACCTGGAGAAAAGTAAACCCCCTCATCGTCATCGTCAAAGTGTATTCGTTGGGTTCCGTTGGTATCAAATATCTCAAAAGAAGCCGTTAATACACCTGCATTTGCGCCATTAGTGAGCGTCCAATACTCAGTACCGGTAGTCCCGCATTGTACGGTCATTTCGATCGTATCATCAAAAGCTTGTAGGTTGGGACCGTTGGCGATGGTAATATTTGAACTGATCGTATCCGAAGAGTTACAATTAGTTTCAACCAATGTGATGGTTTGTACACCAGATGACGTGTAGGTATGCGTTGGATTTTGCGCTGTACTTGTTGTACCATCGCCAAAATCCCAAAATGAAATACCGCCATTGGTCGAGGTATTCACAAACTGAATAGGTGTGTTGTAGTTTTGGCTCTGCGCAGCGTAGGTGAAGTTTGCTGTAGGCGCTGAAGTTCCTGATGTCGACCAACTAGCAACAAAACCGGTCGAATTTCCCCAATAATTGGTGTAAAACCTAACTGTTAAAGCCCCTGATGTGGCTGTAATCGTCGTTGGGGTTGATGTTGAGGAATAATATCCTAAATACGTAGACGACGTCCCTACTCCATCATAGAACTGAATAAAATCACTTGAGTGATACAAGCTCCATGTACTAAAAGTCAAAGTAATAGTATCGTTTCCAGGTGGGTCTATAACAACATAACCGTTGTTGTTGGAAGTGTAATTCCCATTAATCCCGCCGCCATCTACTAAAATTCCAGAACATTCAGTAGTCGTATCCGTTGAGCCATCGATTGGCATATTCAGAATGGTGGTTTGGCTAAACAAGCCAACAGGCAAGAGGAATGCCCACAAATAGCGTAAGCGCATCAGTTTTTTTTTTGGTGAGGTAAAGATATACTAAATCGATCTAATTCGAACCTAAAATGAGTAAGTGACAGACCTGTATAAAACTAACGCTCAAGAGTTCACCGCTTTGATCGCTGCTCCTTACTTTTGTAGCGTTAAAATTCCATTCATGATTCAAACAGATCTTCTCATCATCGGCGCAGGACCTACGGGCTTGTTTACAGTCTTTGAAGCAGGGCTTTTGAAAATGAAGTGTCACCTGATTGATTCGCTGCCACAACCGGGAGGTCAGCTCGCAGAGATCTACCCAAAGAAACCTATTTACGACATTCCGGGATTCCCGATTATAGATGCGGGTGAATTGGTCGATAATCTGATGGAGCAAATCAAACCGTTTAACGCAGGTTTTACCTTGGGCGAGAGCGCTGTTACTATCGATAAAGACGATGAGGGCCAATTCATTGTGACCACCGACAAAGGCACAAAGCATCGTGCGCCTTCTGTTGCTATAGCAGGCGGACTAGGTGTATTCACGCCACGCAAACCGCCCATTGCCAACATCACAGATTTTGAAGACAAAGGCATTAAATACATCATCAAGGATCCAGAGGTTTATCGCGGCAAGAAAGTGGTGATTTCAGGCGGTGGTGATAGCGCTTTGGACTGGACCATCTTCTTAGCGGAGATTGCTGATGAAGTTAGCTTGGTGCACCGCAGAACTTCATTCAGAGGACACTTGGACAGCGTAGATAAAGTCATGGCTCTGGCTGAAGCAGGTAAGGTGAACCTCATCACTAACGCAGAGGTCAAAGAAGTGGCTGGCGGCGAAACGCTTGAGTCTGTAACTATCCATGCCAAAGACGGCAGTAAAACACTTGTTGAATGTACCGATTGGTTGCCACTCTTCGGTCTTACTCCTACCCTTGGGCCTATAGGCGATTGGGGATTGGAAATTGAGAAAAACTCTATTGTGGTAGATAATGCCACAGATTACAGCACGAATATTGAAGGCATCTACGCCATAGGCGACGTCAACACCTATCCTGGCAAGCTGAAGCTTATCCTTTGTGGATTCCACGAGGGTACTATCATGGTTCAAAGCGCCTTCAAACGTGCCTATCCAGATAAGAAACTATCGTTCAAATACACCACTGTGATGGGCGGTGTAGGAAGTCTAGAATAAGATGAGTGCAGATATCAATATCGTTGTTGTTGACCGCGAAGGTCAAAGGCATGACCTCGTTGCTCCAACGGATATGAATATGAACCTCATGGAGGTTTGTAAATCCTACGAGTTGCCTGTAAAAGGTACCTGTGGAGGTATGGCAATGTGTGCCTCATGTCATTGCTACGTGGACAGCGATCATCAGCTCAAGGATGCTTCGGACGATGAGGAGGACATGCTCGATCAAGCCTTTTTTGTGGAGGACAATAGCCGATTGGGGTGTCAAATTTTCATGCATCCTGACCTCGAAGGTCTTGCGGTTACCCTTGCCCCTGAATCTGAATAAATAGGCCTTTATTCGTTGCAATTCTTGAGTTATCTTTAGCTGCTCACAGAATTGAATTCCATGAAAAAACTTTTCTCCATTAGCCTATGTGTTGCCCTTTCTTTTACTGCGGTAGCACAACAATCTATTACCCTAAGTGACCTCTGGCAACGCTATTCATTCTATGCCGGCGGCATCAGCGGATTGCGCAGCATGAATGACGGCGCTCACTATTCAGCCACCACGCAAAAAACCATTGACAAATACAGCTACGAAAGTGGCGAAAAAGTAGACACACTTTTCGATATCGCATCAGTAGAAGGATTGAACGGTTTCGATGGGTATTCATTCAACGCAGATGAAACTGCTGCCCTTTTAGAAACCGAAACGGAATCTATCTACAGATACAGCTCTCGTAGTGTGGTTTGGTTGGCCGATTTTAATTCGGGTACTGCTAAAAAGCTCCGCGACGAAAAGGTGCGCTATGCAACCTACTCACCAGATGGCCAGCACGTGGCTTACGTCTTAGGCAACAATCTATATGCGTATGACATCGCAGCAGATGCGCATATTCAAATCACTAAAGACGGGGCTTTTAACAGCATCATCAATGGTGCAACGGACTGGGTCTACGAAGAGGAATTTGCCCTAGTTAGTGCCTTCTGGTGGTCTCCGGATTCACGCTACATCGGCTTTTTACGCTTTGACGAGAGCAATGTGAGGAGTTTCAATATGGATGTTTACGGGAATAAATTGTACCCTAACCCATATACCTTCAAATACCCAAAGGCTGGTGAAGACAATAGTGTAGTAACCGCACATCTATGGGACAGCGAAAACGGAAGCGTCCGTCAGGTGCTCGATAAGACGCCTTACGAATACCTACCACGAACAAAATGGTCCGACGACCGCACTTGGGTGATTCAAAGCATGAATAGGCTGCAGAATGACCTCAAGCTCTATGCAGTAGATGCGCCAAGTGGTGAACATGCCCTACTCTACAGAGAGACTGACGAGAAATATCTAGAAATCAATGATGAATTGTACTTCTTAGAGGACGGCTCATTTATCATGCTTAGCGATAGAGACGGCTGGAACCACCTGTACCATATCAGTGCACAGGGTAAAGTAAAGCGTCAGATCACCTCAGGCGATTTTAACGTTACTTCCTTCTACGGTATCGATGAAAACAAGCGTTTGTATTACCAGAGTTCGGAGATGAATGCTACTGAGCGTAACATCTACAGCATCCGCATCAATGGTCGTAGCAAGAAACTACTCACCAGCGAAAAAGGAACGCACCGTGGCACCTTTACAAACGATTTCAGTCTTTTCGTGAATACCTACAGTGCTGAAGGGGTGCCCCCGGTGGTTACTCTAAGAAGTAACGACGGGAGCATCGTTCGTACACTCAAAGAGAACAAACGCACTGAGGCAGCATTGGAGGCATACACTTATTCACCGAAAGAATTTTTCACGGTAAGCACGCCAACGGGAGGCGACCTCAACGCTTGGATGATCAAGCCGGTGGACTTTGATGAAAGTAAAACATACCCAATGTTCATGTTTGTCTATGGTGGCCCTGGCCGTCAGACCGTTGAGAACAGCTATGACGCATTTAACGGTATGTGGTTCCAAATGCTTGCAAATGAATACGACATGATTGTGGTTAGTGTAGACAACCACGGAACCGACGGGCGTAGCGAAGAATTTAAGAAAAGTACCTACGGTCAAATGGGGAAACTAGAGACCCGTGATCAGACTGAGGCCGCCTTAGAATTGGCCAAACGCTCTTACATCGATGGCGATCGCATAGGCATATTTGGTTGGAGTTACGGTGGTTACATGGCCTCCAACTGTTTGTTCCAAAGCCCTGAAGTATTCAAAATGGCCGTCGCTGTAGCACCGGTGACTAATTGGCGTTTCTACGATAACATCTATACAGAGCGCTACATGGGACTTCCTGCCGATAACGGAGATGGCTACGATGCGGATAGTCCATTGTCTCACGTAGATGGTTTAGAAGGCAAATACCTCTTGATCCACGGAACAGGAGATGATAATGTGCATGTACAAAACTCGATGCGTATGGTTGAGGCACTTATCCAAGCGGATAAAGACTTCCAATGGTTTGCTTACCCTGATAAGAACCACGGAATCTTCGGCGGAAACACACGTATGCATCTGTACCGGATGATGACAGGCTTCATTGCGGAGAATCTATAACCGGCCGTGACCAAATAAATCTTATACTTGCGTAACACAAAAACACACTGAAACATGAGTGATCAAAGTATGAAGCATCCACCAGCGCTGTGGACGCTATTTATGTCAGAAATGTGGGAAAGATTCTGTTACTACGGAATGCGTACCCTTTTGACTCTATTCCTAGTAAAATCTCTACTAAAAGGTGATGCTGAGGCTTCACTTATCTATGGTGCCTACACCGCTTTGGTTTATGCTGCCCCTGTTTTGGGTGGTCGCATGGCCGATTCTTTTCTAGGCTACCGTTATGCCATTATTCTTGGTGCTATCCTAATGGCCATTGGTGAATTCCTAATGGTTGCTGGTACTGATATGTTTGGCTTGGATGCAGGTCTACGCGAAAGCTTAATGCTCATAGGTATGGGTGGTTTGATCGTAGGTAACGGCTACTTCAAGGCGAACATCTCTACCATTGTGGGTAAACTATATAATGATGGTGATCCACGTCGCGATTCTGGTTTCACCATCTTCTACATCGGTATTAACATTGGTGCACTTTTAGCAACAACTGTGGTTGCTTTTGTGGGTGAAACCTACGGATTTGAATACGGATTTGGCTTGGCCGGTCTCGGTATGCTTTTGGGCCTATTCATTTTCTGGGGTGGACGTGAAAAATACAATCACGTACCAAATATCGACATCACAGAGGCAGGTCGCGAAAAGTGGTTGGGTATGGAGCGATGGAAAACAATTACTGTTTTATCCCTCCTTCTCATTCCATTGAGCTACGTATTGATTTCAAAAAATGAAATCCTTCAGTACTTGCTTATTGCCATCTTCCTATACGTAGCGTACCAATTAATCGCTGCAGGTATCAAAGAAGGACCTGTATGGAGAGACCGCATGATTGCATTGGTAATTATGATGGCTATCAACGTGGTTTTTTGGGCATGTTTCGAGCAAGCAGGTACGTCATTGACCCTTTTTGCTGACCGTAATGTCAACCGTGAAATCTTCGGATGGATGATGCCTGCCTCGATGACGCAGTTCTTCAATCCGTTCTTCATTGTAACCTTTGGATCGTTCTTCTCATGGATGTGGATCAAATTGAGCCAGATGGGTAAGAACCCTTCTATTCCAATGAAGTTTAGCTTGGGTATCCTGCAGCTTGGAGCTGGTTTCTTGGTTACCCTAGTTGGTCTTATGTTCGTTAATGACGCCTACCAGGTGCCGCTATTAACGCTAGTATTCTTGTACATGCTACACACTACTGGTGAGTTGTTTGTGAGCCCTATTGGATTATCAATGGTGACCAAACTTGCGCCGAAGAGCATTGCTGGTACAGCGATGGGCGGTTGGTTCCTTTCTTTCGCCATGGCAAACTACCTCGCCGGTGCCATTGCCGCACTTAGTGGTGGTGAAGAAGGCGGTGAAGCTTTAAGCGTCGCTGAAGGACTAGACAAGTACATTGCTACGTTCTCAACCATTGGTTACGTGCTCGTTGCATTTGCAATACTACTAGCCTTGTTAAAAGGACCAATTAACAAATTGATGCACGGGGTTGAGTAAGCTTTAGCATAGTTTTATCATATGAACCCTGCGCCTTATGCGTGGGGTTTTTTATTTTGGCTTTATGAAAAATACACTACTTGCATTTACCCTTCTGCTTTTTGGATCGAGCGTGGCTCAAGAGAAAATCCAATGGATGAGTATTGAAGAGGCCTATGAATTGACCCAGGCAGAGGAAAATCCGAAAAAGATCTTCATAGACGTTTATACCGATTGGTGCGGTTGGTGCAAGCGCATGGATAAAGCGACCTTCCAAAAACCAGAGGTTGCTGCGTACATGAACGAACATTATTACAATGTCAAATTCAACGCGGAGCAAAAAGAGGACATCACCATTTTGAACAACACCTTCACATTCGTTGCTCAAGGTCAAAGAGGGTACCACGAACTAGCGGCAGCACTGCTCAATGGGAAAATGTCCTACCCTACCGTCATTTTCATGAATAATAAATTTGAAATGCTAAGCCCTGTACCTGGCTACCAAGAGCCCGTGCAATTCTTAAAGATTGCCAACTTCTTCGGAAGCAATGCGTACAAGGATACTCCTTGGGAAGAATACGCCAAGAAATAGTACGCCCATAGCCTAAAGCAATAAAAAAGCCCGATGCTGAGCATCGGGCTTTTCTTATTTAGAATTTAAAGTCGTACCCTTTGAGGGTGAGCTTTTCGTATTTCTGTTGGTTGAACTCGTATAAGCGCGAAGGCTTCTTATTGCCCGGTGCTTCAAAGATGGTCTCCTCTGTATCTATTAATAATTCACTGCGCATAAACTTCTTTCTGAAGTTTCGCTTATCCAACTCCTTACCAAGACATGCTTGGTAGAGCGCGTGAATATTGTTGAAGGTAAATCGCTGCGGGAGTAATACGAAACCGATTGGACGACGCTTAACACGGCGCTTGAGTCGCTCCGTCGCCATTTCGTAAATTTCATTGTGGTCGAAGATCATTTCAGGCTCTTCTCCGTTTCTTACCCAACGGTATCCCTCTTGCAATTTGATATCCTTTACCTCGTCCCAATTCAAAAGTGCGTAATAAGCAATATTCACCACACGCCCCATTGGGTTACGGTATACGCGAGCAAAAGCGTTCAGTTGCTCCAAATAGATTTGGTCCATGCCTAATACACGCTTCATCATGCGCTTGGCTACATCCTCGACACTTTCATTTGCCTTTACCCAATTTGTTGGAAGCATTGGAGCTCCGCGGTACGGTTCTTCAGATTTCGCACCTACCAATGAGATCAAGTTTTCCCCGTCAAAAGCAAACACTACTACTGAGGTTCCTAGTGCTGCGTCGAATTTAATAGCCATAGTTTGGAAGTATTTTGAGCAAAATTAAAAATAAATGTACTTACGGAACTTTATTTTAATGTTAAATAGTGTTCATTATCAACACTTTACGTTAATAAAGGTTCGTGATAATATCAAAAATTATTCTAATTATCTAGGAATGAAGGGAAAAGAAAAAGCCCTGCGTGCTACGCAGAGCTTTTGAAGGGTGGAAGACCGGGTTCGAACCGGCGACCTCTGGAACCACAATCCAGCGCTCTAACCAACTGAGCTACAACCACCATAATTGGGCGGCAAATATACTTGCATTGAATCTATATCTGCAACCCTTTTAATTGAATTTTTTAGAATACCACCCAAAGAGTTACCACACAAAGGATTAGTAAAAATGTCAACAAACGAGTGCTACTACTCATGGGCACAGCATTGGCTTTGTTCCATACCAATGTTTCGTCGTCGTAGCTCTCCGCGTCTGGCTTCACTAAGGATACGAGCACAAGAACTGCCGAACAAATCGCGAACAGTAAAAGTGCAAAGTGTAGGAAGTTCATTCCTACATACCAATGTAAGAAACCAATGTACTCCCCACCTGCTATTTCCATACTCAGACGAGCGACCCCAAGAATTGCCCCTGTGAGTAGGGCCCATTGTGCTCCCGCAGAATTGATCTTTTTAAAGAAAATTCCAAGTAGGAAAGCCGCGGCGATCGGCGGCGAAATGTAGGCTTGGATAGATTGAAGCTTTTGGAACAGTCCGCCTTCAATCATCTGCATCATAGGGATCCATGCAATACCTAATGCGACGAGTACAATAGTTGAAATACGACCTGCACGCACCAATTCTTTATCATTGGCCTGTGGACGGTATTTCTTATACACGTCAAAGGTGATGAGTGTTGAACAGCTATTAAATACTGAACTCAGAGAGCTCATCAATGCAGCAAGCAGACCCGCAACAACTAATCCTCTAAGCCCTGCTGGTAGAACCGTTTTGACCATTAAAGGCAGTGCGGCGTCATAACCACCATCAGTAAAGGACAAGAGCTCCGGATTTTTTTGCGCGATAGCGTACGCCACAACGCCTGGCATCATGAAAATGAATAAAGGCAAAAGTTTCATGTACCCACCGAACAAAGCGCCTTTGCGTGCGGTGTCGATGTCTTTCGCCGCGAGAACGCGTTGAACAATGAATTGGTCCGTACACCAATACCAAATACCGAGGATAGGTGCACCAAACATAATTCCCGTCCAAGGGTAGTTGGTATCGGACATTGGACGCCATAAACTCCAATGGTTCGCCGTGGTATTTTCCATAAGTTCACCAACCCCACCGAGCTCATTAAGACCAAATACAGTGAGGATAATAGATCCACCAACGAGCACAAACATCTGCATCATGTCCGTGTAGACTACTGCTTTAAAACCTCCAAATACAGTATATATCCCTGTGGCTACCACAATAACAATAGCGCCGGTCCAAAAGCTAATTCCGAGCAATGCAGTAAATACAATAGCACCCGCAAAGATCGTTACCGAAATCTTGGTTAACACATACGCTACGATACTTACGTAAGACAGGTAGGTACGCGCCCAGCCGTTGTAGCGCTTTTCCAAAAACTCAGGCATGGTGAACACACCGGACTTTAGATAGAATGGTACAAATACCCATCCTAAAAGAATGAGGATCAGGGAGGCCAAAAGTTCGAATTGACCCGCGACTAAGTCTCCGGAGGCTCCTTGACCCGCAAGTCCTACGAGGTGTTCGGATCCAATGTTTGAGGCAAACAAGGATGCGCCAATGACAAACCATCCCAAATTTCTACCGCCTAGGAAGTAGTCTGCAGCCTCGCCGTTTTCGCTCTTCTTAGAGCCGCTAAAAAATGCAATGACAAAAACGGCCACAAAATAAAGGCCGATAATTACGTAATCAGTAATGTTTAACATGTCGGTTCTGTTAGTTGCTGTCAAGATAGTGTACAACATACTATTTACTAAAACCTCCGTATGAAAGAAGTTTGAATTTGCGTGATGTTAGCACTACCTTGCTTTTAATGAGCTTTAGGATTCTTCACATTGTAAAGTGGTACCCCAACCCGGTTGACCCTCAGAACGGAATCTTCGTTAAAAAGCATATCAATGCTACGGCGGAGCAGCCCAATGTACTTGGATTCATTAACGCTCAATTCGAAACCATCGAAGAGGGTAACTTGACTTTATATGGAGCACAAGAAATGGGCATATCCGCCAAAGTTGCCGCTCTGTATGGTGCGCTTGCTCGAGTCCAGCCAGATGCCGTACACTTTCATTGTTATGCACAGGACCTTTGGGTATTCAGTAAAATTTTGAAGAGCAAAGGAATTCCTTACATCCATTCTGAGCATTGGTCGGGACTGTTGCCAGAAAACAATGCCAACCTCCGCGGTATCAAACGCAAAAGAATAAAGGCATTTTTCGAGGGAGCAGGTCAAGTTCTTCCTGTAAGTCCGGCTTTGAGCCAAGGGATTCTGCAAGTTGCTCCAAAGTCAAAGATCACCGTGGTGCCAAACATCATTGATGAGATTGATTTTTCGAAACCCAAGGAATTTTCTTCCAAAAGCTTTTGTGTGGTTGGTGATGTAGTTTTTTCTATCAAGCGTCAAGAGGTCATCTTAAACGCATTTCGTAAGCTACCCTCTTCTAAATGCGAATTGCACTTTTACGGCGGCGGACCAGATCTTGAAAAGTTAAGAGTACTGACCAAACACGACATTAATATCACTGTACACGGTCGCGTAACGAACGAAATGGTGCTACATACTTTGCCCAACCACCATGCTCATGTACAATTTAGTGCCTATGAGACCTTTGGGATCGCGACACTCGAAGCACGTAAAGCAGGGTTGTGGGCAATTTCTAGAGCCTCCTTTGGTTCTTCTGCTTATGCTGACGAGGGCGTATTATGGGCTGGAAACGAGGAAGAACTGCTCAAGGCCATGCGCCGGATTCTCAAGCTAGAAAAACCAGGTATAAACCCATTCGAAGGATTGAGTGCAGCCGGAATTGGCCTTCAAATTCAAAAATGCTACGATGCAGTATTGTAGCTACTTTTCTGTTATATTTAAACTTTCACAAAAATACGAATTATGAGAAAACTTTTACTAGCATTTGCTGGACTTAGCGTTATCGGTGCTACCGCTCAGGAAGCACGCCTTGACCTAGGTCGTAGCGCGGCGATGTACGCAGCGACTCATGCTGATGGCACGCCACTGAATACTTCATACAACAAGCAGAGCTCTGCTGTTTCTATTGGTACCGCTCCAAACGTATATGGTGCTGCTTTTGGCCCTAAGACGAATTTGGTAGCGAACGAAGATTTGAACACGATTGCATTCGTTCACCGTTCCGACTATGGAAGTAATGGTGATTACAGTTCAGGCTCTCTTCGTTTTGACTATTCAACAAATGGTGGGTCAACGTGGACTGCTAACGCAGGTCCTGCTTGGAATCCGAATCAAAGCGGATATGGATATCCTGGTTTTGCCCGTTACCCGCACATCGGTATCCTAAATGAAAGTAATAACACTAACCCGTTGAATGCCTCTATCACTATATGGGCACCAACACTTGCCGGTACTAATTCTGGTTCATGGGGTGGTGCCTTAGTAGGAACGCACAAGATGGACAACACGGTGACAAACATGGCTGTAGATACTACTGGCGGTCACTTAACATTGGAGGAGTCATTTACACAAGATGGCAACTTCTGGGGATTGAGCTTTGATCATCCTAATTACACTGTTGAAGAGTATACGGATACAGCAATCGTATGGAAGGGAACCATGAACTTCTCTACTGATACGATGGCCTTGACTGAGATCAAAGCGTACTTGCCTGTAACTAACGATGCTACTAACGGTAAGATCTACGGCGACGGACGTATCTCATTTGATGAGAACGGAACCACAGGTTATATTTCTATAGAAGCCTACGACAGTTTGATTGCTCCAAATAAAGTAATCCACCCGTACTTGATTAAGACAACTGACGGTGGTTCTACTTGGAGTGCTCCAATGGGACCAAACATGGACCTCTTGGTTGACCAAGCTACAGGCGATAGCTTGAAAACTATCTTCTCTACTATCACTGGTGGATGGGCTATCGGTAGCTTGACTTCTTCTACTCGTGGTCATGATATGGCAGTTGATGCAAACGGTAACCCACACATGTTTGTACACGTATTCCCAGGTGTTGGTACTACGCCAACAGGTGGTACTATGGCAGGTGACTTCGTATACTACCCAGGTGTAAACTTGTTGGTAGACGTATACACTACTGATGGTGGTTTGACTTGGAAGTGTAACATCGTAAGCCAAGTATTTACCTGGGATTACGATTTCGATCCAACAAACGGTCCTGTAACGGAAGCCACACGTCCACACATTTCAATGAGCTCCGACCGCGAAATGATGTTCTTCTCTTGGTTTGAGAGTGATACTTCATTCGTAACAGGTATTGAAAACAACTTCCCAGATTGGAGATGTCAAGGGTACAACGTTTTAGGTGATTCATTGGAAGGTCAAATGACTGTAATGGGTACATTCGGTGATGCTACTTGGGGTAACGTTGCAGACTACGCGTTTGACAACGGTGACGGTTCTTACCAGTTGCACATGACTTACTCTCCTATTGAAGACTTCGGTACGTTCTCAGTATTGAGCCCGATTGACTTCTACTACCTAGGTTCTGCTTATCCAAACAACATTGGTATTGAAGAAATGAAAGCACAAAACTTCTCTGTAAGCCAAAACTACCCGAACCCTACACACGGTTTGACTAAGGTGGCTATCGAGAGCGTTGAAGCAGCTACATTTACAATGAATATCATGGATATCACAGGCCGTACTATTGAAGTACGTGACCTAGGTCGTCTAGATGCAGGTCGTCACATTGAAGAGATTGATGCAACAGGATTCGCTCCAGGTATCTACTTCTACTCTGTAAGCTCTGCAGGACACCAAAGCACTAAGAAATTCATCGTAGAGTAATTACTACAATTTAGAATTCAATAAAAAACCCCCAGCGCTCGTGCGCTGGGGGTTTTCTTTTATGGTACCTCCTACTGTGGAGCGTTTAATAGCTCAGGGTACGATTCACCACCTCCTCTAGTCGAGCACTGGCTAAGTAGCCTTCTTCTAAAGGTGCTGCAAACGGTACAGGAGTGGCGTCACTGCTCACCAGTTCTACTGGTGCATCTATCAGCTCAAAACATTCTCTCGCAATGCGGGAGGCAATGTGCTCTCCATATCCTCCGACAGATACATCCTCTTGAAGGACAACAACGCGTGATGTTTTTGCAATACTGCTTCGAATGGCCTCAAAATCTAGCGGCACTAATGTGCGTAGGTTCATCACCTCGATAGAGGATTCATGGTGCTCTGCCAATTCCATCGCCCAATGCACGCCCATCCCATGGGTAACTATGGTCAGGTCTGATCCTTCCAACTGCGTATGTGCTTTTCCAAGCTCCAAACTTGTTATACCCGATGGCACTTCCTCTTTCACCGTTCTATACAATGCCTTGTGTTCGAAGAACATAATAGGATTTGGATCATTGAAACTCGCGAGCAACAAAGCTTTTGCTTCTGCGGGATATGCAGGGTATACTACCTTTAGCCCGGGAACATGAGTAAACCAAGCCTCTGTACTCTGGCTGTGGTATGGTCCCGCTGCGACACCGGCACCGGTAGGCATACGAACTACAACATCTACGTGCTGTCCCCAACGCCAATGCAACTTCGCTAGATTATTCACGATCTGGTTGAAGCCTGTAGTTACAAAATCTGCAAACTGCATCTCCATCATAGATTTACCGCCTGCAATCGCGTATCCCATGGAGGTACCGACGATGGCACTTTCACATAGGGGCGTGTTGCGAACGCGCGCTTCGCCGAATTCCTCAGTGTAGCCCTCCGTCGCTTTAAATACTCCTCCGTAATCTGCTATGTCCTGACCCATAAGTACTAATTCAGGCCATTGTCTCATTGCTTCGCCCAATGCATCGTGAATGGCATCTATAAATCGAAGTTCTCGAGAACTAGTGGGATTATTAAGTAGTTTCTGGGACGGCGCATAAACATCGCTCAGACTTTCCTTTTGGTCGTACGACACGTCCGGCAATTCCAAAGCAGAATGAAAGGCTACATCAACTGCTTTTTTTGCCTTGTCCAATGCTTCATCAATCCAATCTTCCGTAATGCCCCATTGCTCAGGTGAAGCACGTAGTAAGGCCATCGGCTCCTTTTTCTCTTGCGCTTCAATCATTCCTTCAGGGTAGTATTTGGTACCACTGGCCTCTTCATGCCCTCGTAACCTAAAGGTGTTCGCTTCCAATAAGATAGGCTTACCTTCTTGTCTTGCATAGGCGGTCGCCCGTGAAAAGTGCTCTTTA
>Ga0181563_10002918_pt1 | contig 16477 bp, 16 predicted proteins | sample 011ome_25_FD_133759 | JGI IMG/M metagenome (GOLD analysis project Ga0181563, IMG submission 133759) | Coastal salt marsh microbial communities from the Groves Creek Marsh, Skidaway Island, Georgia - 011512CT metaG (megahit assembly) | ecosystem: Environmental > Aquatic > Marine > Intertidal...
TATTTAGTCAGTATGGGAATGGTTTTGTGATGTTCATCAGTAATTTGATTATTGATATCTCTTGTAACAACAGACAACGTTTTTATTTCACTCATATTAGATACTTTGAGCAAAGTATGTGAACTGTCTATCATGTTCTGTTTTAAGTCTTCATCAAATAAGTATAATTTTTCGTCATCATCATCATCATCATCTTCGTCTTCGTCTTCGTCTTCGTCTTCGTCTTCATCTCCTAGATCTTCGTCATCATTGACATCTTCATCGTCATCATTACCCACGATGACTTCTCCATTCAACTCTTCAGTCATTGTCTCAACATCATCATTTATATCTATATCCTTCTCACTACTTACACTCTCATTGTCACTGTTTGCATCATCAGCATCATCTTCATAAACGCTATCATTATCTGTATCATTATTTATGTCAGCTATTTCTGATTCATTATCGGATTCTTCAAATTTCAACTTAGGATCTTCACTTTCCATACTACTATCTATCTATATAAAAAATATTTATATAGATATTTCAATTTTTTATTTTATTTGATACTGCTCTTCCATACGAAATCGCATACCCCACATAAATATACGTACTTCATGTTGACGTCATCATGTCGAATTAGCAAAATGTCTTGGTTCTCCGGATTTTCGTGTGATATACAGGAAGAATTTGCACATTCTATCTCTTTTACTCGTGGTATGGTATGATCATACTTGGTAAATTTATTAACCACGTTCACATACTTATCATCATTTCCATTAATAGTGGTTTTCATGATAGTTGTAGCCGCTGAATCTATAACATCTTCATCACCACAGTTGCGACAATAATACACTAAATTATCCTGCTCCTCATCTTGTAGTTTCAGATAATACATATTATCGCATTTATTGCAAAACTTCATACTATACTAATCATATATTAATTATTTCTTATTTCAATTTTTTATAAATTATTTAACGTGGATAATTAATCATGCAATTGTTTTATACAGAGATTTCATATTTCGCTCAAGTTGCTCGTAGTTTATATCCACACTCATTGTATACAATTTTGTCGTAACCAATATACTTTTTTTATTTTTTGAATTGATAAACTTCATGACCATATCATAATTTTGTAGGAATAATTTTTGAATTTGATCGCTGAATTTTAAACATACGTCAGAATATATTTCATTCTTCATCACTTTCATGATGGCGACATCAATATTCTTGAAAGTTATAATTTCATTATAAGCTTTGAAATCATCACATGTTTCGGTGTATCCTGGCTCATTCAAAAGCGGTTTTTCATTAAAAATAGTAAGCAGTGTCAGCAAGACCGTTTTCAATGTCTGTGATGATGACCATGCTTCCCCTCTCCATGTATTCAATATAGAAATACACACCTTACCATTTCTATATAGATTTGGGTTCATCCGAATATTGTCTGCATTGGTCAAAAATGTGAATTTAGGGGGATTAGTTGGATAGTCTGAAGGGTAGTCTACTTTAAATAGATAGAAACCATAAGCATAGGGAGTATTTTCTGGACCAACAATTAACGCATACCCCTTCAAAATATTTTCATCATCATGACAATAAAAAATTCCATTATCATGTAATGGATCTTTTGTTATATCGCGCACATCTTTCATTAATCGCTTGAATGTCCAAGAATAAATTTCCATTAATTAATTACGAAATAACACTTTATATGAGTTAAACTCTAAAATAGTTTTTTTTGCGATGATACCTTAGTATATAGATTTTATTTAAAAATTGATTTACAAATATTGTATTGTAATAGTATATCAAGAATGTCCACTAGAATGAAGTTGCAATCATTTTTAAAAAACCATCGATTACAGTCGAACAAAGGTAACAAAAATGCACAGAATGATGCGAAACCAATTACACACACGAGAATGGGTGACACTGAACATAACATCATTCCTGGATCATATTCTATTCCTGAAGAAGAGATGGAAACATTCTATAAGTTGCTTTATACCGAGGTGATATCCAAAAATGGTAAAGAATATCTCACAGAAGCTCAATTAAAAGAGGATGGTGGAAAACATCGATGTATTGCCATTGATTTCGATTTCAATTACGAAACAGGAACACCAAGAAAACACACAAAAGATGACGTTTTTAATATCATCTGTTCCATTTTATCATTATTGAAAAAGATATTTGATTTTGCTTCAAATCCCGAAAAGTTCAAATTGTATGTATTTGAAAGAAAAGAAGCCTACGTTTGTGATCGTAAAAAATGCACTAAAGATGGAATTCATATTATCATAGGTCTGAAAGCGGACACAGTCCAACAAACAGTATTACGAGACATGGTTATTGAAGAACTACCTATGCTTTTATCTGGATTACCATTGATAAACAAGTTTACAGATGTTTATGATAGTTCTATTACCACTGGAACCACCAACTGGCAAGTATACGGTTGTAGAAAACCTGGTATCAATCCCTACATTCTGTCATTCTATTACGATATAGAATATAATGTGGAGGATAGTGAATTCATCAGTGATTACGTTGATGGCGAAAACTTCCCTATGGAAGAGCAGTTGAAATATTTGTCAGTTCGAAACAAACAGATCCCTGTATACGCTATGACTGAGGATTTTGAGCGCGTCTATAATGCTAAAAAAAATCGCGTTTCATCTACAAATAGCACGTCGGTTATACCTAAGATGAAAGTGAGGAATATCGACTTTCGTTTAGATGAGGTAAATATGGAGCAAATTAAATGCAAGGAGGATCTCCATAAGGTGTTAAATATGTGGTACGATTCTCTTGGTGAAACTATTGATGTTCGATATGGGCATATGAGATGCAAGCTGAAGGAAATTCATGACATGACAATGATCCTTCCTGATGAAGATGCAGATGACTATAATAAATGGTTACGTGTTGGTTGGGCTTTGTTCAATACGTCCAATACTGACTACATGTTTTACACGTGGATGTTGTTTAGTAGTATGTCGAGTAAATTTGATTATGCTGACATTCCATTGTATTACAGTGAAAAATATTGGGGAGGTTTTGTAAGTGGTATGGAAAAGGGATATACTGCTGGATCTATCATTTATTGGGCTAGGGAGTACTGGAAAAAACATTCAACTTGCGATGCAGATAATAAATACTTACAAATAAAGAAACAAACTGTAGATTACTTCATTGAACAGAGTATTGAACATACAACAGATTTCAGCTTAGCCACTGCATTGTATCATTATTGTAGAGATAGGTTCATTTGTTCAGATATCAAAGGAGACACTTGGTACGAATTCAAAAATCATAAATATAAAATGAATGATTCGGGAGTGAGCTTAAGTCTTCTCATGTCTAATGACTTCTACCAGCTATATTTCGATATCATGTTGGCTCACACCACAAAAATTAAAAATGAACCAGATGACGAACAAAAGTGGAAGGACGGACGAGTTAGATTAAAAGCCCTGACAAGCATTTGCACGAGATTACGCGATATGCCGAAAAAGGGACCTACAATGAAGGCAGCAAAAGAGTTATTTTATGACGTAGATTTCAACGACAAAATAGATAAAAATTCTTACTTACTTGGCTGTAATAACGGTGTGGTGGACTTTGAAAAGAACGTATTTCGACCAGGAGACAATGCTGATTATATTACAAAAAGTACAAAATTGGATTACATTCCAGTAAGTAAAATTTCCCAAGAAATCAAAGATGAAATTAACGAATTCATGAGGACATTATTTCCCGTTCCTGACTTACTAGAGTACATGTGGCAGATGCTTGCGTCATGTTTGGTAGGCAATAATAAGAACCAAAGTTTCCACATCTTCACCGGGGTAGGGTCAAATGGAAAAAGTCTTTTGATGAAATTGATGAAATATGTTCTTGGTGAGTATTATGGAGTAGTGCCGTTGGGGGTGGTTACCGATAAAAGAAGTAAAATCGGATCGGTCTCCCCTGAGATATTCCAACTGATTGGTACGCGATTAGCTGTTATAAATGAGCCTTCTGCTGGTGACAAAATTAATGAAGGTCCTATGAAAGCTCTTACGGGAGGTGATGATATTCAGGCTCGCGCGCTGTTCAAAAGCTCTGTTACATTTACGCCTACTTTCAAACTTGCAGTGTGCACAAATGTACTATTCGATATTGACGCAACCGATGAGGGGACATGGAGAAGAATCAAAGTAGTTCCATTTCTATCTCATTTCGCAGATAATCCAGATCCAGCAAATGAATATGATTTCAAAAAGGATATGAACTTGGAAGATAAAATGTTGAAAAATTGGGTTGGACCCTTCTTGTCAATGTTAGTAGAAGTTGCCTTTAAAACTGGTGGTCTTGTTCAAACCAAATGCGAATTGGTAGATAGTAAAAGTAAAGAATATAGAAATAATCAAGATCACATTATGAATTTTATCGACGAGAAAATCAAAGAGGCTCCTGGAGAGAAAATCAAGAAGGGTGAGCTCGCACGAGAATTTGAGGATTGGTTCAAAACTAATTATGGAAAACGGCATGCGCCAAAAATGAAGGATATTTACCCGGTAATGGACAAAAAATTCGGAAAGTATATAAATCTAGGATGGCATAACATCACATTTATAAATGAAAATGTTGACGATGAATAAATTTCAATGATTGCTTATTTCAAACTTTTTTTATTTTTTTTAAGAAATTCTATTTTTTGAAATTCAATTTTGGACATGGTTTTTTTTGATTTTGAGAAAATAGAATTTCATCAAATTTTCAAAAAAAAGTGGTTGTGAGCATAATGGTGTAATTTTCATTTCGAAAAAAAATATTTGTTACGATAACATTTTTTATTTTTTTCTTTTCAAACAATTTAGAAGTTTTTTCTGTTGACAATATATCAACAAAATGTCAACAGAAAAAACATCAAATTACATCAATAAATTTATATGCCAAAAATGTAACTTCATATGCTGTAAAAAAGGAGACTACAATAGACACTTGACCACACGAAAACATAAAAATCAACAAATTTCAACAAATTTTACATCAATTACATCAAACCATTATGTATGTGAATGTGGAAAAAACTACAAAGAACGCACCGGATTATGGAAACATAAAAAAAAATGTAATGGCAAGCCTAATGAAATTGTAGATGATCATTCTATAGAGGATACTACTATCGAATATTTACTAAAAGAAAATGCAGAAACCAAACGTCTAATGGTCGACATTTGTAAGAAGTTAGAGCCAGTCACCAATATTGTGACTAATCATAACAAGATATTCAACATTAACGTCTTCTTGAACGAACAATGTAAGGATGCGATGAATATGACTGAATTTATAGAATCAATACAATTAACAATTGATGATATGGTAAAAATTAGTGAGCAGGGACAAACTAAAGGAATGTCAAATATATTAATAGATAAGTTGAGTTCGTTGGATGTCTTCAAACGACCAGTGCACTGTAGTGATTTAAAAAGAGAAATCATATATGTCAAGGACGAGAATAAATGGGAAAAAGAGGAACGAGACAAGCCAAAAATTAAAGATGCTATCGATCAAATCACCAAGAAAAGTTTTCAGATGCTACCTGATATAGATCAAGAACCCGACTGCTATCTAAAAACTGTGAATGAGTTGCTAAAGGATCCTAGAGAGGACAAGAAAATAATATCAAATGTGGCGAAAAAAATTATCGTCAAAAATTGATTATCATTTACATATAAATAATTAAATCAAAATTAGTGATGAACCGTCTTCCGACTGAAATAGAAAATCATATTTGGAATTTGTATTATATGGATAAATATAAAGCAGTGTGTCACGAAATAGCCTGGAATGCTACATTGTTGAAGACGATTAATAAAGGTACAATAGAAGCTAAAAAAATACTTCGTAATTATCGATTTGGTTCTCAAATTCAGTTTGAAAAGGAGTATATACGCGAAACATTTCAAAAATTAAACGCACAACTTGCATATGTCATGAAGGTAAGTTTCTTCAGGTTAATTGGTTCAAATACTTATAAAGTGCTGTGTGGAGTTAATTTCGACTATCCTTTTCCTAAGAATTACGAACACGTTTGTGGTTATTTGATATATAATTGTAACTATAAAACAAAAGCAGTAAACATATTGAAAGATATATGCGATCAATATATTTAAATTGAAGATTTGTACTCTCTTTTAATCCGATGTATATTCGAGCATATCGTCATCCATCATATACTCTTCGTCCTCGTCATTTTCTTCATCCATAGTATCAACAAGATAATCAGCAATCTCTTCATCTAAAGTGAAAGGTTCATTGATTATATTTTGATTGTATATAGCCATTCCTAAAAGTGCAAACATGGATAAAAACGGTAAAAGTACTAATACCCATGAAACAACTTGGAACCCTGATTTACAAATTAAATGTAACACATATGTCCATAAAAGAATATAAAATATTTTGGCGAGGAAAAAATACACTCCATATTCTGTCTCGCAGTGATACTGACCTAAATGATAACACGATCCTAAATGATGACACGATCCATAATTTTGAATTAATATTAAAAGAAAAGCAATCACTGATATTCCAAAGTATAATTGTGCTGGTGTACACATATTTTTTATGGATGCCAATAAATTCATTATATATACAATGAAGAATATTTATTTGATAATTTAAAAATTTATAGTGCGTTATATGTAAAACGATTGTTTTCGTAAATAGTTACTTTGAATATATCGTCATATCCTTGAACATATACTGTGTCTCCGGTTGACAATTCATCCACGCCATACTCATCACTTCCACTTCTCCCATTTACACTAATAGGAAGTCTCACGTGATTATTAGAGTCATTCACAGTGTAATACTGCCATTTTACTCGTGAGGTGTTAACCATTCGTCCGTGCAAAGGTAATATCGTTTCTTTTTGATTAAGACGCGTTAATATTCCAGCTTGTCTGTATGTCGTTTCCATTCTCTGCGTGTTCACTGTGATAGGGACTTGTGATACGAATGAAGTAGGCTTTATAATGGTAGGTAGCTGTAGAGTAGGTATAATGGTGCTATTGTAGGTATTCTTCTCCTGCTTTGAATTAATCATAGGGAGATATAGATTTTGATACACAATGTAGCCTAATACTAACAACAATATAATAAAAGTGACATTCTCAATGCATATGACTCCAGGTGGACATTTTTTAACCATATAATATACATTTATACTTTAATTTTCCTGGTCATGTCTTTAATTTTTGCAGTCTTCGCTTTTATGGTAGTGATAAGATCATTATATGTATTTTTAATCTCGTTGTATTGAGCTACTTTTTCATTTCCAGAAACGAAATCTTCTTTTAAAGCTTTGTCTCCTTTTCTCTTTTTGTATCTAGATCTAAACCCGTCCATCTTAAATGCATCGCTTTCTTGGACAAAAGTGAATAATGAAGTGACGAACACAGATGCTAAGAGAACGACAGTCATGTTTTGATTAAACTGTTTCATAATAATTCCAAATGCAATCAAAAATAGAACAGAGCCCATTTTTTTTTGTGCGATATATCCTAAAACTGTCAATATGGTTAGAATAAGAACAACGTAAAGAAACATTTTATTAGTAAATAACTTTTCAGCGAATTTCATATATAATATACATAAAGAGAATAAAATTGAACAGAAATAATTGGTAATATAAATATCCATAATATGAGTAATTACGCTCTTGCGCGCTGTGAGTTATACACAGAAAAGAGACATGGTTTTGTGAATAATGAAATTAATAACTGTATTATTTGTATGGAAACAATTTGCGCCACCGAAATGATTGAATTTATTCAACGTCATTTATGGAAAGACACCGTATATTATATTCTATCAAATATATGCTATACAAAATTAATGGATATTAAAAAATCATTAGGAGCATTACAAATAACAAGACAAAATTGGAAATCCTTTTACGATATGAGTATTAATTATGTAGAGGATCCATATTTCGACCAATTGCATATTGTTGAGAAAACAATGTATACAGATTCTAGTGGAGACACATGGAGTTGTTGTATCCTGAAAACGTTCTGGATCAAGTTAATTCAGCGACGTTGGAAAAAAATCTACAAAAAAAGAATGCATGTTATTAGGAACCGCATGATGCCTAACAATATACTATATAGAGAGAGAAACGGAAATTGGCCTCCTGGATTGAATCATGTATATGACGTCTTTGATATAAAGCTTTTATAAATTATTATCTTCTGCGAGTAGAAGCCTTCTTCTTGTGCGCTTTGGATTTACGTTTCATTAATTTAGCCCTCTTTTGAGATTTAAGTTTTCTATTGCGACGCTTATGAGAATATTTCTTGGAAGATAAGAAGCCGCCCAATTTAATTGTTGGCGTTGTTGATGAATTCCAAGGTTGTTGTCTTCTTCTTTTTTTCTGATCATGTCTGGAAAGACGTGCATTTTTTACCTGGTTTCCTTCTCCTTCTCCTTGAGAGAAGGATGCTCTTCCACCCGTTTCACGCGCGGAACCTACATTTCTCTGTTCATTTCCTGATGCTCCTGATTTCGCTACTTCCGCTGCTTGCTTGGCTATCGCTGCTTTTGCAGCTTTTGCTTTCGCTACTTCCGCTGCTTCCGCTGCAGCTTTCTTGGCTAAATAATTATATTTAGTTCCCTCAGGAGGACCTGGTTGGTTGACAGGAGGAGTTGTTGTAACTTGCTTGGGGGTAATAATTGTATTGGTAGCGGGTGTAGCTATGGTATTAGGATTTACATAATCACCCTTTGTAGGAGGCCCAAGATCGAGGAGCTTCTCTACAGGTGGCGGAATTACATCCACAGGTTTTTCTTGAAACAACGCTGAATCAGCTAGTGTTTCATTAGCCTTCATATTATCTAATGTATTTCCACTTTGTTTTTGTGCCCTTTCATCAATCTTTACGGCTGATAATTTTGTAAAATCTTCTAATTTTTGCAATTCTCCTTCTAATTTCTGAAGCAAAGGTTCACTCAGATTTTTAGTACCTTCAAGTTTCTTGAAAATTTTATCCAAAGCTACCACTTTCTTTGCTATTTCTTTCTTCAAACTCTCGCTCATAGCTCCTTTCGCAGAACGCAATAATACCTCAGTCTGTTGCTTGATTACAACAAGTCTTTGGGGTAATTGTTCAAGTCTCACACGTAATCCATCTAGTTCATCAGCTTTTGTACTAAGTTCGCTTATTTTTTTATCAAAATCAGCCCACAAGTTTTGAGACATCTATATATATTACAATATATAAAAACTGTAGAATATATCCAGTCTGAATTTCATATTTATCTCTTTCTAGATCTTGGTTTGGATGCTTTTTTGGTAGTACCCTTCTTTTTCTTAATAGTTTTTCTTTTACGCAACGTTTTTTGCTTCTTGGTTCGGCGCGATTTTCCACCTTCCATTTTTTCATGTTTTTCTCGATTCTCTTTATCTTTCTTTTCTTCCTCTTTTTCTTTTACAGTATCTGAAATATCAATCGCGTCGGGACTAACGGGAGTATTAGGTTTACTTTCATCGGACTTTGCAGATGAATTATTAATCAAGTTCTCTAAATCACCACCCAAAGACTCGTTCACATCAATTGTGTCATCATCATCATTATGTCCTACAAAATCCAAAGCGTCTCCATCTGTTTTCTTTTCGAGTCTCTCATCTATTTTTTTATTAGTTTCTGTTTTAGAACTAGAAATTTCACTCTCTACCTTAGTAAGCTGTTCTTCAATCTCTCCGATGAGCTTTTCAATGCTAGTATTACTAGTTTGACTGTCATTAATCAATATTTCTAAATCAGCTAAAGCGGCTTGGATTTTAGCATCAATATCCTCAGTTTTTAAATATCCTTCTTTTTCTAGATCATCTTTCTTGATATAAGACTTAAATAATTCATCTTTTTGAGCAAGGAGTTCTTCTAATTCTTTACGCTTATCTAGCGCCTGTTGATCGTTAAACGAACAAGCCTTTGCTCTTCTTGCAATTTCATCGATTTTAGGTTTCAAACCATTAATCCTTACCTTAATATTCTCTTTAAAGTCATTAGTAGAAACGGTGAGGGTTTTAATTTTTTTATGAAGCTGTTCTAATTTTTCTGGGACACTACTCATATATAGTATTAGTGTATATTTTTTAGTTGTCGTTTAAATTTTAATTTTTTGTGGGTTTATTTTTCTGTGTGTGTAGAAACTATTTTTTTTCTCTCCACTATTGATATTAATAGTAATATTCGGAGTAGCATCTGTTCCAGGTTCATTATTATTTTTATTATTATTATTCTTACTATCATTTTCGTTAACAGAAATATTACCGGATATGTTTTTAGTTTCAGATTCATCGCAACAACTATCAACGCTTTTCTCTAAATTATGTATATTTTTAGATAAATCATCGGTCATCTCTAAAATTTCATTTTGATCCTTTCTTAGGTTATAAATATCCTCATCGCTCATACCTGGTGTCTGTAACATTTCGTCTAAATAATTTTCTATATCAATCAGATTATTTTTTAAATCGTGTTGTTCTATTATATGGGTGTTTTTTACTTCATCGTCGTAAAATGAAGTGGATATCTGGTTTAATAATTGTTTATACTGATTAATTTTGTTATCATAATCAACTATATAACACTTAGATGGCATATAGATAATATAAACATAAAAAACTACAAATTGCATACTAATAAATGAATTTAAAATGTGAGTTATATGTTATATGATTAATATTCTGAAATCAAACAAAAATATAACTGGAACACAAAAGGCTGTAGTAGAGTCGGTAAAAGCATTTTGCAAGTCAGAATTGAAACCTAGAGTGATTACAGACTATAGAAATGAAGTGGTAGATAGAAGTATATTTAAGAAGTTCGGTGACATGGGGATATTTGGCCCAACCTTGCAAGGTTACGGGTGTCTAGGCGAATCATACAAGACATATGGTTTGATAGCAAAAGAGATTGAGTATGTAGATAGTGGTTATCGGTCTATGTACAGTGTACAGTCATCGTTAGTGATGGGTCCTATATATCATTACGGTAATGAAAATGTAAAAGAGGCATATTTACCAAAATTATCATCTGGGGAGTACATAGGTTGTTTTGGATTAACTGAACCAGATTTTGGTTCGGATCCGTCTGCTATGAGAACCACAGCTACCTTAGATAATGACAGTTACATAATAAATGGTAACAAAACATGGATTAGTAACGCACCCATTGCGGATGTTTTTGTCGTTTGGGCGAAAGTAGATGGCGTCGTAAAGGGATTTGTACTTGATAGAGGAATGAACGGAATTACCACTCCTAAAATAGAAGGGAAACTGTCACTTCGAACATCTGTTACAGGCATGATAAATCTGGATGAGGTAAGAGTACCAAAACAAAACATGTTAAATGTGCATGGGATGCGTGGACCATTTTCATGCTTAAATAATGCTAGACTTGGAATATCATTTGGAGTTCTTGGTTCGGCAGAATATTGTATTGAAAAGGCGTTAGATTATAGTCAAAATCGATATATGTTCGGAGAGGCGTTGGCAAAAAAACAATTATTACAAATGAAGATGGCAAACATGGCGAGTGAGTACAATCTTGCATTATTAGCATGCTTACATGTGGCTGAAAATGTGGATGAAAATATGTATACCCCAGAAATGATATCACTTATCAAAAGAAATTCGTGCTCGAAGGCTTTGGATATAGCGAGGACCTGTAGAGATATCCTAGGAGGAAATGGAATATCAGAGGAATATGAAATTTTCAGACACCTATGCAATCTAGAAACAGTTAATACATACGAAGGAACGTATGATGTCCATTCACTCATTCTTGGGGCAAATTTGACTGGCGAGAAGGCATTTTAATAATTTAATCAAAAAATTATGACCAATATGCATTTAAAAAATAAACTACATATGGTTATCTAATAAATATTGAATTTAAAAAGAATTTAAAATCTAATCAGTGTATATTTTAGGAATGACAAAATCCGAAGAACCATTACTTACAGAAAATGAAAATCGTTATGTAATGTTTCCTATTCAGTTTGATGATATTTGGAGTATGTACAAAAAACAGGTAGATTGTTTTTGGCGAGCAGAAGAAGTTGATTTGTCAAAGGACTTGGACGATTGGGATAAATTGTCTAAAAACGAAAAGCACTTTGTCTCGATGATATTAGCCTTTTTCGCAGCCAGTGATGGTATAGTCGTAGAAAATCTCGGAATGCGTTTTATAGGAGATGTTCAGATTTCAGAGGCTCGTGCATTTTACGGATTTCAAATAGCCATGGAAAATATTCACTCGCAAATGTACAGCATGTTAATTGAAACTTACATTTCAGATAGGGAAGAAAAGGATAAGTTGTTCAATGCTCTGCACAATTTCGAATGCATTAAAAAGAAAGGTGATTGGGCAAAGAAATGGATAAGTGATAATAGAAGTTCCTTTGCAACCCGTCTTGTAGCATTTGCATGTGTCGAAGGCATATTCTTTTCAGGCGCTTTTTGTAGTATATTTTGGTTGAAAAAACGTGGCCTTCTACCTGGTCTAACATTTTCAAATGAATTAATATCTCGCGACGAAGCTCTTCATACAGAATTTGCCGTACTTCTCTATAGCAAATTGAATAAAAAGATCAATAAGAGTAGAATACAGGAAATAGTGACCGAAGCGGTCGAAATCGAAAAAAACTTTATCACAGAAGCCTTGCCTTGTAAATTAATTGGTATGAATTCAACTTTGATGTCTCAGTACATTGAGTTTGTCGCAGATCGTCTATTGATACAGCTAGGATATGAGAAAATTTATCATGCAACTAATCCATTTTCATTCATGGAGTTAATTTCCGTCGAGTCTAAAACCAATTTTTTCGAAAAACGTGTATCTGAATATGCGCTTGCAGAGAAAGAAACCACAGTAGATACATTTGAGTTTGGAGATGAGTTTTAAGTTATATTTTTATTTGAAAACCTCTCTGTTGAATGCTAACATCTGGTTGATATAAATTTAAATCCGTATATATGAATTAATAATAATGATTGATATATAGTAATGATAAAAATATTTATGATGATGATGATACATTTATTTCAACTATCTAGTTCGTTATATCATCGTAATTTTAGAATGAAAAAAGTTGTCAAATACAGCGCACATAAATATGAAAATGAGTACATCGAATTCTATAATAAATATAAAGATCCTCTTTTATGTAATAACGCTGACACAAAACACAAGTTAGTTGAAAACAATCTTGATAGTTATCAAGTATTTGAAAAAAATTATCAATATTTAGAAACTATGAACCAAGTATTGATGGAAAAAAATGATTCCCTAACATTAGGAGTAAATCAGTTTATGGACCAAGTGGATTTTGATGAAAACACGAATTGTGATCTTATGAAGTACTCATTAGATGGAACAAACAAGTTGAAGAGTTATTCATCTACATATTTCAAACCATTCAGACATCCAATTGCATATATGACAGGAATTATGCAACAACAATATAGATTTAGTTGGAATGACACAAATTTTTTGAGTAGTGTAAAAAATCAAGAAAATTGTGGGTCCTGTTGGGCATTCTCTACAACAAGTGCAGTCGAAACATTTATGAGAATGAATAATTTTACTGTGGATAGGCTATCGGAACAAGAACTAGTGGATTGTTCTATGGAAAACAATGGCTGTAGCGGTGGAATTATGCATAAAGCGATGGATTACGTGATAGCAAATAAAGGGTTATATAGTGAATTCGATTATAAATATAATAGTCGCGACAACGACTGTCAAGTAATGTATAATATATCCAGGGTAAAAGGATCAGATATTAGTAAATATGAATTTATTATTCCAAAGTCACCTCAGGACATTATGATAAGTTTAACCAAAGCGCCAATAGCTATTGGTCTGGATGCAAATAATTTTTATTTTCGATTTTATCAATCTGGTGTAATCGATGTACCTTCTAATTTTTCGAAAGTTATGAATCATGCCGTTTTGTTGGTTGGATATGATAAAGATGAGAAAGGTTATTATTGGATTATTCAAAATTCGTGGGGAACGTCATGGGGAGAAGATGGGTTTTGTAAAATACGTATAAAAAATGATTTGGATAATCAAGGAACGCTTCTATGTCAAATGTATGGTGTGTACCCGACAAAATGATTTGGATAATCAAGGAACGCTTCTATGTCAAATGTATGGTGTGTACCCGACAAAATGATTTATTAATAAATTATGAATTCAATAAATCATTTCAGTTAGCTTAATAATGGTTTCAATAACCTTTGTATATTATTTTTAGTCGTCTTTTTCGACTTGGATGGTTTTGGTTTATTTTTTCTGGTGATTTTTTTCGACTTGCTCTTTGTTTTGACAAATTTACCATCGGGTTTGTAGTTTAAAAACCATAATTCATACTCCTTTGTGTCGCGTTTGTCTTTTAATTCTTCGTATTTGTCGCTCTTTTCTGCACGTATAGATTCTTTGGTTGATTGTGTTCCATAACATTTGATATTGAAACGTTTTAATGCACCCTTTTGAGATAACCTATTTTTTTGCTGTATTTTAAATAGAAAATTAGCCATACATAATATTCGCTCGTTATCGTAATAAGGCTTATTTGCGTATATAAAGGCAAGGAGTAAACTCAACATAGTATCAATAGTGGCTATATTTGTTTTTTGATGGTCAACGGTGATGACATTGTAACTATAACATGCAATTGTCTGGTAAATGAATACAACGGTATCTTTGCTTATCTTGACTTCGTAATGCGTCGGAATATATTCATCAACGTTTTCATGTTTCACAATCGATACATTATCATATTTATTTACAATTAAGACATCTTTCAAGGCATTCGCGGTTTCTTCAGCGTGTTCAGATAAAACATCGAAATCCGGGTAGTGATGTATGGATTTACGTGTGTCTTTCGACATGTATTGAGCAAATACGTTGCTTGCATAACCTCCAAAAAACACCACGTTGCTATTTACAAGTGAGTTCCTGATAACTTTGAACAAATGATCTGTATTTTCACCCTGTTCCATTTTACGTGTGAAGAAATGATAATCACAATTTTTTGCACTTAAAGGATAATGTTTATTCAAAAGCGTTAGCCTTTTCAAAACCTTTTCCCATCTAGAAATATCACCGGCAGGTCTTGATAACTCTAAATACATAGACATACGTAACATATTAGGGGGTAAATATAAAAGATTATCCTTTTTAATTGCCTCTTTTTTCAAAGATCGATACATTCTATCATTGATTTGTGTAATATCAGCAATAGGTATGTAGTTAACAAACACTTTATACGTACCAAAATGTTGTCCTGCTTTTGCCTCCACCTCTGTATATCCCATTTTCACATAAATATCCGCTAAATTCTTTGCATGCTCCACCGCCATTGGAGACAAAAAGTCATAATCAGGAATTTCCTTTCGCAGATCATAAAATTGGTCTTCTTTCGGTAAAATATTGTTGATTGCCGTTCCTCCATAACAAATCAAAGAATTGCGCTTAATAAATTTTTCGACGATGGATATAATACTTTTTATTTCTTCAGAATTAGCCATCTTAAACCCTTTTATATTTTCTGCTTTATCAACCGCATTTCTCAATAACGCTAATTCACAATCCGCGAAAGGTAGACTTTTATCACAAATTACTTTCATAAATATAATATATGTAAATATTAAAATAAATTGATCAAATTGTTTGTCATGAAAATGAGTTCGATTTCGTGTTCATGTATATCGTAGAATATAGTAATGTATTTGCAAATAATGGGTATTATTTTGTATTTGATATTTTCAATTAAAATATTTGTTGTTTTAATATACAGAAAAAGAGAATCAAGTATGTCAATTACAGAATATCCAGAATCATGTAGACGCATCAATACGCTGTATGCGTCGTAAAACTTTTTCTCCTTTAAATTATGAAAGTATAAAGTAAATTCTTTATGACCTATATGGGTGAGCACTTCTTTCACATCATATTGTTTTATATTTTCTCCTATCAACTTTAATTTTTCGAGATACATAAATATGCTATAAATTGTATTGTTGGTTAAATCCAGTATATATTCTAGATCCTCATTTTGAATCTCAATATGTTCGGCACGTATGATATTCTTACAAAGTGCGGTGACTTCAGATTTTGACGGCTTTGTCAAATTGATTACTAAAAACCTCGACTGGATGCTATTTATAATTTTATGCAGATTGGATGTTGTTATAATGAACCCTATTTTGTGTTCATATTTATCAATGTAGTTGCGAAAGACTTGCTGACACTGATCATTAATCTGATCAAAATCATCGAATAGAATCAATTTCTTCTTCCCAGGCAGGGTAGAATTTGTCTGACAAAATAATTTTACTTCGTTTCGATAATAGTTGATGCCCTGCTCCGATATATTACTGATGAAAAGAACATTGTCTTTTGAATTTAAATCACCAA
>Ga0181563_10002919_pt1 | contig 16472 bp, 10 predicted proteins | sample 011ome_25_FD_133759 | JGI IMG/M metagenome (GOLD analysis project Ga0181563, IMG submission 133759) | Coastal salt marsh microbial communities from the Groves Creek Marsh, Skidaway Island, Georgia - 011512CT metaG (megahit assembly) | ecosystem: Environmental > Aquatic > Marine > Intertidal...
ACGTCCCGGCTGGGTCGGTGAGTACGAGGTTTGCCTATTTGCAAAGTCGGACGTACCCCGGGACATCAATGTTTACGGGACGTTTTAGGATTAAGCGAAGCACTGAGCCACAGAGATACATGACGCAGGTTGCCAGCCGGATCGATGGGCCATGGGCCGCCCTAGATCAAGCAAATCAGCTCGTCCGATGCAACGATTATCGTCGAAGTGACTGACTTTGGGCAGCTAAGTCCATGTGACCGAATAAGGTTTGCTCTCTTCGTACCAAGTAAAACTTCGCACGAGGTCCATTCTGCATATCAGGATGTTCGAGGATACCAGCTAGATCGGTCAGGCTGGTTGTCTGCCAGCCGTGAATGCCCAGGAGAACATCTCCACTGAGGATGCCCTGCTGTGCCGCAGGTGAACCGGGACGTACATCCGAGATATAGAGCCCGCCTTGGTATTTAGTCTTCATGCGATAATTGAGCCGACGCATGTTCGCATCGGGGACCGTTTGGGTACGTATACCGATGACTTCCCAAGCGGTCTGTGCAACCTGATCCGCTCGAGTGAATCCCGAGTCAAATTGGACAGCAACTTCTAGACGCTCGCCAGAACGCTCCACCTCGAGATCCAATGCATCACCCGGATCCACCTCGAGAAGTGCAAGAACATAATCCAGACGGTCATCGATCATCTGCGAACCGACGCGGACCACGCGGTCACCCGGTTTCAGCCCGTTCCCATTGGCGGGACTGCTTGCGGAGACATTCACGACGGTGACACCGTCGCCCTCGCAAGGTCCTCCGTCGGTTCGCACACCAGTAATCAATCTTTCGTCGTTGAATTGTTCAACCATTTCGGTAACGGTCTCGACGACCTGATCAATCGGAATCGCAAAGGCTATTTGCTGTGCACCCACCCTCACGGCAACATTAATTCCAATGATCTCTCCATCGATGTTCAATAGTGGACCCCCTGAATTGCCAGGATTAATCCCCGCACTGGTTTGGATGAGATCGTGATACTCCTGTTTCTCATTGACGGGAACGTCGCGATGAAGAGCACTAATGATCCCTTGAGTGCTGGTGTGAACGTATCCAAACGCGTTACCAATCGCGATCACACTTTCTCCAACCATAAGATCCGCACTCGTTCCGCGAGGAATCGTCGGAAGTGGATCCGTTGATTGAATTTTGACGAGTGCAAGATCGTTTCGAATGCGAGCCGCGATCAAGTCCGCTGTAACTTCTCGGCCATCCGAAAGGGTAACGTAGATTTTCTCGACATCCTCGACCACATGGTAGTTGGTGATGACGTAACCTCTCGGGTCAACTATTACACCCGTTCCCATTCCGTTGACATGCTTAAAGCTCTCCGGACCCGTCGCTCCTGCCATCCCCGCTGCTGTGGTTCGCACGGTTTTCTGCCCATGAAGGTTGACGACCGCAGGCGAAGCACGTCGAATCGCTAGCACCGTTGGTGTTTCACGAGAACTTAGAGCAACGGAGTCGCTGGATTCTTGGGCCAACGCGGCTGAATCAATGCCGAAAATGCCTGTCGCGACAAAGACGGCGATGCGGAAGACGTGACAAGTGGATTGCATAGAGTCCCGTAGCCGAATCATTGCGTTGCGTATCTGCCGGTGGAACCACAAAAGTTCACCGAGGACATACTGGATTAACCGGTACGAGTGATTCCATCGGAACTTCACCGCACACCGCTTGACCAACAGCCATACCCTCCGCAAGGTTTGCCAGACTTAACAAAACCACCGCTCTTCACTCAAAAGAAAACGGAATTTCACATCCCAAAAAGGTAAACTCCAATTCCCGCGATACCGAAAGCGGCGGGAATTTCAGGTCAGGGGAAACCGCCAAACCCAAGAACTGGCGGAGCGTGTGAGATTTTTAGGCAAAGCGCGTGATCGAAAGGATATTTGGCTCAAGTATCTAAACAGCATCTCGATCGGCCGCGTTTGCCAAGATCAGCAAATCATTAATCGACTCGTTGAGACCTCCCGGACGCGTCGAGTTACCATCAGGACCTAGCCATGAACACCTGCAAAGCCATGAACACCTGCAAACTCATCTTCTTATGCTTGATCGCGTTGACCATATCGGTGAATGTCACACGAGCAGAAGATAAACGCCCCGATATCGTCTTCATCATTGTGGATGATCTGAACGACTGGCTCGGTTGTCTGGGTGGGCACCCCAATGCCAAATCCCCAAACATTGATGCGATTGCAGCTGATGGCATGTTGTTTTCGCAGGGCTATTGCAACTCACCTCAATGCCGTCCCTCCCGCACCAGCCTGATGACCGGCGTGTACCCGTTTAAGACGGGAACGTATTTCAACGCTCGCTTCGATCAAGAGAGCAATGTCACCACACCTACACTCCAAAAATTCTTTATGGAGAGCGGATACCGCGTCGCCAGCGGCGGAAAGGTTTTCCATGGCACGCCTGGGAAACATGGCGATTCCTTGTTTAAGAAGCCGAGCGACCCGAAACCGCCAAAGGGCCGCAACAACTTCAACGCCATGGCCGCTCCTAACGACGGATATGCTCTTGATGTCAAAGATGAAGAGATGAGCGACTACAAGGTTGCTCAGTGGGCAACGGAGCAATGGAACACAGTTACGGACAAACCGTTGCTCATGACCGTCGGGTTCTTCCGTCCCCATCGTCCGCTGCATGTGCCGAAGCCGTGGTTTGAGCAGTTCCCGCTCTCATCGATTCGACGTCCAACCGAACCGGATGGTGGGGACGACTGGGATGACATTCCTGAGTTCGCTCGACAACTTGCCCGCACCCATGCACACAAACCGCTTCACAACGGGCTAAGCGATCACGAGTACATCGTCGCTAACGACGCGTGGGATGCCACGATCCGTGCCTATCATGCATCGATCGCGTTCGTTGATCACCAAATCGGTCGGTTGATCAGCAGTCTGAAGAAAAATCCGCGCGGGCGCGAAACCTATGTCATGCTGGTCAGCGATCACGGCTGGCATCTGGGCGAAAAGAAACACTGGTGCAAAGGAGCCATCTGGGAACAGACAACCCATATTCCCTTCATCGTTCGCGGTCCGGGGATCCAAGCTGGAACGACATGCACGCAGCCAGTTAGCCTGATTGACGTTTATCCGTCACTGCTTGATCTCGCCGGGCTAGACGTTCCCGAATGGCTGGACGGCACTTCCATCAAGCCTCAACTGACCGATCCATCTACACCACGCGGCCCCGCGATTTCGTCGTACGGTGACGGTAACACCTCCATACGCACCGAAAATTGGCGATACATTCGCTACGAAGACGGTAGCGAGGAACTTTATGATCACCGAATTGATCCCAACGAATGGACCAATCTGGTGGATAAACCCGAGCACACAGAGACGGTAAAGAGGCTGGCCGAAATGATTCCGAATCAACAGCATCCAGGACTCAAAGTGCAAACGTGGTTCGACAAGTTTCAGAAGTGAACGTTATCTCGCCAAAGTTCTTGTCCTGCGTTGCGATCGAAAATTCCGTTCAGACGGACACAACATTCGAAAAATTCGCTCGCGGTAAGGAAGGCGAGAGTGTACCTAGCATGGGCCGAGAAATCGAAAACGTACAAAACACCATGTAATTTAGCGATAGAAGTGTCGTGCGAGAAAAACTCTAACTCTACGAACTGACGTGTAGCACTAAGTTCGCAGGATGAGACGAGTACATCCGGAGGGAATCACCCCCCCACCCTTGGTTCCAAAGAAAATTAAGGTCCGCAGCGAGTTCATGAAAACTTTTATCAGGCTACACTAAGGTCCGCGGTGTCACGATTGTTTCAGATTCAATCTCAAATAAACTGCAAAACACTTGATTTCCACCTCGTCTTGGCATGAAGCCTCGATGATGATCTCCAGTCACCCAGAGCGATTTACAATCGAATTTTGTTCCGATGGAGATAGACGTCATCAGTTTCGACGATCAGGCCAAGAATTTGATGGTCGAAAATGTTGACGTTCAGTCGCCCAGTCATGCCAAGCCTGGATTCATTAGACGGCTGGGACGTCGCCTTCGTCGCCTACTATCGGTTGGCTTTTGCATTTTTTCACTCGTGGTGTTGCTGGCATTACTCACAGCAATTCCAATCCTACAGTTGATCGCCTTTGGTTACCTATTAGAGGTTTCGGGCCGACTGAAAAATGGTGGTCAGATTCGCAACGCACTACCTCAACTGAGGCAGGCGGGCTCAATCGGCATGGCGGCCGCGGCGATCTTTCTCGCTGCCCTGCCAGCACAATTACTGACCCACTGGGAATCCGTTGCTCAGATTATCGATGCGAATTCCAGTCAGGCAAAACTGCTGCGTGTCGCGGCAATTGCCTCATCAATCCTTGCAATGATCTATCTAATGTGGGCTTGGGTTCGTGGTGCGACACTCAGATGCTATTTGTGGCCCCAGCCAAAACGTTTTTTCCGAGAAGCTTGGCGTTGGCGTACTTGGCGAGAAACGCCCGATCAACTTTGGGACTTCACCACCTCGCTGGATCTACCCAAGTACTTTTGGTTGGGATTGCGTGGTGCCGCAGGCACTCTTATTTGGCTTTCCCCAACCATCATCATTATTTTTGCTTTTCGCGAAGGCGAAACGGGTCTCGCCGGCATTGTCGGCTTCGTTGCCATTTTGTGCCTCGGGTTTAGCTTGCTTTATTTACCAATGCTTCAAGCGCACTTCGCAGCCGAGAATCGTCTTTCAGCAATCTTTGAGAGGAAGAGAGTTCGGCAGCTTTTTCGATCTGCGCCATGGGCATGCCTATTTGCGATGATTTTCTCGCTATTCGTGACACCGATTCCGCTATATCTCTTGAAAATTGAAGCAACGCCGAAAGAGGTTGTTTGGCTCCCATGTCTCGTTTTTATCGCATTCATTCTTCCGGCAAAAATAGGAATGGGTCTTGCAATGCGAAGAGCAGAACGAAGAACGCCCAGTGTTTCTCGGCTCGGAAAAATTGCTCGATTCTTGGCACGAGCCGGAATCTTTATCGTCGTAGCGATCTATGTCGTATTTGTTTACGTATCTCAATACACCAGTTGGGATGGATTACTAACATGGATACAGCAACATGCGATCCTTATCCCCGTTCCATTTCTAAGCGGAACTTGATCAACCGCATGTAACCTCAAGAGATGACTCTGCGACAAACCTGTCCCACCAACCTTCCCTTGCTCCAACAACCCGATGCCAGCACGACACGCTAATTTGATCATCATGACCGCCTGCATCAGCATGCTGTGTTACGTGGTGCAACGTCGAACCAAAACCGCACTCATGGTCGGAGATGCGGTCGCGATGATCGATACTTATTACGTCGATCCCGTTGATCGCGATCAATTGATTTTGTCGGCGATGAATGGGATGACACAGAGTCTTGATGACCACAGTGAATTTATCACTGAACAAAATTACCAAGCCTTTCAAGATAGTATTCAACAAGAGTTCGCCGGAATTGGGATCTATGTTGAACAACCTGAACCCAACCAGCCAGTGCGTGTCGTTACACCACTTGTGGGTTCACCAGCGTTAGAAGCGGGAATGATGCCGGGGGATCGAATCCTAGAAGTGGATGGCGAGGATGTTTCAACCATGGAACTCCAAGAAGTTAGCAAACGCTTGAAAGGACCCGTTGGAACCGCGATACGAATCACTCTTGATCGCGAATCGAAAAAAATTCAACTTGATGTTCGACGTGAAACCATCGAGATTGATTCGGTGATCGGTGATCACCGCGACGAACAGAACCAATGGGTTTATCGCCTAAAACAGCAACCAGAGGTCGCCTATTTGCGTTTAACAAGCTTTGGGGATCGAACCGTAGACGAAATCAAGTTCGCGTTAGCGAGTCTCAATGACGATTACCGCGGGATCATCATCGACCTCAGAGGCAATGGGGGTGGGTTATTGAATGCAGCGGTTGAGATCAGCGACATGTTCTTGACCCAAGGTCGAATCGTCTCCACACGAACTCGTGGAGGAGTGCTCGAAGACCAATTTGATGCGAGCGAAGGAATCTTAGTTGACCCGTCCAAACCGGTTTCAATTCTGATCGATCAAGACTCTGCTAGCGCTAGCGAGATTTTGGCCGCTTGCCTACAAGACCATGGACGAGCTGCCATCGTGGGTAAGCGCAGCTTTGGAAAAGGGACGGTGCAGAATATCCTACCGTTGCAATATGGGCGAAGCGCCCTGCGGCTGACGGTTGCTCGGTACTACCGCCCTAACGGAGAGAACATTCATCGCAAACGCGACGCCAAGGACGAAGATCAATGGGGAGTTCTTCCCGACGAAGGCTTTGATGTCGACCTCGATCCAGACAATCTAGAAAAACTTGCCAAACGCTGGCGTGAAGCTTCCTATCCTTTGCTGGCGAGCAATCCTCCCAACGATCTTTCTGACTCAATGACGAGTTCACCTTCTCAAGAACCATTACCTGAAAAGGTCAACCCGAGCATCAACGAGGGAACTCGTGAGACCTCAGAAAGTCGAATCGACACTCAACTTTGGGCCGCTGTCGACGCTCTGAAACTGGATCTCAGCGAACCCAGCAAAACCCTTGAAACCTCCATCCATTAGCCGCAACCGCCTTAACTGTTAGACGCAGAAAGGTCATATCAATCCACACAAATTACCGGAACGTCTCTTCCACTACCCCGGGTTAGGCCTTGCTCTCCTTTTTCCACAGAAACAACACATGAGAAAGGATGAAGGGTAAGCCCAAGTAATCCGTCACGCCGATGTTTTTGGAGTAGCGGGACTCGTTAACTCAATCATCCACCACAACACATCGCCACACGCTAAGACGCACCAAAGGTCAAAGATGGGCATCTACGATCGGGACTACGGACGGGAAGCCTATTCCCCATTCGAACAATCCGCCGCTCCTCGCAGCATGACATTTACCCTCATTATCATTAATGTCTTTGTCTTCATTGCTGAACTAGTAACGCGTGACGCGGTTCCACAGTCAGATGGCATTCGTGTTCTAGACAGCTTCCTTATCGATTGGTTTGCCATTAACAGTGAAACGCTGATGGAACCGTGGATGTGGTGGCAATTCCTCACCTATGGGTTCGCTCACGATGTCTCGAATATCAATCATCTTTTGTTCAACATGATTGGGATCTTTGTTTTTGGACGAGATGTTGAAAACCGCTTGGGAAGAAAAGAATTTCTTCGTTTTTATCTGATCGCGGTAATTGCCGGTGGTGTCGTCGGAAGTCTGACTCATTGGTTTGCTGGTAACGCAAATGGGACCATTGGAGCCAGTGGGGCGGTGATCGCTACGGCAATCTTATTTGCCTGTTTTTTTCCAAATCGTGAACTTCTTTTGATGATGATCATCCCAGTAAAGGCTTGGGTGATGGCCATTATTTTCATTACCGCCGACCTCGCTGGCGCTTTAGGCATCTTTAGTCTTTCTGAAAATACAGCGTTCACGGTTCACTTAGCGGGAGCTTTCTTTGCTCTGGGCTATTACCGATTTGGGTGGAATTTTAGAAGCCTACCCGACCTTTCGATTGGATCGCTGCAACGACGCGTTCGCGATCGATCGAGGAAGATGAGTTTAAAAATCCATAACCCCGATAAATACCTTGCCCGAGACGCAGAAGAGGCGGATCGCATTCTTGCAAAGATTCACGAGGAGGGGGAAGCTAGCCTCACTTCTAGCGAACGAAAGACACTCGAACGATACAGTCGTCTTCAAAGAGAGAAAAGAGATCGCTAGCGAATAGCTAAGTGACAAGATCTTCCTTGAAAATACCGCGTAGCGACGCTTACCATTTAACCCAAAGAATCAATCCAAGAAAGCATCATGAATTCTCGAATCCAAATCATTGGCATTGGTGATGACGGAATGGATGGACTCACGACCTATTCACGAAACCTCATTCATCAGGCCGAGGTCGTGATGGGTGCGAAACATTTACTCGGAATGCTTTCGCCGACGGATGCTGAATTAATCGATGTCGGTAGTGATCTCGGTCACCTAAAGCAGCTCATTGCCGGACTCGATGATCGCCCAACCGTCATGCTGGCGAGTGGAGATCCACTGTTCTACGGAATCACACGTTTCCTGACTCAGTCGCTCGGTAAAGATCGATTCGAGATAGTTCCCCACGTGAGTAGCATGCAGTTAGCTTTTGCGAGGGTAAAAGAAAATTGGGATGATGCTTACCTGACCAACCTCGCGATCCAACCGCTTGATCGTGTTGTTGATAGTATTCGCACGGCAGAACGAGTCGGATTATTCACAACCGACCAGATTCCTCCATCAGTGGTGGCTGAATCGTTACTCGATCGAAGAATCGACTATTTCACCGCTTATGTTTGCGAAAATCTGGGAACTCCCGATGAAGTCGTAACCCAAGGGGATCTGAAGTCGATCAAGGATCAAACCTTTGGATCCATGAACGTTATGGTTCTTGTTCGACGTGAGGGCGCAGCTGATCGGCCGAGTGGTAGTCATCAAAGACGCTTATTTGGCAATCCGGATGACTTGTTCCTTCAATCTCGACCTAAACGTGGGCTGATCACCCCTGCCGAAGTCCGCTGCATCGCGTTGGCAGAGATGCATATCACGCCAACCAGCGTGATATGGGATGTTGGTGCTGGCAGTGGATCACTTGCCATTGAGGCTGCATCATTAGCCTCGCGAGGGAAGGTATTTGCGATCGAGATGGATGCTGAAGATTATGGGATGATGATCGAGAATGCTGCCATGTTTGATGTACCGAGCCTGATTCCAATACACGGGCAGGCGCCGGAAGCATGGCAGGAACTTCCCGACCCCGACGCAATCTTTGTCGGCGGTAGCGGCCGGATGGTACCGGATCTAGTGAGGCAAGCAGTTAAAAGATTGGCGCCCATGGGACATATCGTCGTCAACGTCTCGAGCCCTGATAATCTTGTAGCAGTTCAGCATGAACTTGAAAAAGCAGACCTGCAACCGGATGTAAGAATGATTAATATCGCGCGCGGGCAATATCAACTCGATCGAGTACGATTTGATGCCCTGAACCCTACATTCCTCATCTTGGGACGCAGGATCTAAAGTTCCTAGCCTTAGCCTTGGACTGGCACGACTTCTTTTGTCGATAACGGAAGAAATGCACATTCGCATCAAGGCAGTGTTGTAACTGCAACTGATCAACAAGCCGGCTAATTTGAATCTAATACCGGCCAAGCCAATCGACTAGAGGCTTATCTATGCATATTCACAAGGCGGTCATCACTGCAGCCGCACCAGGTCAAAATCGACTACCACTTCAGCAACTTGTTGACCGGTTTGGCGAAGAGAAAACAGCTTTGCAATTGGTACTTGAAGAGTGTTGGTCTTCTGGAATTGAAGACGTATGCGTGATCATCTCTCCCGGAGACGAATCAGCTTTCATTGCTGCGACCGGCCGACACGATGGCAATGTAACTTTTATCACTCAAGACAAACCGCTTGGCTATGCAAATGCCCTCTTGCTCGCAAAAATTTTTGTTGGCGACTCACCCTTTTTGCATCTGGTAGGTGATCATCTGTTCCTGAGCGATCGCGAACAAACGTGTGCATCTCAATTGTTAGAAGTAGCGGCGAATTCAGGATGCACAGTGTCCGCCGTTCAGTCCACTCGAGAAAACAACCTACCCTACTTTGGCATCTTGAACGGTCGCCCCATTGCGAACCAAAATGGTTTATTCGAGGTCGAGAATGTTTGCGAAAAGCCAACACCCACGTTCGCGGAACAATCGCTAGTAACACCTGGATTAAGGTCAGGACACTACCTTGGTTTTTTTGGACTACATGTCCTTACAAATCAGGTCCTTAAAATCCTCGAAGAATTGCCAGAGACAAAAGGCTCGAGAAAAACGACGCTATCTGACGCCTTGAACGCTTTACCTTCCAGAGAGAAATATCTTGCGTTCCAAGTTCAAGGTCATCGCTGCAATTTAGGAGTAAAGTATGGCTTGCTGCGTGCCCAATTGGCGATCGGGCTATCAGGACAAGATCGAGACAAGATACTCACGGAACTCGTCGATCTACTAGCCAATCGACCTCAGGGAGGAAGTGAGAGATGACCCCCCTGATACAGCTGATTGTCTCGGAAGATGATTGCATCAGAAATCAACCGCTTGAATCCATCTGCGTTCATTTGGATGCAGAATCTCTCGTTCAAAACGCGATGGACTTGGACCGATTTCGTCGAGAATCGGAAAATCTTTATCACCGTGTTCGAGCCCTCTTTTTCATCTCTGCGATTTATCGTTATTACCTCCCGAAGGCATTGATTGAGGCGAATCCGGGAAAGATTCCCTTCGCTGGTTACCAGCATCTTCTGAAGAGGCGATTTGTTGAAGCAATCGATTTGTTTATCAACGAGCAATCAAAAAACGGCCCCAGCGATGGGCTCTGCAGCGCACTCGCGGAAGCTTATCACCAACTTGGGTTTCAAACACTTGCTGACCAAGTTCGCCGTAGCGTTCGAACCGTTAAGGGAAATCAGTGGATGTTTCGTATCGGTCATCCTGCCGACCATCCGCTGCGTTTTCGCCCTGAGCTTTTACACCGAGGCGACAAGAACAATTGCCGCCCAACGCTGAGAGAAGAGACAGCGGTCCGTATGGATTTTTCTCACAGCGCTTGGAGTGATATTTTTTTTCTTGGCATGGATTTTCCCCAAGGCGCACGTGTTCTCAATGCATCGGTTGACTTAGCGGTGTGTGGTCGGGACGGAGAGCCAAAACCTCCGATCGAGACATACCTTCGCGTTATCGACGAACCCGTCATCAGACTCGTGAGCGTTGACCTTAACGCTTCAGTCGAGATGACTCGTGTCTCTGACATCTTTGATTTTGCGAGCGACTACTTGGGGCTATTAAAAGCGGCACTGGTTGCTTCGGGAATTGTCCCACCCGGCCTCGACGGATCTAATCAATCAATTAAAGAACTGCTGGCGGAGTTGGTTGGCCACGGAAACGGAATAGAACTCGTCAGCCAAATAAATGATATCCCAAAGGGATCACGACTCGCCGTTTCAACGAACCTGCTGGGATCTTTAATCTCGATCCTAATGCGTGCAACCGGACAAATCTCGCAACTCGCAGGACCACTTACCGAACAAGACCGTCAACTCGTTGGCGCACGTGCAATTCTTGGAGAATGGATCGGAGGAAGTGGTGGTGGCTGGCAGGATTCAGGCGGGGTGTGGCCAGGAATCAAGTTGATCGAAGGGGTAACTGCACAAGCGGGAGATGCGGAATACGGGGTCAGTCGCGGCAGATTAATGCCTCGACATCAAATTCTCGACTCGACCCAAGCCTCTGATGAAACAAGACAAAAGCTACAAGAAAGCCTCGTGCTCGTTCATGGTGGTATGGCTCAGAATGTCGGACCGATTCTCGAAATGGTCACCGAGCGATACCTCCTGCGTAGCGAATCTGAATGGTTAGGTCGCGAACATGCGATTGGCATTCTTGACCAAATCCTTGCCGCTATTGCAAACGGTGATATCCAAGAAATTGGTCGGCTCACCACCGAAAACTTTGAAGGGCCGCTACAAACGATCATCCCTTGGGCGACCAATCGCTTCACGGATCTTGTCATCCGAAGGTGCAGGGAAAAATACAAAGACGACTTCTGGGGCTTCTGGATGCTCGGCGGAATGGCCGGTGGGGGGATGGGATTTTTATTCAACCCACGCATCAAGGAAGAAGCGAAAGGTTGGCTCGGCGAAACACTCGTTGCAACCAAGCAGGAGTTATCCGAATCCCTTCCTTTTGCAATGGACCCAGTTGTTTACGATTTCAAAATCAATGACCGTGGAACATACGCGGAACTCTTGTCTGACAAACCTGATCCGATGTCAGATCGCTACTATGCCCTAAGATTGCCAACACTACTCAGGCAGCCACTGCGTGAATTGTCTAAAGATCGTCAGAGAGAATTAAGCTCCATCGGCCAACGGTGCCGAGACGATTCCGATTCTCTCTCAGGAGCACTTCTTAACAGCATCCTTCCCCAGGCGTCTCAACTCTCGCCCACCGGCGACAGCCTTCCAAAATTACTCGCTGAATGTGGATTCGATCGCCAACAGCACGAGGCAATCCGAGAGGACTTACAGAAGGGAAAAATTGGGCTAGCCCACAACCGACTTTCTCCCAGTGTTTCCATTACCGACGTTGTCCCGGCTGATGTGATTGATTTGAGATCGGCAACGGACAGCGTGGCCGTTCAACTCGGGTCGGATGCCATTCGCAATCATGAGGTGGGTATTGTCACTCTCGCTGCGGGTGTAGGAAGCCGCTGGACTCAGGGTGCCGGTGTCTGCAAAGCATTACATCCATTCTACCGCTTTGCAGGGAAACATCGCTCATTCCTCGAAGTACACCTTTCAAAAAATCGCAAGATCGCAAAACAATACAAAGCAACCATCCCACACCTTATCACCACCAGCCACTTAACGGATCAGTCAATCCGAAATCGGCTGACTGCTGAACAACAATACCAACACACGGGGCCGCTTTATATTTCAACGGGAAAAAGCATCGGGCTGCGAACCATTCCGATGATCCGCGACCTACGTTTTTTGTGGGAAGAAACTTCCCAACAGGTGCTCGATGAACAGCAACAAAAGGTGCTTGAGAGCGCGCGACACGCGCTCAGCAATTGGGCGAAATCAAGCGGAGAGGGCACCGACTATACCGACAACCTGCCGCACCAATGCATTCACCCAGTTGGTCATTGGTACGAAATCCCAAACATGATTTTGAATGGTGTCTTGAAGCAGGTCCGGATCGAAAACCCAAATCTTCGGTACCTCATGCTACACAACATTGACACGCTGGGCGCGAATGTTGATCCGTTGTTTCTGGGAAATCATATCCAACAACAAAGCACCTTATCTTTTGAAGTGATTACGCGTCGCTTAGAAGATCGTGGAGGCGGACTCGCTCGCATCGATGGACGTCCACGTTTAGTGGAGGGTTTAGCGATGCCAGACGAAGAAGCTGAATTCGACCTCACCTATTACAACTCGATGACCACATGGATCGATATTGATCGATTACTCAACGACATGGGCCTCGACCGCGATTCAATATCAGACCTGCAAAAATGCGAGAGTGCCGTAAGGAAAATGGCGAAGCGATTGCCAACTTACATCACCCTGAAAGATGTAAAAAAACGCTGGGGCAACGGACAAGAGGACATCTATCCGGTGGCACAATTCGAAAAACTCTGGGGCGACATGACTAGCCTACCCGAAATCAATTGCCGATTTTTCGTTGCTCCAATAGCGAGAGGGCAGCAACTAAAGAGCCAAGCTCAACTGGATGGATGGAAACGTGATGGATCAGCAGACTACGTTGATTCGCTATGCGACTGGACTTGAACTGAATTCGCTCAGTTAGGATCGATAACAATCTCAGAGATGACTTAGCTTTCTAATTCGGCGAGTCGCTTTTCCAGCTCATCAATGCGACTAGTCACTTCTTCGAGTTTTAACACCAACTTTTCGACGGTATCAGAATTGACAGTCGCAACATCATTAGGATGTTCTGCATTACTAGCCTGCCGCTTTTCCATCCGCGCACTTAGGAATTGCTTTTCATGATTCTGATACAAAGTGTGCGTAAACATTTGCCCGCGACCTGGCGGAGACATCGGCTCCACGAGTGCTTTTCCGCACAATTGATCGACGACCGGCTGCAGTGAAGCCAGATCGGCGAACGGATGCATCCTTGATGCTCGAGTCCGAATTTCACCGATCGTTTGCGGCCCACGCAATAACAATTCGGTCATCACTGCCGATTCAGCTCCGTCGATATCCATCCACTCGTAAGCTGCATGGCGGTACTTAATCGATCGACCGTTACCTTGGACTTCGCGAACAGCTTTCACAGACTTAAGTTCGTCTAAGGCCAACAACGCCTGATCCTCATCAAGATCCATCTTAGGATCTCGATTTGATTTTTGATTACTCGCTGTAACGATCGCGTTAAGGGTTAGTGGGTAGTGATCCGGAGTGGTTTTCGCCTTCTCCACCAATACACCAAGAACTCTCCTTGCTGCGGCACTTAATGCGACGACTTCTCTTGATTCTTCGTCCATGTTCTCAAGAACCTTTGTGTAGAGCTATGTTTTGTCTCGATATTTTTGAATCGTCGATTCGCCAATCACCTCCGAAGAAGTTTATTTTGTCTCGCCATCATACGCCAGTACATTGGGAAGTGTTATCATCCATTTGCACCAAAGCTGGTGACGCAAAACAAGGGGGACGCACAAGGACGCGACCATTTGCTGTTGCTATTTCCTAATGGCCGGAAATGAGTACGTTTAACAATTTCCGTGGTTTATCGTTAGACGCTTATTGGCGTGAAGCATGTCCCCAAATTCAGCGAATATCGTTCCTTTCAACCTAAGTCTGACACCGACCGACGATGCCCGCCGCTTGACATTAAACAGCGTGAATATTTGATCATGAACAATCTTAGAAAATTGACATTTACTTTACTTATTCTGCTATTAATTTCGCCGAATCAAACACTGCGAGCGAAAGAGAACGAACCCAAAAAACCATCACGTCCACACATCGTGATGGCATTCGCAGATGACTGGGGCAAGTATGCAAGTATCTATGGGCAGCACGCCCCCGGCGGAATCAATGATCACGTTTCCACTCCCAATTTTGATCAAGTTGCGACAGAAGGCATTCTTTTCAACAACGCGTTTGTGAGCGCACCTAGTTGCACGCCATGTCGCAGCTCCCTTTTATCTGGCCAGCATTTCTGGCGATGCGGCCGCGGTTCAATTTTGCAAGGGGCGATCTGGGATGGGTCAATCGCTTCTTATCCCATTGAGCTTGAAAAATCAGGTTACCGAATCGGACATACCTACAAGGTATGGAGCCCAGGAAGCCCGGCAGACGCGCCCCACGGTGGAGCGGCCAGAAAGTACCAAAAGCATGGCGGAAGGTTTAATGGCTTCTCTCAATTTGCAATGAGCCAGACAGATCGCGAAGCGGCTAAGCAAATTCTACTTGATGAAATACGGCAAAACGTTCGATCATTTCTTGATTCAGACCAAGATCAAATCCTAGATGGTGAACAGCCTATTTGTTACTGGCTCGGCCCCACTAATACACATCGAAAATGGATTGCTGGTAGCGGGCAAACGCTATGGGAAATCAACCCTGATTCATTGAAAGGAAAATTACCGCCCTACCTGCCGGACGTCCCCATCGTGAGAGAAGATTTCGCAGACTACCTCGGAGAAGTCATGGCATTCGATGCAGGACTAGGAGTCTTGATAGACGAACTCAAACGTGTTGGCATTTATGATCATACGCTGCTTGTTGTTAGCGGTGATCACGGCATCCCAGGAGTAAGTCGCGGAAAATGCAACCTGTATGATCTCGGAACACAGGTTCCACTTGCAATTCGTTGGCCAGAGGGAATTGCTGGCCAGTCTCGTGTGGTGGATGACCTCGTTTCCCTACCCGAACTTGCTCCAACCTTCCTCGAAGCTGCAAATGTGGATCGCCCCACAACGATGATTGCAAAGTCTCTTTTTAACATCCTCCGCAGTAGTGAGTCGGGTTTGATTGACGAGTCCCGAGACGCAATCTTTACGGGACGAGAGCGTCATGTTGCTGCCGCTCGGAACCAATTCAGACCTTATCCTCAACGAGCAATTCGCACCCAGGAATATCTTTACATCATTAACTTTGAATCCGACCGTTGGCCAATGGGCACCGGCCCTGGGTTTGGAACAAGCCAGGCGGAGATGCCGAACTTCCTTAGCCTGCAAGAAAATACGTTTGCTGCATTCGGTGACCTCGATGCCAGTCCAACTAAAGCTTGGATCATTACTCATCGAACTGAATCACCGGACATCTTTGAATTTGCCGTCGGTCAACGGCCACGCGAAGAACTGTACAACTTGAACACTGACCCACACTGCATGAAAAATTTAGCGGATGAAAAAAAGTTCGTGGAAGTAAGAACGGCGTTGCATAACCGGCTTATTTTGGAAATGAAATCTACGGGGGATCCGCGACTAACGGTGCCATCCCCGTTCGAGTCTTCACCCTTCACGGATGAATTTCGCAGGAGTCAAAACATCAAAAAAGCGAAGTAGTGGCGAATGCCTATTTGGCCTGTATTCGGAAACGAAGATCCGAGACCTTGCTGTCAGGAAACGACTTTTGAATTGCGGCTAATATCTCACGTTTTCGAAAATTAAGCTCTTACAAAATCACTGAATCAGATGCGTAGATTTGCAACTTACCGGACTTGAGATTTCCCAGCTGAAATTCTTCCCTGAGGCCGTCACCGACTACATTCGAAACGATAAGCGTCATTGCCTCATTTGCATTAACCTGAGCATAGCCTCGGCGTGCCAATAATTGATTGACCCAAGAACCGATTGGCCTAACAGCCCGACGCCCCACTTGCTC